>Ga0187779_10000729_pt1 | contig 21746 bp, 19 predicted proteins | sample 1015_Q2_SP10_10__FD_132435 | JGI IMG/M metagenome (GOLD analysis project Ga0187779, IMG submission 132435) | Tropical peat soil microbial communities from peatlands in Department of Meta, Colombia - 1015_Q2_SP10_10_MG | ecosystem: Environmental > Terrestrial > Soil > Wetlands > Peat | place... | reverse complement strand
GACCGCATCGGCCGTATCCAAGGCGTTTGCACCGGCGGCCTGCCGGATGGCCAGACCGGCCGAGGGTTTGCCGTTGTAAACAACATCCATGTCGTAGGCGTCAGTTCCCAGTTCCGTTCGTCCCACATCCCTAATCCGTACGATCGAGCCATCCGGATTGACGCGCACGGGAATGGCGCCGAACTGATCAGGGGTCTTGAGCATGCTCTGAACGATGATAGAGGCGTTTAGGCGTTGACCTTTTACTGCCGGCACCCCGCCGAACTGGCCGGCTGAGACCTCGACATTGTAAGACTGAAGCGCGGCGACTACGTCATCCACGGTCAAGCGGTAATCGACCAACCGGTCGGGGTTCAGCCAGATACGCATGGCATACTGGGTTCCGAAGTTTTCCACCTCGCCCACGCCGGGGACCCGCGAAAGGACCTTCTCCAGGTTGGATTGGGCGTAGTCTCTCAAGTCGTTGCCGTCCATGCTGCCGTCTTCCGAAATCAGACCGACGATCATCAGATAGTTTCGGGTGGCCTTGCCGACGGTGACACCCTGTTGCTGGACAACCACGGGCAGGCTCGCCATGGCAAGCTGGAGCTTATTCTGCACCTTGGCCCAGGCGAGGTCCGGGTCGGTCCCAGGGGCAAAGGTCAGCTCGATGCGGGACGACCCCGACGAATCGCTGGTGGCAGACAGGTAGATCATCTTGTCGAGGCCGGTCATCTTCTGCTCGATGATCTGGGTGATGCTATTTTCAACGGTCTCCGCCGAGGCCCCGGGATAAAAGCTCTGAATATAGATCGAAGGAGGCGCGATCGGGGGGTACTGCGATATTGGCAGATTATAGATGGCGAGGACGCCCGTCAGCATGATGATGATGGCAATGACCCAGGCGAATACGGGCCGATCCAGAAAGAATCTCGATAACATCAGGTACCTCCGATCAATTCGCTTTTGCAGCCGGCTGAGCCATCTTCTCGGCCACTGCGCCACCCTTCCCACTAGCATCGAATGGGACAACCTTTACGGAACTCCCCGGCCGAATTCTCTGGCTCCCTTCGACAATAAGACGGTCACCCGGGTTCAACCCCTCGCTGACGAGCCATCTATCGCCGATGGCGCGAGCGACCGTGATCATCCGCTGCTCGACCTTGCCAGAACCATCGACGATCAGCGCAACGGGATTCCCCTTCGGGTCGCGGGAGACCCCTTGCTGTGGGACGAGAATGGCACGGTCAACGACGCCTTCCTGCACAACAGCACGCACATACATCCCGGGCAGAAGAGTATGCTTAGGGTTTGGAAAGATCATCCGGAGGATAAACGAGCCGGTGCTTGGATCAACCGTGACCTCAGAAAACTTCAGTGTCCCCTCCTGCGGATAGGGGGTGCCGTCTTCAAGAAGCAGCTTCACCCGTGCCTGGTCGGGACCGGTCCCTTTAATCCTGCCGGCCGAGATGTTCTGTTTGAGTTGTAACAGGTTGGCACTCGACTGTGTTGCATCTACATAAATCGGATCAAGCTGTTGGATCGTCGCGAAAGGGGAACCCTGATAGGCTGTTGCAAGAGCGCCAACAGTCACATTGGATTTGCCGATGCGACCCGATATCGGTGCCGTAATGCGCGTGTATGCCAGATTGATACGGGCAGATTCAAGGGCGGCTTTCGCGTAATCGATATCGGCCTCGGCCTGCTTGAGGGCGGCGGCCGCATTATCGAAATCCTGCTGGCTGATCGCCTTGACGGCAATCAACTCCTTGTAACGCTCGGCCTTCAATCGGACGGGCGGAAGATTGGCCTCGCTTCGCGCAAGCGCTGCAACAGCGTTGTCGTAGGCCGCCTGATAGGGCGCCGGATCAATCCGGTAAAGCACGCTGCCGGCTTTGACGTCAGAGCCTTCATTGAATAGACGTTCTTGGACAATGCCATTCACCTGCGGACGAATTTCCGCTACAAAGTACGGAGACGTACGGCCTGGCAACTCGGTGGTTAGCACGACGCGCTCGGGATTGACGGTCGCAGCGGCAACCTCGGGGAGAACAGGCTTGGGAGCAGCCTGTTGCGAGCCGCAACCGCTCAGTATAAGGCTTGCGAGTAGAGCTCCCGAAGCAACAATTATTTTGACTCTCTCATTTATATTTTCCTGAAGTTGCATCAGACACCTCTCAAAGGTCAATTTTCGTCATGCTGAGCCAGCAGAGCCCACTCCAGATCACGTGCCGACCAGTCCCTTGAAGAGAATATTCAGGATCGTATCCGGATTTTCAGGGTAAGGATGGCGATCAGGCGCCTCAAGCCAGAGAAAAAGAAAGGCATTGGTGAGGCTGTCAAGGGCAACGGCTAAATAGTACGGGTCGGCAATTTTTTTGAACCGTTTCCTCTTTATCCCGCTTTCAAAGATCGAGGCGAGGCTCCGGAGGAACCGGCCATATCGTTTTCGTATTTCGCAATCAAGGCCCGCCATGACGTTGAAGCTCGCTCCTCCAGTCTCGGCAAAATAGAGACGGATTACGGAGACGTTCGCACGAAAGACGGAGCCCTTAGCCTTGACATATTTTCGCAGTTTTTCAATCTCGTCATCCGGCTCCTCAATTGCCTTGGTGAGCGCATCATGGAACTTATCGGCCTGTCCGAAAATAAGGGCCTTGTAAAGCTCCTCCTTATTCTTGAAGAACTTGTAAAGCGTCCCGATGGCAAACTCGGCCTTACCGGCGATCTCGTGCATGGAGACGTTGTGGTATCCTTTTTCCGAGAAAAGCTCGATTGCAGAGGCAAGTATCTCTTGACGTTGCCTTAATTTCTCTCTTTCTCGCCTTGGAAGCTCTTTGTTCTGCATCGCTTGACCTCGTGCGGCATCGAAAGTGACGCCAAAAAAATGTGAATCAGGCGTCACATTATAAAATATGTCGTCAAGTTGTCAAGAAAAACCTTAAGAGATTTCCACCAGCGACTTCTCCCCTCCGCCGGGCATCGTTTGCCCTAACAAATCTTGCAACCGCAGCGTGGTGTGGCTGGGTGAAATTGACAAAAGACAGAGGTCGGAGTATGGCTAAGGCTTTGCCGAAGGATTGCGGCTGCCCGAATACATAAACGGTTTCCCGTGGCTTAGGATTTGGGTGAAATGGAGACGATCTTTCCGCCTACTTCGAGGATATGGACGGTGACCCCTTTTAGAGATTCAAGGATACCAAGATAAATCGGAGAATGTTCTGGCTCGCAGATCCCTTCAATCAGTCTCTCTTCGTGTTCTTCAAAATAGACATTCACGATTTCAAAGACGGACCTCCCCTCTTCTCCGATTCGTTGGCCGAGGAGTTTATTCTCCGTTGTTATCAGGGTTAGGAGATATTCCAAAAGTCTGATGGTCTCCTGGAAGATGTCATTCACCTCTTTGACCGCTTGCTCACTAAAAAAGATATGTTTTTCAGACTTGGCTCTTAACCGATCCAAAATTCCTTCAATATTGTAAGCCATGCGGTCGAAACTGGAGGCGATAGACAGATAAGGTTTCGCCGCACCCTTCCCTTTCTCACTCGGTGGACTCTTTGAAATGATGAAACTGGTCAGCTCTGAGGAATATTGGAGAATCCTATCTTTGACCACCTCCGTCTCTTTGAAAGAATTCTCCGCTGGCTTTCGAAATGCCTCGGAAGCCAAACCCAGCATTTTGATCATATGCTGACAGACCAGAAGGATCTTCTTCTTTATTTCTTTGTCCATCCTCCTGCTCCCTTGAATGCAAACCCGCTGCTGCCTATCTTGATCATTTCCGTCTTAACCTTACTCTCAACCTCAGCCTAAAATAGTTTGAGCTGTTCCTTTGACCCTCCCTCCGCCTGTCGCTCGGGGAAGAGATCAATTTTCCCGTAAACGCCGTCATGGCCTGGAATGATCGAAACCTTTCTCTGCCTCATTCGGACAATCCCATCCAGAATATTCGACGGGACAAATGAGGCCAATTCATCAGGAGCGGCATCGAGAAGAATCCTGAATTCCGATCCTCCTCTCTCGATCAACCTTTCATATTCAGCCTCTACTGCCCTGGTTCCAACTCGGACACCCAGTGCCTCGGCAATGATTTCTTCCAATGGGATCAGGTGGATCGATGGGATGGCATTCTTCGGAACGAATCCCTCGGGACGGTCGGCAAGCTCCTCCACCCGGTGCATCACCCCCACGGTCAGCTTCTTATGACAGTTCGGACAGAGGTACTGGTTCGCCTTGGTTTGCGAGGGAGAGAAGACCACGCCGCAATCCCGATGGCCGTCATAATGATATTTCCCCTCCTCCGGGAAAAATTCGATGGTGAAGAGAAGCTTCCTCCGGTCTTTCTTTCGAATGGTCTCCGCGATCTCCCGATAATCCAGCTCACAGTCGAATGCATTCGCCTCCCTCCCCAGCCGATTCGGGGAATGGGCATCCGAGTTGGAGATGAGTGTAATGGAATCGAGAGCCGATAACCTCCAATTCATTTCGGGATCGGAGGAGAGACCTGTCTCAATGGCGTGGATATGAGGAGACAGTTCTCCAAAACATTCTTCGATGGAGTCGAATCCCGAATTAGCCCCGAAGATCGAAAACCAGGGTGTCCAAGCGTGGGCAGGAATAACCAGGCACTCTCCGGAAATATCCAAAATCATCTTCGCCAATTCCTTGGTGCTGAAACTGAAAATGGGCCTCCCATCTGAGGAGAGTTTTCCGAGGTTGGCCAACTTGGATCGAATCGCCTCCACGACTTCAAAACCGGGCGCAAAAAGAAGGGTATGGATCCGTCTGACCTTTCCGTCCTGACTGTAGATATTGCTTACCTCCGTCGTCAAAATATAGTGGATGCCCGGATCTCCCTTCTTCAGCTTGAAGAGGCCGTTGCCTAAAGGCTCTAATTTCGACCTCAGCTCCGCAAAATAGGTGGGGTGGGTAAAGTCGCCTGTCCCGAGAAGAACAATGCCCTTTTTCTTTGCCCATCGGGCAAGCGTCTCCACCTCCATCTCCTTGCTCGTGGCCCGACTAAATTTCGAATGAATGTGAAAATCAGCGATGAACCGCATGACACCGATTAACCCCAGAGCGCATAGCGCTAAGCGCAGAGAGTTCTTACCGCCATGCACTATGCGAGATGTTTGCAAAACATCCTAACCTTCGGATGGCCTCCATCTTTTCTCGGTCCCCTACCCTGGCTTTGTCAATCGCACTTCTGAGTACTTCGATCGTCTGATCATAGGCTTTTCGGTCCACGGGGTAGGGATGGCCGTCTTTGCCTCCGTGGGCAAAACTGAATCGAGTCGGGTCTTTGAAACTCGGCTTAATCCCGTAGATCAGCTCAGAGATCAGACTCAGCGCCCGAAGGCTTTGAGGTCCAACCCCTTTCATTCCAAGAAGCTGCTCAAAATTGTTCGGCGAATGTTCATAGATTTGGATAAAAATCTTCTCCAATCTCTTAAGTCGGACTTCTTCCATGGGTACGGGATGTTCCCGGGGAAGCGAAAGTGCCATGGCTTTTTTCCCTTCGGTCATCAAAAATTCTGGCTTCTCCTGGGAAAGCTCAGCGATGGATTGCCTGACCCTTTCACTTTCCTGTGCTACAAGGTTTAAGCCTTCTCTTTTTTGGTCACAACAAACCGCCCAATGCGGCTCACAGACAAAATCCTTGATCCCCTGGCTGAACCAATGATATCTCCGGGCATATCTGCTTTCTTCATTCATGCCTTGTTGCACCACCGCCCATTGTCCCGATTGAGTGAAGAAGAAAGTATGATGGTAGATTTGGTACCCGTCCTGAACGGCTGCACTATCCACCTTGGCAGACATCCGGCTCGCATAAACAAGAGCGGTGCCATCCATTGCTCTCTCGGAACAAATCTCTTCGATTTCCACGGGAGTTCTTCGGGAAACTCTTCCTTTCCCACCCGCAATGAAAAACCCCACCTCCTTTTCTATCCCTTTGATTCCTTCTTTCAGTGCGCCACAGACTGTTGTGGTGACGCCGCTCGAGTGCCAATCAAACCCCAATATACAGCCAAGGGCTTGGAACCAGAAAGGGTCGGAAAGCCGGGAAAGCATTTCTTGCGCTCCATAAGCATCGATGACGTAAAGAGTGATCTCCCTCGCCAGACTCTTCATCCTCTGAAAAAGCCACGCAGGGGCCTTCCCGTAGTGGAGCGGAAGATTCGCCACTCCTGTTTTCATCTCAAAATGACCCCTTTTCTAGCCTGTTGATTACCCGGAGCACATGATCGTTTGAAGTGTAACCACCAGAGGCAAACGGGATCAAGCCACGACCTTGTAAACGACGTCATGTTCTCTCACCCGGCCATTTACCTTGATTCCGAGATCCGCACCTGGCCCCGCCTCTTGAACATTTTTGTTCTCAATCTGCATGGAGTCGATGGTTTGTGTGACATCGGTGGTATGGCCGACAATGTGAATGGTATCTCCGACCTTTAATGATCCCTCGGATAACCGTATCGCGGCGACACTAATCTTCCCAAAAAATTTGATAATTTCCCCTATTTTCTTCTCTTCCATTTTCTTCCTCCTTTCTTAACGTTCTTGCATGTTCAAGCCTTAGAATTTATTATGAATCCCACGAAATGCCGGGCCCAAATCCTAAACTCTAAACTCGAAGTCCTAAGTAAACCTAAAATCCAAATGCACAAAACCTGGACCTTAGTCTCAAGGCTTTGGAGTTTGGGGTTGTTTTGAGTCTTTCCACTTCGAGTTTATTTAGAGTTTAGAGTTTTGAACTTAGAATTTAAGCTCAATTCCTATCCTTTTTACCCCTTCGAGAACGTGCTCTATCTCAATTCCTCTCAGACATTCAAAATCTTTGCATCGGACGAGGCGCTCCTGAGTACAGGGGGAGCAATGGACTCGCCTTGAAACGACAAACGTCTTTTCTCCCCTCGGCGACCAGACCTCTTCATCCGTGGGCCCGAAGACGGCCACCGTAGGAAGTCCTATTGCCGCGGCCAGATGAGAGATACCAGAATCATTTCCAACAAAGAACCGACATCCTTCCATCACGGATGCCAGTTGCAGAAGGGTGAGTCCTTTTGCCAGAACGGGCGCGAAGGGTCTCATCCCCTCAAAGGCCTTCTCGACCTCTGGGCCCTCGGCCGGACCGAGGATGATAAGGATTCTTGAACCGAGATGATGTTGAAAAACGTGAGCAAGGTTTATGAATCGGTCAAGAGGCCAAACCTTCTTCTTGCTCCCGCTACCGGGATGGAGGATGATGATCTTTTGTCTCTCCTCAGGGGTCACTCCTTTGCTTTTCCAGAATCCCCTTGCCCATTCTCGATCCTCCTCTTTTAAATAGAGCTTGGGAATTGACCCGGATGCAGTAAATCCGTAATGGGCAAATTGTTTGAGGATGTGGTCGGTTAAATGAACTTTCTCATTCCAGGACGGAAAAGAATGGATATGAAGAACTCGGCCCTGACAAACCCTTCTTAGATTTTTGACGACCGGTCCTTCCCCATCCCTTCCAAAGACAGCGACCAGATCGAACCTCCTAAAAAATTGGGAGAGAGAAGGATCCAGAGGCCCTTCCGGAACGAAGAAAGAGGCCACTCCCCTTTGATCGACGGAGAGGATCTCGTCGGCATAGAATCGCTTTTCAGCCAACTCCAGAATTCCCGGATATCCCATGAGGACCGATTTGGCCTGTGGAAAGGCCTTGCGCACAACCTCAAGGCCGGGCAAGGCGAGAACAAAGTCGCCCACCGCACCCTGATGGATCACCAAGATGGATTGCACTCCGGATGCTTTGGTAGGATGAGAAGAAACCATCATGGATCTTCCTCCCGGTTAGGAGATTCTCTCTAACCGCTTGCGAACGTGCTCATCGTCGGGCGTGATCCGGAGGATTTTCCGATACTCCCTTTTGGCCTCCTTCCATCTTTTCTGATCCTCATACAGGACACCCAAATTGATTCTTGCAAAGAGGTAGTTGGGGTTGATGCGAAGGGCTTTCTTCAATTCTGACACGGCTTTCCGATACTGTTTTCGATCATTGTAGAGAAGGGCCAGATTATAACGGAGATCTGCATACCGAGGGTTCAACCGAACCGCTCTGATCATGCACCGGAGGGCTTCGCGGGACCGGCCCATCAGACCATAGACGTAACTGAGGTTGGCATATCCCATGCCATAGAGAGGGTTAATCTCCAAAGCCTTCTGAAATTCCTGAATCGCCTTGGAGTAAGCTCCTTGGTAGTAGTGAACGGTTCCAAGGTTCGCATGAAAAATAAATTCATCCGGATTCAGCCCTTCGGCCTTCTTAAGCTCTTTGACCGCCCGCGCAAATTTCCCTCTTTTAGCAAGATTGAGGCCGATGAAGTTGTGGAATTGAGCGTAGGGGAGCGAATGAATCCTTTTCAACGCACTCTCTGCCTTTGGATCGAGGCGGATGGCCCCTCTCTGCCACACCCCTTTTTTCCTGTAATCGTCCCGGTAGTGGGAATGGGACTGCATCGCCTTACAAATCCTCCCCGCCGCCTCCTCTTGCCTTCCGGTTTGCAGGTACAAGATTCCCAGGACGTGGTGAAGAAAACCATCCCTGGGACGCCTCTTTGCCTCGGAGAGAAAAATCTCTTCAGCTTTTTTCCATCGCTTGGTTTCCATATACAGAAAGCCCAAATTGAGAATGGCGTCTCGATAGTTCGGGTTCAGCCGGATGGCCTCCAAGAAATGAATCTCCGCCCTTTCCATTTTCCCGTCCACCATCAAAATAAGGGCAAACTGATTCTGGAGATCTGCGTAATTGGGATGAATTTGAACCTGCTTCCCGATTTCATCTAAAATCTGCCGATAGATTAGGTTACCTCTTGGCTTCATTTTGTTTCATCCTCTTTCGTCATTTCAACCTGGAACCAATGCCCTTTCTCCTTTTTCCAGTTGTTAAGCTGGAAAATCACATCCGAGACCCCCGCGATGCGCCGGATCTTCTTTTCCAATAGATAAAGCGAATTCACCGCGAACTGATTTGCTTTGTCCGAATCCCAGGATGGATTAAAACGAGAATGCCGAAAAGTTCCCTGAATGTAAACCACTCCCTTCACCGTGCCGAATTCCATCTGGGAGGCGTCGATATCGGTACGGGCCAGCATCCGTCGGATATTCGCTTGGATCGCAAAATCCTCTCTTAACATGGCAACGGATCAATGATCCCTACGATCTCAGGAGGTATCCGAATCTTTCTCCAATGCCCTCTTAATCGCATCCAACAGCTCCTCAGGGTCATACGGTTTCTTAATATAGAAACGAGCTCCCAGTGTCACGGCTTTTTCCTCCGAGTCCCTCTCCGGCCCCCCCGTCAGGAAGATGACGGGAATGGAAAAGGTACTCGCGGAGTGCTTCAGCTTCTCGGCAACGCCAAACCCGTTCCCGGCCGGCATTCGGATGTCGAGGATGATAAGATCCGGTTTCTCTTTATGGGCCACAAAGACCGCTTGGGCCCCGTCAAAAGCGGTGACAACCTCATATCCTGCTCTCTGAAGCCGGATCATCAGTGCTTTGACAATATCCCGCTCGTCATCAACAATGAGAATCTTTTTCTGGTCCATAGACACCTCACTCCACCCGCACCATTGCCATTTCCCCCTTTTCCATTTTCTTCCAGAAAGGTGATTCCCCTTGAAGCCAAACCAAAATCTGATCCCTGCTTCGATGAAATGCCTCCATTTCTCTTTTTTCGATGGGAAGGCCTGTAGGATAAGTCTCTTTCAGTGGGTTCCGGAATCGGCCGTCTTTGGCCACCCGATAGTCCAAATGAGGCCCTGTAGAAAGGCCGGTCGATCCTACGTACCCAATGACTTGTTTCTGCCTAACCTTCACTCCTTTTCTGACCCCGTTGCCAAAGCTGGAAAGATGACTGTAATAGGTCGTATAACCGTCCCTGTGGCGGAGAATGATCTGATTTCCGAACCCATCGCCCCCGCCGCAAAAGGTAACGGTTCCATCTGCCACCGCCCAAATCGGCGTTCCGGGTGCAGCTGCATAATCCACACCCAGATGGGGCCTCAGTCCACCCAGGATGGGATGGAGCCGTGCCTTGCTGAATTTAGAGCTGATCCGGTTAAACCTTAAAGGAGCCTTTAAGAATGCCTTCCTCAGAGAAATGGCTTTCTCATTGTAATAGCCATCTTTATAACGGATCCCCGTGATGATTCTTTCTCCCCTCTGATATTCGACGCCATGGATCGTCCCATATCCGACGAATTGATCCCCTTTGTAGAACTTCTCCACCACCACTTTGAACCGATCCCCTTCTCGGACGTCCTTATGAAAATCGATCTCCCAGGCCAGAATTTCGGCAAAGGCGACAGTCAACGGGTCATGTTCTCCGACCGCATCCATCGCCTCAAACAGAGAAGAACGAATCTCCCCAACGACCTTCACCAGACGGGTTTCGAGGGAAACTTCTTTCCTGTGAACGACGTATCCTCGGGCCTCCTTTTCAATCTCATAGATCTCGGTCGGACTCGCTTCGTAAATGAACTTTACCAACTCTCCCTTCCCGTTCGTGATGAAACGATAAACTCCTCCTTTGATCTTCTTGAAATTCACATAGGATTTCAACTTGGAAACGACCAGATCGATCCATCGAGGAGAAATGTTCTTTTCTGTTAAAGATTGGAAAAGATTGTTTCCTTCTTCTACTTCGCCCTCGATCGTCTCAAGCCGGGGCTCCGGGGAACTGGATGTTACGGACGCAAGTGGAGCGGCGGGAGGCGGCGGGGAAGTGGAGGGAATCACGAAAAAGTAGATTAGGAGGAAAAGACTCAGGAGAAAAGGCCCCAAAAGAAGAACCCACTTCCTTCTCCCCTTCTTGGCCTCGGAAGGCCGTCCTTTAAATCGGTCCAGTTTTTTCGGCTCAAAATTCTCCATTCTCAGCTCTTCATTCTTTATAAGATTCCCCTCAAAAAATTCGCAGCATCTTCAGGTGGCGTAGGATTGACGAAAAAGCCTGTCCCCCATTCGAACCCTTCTCGCAATCCAATTCGTAGTCGGGTCTCGATATGCCAGTGGTATTCCGGCCGATGGAACCGATCCCCGGCAGGGGACGTATGAAGGGTAACACTGTAGGGAGGATCGGAAAGAAGTTCAAAAAAACAATGGAACAGCGACTGGATCCCAACGGAAAGATCTGCCACCTCCTCTTCCTTGATACGATGAAAATCGGGGGAGTGAGCCTTCGGGATGATCCAGGCTTCAAAGGGGTAGCGTGAGGCAAAGGGCAAGAAGATTAGAAAATGCACGCTCTCCAGAATGACCCTTTTCTTCATCCTCATTTCCTCTTTGATGATGTCGCAGAAAATACAGCGCTCCTTGCGTTGATAGTAATCCAGCGTTCCCCAGACCTCTTCGTCAATTCTCTTCGGGATGACCGGCATGGCCAAGATATGGGAGTGGGGGTGACGATTGAAGATGCCGGGATAATTTTTCAGGATAAGGAACTGCTGGAACCGCTGGTCCTTCCCCAAGTCGATCAGCCTTTCCCGATAAGCTCGAAGGATCGTCTCAATCTGCCTGGGTTCCATGGTGGCTAGGTTTTGTCCGTGATCGGGGGCTTCCACGACGATCTCATGAGCACCGATGGCCTCCATGACATCGTACATCCCCTCAGGCCTTCGGTCGTAGTCCCCTTCGATATGGAAGAAAGGAAACTTATTGGGAACGACCCGGACAGACCATCTTCCGCCATCGTGTCTCAATGAATAAGTCTCTTGCGGAGTCATTTTCTCATTGCCCGGGCAGAAAGGACAGGGGCCCTCCGCCTGCTGAACGCGATAGGGGGGTTTGAAAGGAAGGTAATCCGACGGACCTTTCGGGTTGTCGGTGGTGACCACCACCCACATTCTTGTAACAGGCTCTCTCCTCAGCTCTGCCATCACACTCTACTCAGGAAAGGAGGGATTGATAAATATACTGTCTCCCCCGATGAGGTTCGTCTCTTCCCATCGCCGGTCCCTCTATCCGCGCGACAAGGCGCTTTCTGTAAAGATTGAGAAGCCGGGTGCCGCTTGTGTTCATCCCAATCCCTTCCTCCTCGGATAATTGTCTCAGGGTCAATTGCTTCTTCTCCATCACCCGGTTTAATGTGTGGATAAGATAATTATTCAGGGAACCGATAATTCGCCATCCTTGCGGCCCTGTAATCAGAATAGCCAGTCTTTTCCTTTCCAAAGCCACATCAATGTTCTCCGCCTGAGAGGAGTCGAGGTTCTTCAGGACGAGAAACTTCTCCCCATACTCGCCGCCCCACAGCCGGGAGATCATTTTCGCCACGACCTCATCCGCCCAGGAAAAATCGATGGACCCCATCCCCGAAAAATCCAGGACGATGCGAAGCGATCGTTTTTCTTCGCTTAAAATCTTTTCAAGGGCCTCTCGAATCCGGGTGCCTCGCGACCGGCCGGTCATCTCCCTCGACCCGTTCTTCAAAACGGCGCCACTCAGTTTCTTTAACGAAAGAGTCCGCTTCTCCATTCTTTTGCTTCAATTGATTCAGTTGAATCAATAGATCACAAATTTTGATTTTTGTCAAGTGATTTTTGGCAGGAACCTCCTGGCCGTCCCCATGGGGATTGTGTGGTAATCACGACGGAGTAGTCTCTTGGAGGAAGGAGGGAGAGACAAAAGAACGGTGCCGGAGGGGGTGACGAGAGAGAAGCTTTAATGGAGAAGAGAGTCCGGGTCTTTTCGAATTCGAAAGGGGCCCTCCCACGGATTCCGAATCTCATCCACAAACCGATCCCGGCAACTTTTGCACATGATCAATGTGATCTCTTCGTAGACATCTTTCTCAAGCTCCTTGGGATCCAAGCGTTCGGCCTGTTCGAGCAGTTCCTTTAATTGTTGATCAACCCCTTCAGGGGGCTCTGTAAGGATGCCGTCAAACCCTGAAAGAACCTTGATATCGACGACGTAGAAGAGACCGCCAGGCTCGAGTTTCTTCCCACATCGAAAACAATTTTTCTCTTTCATTCATTCCTCGTCAGATTCTTATGGGCTTGAGCTTAATATTGTGTCTCTAACACTTTTTTGAAATGGTTGAAGAGTTGTCACTCCCGCGAAAGCGGGAATCCAGGCTGAAAACACTGGATTCCGGATCAAGTCCGGAATGACAAAATCTACAAACCTTTCTCTGAGAAAGGGACTCCCGGGAATATCAACTAATCGAGGTCCGATTGGACCTTATTTCAGGCCTTAACCTCGACCTTATCCTTAATCTTCCCTGTTTTCATATTTCATTCTTCTTCTCCCATTCTTCAACATCTCTCAAAGCTCTTTTCGCAAAGAGGAGTCGCTTCTGTCGGCCTCTACTCTTCCCTGGCAAGGGAGGGAAGAGACCAAAGTTGATGTTCATAGGCTGAAAGGGGACAGTCAGGGAATGGGTGATGTAACGGATCAACGCGCCCATCGCCGTCGTTGGTGGGGGAATAAGGATGGGCAATCCGTTCGCATGTCGATAGGCACTGATTCCCGAAAGTAGCCCCATTGCTGTCGATTCCATGTAACCCTCTACCCCTGTTATCTGCCCAGCGAAGAAGAGACTCGGAAACGCCTTTAGTTGGAGGGATTCCCCCAGCAGCCGAGGAGAGTCGATAAAAGTATTACGATGAATTGAGCCCAGCCGGACAAATTCTGCTTTTTCTAACCCAGGGATCATCCGGAAGACCCTCTTCTGTTCTTCATGCTTCAGCCGGGTTTGAAATCCCACCAAATTGAAAAGCGTTTTGAATCGATCTTCCTGCCTCAACTGGACCACAGCAAAGGGCTGTTTTCCTGTCTTAGGATCAATGAGTCCAACCGGCTTGAGGGGTCCGAAAGCGAGAGTCTCCCTCCCCCTCTCGGCCATCTCCTCAACGGGAAGGCAGCCTTCAAAGAGATACCGCCTTTCAAACGGGCGTAGCGGGACTCTCTCCGCCTGATTCAACGCCAGCACGAATTGGTTATAGGCTTCCTCATCCATCGGACAATTGACGTAGTCATCTCCTCCTTTTCCATACCGAGACGATTTGAAGGCACGCTGAAAATCGATTGAATCAGCGGTAACGATGGGTGAGATGGCATCATAAAAAAAGAGAGAACGGTTCCCGGTCATCTTCTGAATCTCCTGACTCAATATTGCCGATGTCAGCGGTCCAGTGGCGATAACCGTAATCTGATCTTGTGGGATGGAAGACACCTCCTTCCGGATCACTTTCACATTGTCCAAGCTTTCCAGGATCTGAGTGATCTGCTTTGAAAAAACTTCTCGGTCCACAGCGAGAGAATCTCCCGCAGGAACCCTCGCCTCTTTGGCGACTTTTAAGATAAGGGATTCTAATCTCCCCAGCTCTTCCTTCAGCACACCGGAAGCGTTTTCAAGGGATTCCGATTTGAAAGAATTACTGCAGACCAATTCCGCGAAGAAGGGAGAACGGTGAGCTGAAGAATAGACTGCCGGCTTCATCTCAAAGAGAATCACCTTCCCTCCTCTCCTGGCAATCTGCCAAGCCGCCTCACACCCTGCCAGCCCCGCCCCGATGATGACAATTGGGTCCATCGCTTCCTATTTTATTTGGTCTCTCATGAATTTGCAAAATAAATAAACCGTTTGTCCCTTCTTGCCTGATGCTTGCCTGCCGGCAGGCAGCGGGAGAGGGGAGGAGGGCGTTGCCTTTGACAATTCCTTTGGAAGGTTGTTACGATTACCTTCGTGAAGATTGAATTAATCGTGCCAGCGGTTGAAGAAAACGCTCGTGTCCCTAACCTTGCCCTTCCTATTCTGGCCGGTCTTTCCCCAACCGATGCCCAAATTTCTTTCACCGACGACCTCCTGACTCCCATCCGTTTGGACCAGGATCTAAAGGAGGTCGACCTGGTTGGCATCACGGTTTTAACTAAGACAGCGGTGCGGGCTTATGACATCGCTGACGCTTATCGGAGAAGGGGAACACCCGTCGTTCTTGGCGGAATTCATCCTACCGCCGTTCCGGAGGAAGCTAAAGAACATGCCGACTCCGTCGTCCTTGGAGAGGCTGAAGAAGTCTGGCCTCATCTGGTCGAGGATGCGAGAGCGGGAAATCTCAAGCCCATTTACCGGCAGGAAAGTTACACAGATCTGTCGAGAATGCCGAAACCCCGGCGAGACATTCTCCCAAAGAGAGGATATCTTTCTCTGGACGTGGTCCAGGTATCAAGGGGATGTCCTTTTCGTTGCGAATTCTGTACGGTCCAGAAATTTTTTGGAGAAGCCCATCGGTTCAGACCCATTTCTGAGGTCGTTAAGGAGGTGCGCCACCTCCCTCATCGCTGGATGATGTTCAACGATGATAACATTATCGGGAACCCTTCCTACTCAAGAGAATTACTCAAGGCCCTAATCCCTCTTAAGAAGAAATGGTTCGGCCAGGCCTCTTTATCGGGATTGAGAAAGGTTGAAAATGTCGAATTGCTGGCCAAGAGCGGGTGCATCAGCCTCTTCATCGGTTTCGAATCACTCTCCAAGAAAAACCTGGTGGCGGCCCAAAAACCTCAGAATGATCCGTCGGAGTACCGGGAGATCATCGAGTCTCTCCATCGATTTGGGATTGCCATCTGCGGCGCTTTTATCTTTGGGTTTGATGAGGATGCCCCTTCCGTATTTGAAGAGACGGTTTCTTTCGCCATTCAAACCAAACTCTTCTCTGCGGTCTTTATGATTCTCACACCTTACCCGGAAACGACCTTTTACCATAGAGTAAAAAGCGAGGGGCGTTTGGCACAGGACCATTGGTGGTTACTGGAAAGGCAGGAAGACTTCGCTCCCCATTTTGTTCCGATGAAGATGAGCCCCGAGACACTCCGGAAAGGCTGGAAAAGGGCGTGGAAGGAGTTTTACTCCTACCCCTCCATTTGGAGACGATTCCACTGGGAATATTCACCGACGCTGATCAACCGAATCGGCTATTTCCCTTTTCAGGTGATGCAGCATCGGTTTACAAAAAAGAAAATCCTCGGGGGAAAGCGAAGGTACCGAAGATCTCTACTGGGAATCAGACACTAGACTGCAGACTTTAGACACCAGACTTCTCCTTATCATATTTTCTCTGCTACCCCGCCCATATCACGATGAGTGGAATCGGAGAAAAACGTTTGCCTTCGGATCGATGACTTTATCCGTGAATTTGGAATCCTGTTGGACCTTGGGATTTTGCGGTCTTTAGACGATTTCAGTCTGATGTCTGGGGTCCGTCGTCAAATGTCTGAACGACTTTTACTCTGATGTGCGATAGCCACAATCCTTCTGGGGGCATCGCTTGGTAACCCCGCCTTTCCCATGCTTCTCCACCAGGAAGGGGAAACCGCACTGTGGGCATTTCTCCGGAACGGGTTTATCCCATAACGCATAGGTACAATTGGGGTAGTTGGAACAGCCGTAGAAGGTCCTTCCCTTGCGGGTCTTTCTCTCGACAATCATTCCGTCACACCCCTCCTGAGGACAGCGGACGCCGACATCCAGGGACCGTGTGAATTTGCACTTCGGGTAGTTGGAGCAGGCCAGAAACCTTCCGAACTTTCCGTTCTTGACGACCATCGGGCTTCCGCACTTCTCACATGTTGCGTCGGTCTCCACCTGATTCTCTCCGTTCCCTTCCACTTCTCTCGTATAGGTACACTCAGGATAAGTCGAACAGGCAAGGAAATAGCCCCTTTTCCCCCAGCGCTTCACCATCTTTGACCCGCATCTTTCACAGGCGATATCCGTAGGAATGAGCTCTCGCTTCACATCACGCATCGAGATTTTGGCCATCGCCAAGTCCTTCTCGAAAGGAAGATAGAACTCTTTCAGCGTTTCCACCCAATCCTTCCCGCCTTCTTCGATCTGATCCAGATTTTCTTCCATCTGTGCCGTGAATTCGACGTCAAAAATATCCGGAAAATTGACGACGAGGAGGTCATTCACCAGGCACCCCAATTCCGTGGGGAAGAATTTCCCTTTTTCTAAACGAACGTACTCCTTCTCTTTGATCGTGGCCAAAATGGTGGCATACGTCGAAGGTCTTCCGATGCCGTTCTCTTCCAATTCCTTGATCAGCGTCGCCTCGGAAAATCGGTAGGGCGGTTGGGTAAAATGCTGTCTGGGCGTCAGGGCTAATAGCTCAAGAACTTCCCCTTCCGCAAGTGGCGGAAGTTTCTTCTCGCCGTTGCCGTTCTCCTGGTTATCCTCTCCCTCCATGTAGAGGATCATGAAACCCTGAAAAACAGGAACCGTGCCGACCGCTGTAAACACGGCATCATTCGCTTTGATCTCGACGGTCGTCTGGAGAAAGTTCGCTGAAGGCATTTGAGAAGCCACAAACCGGTCCCAAATCAGTTTATAGAGAGCCTCTTGATCTTTGTCCAAGTACGACTTTACCTTTTCAGGCTCCATTTCAATCGAGGTGGGCCGGATCGCCTCGTGGGCCTCCTGGGCTCCCCTGCGACTTTTATAGGCATTCGGCTTTGGGGGAAGATAAGCGTCCCCGAACCGCTCTTTGATCCATCCCCTGACCTGTTGAACAGCTTCCGTAGATACCCTCACCGAGTCGGTCCTCATATAAGTAATCAACCCAACCGTTCCGAGCGGACCGAGGTCCACACCTTCGTATAACTTCTGGGCGATCCACATCGTCTTCTTGGCCGGGAACGCGAGTTTTCGATAGGCCTCCTGCTGAAGTCGGCTTGTGATGAACGGAGGAAAGGGATGGCGTTGTTTTTCTTGCTGGGCAATCTTTGAAACAGAATAAGGAACGCTCTCCAGGGTTTTCCGAATGGCCGAGGCTTCAGCCTCGTTGGCCATCTTTGCCTTCTTCCCCTTCCATTTCGTTAATTTCGCGTCAAACGAAACCGGGGATTCTTTACCCTTCAGCGTTGCGGTGAGGCTCCAATACTCCTCGGAGACGAAATCCTGGATCTCCCTTTCCCTCTCACAGACGATTCGAACCGCAACGGATTGGACCCGACCCGCACTCAGACCTCTGCGGACCTTCTCCCAGAGGATCGGACTCACCTGATAGCCTACCAAGCGATCCAGGATTCGTCTCGCCTGTTGGGCTTCATACTTGGACTGCTGCAACTTCCGCGGGTGCTGAATGGCATCCAACACTGCCTTTTTGGTTATTTCATTGAAGAGAATCCGGTAAATCTTCTTGTCCCCGTTCCCAATCTCTTCGGCAACGTGCCAGGCGATGGCCTCTCCCTCCCGATCCGGATCCGGCCCGAGGTAGATATTCTTCACACCCTTGCTCGCCTTCTTCAATTCCCGGATGATTTTCGCTTTCCCGGGGATCGTGACGTACTCGGGTTGAAAATCTTTTTGAAGATCCACTCCCAGCTCGCCCTCGGGGAGATCTTTAATATGCCCCACGGAAGCTTTGATCACGTAATCCGCCCCCAAAAACTTTTGAAGGGTTTTTACCTTCGCAGGGGATTCCACCACAAGCAAGCCTTTTGACATCTAATTGCCTATCCTTTCTTACGAATTGCTTACTTTAACTTAATAACTGATAATTTTCTTTTTTTCACATCTTCTTCGTGAAACATTTGCCAGGCCACTGGGAGATCAATCCCTTCAGCTCCAAATTCAGAAGGAGACTCGAGACGCTACCCGGATCCAATTGGCTCTCCCGTATGATGGTATCGATATGCAGTGGAGTCTCGCTTAAAAGCCCGCAGACAATCTTTTCTGCTTCCGTGAGGCTGGGGGCCGCCATCTCTGCCTTTCGGACTGTCTCGCCTTCCCTTCTCCATTGGGGCAAAATTTCCTCAAGAATATCTTCGCTGGACTCCACCAGCTTTGCCCCTTCTTTGATCAACTGATTCGTGCCACGACTGCCTTCGGCTCCGACATTCCCCGGAACCGCGAAGACCTCCCTTCCCTGCTCCAACGCATAGCCCGCCGTGATCAGGGAACCGCTCTCCGCGCTGGCCTGGACGATCACCACCCCCATGCAGAGACCGCTGATGATCCGATTCCTTCTCGGAAAATGCCCTGCCTCAGGAGGAGACCCCATTGGAAATTCGGAAAGGACAGCCCCTCGTTTGATGATTTGATGGAAGAGATTTCGATTCTCGGAGGGATAGATCACATCGACACCGCAACCGAGCACCGCGATCGTTCTCCCTCCTCCTTGGAGCGCTCCGTTGTGGGCCACTGAATCGATCCCCCTTGCCATTCCGCTGACCACCGTCACTCCATGACGGGCAAGATCCATTCCTATCCTTTCCGTAATCTCTCTCCCATAGGCAGAGGTTTTTCGACTCCCGACAATGGCAACGGCCAACTCGTCCTCTTTTTTCACCTCTCCCCTGGCATAAAGCAGTGCAGGAGGATCATAGATATCCTTCAAGCGCTTCGGATAGTCATCACTCCTCAGAGTGATAATCTTCCCTTCCGTCTTTTCCAATAAAGATAACTCTCTTTTTACGGCTTTCTCCGATGGCCCTTTTCGGATGACACCAACCCCCCTCTCACCCAGCCCCTCAACTTTTAATAATTCTTTCAGCGGAGCGCGAAAGACAGCTTCTGGAGTTCCGAATCGATCTAGGAGCCGTTTGATGAGAATGCTCCCCACCCCGGGGGTGAGGCTTAAGGCCAACCAGTAGAAAATATCTTCGGCCATAAAGATCCTCAGGCGAGAGAATGCCTTATCGACTGAAGCTGGGTTAGGGGATCGAGCCACACGGGAAAGCCCGTGATACCTCGGTGATGAGATACCCGCCTTCGCCACCGGCTGCTGAAGCGCTTTGGCGGATTATCCGCAGGAAGCCTCTGCCGTCGCACTTACATCGCCTACTGCGAAGTCGGATAAAAAAAGGCTTGGGAGATGGAAGAAGATCTCCGAAGCCCACATGAAAATTCCGGTCAACACATCCCAAATAGATGTTACTTATCCGGCGATGGGTGCTCGGACGTTGGTTACGACGATAACCCCTTAATGCGTTTGTCCTATCTCTCTACGACACCCTCCATTTTTTCTTTTGAATAGGGTTGGATATAATCCCCTGCCAAAATGGCATCAAAGGATTCAATGACTTTCGCTGTGAAGAAACTGCCGTATTGGTCAATGAGTTGAATATTTCCTACGATGACATACTTTCTTCCAATCGGTTTTTCAGTAACGGGATGTTTTATCTCTCGCGCAGCACGAAAGACCGTATATCTGTCCCCGATCGAGATAGGTTCTGAGGTTCGGAAGGTCAGGTAAATGACGTCTCCTGCCGACATAAGGTTTTTGCCTTCCCTGCTCTCCAAAACAACTCCGATTCCACGATACTCTATGTCGCTCATAAATCCGGCGGACCGAATTTCCCGGAAGTAAATGTGTTTTTTCTCCTCCTTGACAGGTTTCTCCTCCTCCGCAACTTCTTCTTCCTCCTCCACCGGGGCAGGTTTCATCGCCGGCGGAGCAGCCTTTTGTTCTGCAACTGCTTCTGGTCTCTTTCCTACTGGAGCGGGCTCTGCCTTCTTGACTTCTTCTTTCACAGCCTCTTTGGGTTTTTCTTGGACCTCGGGTTTCTCCTCGACGATCTTCTTGGATTCCCCCTTGGCCGCCTCTTTCTCTGCCGGCTCAGCCTCGGTCAGTTGGATCGGGTTTCCTGGATAAATCCAATGAGGGTTGGTAATATAAGGATTTCTCTCCCACAATTTTGGCCAAAGAAAGGGGTCTTTCAGAAATTTAGCTGAGATATCCCAGAGCGTGTCTCCTTTCTTGATGGTATATACACCTTCCGTGTCCTTTTTCTCCTGTGTCAATCCTGAAAGAACAAAACAGAAGGAGAGCACCAAAATCATGGCGAAAAAGAAACCAAAGAATTTTCTCATAAATACCTCCTCTTTTTCAAACGGTTTTATAAGCCAAGAAAAAGAAAATTTGTTTAGAAATTAGTCTCTTAACACTATTTTGTCAAGAAAAATATTTAAGCAATATCCATACCAAATTCCAAACTACCCTCTCTAATTATCTAAAAATATTATGGATTTCTGCAAATTCCAAAAGGAATTTATTGTTTTTGCGGACACCCGGTGGATAATTTTTGTGCACTTTTTTGTCCTTTTGAACACATTTTAACCCAGGGAGAAAAGCTCCATTGACAGACAAAGTCCCTCCGTGGTAAAAGAACGTTATTCTTCAGCCTCGCATGTTGACCTATGGATCTCCTCCCTTCACACGACGAAACATTAGATACCTTCTTGAATGGAAAGCTCCAAATTCTTCAGAAGAAAAATGGGTACCGATTCTCTCTCGATGCCATTCTCCTCAGTCAATTCGTCACAATTCGCAAGGATGAAAGAGTCATCGATCTGGGTACGGGCTGTGGAATCTTACCTCTGTTATTATCCTATAGCACAAAAGCCCACTCTTTTGTCGGCGTTGAAATCCAAAAGGGGTTGGCCGGGTGCGCCCGAAAAAATGTGGTCCTGAATCATCTGAACGGTCGGATATCGGTTCTCAGACAGGACTTCAGAAAGTTAAGAGGGATTTTCCCGCCCGGTTCTTTCGATGTCGTCCTTTCGAACCCACCTTACCGGAGATATCGGTCCGGGAGGATCAATCCTTCGGTTGAGAAGGCGGTGGCGCGCCACGAGATCAAGGGAACGCTGGAAGACCTGATCGGCATCGCCTCTTACCTTCTTCCTTCCAAAGGAAGGTGCTACTTGATTTTTCCTGCTCTGAGAACCGTCGATCTATTCGTTGCCCTGAGAGAGGGGAAGCTAGAACCCAAGCGATTGCAGTTGGTTC
>Ga0187779_10000728_pt1 | contig 21773 bp, 18 predicted proteins | sample 1015_Q2_SP10_10__FD_132435 | JGI IMG/M metagenome (GOLD analysis project Ga0187779, IMG submission 132435) | Tropical peat soil microbial communities from peatlands in Department of Meta, Colombia - 1015_Q2_SP10_10_MG | ecosystem: Environmental > Terrestrial > Soil > Wetlands > Peat | place... | reverse complement strand
TTTCTAGCCATTCGCCTGTTCTGGGCTTTCAAATTTAGGATTCTCACTCAAGGAACATCCTCGTTATGTCTTATTCCCTGCCCGCTCCTGTGCTCGAGCCAGATCAGCATCGCAATCGCAACAAACCACACCGAAACGTACATTGTGGTATGGTATGCCTCCTGTCCACCCTTCTGTCACGACTCCCTTGTCAGCGCCCCCTGCGCAGAAATAGTTGGAGGATTGATGCTAGAAATCTCCAAAGGCAATGAACTCTGGTTCCAGGATTGCTCGGATCACGTCTCCCCGGGAAATGATCCCAACCAGTTTGTCCTGATCCGTGACCGGCACCCGAACAATTCGGTTGTCCTCCAGACTCCTCATCACGTCTTCAATTGGGGTGTTCACATCTACAGTGATCGGCGGGCCAGTCATGGCTTCCCCGGCGGTGAGATTCTCCAACCGCTTGCCCTCAATCAATGTGCGAACAATGTCCGATTCTGTGATTACCCCTACCACCCTGCCATCGGACGCTGCCACCGGCATCCCGCTAAACTCGTTGGTAACAAGCTGCGTTGCGACGTCTCGTAGGGAAGCAAGTGGAGTCGCCGCAAGGACCGGCTTCTGCATGATGTCTTTGGCCGTTACGGATGTAGGCGCCGCTGCGCGCTTCACAGCTGCTGTTGATTTCTGTACCATTGTCTTCACCCCGTCTGTTGCCTCGTGTTCATAATCAAACTACCCGCAGCTTGCAGTCATTACAGTGACCGTGATCACACGTGGTTGGATAGGTGTGTGGAGAAGCCGGTACGGCCCAGGACACAGCCAAACCGATCACTCTTTATCGCGAGCGGGTTGCGGGCAAACTGCCAGAAATTGGACCTAGCAGCACAACCATACCACGCCGTTCATTGCGTTTAGGGCACCTGCGCGCCGCTAGGTCCTGATAAACGGGGTGCATTCGATAGGTCGATGCAACACCATCTGATAGACCTGCTGTTTAAGGATGGTGTTTATGACCCAAGGAATACGATCTCGACTGCGGCTACGAACCAGAAGGTCGGGAGTTCGACTCTCTCCGGGCGCGCCATTCCTCTGTTTCCTAAATCTCTCGAACTTCTCCATCGCGATTCGCTTCAGACGTATTCGGCCTCGCAATTCACAAATCTGGCGCATCGCGTGCCGAGAGACTCGCGCGCGGGATCGGGCGGCCGTGCAGGAACACCGTTTCGATCTTATCGTAGGCATCGAGGCCGTTCAGTGGGTTACCGCCAAGAAGGAGTAGGTTAGCTCGCTTGCCCGGCTCAACGGTGCCGATCTCGCGATCGAGATGAATCGCACGCGCATTGTCTATCGTGAGGGCGTGGAACAGCTTCTCCTTAGAGACGCCGGCCGCGATCCAGTTGTCCATTTCGTGCCTGCCGTTCAAACCCGGCGGATTGGCATAGGTCCACGCGCTAGGAGTGTCAGTGCCGAAGAGCAGCCGCGCGTCCGCCTCTGCGAGGATGCGCGTCACCTTAGAGTCCCAGCCGATTGTCTTCGCGTACTCTACGTCAGCGTCCAGCTTCTTATCTCGAAAAATGCCTCGGAGCTGATCGGCAAACGGAATTGCCGCGTTCGCGTACCACTCGATCAGTGCACGCGGATAGACGTCGGTGAGCTCAGGCCTCGCTAAGTAGTCCTTGTGGAACAGCTCAAGCTCGCCAAAGAGCACTTGGATCGTGGGCTGATAGCCGATCTTGTCGCGGATGACCTTCCACAGGGTCTGGCGCCCGTCGTCCTCAAGCACGCCATTGTCGTTGGTGTGGCCATTCCACATGCCATGCGCGATCACGTCCACTCCGATGGCAACCGCGTAGGCCTGCGTGTCCTTCGCGTTGGCGTGGAAGAATACGGGGAGACCCACCGCATGGGCCGCATCGACCAGCGCCCGGCCCTGCTCGATGGTGATGTCATCGCCGGAATTGCTGCCGGCCTTCATGCAGCTCGCACCATCGGCCTTGATTGCCGCGGCGGCTTTCTCGGGTGTGCGCTGCTCTGGGCCGAGTAGCGATGCCGGGTCGTAGGAAAAGACCGGCCCGAGAATGCGGTAGTAGTGGCCCTTGTAGATCGACATCCCGTCGCAGAAGTAGGCATCCGGTCGAATGTCTAGCGCGTTCCAGCGCGCAGCGCGCTGGGCGTCTCCGTAGAGATCGACCACAGTTGTGAACCCGAAGAAGAGAAAGCTCTTCGGGTCCTGCGCCAGGGCGGCCGCGACGATCTTGGGATTCGCGCGAGCCTGCTCGAGCGTCATCGGGGCCGGGAAGCCCGTCGGCGCCACAGCCAGATGCACATGGCTATCGATGAGGCCGGGGATGAGGGAGCGGCCCGTCCCATTGATCTCTGTCTCGCCCCGCAAGCGGTGTTCACTCACTTCCGCAACGCGCCCGTCCACGATGCGCACGTAAGCATGCGCCAACGGTGTCGCACGCTCCGGCGAAATCACAGTCACATTGGACACGACAAGACCGGTGGGAGCGGGAGCATGTGTCGCACCGGTGAACAACATGAGACAAAAGCCGGCCATCGCAGCGAAGTTGACTATTCGCTTCATATCGAAGATCCCTGCCTAGGGTGGTGTTACGCAAGCGGAGACAAAGAAGTTCCCATGCAGAAACTAACTCCCGACTAAGGCCGGCTAGAAGGCCAAATCCGCTCGCGGGCACCGATTCAAAGAAAACCCCGTCCTGATCAGGTCTCTCTATTCCTACCAGTGAGTGGTTTAGCGATTGGACTCCTTCTGCCATTGGTGCATTGCTCTTCTGTAAACCCCACGCTAACGTGATGCAGATATGAGCCATAAAGACAGGCTGGCCGGAAATGTCGCACGGCTCGTCGCTGTCGCGCTGGCGTGCTGGGCTGTATCTTCCACCGCGCGGGCACAAAGCGGCCAATCGGTGCTGTATTCGGTGACGACGAGCGAAGCTGGCTCCGGCGTCCCCGTCTACAAATCGCAAGTCTTCAAGACAGAGATTTTCGCGGTGGACCCCGAAACGGGAAAGCAGCGGTTGGTTTTCTCAGATGCGAATTCCCCTTTCTTTCTGTTGCATGATGGCGACATTGTCGCCGCGGGCGGCAAGATCTTCGCCGAGGGTATCTTGGCGGTGCAGAACCTAGCGCACACGCCGGTCTTCAACCCGTCCGGATCTGCGGCCATCTATGAACTGTCCTCGGATGGTTCGGGGCAAACGCGCGAAGTTCTTGACATGGGAAGCGCCGAGCAGCGCGTTGACTTTCGCAGCCTGTTCTTTAATTCCTCAGGCACGAAGTTTGGCAACATCGATTATGTCGCCGGGAAGTGGTCTCTGTTTGTTCACGACACCGCAACCGGAAAACTGCTGCGGAAGTCCGACCTCATCGGCTGGAAATTTGGCTCCCCGGAAAGCATCGGTTGGATGCCGGATGACAAGCGAATCTTCTTCACGGTCTATGTGTCGGGTGACGATCCTGAAGCGTGGTGGACCACGCCGAACTCTCCCGTTGGGACTTACGTGCTGGGTGAAGCTGACACCTACGAGCGGCTGGCGCCGGAAGCGTCGCTGCATCCAAGGGTTGCTGGCTTGCAGCCATCAAACGATTCACCGGCGGTTTTCATAGGCACGCTGCCGAACGGCCCGTATCTGCTTCAGGACTACCAAAGCGGCCCGAGAGGTGACAGCGACACGTGCCCTTATGAGCCGGCCCTCGCCAACAACGGACACGCCTGCCTCTATGAGTTGGACCTCACAAAGAAAACGCAGCGGATGTTTCCATTTCACGCGGACGCCGTTCCGGATAACTTTCGTCTCTCGACGGCAAGGGATCGCTTAGTCTTTACGTCTACAAAAGTGGAATACCAGAAGCAGCCAAAGTTTAAGGCAATTTCGACGCTAAGTGTTTGGGTTTTGGACTTCGAATCGGATAAGGAATGGAATGTGATTTCGTTCCCCCCACACGAGGGCACGCGCCCCATTGGGCCATGGGTCAACCTGATCGGATGGCTTGACAGCAAGTAAGCGAGATTCTCAGACCAAACTCTTGATCAACTCCTGATTAACGGGCTAACCGGAAGTTTGCAGCTAATGTCCGGTAAGCTCTATAAAGGAAGAAGTCAAGAAAAAAACGCCCCTCACGCGAAATTTTTCTTCCTTCGCAGCCCACTGGAATGAACGAGAGCTGTTCTGACCTTCCGCCCCATGGACTCGGTTGCGGTTCACAGTGGCCCAGCGGTTCGGGTCCTCTCTTGCGGTTTTCATCGCTTCTGAGCGACGAAGCCTGTCAGTTCTGAAACCAGTCAAGCAGAACGGTGGTCAACTGCCAACCATGGTTCTATCGGAGACTCGTGGCCTATAGCTTTTTCGGGTTGTCCGAGAGGGCCTAGGGTCGACTGGGAGGCTGCGCGACCGAGGCACACCGCGCCTAGCTTACCGGCTGAGACTCACTCTCGAACCCGAGCGTCTCGAGAACCCGACGGCCACCGCCCGAGAAGATTCCCGCGATGGAGCGGATTCCATCAGAGACACTCAAGCTGTTTGTGGTTTCAGATATTGGGCGTCGAAGCACTCTCCTTTCTTCCAGAGATGCAACGTGATCGCAGCAATCTTCCTGGCCAGGGTCAGGCGCGCCATCTCCGGTCTCATGCCCTTGGTCAGCAGAGCCCCGTAGAACTCCTGGAACGGGCCCGGCTTGTTCGATGCCAGGATGGCCGCACTTTTGAATAGGTTCTTCAGATCGTGATTGTGATTCTCATTCAGCCCGCGAATCGATGCCGGCTTGCGAGCTCTACGGAGCTGCCCTTCGACCGAGCGGTGATCGGCACTGCTACGGGTCTCGATGCCAAAGCCACTGTAGGTCCATAGCTGTCTCTTGGTGCGGAAGCGATGCGGAGTCTGCAGGATACCCATCAACACGGCCGCCCGGATCGGGCCGATCGAAGGGATCCGGGAGAGCAGCTTCCATGCCTTGTGCTTTTTGCTCTCTTTCAGCAACTCCCGCCGTACGTCCTGGCGCAGGGCCCTCAGAGCGTCGAGTTGTTGGTAGTAAAACTCCGCGCGGCGATGCACACCTGGTTCGGTGATCTTCGCCAGCCACTCCGCACGATGGCGCTGTCCATAGACTTGCTTGCCCGTGCAGGGAATGGCCCAACTGCGGTATAGCGCCTTCACCCGCGTCATGACCCGTGTGAGATCTTTGGTGATGGTCAAGTAGCTGCGCACCAGTTCCTTCACGGCTCGTAGGCCGTGCTCCCCGTGATAGACCGGCCTGAGCTTGTTCAGGTACAACAGCTCGGCCAACTTCTGTGCATCGATGCGATCACTCTTGTTGCCATCTTTCAACAAAGCATTCCGGCGTGGATTGCACACTACGATCTTCGTGACGTGCGGCCTCAGCAGGTCGTACAACCAAGCCGCCCAGGTTCCTTCTTCAAAGGTGAACTGCAAGTCCCCGCGCAATCCAGCCACAAACTGGAGGATCATGTTTGCTTTCGTTCCGATGACGCATTCCATCACCAGCTTGCCAGCTGAATTCATGACCGCGATCGAAATGCTTTCCTTGTGAACATCCATCCCGATATACTTCGTGCCATCCATTGAGGGTGCTCCTTTCTGTAGGTGATGAGGCGAACGCTCAAAACCTACTCCAAAAGGGGCGCCCTTTTATATTGCGTCGACTAACCGTCCACTTGGTCATCGACTGTGGGAACGAATAAGATCTATTGGGTCGGTTCTGCCGGAAACGGGCCAGGCGTTCTGAGGTGCACTCGAACCTTGCTATTGCTTCAAGTCCATGGGAGGTCCACTGACTCGCTTTCCTTTGAGGTCAACGTCAACCTCAACGCGGTCAGCAATCTTGATGAAAGGAATGCCGCTGTTCATCCCGTAATCCTTGCGATCGAAAGCCATCGCCCCCTTAACCTCGTTCACAACCCCTAGGCCTGCGCGGGATACGCTCGTAAAGACCAGAGTTTCGGGCTTTGATACCCCGCGTATCGTAAACGTACCCGGAAACTCAATTGTGGTGGGGCCAGACTGCTTAGGCTTATCTGAATGAAATGTGATGTAGGGATTATCCTTTGCGTCAAAGAAGTCTTTGCCCTTCAGCTTGCCATCCTTCATGCCACTTCCTGTGTTCACGCTGTCAGCGTAGACTTTGATGTCCAGGACACCTGTCGTGATATCCGTTGACGTAAATTTCACTGTGGCGTCCCACTTGTCGAAAACTCCGTCGATAGGCACGGACGCTTTCACGGAAAAAGTAACCTTGCTATCAGGCGGTGGGTTAATCTGAAAAGTGGGAACCCCCGTAGGAGCCTGGGTTTGACTTATAGGTGGCGCCAGGAAGAGGACAGCTAAGAAGCAGGTGAGTGTCAGTCGCACCACAGCACTCTGATGCCGACCCATTAAGTTGTCAATACCAGAAATCAGAACTCGGCTATCACAAAAGTGAAGCATCACTTTAAATGTACGATTTGCCGACTTACCAGGCGTTGCCTTTACACGTCCAGTCGCTCCGCTAGACATGACCTGGGTGTAACATCGCTGCTCATGTATTCGGTCACGGTGGTGTTAGGACCACCGATTTTTCTTGCGATTGCGTGGTGGCTGTGGTCACGGCGCCATCGCCCGACTGAGCCATCGTGGCGGTCCACTGTGCTTCTTGCAGGTCTGTGGTGCGCCTCCGCCAACGTCTGTACGTATTTTGTGCGGGTACAGCTCGCGAGCCACTTCTTCATGAGCCAGACGCCGCAATGGAGAATTTTCGATCTAAGCGGTGATGTGGGCTCTTGTTCGTATGCGGGGCGCTGGCTGGAGCACTCGTCGGCATCGGCAAATCACGCCTCCCGCTTGCCGTTAGCGCCGTACTCGCTTTTTTATGGTGGCTACCGATAGGTATCTACGTACCATGAGCAACTTGTCCGGCTTGCCGACTACACGTCCAAGTAGCTTACAAGCGATTTTAACCCCACCTGCGCAAATTGACAGTGGTGAGGTTGAAAGTCTTTGAGGACACTTGCCTCACTCGTACCAAGAAACATTCGGAGATAGGGGCGTAAATGAAATATAGACCTACATGTTTGCTGTTTCTTCTTGTCATCATCACAACGGAGCTGATGGGTTGTTCGCAATCAGGTACAAAGCCAGGCGCTGAACAGGCCGTGAGCGACGCTATCGACGTCTACATCTATGGTTATCCGTTAGTCACCATGGACATGACGCGCAAGCAGATCACGAATGTAGCAACGGTGGAAGGATCGCGTGGACCCATGGGGCAGTTGATCAAGCTACGGACCTATCCGGCTGTCGATGACCATGCCGTGACCGCGCCCAACGCAGATACGCTTTACACGACGGTTTTCTTGGACGTATCGAAAGAACCATGGGTCTTCAGCATTCCCGACATGGGAGACCGATACTACCTGATGCCAATGTTGGATGGCTGGACCGATGTCTTCCAAGTCCCAGGCAAGCGCACGACAGGCGACAAAGCGCAGAAGTACGCCATCACGAGTCCGGGGTGGTCTGGAACTCTCCCGGCCGACGTCACCGAGTACAAATCGCCGACCGCATTGGTTTGGATTCTTGGCCGCATCTATTGCACAGGGACACCGGATGATTACGCGAAGGTGCATGCGCTCCAGGATAAGTTTTCTGTTGTGCCTCTCAGCTATTACGGGAAGCCCTACACGCCGCTGCCTGGAGAGGTAGATGCCAATTTCGATATGAAAACGGCGGTACGGGACCAGGTGGATGCTCTTGGCGTCAACGAGTACTTCAATTACTTGGCGAAGCTGATGAAGACCAACCCGCCCTCCGCGGACGACGCGCCGATGGTCGCAACGATGGCTAGGATTGGCCTAGTGCCGGGACAGGACTTCGACCCGGGCAAGTTAGGAGCATTCGACAAGGAAGCTATCAAAGCCGTTCCAAAACTCGCGCAAGTCAAAATCATGGAGTATTTCAAGAAGGCCGCAGTCCCTGTCAACGGTTGGGTGGTCATCACAAATCACATTGGAGTCTACGGCACGGACTATCTTCAAAGAGCATTGGTAACCGCCGTCGGCTTAGGTGCCAACCGTCCACAAGATGCCATCTATCCAACCTCCGAAAAGGATTCGGATGGGAACGCTTATGACGGCAACAAGAATTACGTCATGCACTTTGACAAGGGCCAACTCCCTCCTGTCAACGGTTTTTGGTCGCTGACCATGTATGATGCGTCTTACTTTTTTGTGCCGAACCCGCTCAACCGTTACACCCTTAGTTCACGTAACAAGTTCGTGGCGAACGCGGATGGCTCGGTGGACTTGTATCTCCGGGCCGATTCTCCGGGGAAAGCCAAGGAAGCTAATTGGTTGCCTGCCCCGAAGGCCAAGTTCATCCCAATGCTCCGCCTGTATTGGCCGAAGGAAACACCGCCGTCGATAATTGACGGCACGTGGAAACCGCCAGCGATCAAAGCTGTACAGTGACATCATTTTGAACATAGAGCTATTGGATTGTCCCCGCAGGTCCTGATCGGGGTAACCGGAAAATACGTATCAGTACCCAAACAAGCGAGATTTTCCAGTCGGGCATCCAAAATGGAAGACGATTTGATTCGTACTTGTGCTACTCACTGTCACGCATTTTTTCAGTGATTTCCGGCAGTCTTGCGAGTGCACTGGCGGCAATTGGTACAAATGTGCCAATTGGTACAGAAAACCAGGGTTAGTGCTTTTGTGCTTGAAAGTTCTGGTAGGGGCGGTGGGGATCGAACCCACGACCTTCGGCTTAAAAGGCCGCTGCTCTACCACTGAGCTACGCCCCTAGGGGATTTGATTTGTGTAGGTCAGCGATTCCTGCATCTGTCGATTCGTTGCTGGTGCTAGCTTTCACGAGCGATTGCCGTAAGAGCGTTCGCATTCAATGCAATGCCTCTTCATTCTTGGTGCGAGGCAGCCCCAGGACGTTCTGCGTCCGGTCAATCATCTCATACGTCGCGCTGTGCTGACTACTCAGCCTCAACCCGTATTTAGAGCGAAGGTGAGTTTCCGTGGGCTATAATCCTGCCCAAAATGGCGCTCACCTCCGGCACCCATTTGGGCCCGTATGAAATCACGGCCGCTATTGGTGCGGGCGGGATGGGTGAGGTGTATCGTGCCCGTGATCCCAAACTAGGCCGTGATGTAGCCATCAAAGTTCTCCCAGAGCTCTTCGCTCGCGATGCCGAGCGCATGGCACGATTCCAGCGCGAGGCCAAGGTTCTGGCTTCTCTCGATCATCCCAACATTGCTTCGATCTACGGCCTGGAAGACTCGGGCGGCATGCGTGCGCTGGTGATGCAACTGATCGAGGGGCCGACCCTCGCTGACCGCATCAAAGCTGGTCCGATTCCCGTTGATGAGGCGGTCCGCATTGCCCGACAGATAGCGGACGCACTGGAATACGCCCACGAGCGTGGAATCATCCACCGGGACTTGAAGCCAGCGAACGTGAAAGTCACAAATGATGATGCGGTGAAGGTCCTCGACTTTGGATTGGCCAAGGCGCTTGAAGGCGACATGTCGTCAATCGACATTTCCACCTCTCCGACCATCAGTCGGATGGCCACGCAGCAGGGGGTCTTGCTAGGAACGGCAGCATACATGTCGCCGGAGCAAGCCAAAGCCAAGCCCGTGGACCGAAGGGCTGACATTTGGGCGTTTGGGTGTGTGCTCTACGAGATGCTAACAGCAACGACGGCATTCCAGGGCGAGGCGGTAACGGACACGCTGGCGTCCGTCATCAAAGAAGAACCGAACTGGAACCTGCTTCCCTCAGCGATGCCGATGCGGGTTCGTGTGCTCCTGCAACGTTGCCTGCAGAAGGACCCGAAGCAGAGGCTGCGCGACATCGGCGACGCCCGGATTTCGCTGGACGAAGTTCTCTCTGGGTCGCCCGAGCCATTGACCGTCGCCTCGCAGGCCTTGAGGCCAGCCCGGCTGCGCGCATTGCCGTGGGCGCTATTTGGCGCCACTGCGGTTGGACTTGCGGCGCTCGCGTTCGTTCACTTCGGCGCGAAGCCCGTCAAGTCAGACGCCGCGGTACAACGGTTTGAGATTGCAGCGCCTGACGTGGCTGTGAACATGGTGGACGCGCTATCGCCCGATGGCGCCCAGTTGATCCTGGGCTCGGGAGTGAATAGTCCGGGCCGTTTGTGGTTGCGGCGGATGGACTCGCTCGACGCGCGACCTCTTGAGAGCACAGACGGCGCGTTCGGAATACCGTTCTGGTCGCCTGACAGCCACTTCATCGCATTCGGCGCAAACGGAAAGCTGAAGAAGATCGATACCGAAGGCGGGGCAGCGCAGGTTCTCTGCGACACTGGTGCGATTGTGATCGGGGGATTCTGGACGCCCAGCGGCAAGATCATCTTCACCGACCCAAGCCGACCGCCTGGTCTATGGGAGGTTGATGCAGGGGGCGGCACTCCCTCCCCGCTGGCGGTGCCGTGGCAGCCGCGCAAGGCAATTGTTATGCCGATGCTTTTGCCCGACGCGAACCATTTCCTGTATGGGCTTAGCTCTGGCGATGCGAATAATGGCGATATCTATGTCGGCTCCTTAAACAACAAACAGTCCAAGAAGCTCGGGAATGGTTTCCTGGCTGGCTATTCCCGTTCGCCGGGCGACCCTGACAAGGTGCACTTGCTCTTTGCGCGCGGGACCGCGAACGAGGGTCAATTGATGGCTCAAGGTTTTGATTTGCGGAAGCTGGAAATGGACGGCGACGCGGTCCTGATTGCCGAGCAGACCTCCTCGGTCGCGGTTTCGCTCAACGGCACACTGGCTTATGCACCCGGGCTCAACTCCCAAGTTTTCCGACCTACTGTCTTCGACAGGCAGGGAAGGGTCATCGCAGCGGCCGGAGAACCGGGGGTCTACCTAACCATGGCGTTCTCTCCGGACGGCAAGCGTGTGGCCGTGAGTCGTCGTCTGTCGGGTGACGAGAACCTATGGATGATCGATCTGGCGCGGGGCATTAGCACTCGGTTCACCTTTGACTCGGCTTCGGACCAGTTGCCGACATGGTCGCCTGATGGCAGCCGCGTCGCATTCAGTTCTTCGCGGGCTGACCCTCCTGCGATCTACGAAAAGTTGTCCAATGGGGGCAGCGATGAAGAGCTTCTGTTCAAGTCCGATCAAACGGAGGTGCCGCTGAGTTGGTCGGGCGACGGGCGGTTTCTCTTGATTGGTGAATCGGCGGCAAAACAGATTGCATCGGTGTTGCCGCTGGATGAAAACGGACACCCGGCCGGGAAATCGTTTGTATTTGTACAAAAAGGAGTTGGAGCCGAAGAGACATTCTCTCCCGGTCCTCAAGGACATCCTCGCTGGGTCGCGTATTCTTCTAATGAATCTGGCAGATACGAGGTTTACGTGCGGCCGTTCGACCCGAGCTCACCCACTGGCGCCCCACGCGGCGGCGGCAAATGGCAGGTATCGACGCAGGGTGGCCTAAGCCCCCGTTGGAATGGCAACGGCAAGGAGCTGTTCTATGTGGCACCGGACAACACAGTGATGGCGGTGGACGTAAGCGGCGACCACGTGTTTCAGTTCGGGACACCCAAGCCTTTGTTCAAGCCGAAAGGGCTCGGTCCTGAGCCCGCAGACATCTTCTTCTGGGATGCAAGTTCCGACGGCAGCAAGTTCGTGTTCTCTGCATCGTCGTCTACAAGCGCGAGTGCGCCGCTGCCTCGATTTACGGTCGTGCTGAACTGGCCCTCCCTGCTCAAGAAATGACGCCGGGCAGAGAACTCGGCCCCGACGGGAGAAGGATGTCCGCGATGATCGGCCAAGTCGTATCGCACTGCCGGATCATTGATCGCTCAAGAAAGACGCTAACCTCGCATAGGCCAAGCCGAAGCGGCTCCGTCTTACAGGTAAAGCGACTCGGTTAGTGTTCCCCACTCCCGAGGCGGCCTAGCCTGCTTCAGATCCTTACGTCGGTTTGGCAACTCCGCGGCCGCGCTTCCGTTTTTTCCAGACGTAGTCCTTGCGCAGTTTTTCCTGATGCTTCCTCAACTGATTCTCGAGCTCTGCGAAAGCCGCCTTGGCGCTGCTACGAGCGTCCGCCGCCGATCCGGTGGCATGGAGTGTTCCAGTCGGAAGGGCAAGATTTACGGACAAACTGTATTCGGTCCTCCGAGGCAGTTTTTCAAGCGTAGTGTGAAGCTGGACCAAATCGGGAGCATACCGTTTCAGCCAGCGGTTCAGCTTTTCCACGTGCCGTGCGCACTCCTGTTCGACGGGCTCGCGAAACTGGGCTTCGATATTGCGGAATATAACTTTCATAAAAAGACCTTCCCGATTACGAAATCATGGACTGGTTAAGCAATTTCAGATTAGCTCCCGGCGCACACCTACGCAACTCACGCGCACGTGCGGTCGTGCTCGCACGAATTGACACGCTCTCCGCCGGCATCATACCTTCTTGCAGGATGTCTAGGCCGCCATCGCAAGATTCCCGGTCGGAGCCCCAGCCCCCGAAAACGGGCCGTGTGCTTATTGGGCCGGCCGGCTGGTCATATCCAGACTGGAACGGCGTCGTCTATCCGTCCCACCGCCCTCATGGATTCCATGAAACCAGCTACCTTGCCGAATATTTCGACACGATCGAGATCAACACTTCGTTTTACAGCCCCTTGCATCCCGAGCATGCAGCCCAGTGGATCGAGCGCGTTTCAGCCAATGACCGCTTCGTCTTCACGGCCAAGTTGTGGCAAAAACTGACGCACGAAGACGACGCTACGGCTGCCGATGAGGCCGCTGTTCGCGCCGGCTTCGATGTTCTCCACAATGCCGGACGGCTGGGCGCATTGCTACTTCAGTTCCCCTTCTCGTTTCACAACACGCCATCAAATCTGGTGCGCATGAAACAACTCCTGGTTTGCTTTGGCGATTATCCGCTGGTCGTAGAGGTGCGCCACTCCTCGTGGGCGCATCCGGCGTTCCACGAATTCCTTCACGAGCATCGCGCCGGCATCTGCAACATCGACCAGCCGCTCATCGGCCGTGCCATTAGGCCCGATGAGAGCGCGACCTCTCGGTTGGGTTATGTCCGATTGCATGGGCGCCGTGCCGACACGTGGTTTAGCGACGATCCTGCACTTCCTCGCCACGAACGTTACAACTATCTCTATTCAGAACGCGAGCTCGAGCCTTGGGCGCGCCGGGTTCGTCTGCTTTCCGCAAAAACGGAGACCACCTTCGTGATCGCGAACAATCATTTCGAAGGCAAGGGAGTCGTGAACGCGCTGCAACTAATCCATATCCTCAACGGCAACAAAGTAAAGGTTCCGGAACCGCTGCGACACCGCTATCCTCTGCTTGAATCCATCGCAGACGCACCGTCGCAGGAGCCCACGCTGTTTCCTATTCCGCCTCCCTGAGTCAGCTGTGGCAACAGAATCCCGGATCTGGGCCGGGAGGTCGCTCAGCAAAAGTGAATTTTTGGAGTGCCATCTGAGGACACGACTACTTCTTGAAGAGGTCCTCGAAAGCTCTGCGCGCATCGGTGGGTCTGGAGGCGCTCGGCGCCGCCGGAGTGTTTTTCGCATAGTTCACCGGGGAGGTGTCCTTTTCGACGGTCACCCGGAACTCAAAGAACTTGCAGTTGTTCTTAGCGTCCTTCTTCGCAATACGCTCGGAAATCGGTTGTGTGCACTCAAACTGCCTGCTGGTGTCGAAGTGAACGCATTGCTTGCAGCAGTGCAGCTCGAACTGGCACCGCGGGCATTGGCTGTTTGGGTCAAAACCGGGAGCAAGCACGGCACCGCAATTCGAACAGCGCGCACGCGTCACCGTTCCGACCATGCGGGGAGTGCGCGGGCCGAGCAGATCCTGCTTGGGACGTGGCTCGGCTGGCCTTTCGGACTTGTCGGCACGCTCGCGCTTTTTTTCATCGCCATCGCGGTCGCGATAGCCCCTCTGCTTATACTTCCGCTCCATGGGAAACCTCCGGGGGTTAGCTCAATCATAACCCGGAATTTGTAAAATCCATCCTGAACTTCTGGCGTATTCGCACAACCCGGCAGGGCGGCCCTTCCGCCGATTCACTCAGCCGCTCGCTGCCGCGCCCAAAATCCCGACAGTCCTTCCGCAGGCAAATCCGGCTGCAGCAGATTCCGCGGACGGCCCAGGGCCGCCAGCGTCGCCTCGGCCGCCAGATAGCCGCTGCGGGCCGCCCCCTCCATCGTCGACGGCCAGCCCGTGCGCGTCCAATCGCCGGCAAGAAACAGATTCTTCAGGCCGATGTCTTGAGCGGGGCGGAACCGATCCACTCCTGGCTCGGGCGAAAATGTCGCAGAAACCTCCTTAATCACGGTGGCCCTTTCGAGCCGCGCCTCGCGGGTGATCGGCAGGACATCCGCAAGTTCCGCGCGACAGAGATCGATAATCTGCTGCCGCGACAGTGGAACCAAGTCATAGGAAGCGCTGATCACAAGCTGCAGATACTGACCGCTTGTAGCCGGTGCTGCCCCGCACCCGTCGCCGGTTGCCTTCGTTGCAGAAAGCAACGACTTATTGAAAATCCACTGGATCTTGTGGTCGAGCAACGTTAGGAAAGGCTCGCTCATGACCCCCCTGTCAAACCACATGTGAACGCCCGTAATCGGCGAGGTTCGAATGTGCTTCAACCCTTCCAGAAGCCCCCCCGACTCACCGAGCTCGCTCGGGAGAAGCTCGAGCAGCGTGGTGTGCGGCACGGCAGCGATGCAAACCCCTGCCGCCAGTTCGGAACCGTCGTCCATCCTTGCCGAGGCGAACGCGCCGTGGCACAAACGAATTTCCCGCACCCCTCGACGAAGTTGCACGTTACCTCCTCGACCCACGATGGCCTCACGGCAGCCCTCGTACAGCGCGGCCAGGGGCACAGCGGGAATGCCAATATGGTAGCCGCTCCGGCTCGCCAGAAAGCCCTTCCAGAAAACGTCAATTCCGTACTGCGCTGCGGTGCGATCGAGCTCTTCGTCCAGCGCACTTACAAGCACCACGCGCCAGAACCGCTCAATCGCAGCAAGCGGTTGTTTGACATGGCGCAGCCAATCAAGCATCGACATGGATTCGATGCCCTTCGGCCGCCCCCCCGACCATGCGATCGCTAGCAGCGCCGTGGCGATGGCCCGCTTATCGGCGAAACCCAGCGAGCCGAAGCCCGCAAATGACGGCGCCATGTGCAGAGGCGCAGGCAGTGCCGACGCCTGGATCGTCGAACGGCGCCCGGCGCGATCCACAAAGTAAAGCCGGTCGTAATACCGGATGCTTTCTGCTGCTCCGGACCTGCGGTAGAAATCCGCCAGGTTTGTGCAACAGGCCAGCGTAACGTGCTGGCAATTATCCACTTCACTGCCATCGGGCAGCGTGTAGGACGTGGCGCGCCCGCCGAGGTGCGGCCGTTTTTCGACTAAGTGGACCTGTAGGCCCGCTTCAGCCAGCGCGACGGCGGAGGCCAGGCCCGCTACTCCGCCACCGATCACCAGCACGCTTTCTAAGGGCATCCGTCTTCCGCCAGCCTGCCATTCCCGCCACGAGGTATTGAACCTTTTCTGCACTCGAGAGGGAGATGCGCGAGGAAAAAACATCGTAGCCGCGCTCCTCGGCCCGCGCGAGCAAAGTGCTGTAGGTGCGGACCAAAGCCCAAAGAGTGGCGCGGCTGTCCGCATCCACTTCCTGAACGAGCGGCGCACCTTCCTCATAGAGGCGCCAGGCGCGCGCGCCCTCAAACTCCAAAAGCCGTTGCAACGGAGGGGTTCGAGGGCCGCTCAGGTTCTCGGGCTTCACTCCAAACTGCTCGAGGTCCTCCTGCGGCAGGTACACCCGACCCATTTCGAAGTCCGCGCGAACGTCGCGGATAATGTTGGTGAGCTGGAAGGCCAAGCCCAGTCGTTCGGCCAGATCCGGCGCGCGCGGGTTGCGGAATCCGAAGACGTGCAGACAAGTCAATCCCACTGTACCGGCCACGCGATAACAGTATTCAGAAAGACGGTCGAACGTGGCGTAGGAAGTGACCGTCAGGTCCATTTCTGCGCCCAGAATCAAATCGTGGAAATAGCGCGTCGGAATCTGGAACCGAGCGATCGTATCGGCCAGGGCCGGCAAAATCGCATGGCCCGTAGTGTTTCCAGCGTCGGCCTCATCCAGAAGGGCGCGCCATCGGGCCAGACCTCGCCGCTTCGATTCAAGACCACCCGGCTCATCCGAGACGTTGTCAACCAGCCGCATGAAAGCATAGAGCGCGCAAAGGGCGTTGCGTTTGTCCTTGGGTAGACCGTAAAACGCGAGGTAGAAATTGCTATGCGCGGCCCGCGCGATACGGTTGGACTCCTGATAGGACCGATGGATGGAAAGCGAAGTTGGGCCCGAGGCGGCTTCGCTCGTGGGCTCGGCCCCGTCCCTCCTATCCACCGAAGTTCCTGGTCGTGCGTGGGAAACTGAGCTGTCTGCAAGCTTTCCGAGCACGGCTCGTCCCAGCAGGGCCAGCTTGGTTCGTTTCGTGAGCACCGGACGGTTGCTGAGCGTGTTGTAACCGGAAGCTTCTATCGCATCCAGGACGGCCAGGCCGCCGCGGCTGAACAGCTCGATATCCGTGCGCAGGGGCGGGTCGACAGAACGGGCGAGCGGCAGACCGGAGACAAACAATTCGCGCGTGCGCCCGATGAGATCTTTCATGAGCGCAACGTAGCGGGGGGAGAAACGCCGGGCGTGAATATCTTCTTCTGTCAAACCGTGCGAGTCCAAGGCACTGAGAGGAATGTACATGCGACCCTTGTCGAGGTCGCGTGAAACGTCTTGCCAGAAATTCGCGAGCTGCAGAGCCGTGCAGGTGTAGTCGGAAAGTCGCTGCCTCTGTTCGTCTCGATAGCCACAAACGTAGAGCACCAGTCGTCCCACGGGATTTGCCGAATAGACGCAGTAGTCGAGGACATCCTCCCAACTGGCGTAGCGGCAAACGGTCTGATCCTGCCGGAAGGCGCGCAGAAGATCGACAAACGGCCGAATCGGTATGTCCCGCGCTCGAATCGTTTCCTGAAGCGCGATCAGAACCGGATGCGAAGGGTGGCCACCGGGGGTGTAGATCAACCGCAGCTCGGCTTCCCATCGATCGAGCAGGCGCAGCGCTCGAGCGCGATCGGGAATCTCGTCCCCGAGATCATCCGACCAACGGCAGTACGCGTAGAGATTGTAGAAATGCTGGTGCAGGTGGCGCGGAAGAAGCCAGGTCGCCAGATGGAAGTTTTCATAGTGGTGCGTGGCGAGCCAGCGGGTATAGCGCTGGGCCTGTTCCTCGCTCGAACCCTGCTGTGGCAGGTTGCGCGCGATTTCAAGTTCCGGCGTTGGTTCCATCTTGCTCGGTTGACCCTCGAACAGGGCCCCAAATCGTTTTCCCGTCGCGGCGCGGCGGAAGATCCGCTTCTCCCCAACGGCTTGCCGAGCGGCCCTCCAGAACACGTTCTTCGACGGAATCGAGCGGATCGTGGGTACAAACGATTCGCGCGGCGAACAAGCGCGGTTAGGGGATCACGGCCGTTTTCAGCTCACCGTTGCTGCGATTCTTCATGTGCTGAAATACCTCAGGCAGCTCCGCGAGCGGCACCTCGCCGGTGATGAAATCGCGGCCGCGGATTTCGCCGCGGACAATCGTATCGAGCGCCTCGCGAATAAACTGGGGTGTATGGTGAAAGGTGGACTTGATCGTGATTTCCGAATAGTGCAGGGTTGCTGGGTCGATTTTCACTTGCGTACCTCGCGGGCAACCGCCAAAGAGGTTGACCGTTCCACCCTTGCGCACCATCTGAAGAGCCCATTGCCAGGTTTCGGCACGCCCCACGGCTTCAATCACGGAGTCCGCGCCTCGCCCGGCGTCGGTCAGTCGGCGTACCAGCGCAACAGGATTTTCGATCTCGGAAGCATCGAAGGTAGCGACGGCGCCCGATCGCTCGGCCGCACGCATTTGGCTAGCGCGCTTGCCGACGGCAATGACCCGCACACGTCTTGCCGAAAGGATGCGGATGAACTTCAATCCAATCGGACCGCAGCCGATGACGACCGTCGTGTCACCCGGTTGGACGCCGGTTTCGTGAACGCCGCGCAGCACGCAGGCGAGCGGTTCCACCATCGCAGCGTCTAGAAACGACACGGTCTCCGGAATCTCCAGCATGTTCTCGCGGACAATTCGACCAGGGATGCGAATGTATTCGGCGTACGCGCCGTTGTTAAACAGTAGATCTTCGCAGAGGTTCGGCTGGCCTTTGCGACAGTAGAAACAGCGGTTGCAAGGCGCCGAATTCGATGGGACTACGCGCATTCCCTTGTGCACACCATCGTTGACGGCCCGACCCTTCTCTTCCACGACTCCGGACAGCTCGTGGCCGAAAAGCGCGGGCGGCTGAATCATCCGCGGGTGAAATCCCTGCCGCCAGACCTTCAGATCGGTTCCACAGGTGAGCGCTACCTGCACGCGCACCAGTACGTCGTCCTCGCCGAGGCGGGGAATATCGACGCGCTCGATTTTGACGTCTTCACAGCCGTACAGGACGGCTGCCGTCATGTGTCCGTTTCTCTTGGTCCGGTTCATTCGTGTGTGATGACGACCTTCAGGGTATCGTGTTTTGGGCGTGCCGCCAACTCCAACGCTTCGGCAATGCGCTGAAGCGGAAACCGGTGCGAAATGACCTCGCGAACGGGCAATTGGTGGCGAAATACGAGATCGGCCGATTCGGCCTGCTCGTCAATTGACGCGCTGTAGCTACCCAGGATTTCCTTCTCATCCACACCTACGGCCGCAGCCGGAAATTCCAACTTCAGCACGGGATCGTTATGGGCGAACAAGAGCACGCGTCCACCCGGGCGCGCGATGGCCAGCGCCTCGGGCACCAGCGCGGGACTCGGCGCAGCCAGCAGGACTGCGTCCGCGCCGCGGCCATGGGTTCGCTTGCGAATCTCGGCGATGAGGTCAGACACGGTCGGATCAAAGGATTCGGCGGCCCCAAAGCGCACGCTGGCCGCGCGGCGGCCGGAGATGGGGTCGCTTGTGTAGACGGTGGCCCCCTCGTTTCTCGCAAGCAGCGTGAGCAGCATTCCGATCGGACCCTGTCCCACCACCAGAATCGTTTCGCCCGCCGCGACGCGAGCCTTGCGCACGGCCTTTAGCGACGTGTTCACCGGCTCGACAAACGTAGCTTCTTCAAAGCTCACATCCGATGGCAAGACGATCATCCCGCGCTCAACAATCCACGGCATCGCGCGAACGTACTCCGCAAAACCTCCGCCATTGGGATCAAACCCGGCAGTCAGCCCCGTTTTCTTATAGCTGGCACACTGCGAGAAGAGTTTGTTCTCGCAGTAGAAGCACGCGCCGCACGGAATATGATGGAAGCTGACGACGCGGTCCCCGGGCCTGAACTTATTGACACCCCGTCCCACTTTGACCACCGTACCAGCCAATTCGTGTCCAAGAATCTGAGGTGGCGCAATGAACCCGTGATGGATCTTCTTGATATCGGTTCCGCAGATGCCGCACGCAGCAACGCGGAACAGCACTTCGCCTTCACCAATTTCGGGAATGGGAACATGTTCGACGACCACACGTCCTTCACCGCGGTAAACCCCAGCGCGCATGAAGCCGCTCTGATCGAAGTCCTCGTCGCGCCCGATTTGAATCGCAGTATTACTCATGTGTTGCTGCCACGGCGGTCCGAGCCTCGAGATTTCTCGCTCGTTCCGCGACGACGGTCACATAGCGGTCAAGGAAACGTGCCAACGACTCGGCGGCCCGCCTGCTTCGCTGACCTAGATTCACCAGACCGCGAAATGACCCGGGATGGAGTACCACCTGCCCCATGACGCGCGGAAGGCTGAGTTGACCGCGATCGTCAAGAATCTGATTCATGTCCAGAGGTAGCTCTTCGTCGACCGTATCGCTCACCGCTCGGATGGCCGCTGCCGGGATCCCAGCGTCTGCGCACTTGCGCAAGATCTCGAAACTCTCCATCTCCACGGCATCCGCTTGGCGTCCCAGACGACGCTTTTCTTCCGCGCGTACGATGACATGTTCTGACGTAAAGAATCTGCCAACCGGCGTTGCGCCGAGCTCGGAGGCAAACGAGACCAACGGAGCGCTGCTTTCGAGCACGCTCTCTATGGGAGAATGCCCTGACCCCATCGAGACGCTGGCTGCCGCCAGCACTTGACCAATCTGGTATTCAGGTCGGAGGGCGCCGGCGACCCCGGACGAGATACAGAACCTCAACGAGTCCCGTTCGGCTTCGAGCGCTCGCGAAACGGCAAGCACAGCCTGCCTTGGCCCAACGCCGGTTAGGACAACACCGATTCCTGCTCCACCCGCCTCAGACGTGTAGACATCCGCCTGGCCCCACGTGTCTCGGCGAAATTCGCGTATTCTGCGCCACGGAGCGAACTCGGCTTCGAGCGCGAATGTGACAAGAATTCTCACGACTACTCGCTAGGCTGCCTTTGCCTGTGCAGCGACCTTGGCGCCAGCGTGACCACGGACATAACCATGTTCTTCATACCAGCGGACGGCAGCCGCGAGAGCGGGTTCGACCTGCCCGGGGCTGTATCCCAGTTCTCGCTCCGCCTTGTCGCTGGCGACAAACATCCGGTGGCGGGACATCTTCACTCCCTCCACCGGAATCTGCGGCTCGCGACCCGTCAGGCGCGCGACAAACTGGTCGAAGTAGCCGGCAGCGAGGGCTACGCCGTGTGGTAAGCGCAGGCGCGGGGCGCGACGCCCGGCGATGCCGGCGAGCGTGCCCAAAATCTCCTTTAGCGTCATGTTACGGGCTCCGAGGATATAGCGCTCGCCGATGCGGCCGTGTTCGGCAGCCAGCAGATGCCCCGCCGCGACATCCTCCACACCGACGACATTGAGTCCGGTGTCCACATACGCAGGCATCCGGCCATTTAGAAAGTCGAGGATGATGCGGCCCGTCGGCGTCGGTTTCCAGTCGCCGGGGCCGACCGGTGCGGTGGGGTTTACAATCACGACTGGCACACCCGCGGCGGCGGCCTTTCTTGCTTCCAGCTCGGCCAAGAATTTCGAGCGCTTATAGTGACCGATCATTTGATCGAGGCTCGCTCGGGATTCCTCGTTGGGAAGTGACCCGCCCTCGCCGGGCACCGCAATGGTTGCGACTGTGCTCGTATATACGATGCGTTCCACACCCAAGTTGGCCGCTATTTCGAACAAGAGGCGTGTACCCTCGACATTCGTTTCATAGATTTCATCGGGATGGCGCGTCCAGAGCCGGTAGTCGGCAGCGACGTGGAAAACGCGTCGCACGCCGCGCAAGGCGCGGTCCAACGATCCGACATCACGGAGGTCCCCTTCCACATATTCGACGGCGAGTCCGTCGAGCGATTGTCGATTACTCGAACGGCGGATCAGAACGCGTACACAATTCCCGGCCGCGAGAAGTTGGCGCGCCACGTGACTTCCCACAAACCCGGTAGCGCCCGTCACCAGCGTGGTCATAGAATGCGGAAAGCCTCTTTATCCTGTGCTGCCGTGGGAGGAACGGCGACGGCATGAGACGTATGTGCGCCGTTTCCATTCAAGTGACCATTGCCATTCGTTTTCGAATTGGACGCCGAGGGGCGATCTTTCAAAAGGCCACCCATCTTGCCCGAAAGAGTCCAACTCAGGAGCTTCCAGGTATCGCCGAATTTCTTGTTGCCGCCCAAAACCGAAGACGCCTCGTAGCCGACATGAACCATGCAGTCCGCACAGCGAGGG
>Ga0187779_10000727_pt1 | contig 21780 bp, 20 predicted proteins | sample 1015_Q2_SP10_10__FD_132435 | JGI IMG/M metagenome (GOLD analysis project Ga0187779, IMG submission 132435) | Tropical peat soil microbial communities from peatlands in Department of Meta, Colombia - 1015_Q2_SP10_10_MG | ecosystem: Environmental > Terrestrial > Soil > Wetlands > Peat | place... | reverse complement strand
TCCTCGTGCTGGCTCCGATCGCGACCTCGATCTATCTCGCCCGCCGAGCAGCCTAGGCCTATGACACAACAAATCGAACATGGCGTGCCGGTACCGAGACGCGACTCTCTCAAGCGCTCGTAGCCAGTGTCCGCGACCCCGAAGCGATTCGATCGCGTGTCCGCGCCCGACCGATCGGGCGGCTCGGGTTAGCGTGCAGCAGTAGTGCGGGGATCGACGCGATCGATTTGTTCTTGCTTGGCGGCCGACGTGGTTCAGATCGTGACTGGCCATTGCTCGGTTGGCAGCGATGGTGGTGGTGGGACCAGTGACGCGGCGAGGGCGGCGAGTCGCTCCCGGCTCGGGCGGCGGTCGCGGGCGGGTGCGGCGGCGAGCGCGAGCGTCGCTCCCCAGATCGCGTGGGCAAGGAATGGGGCCAGGGTCGCGTCGAGTCCGTCGGCGGTGAGGTCGCGTTTGAGGGCCACGGTGATCCGTTCGGGAACCCGGGCGACGGCCGTTACGGCGGGTTCGGTACCGGGTGCTCCGCGGTCGTTCGCCGCGCGCGCGATCAACCGCAGGCCGTCGGGACGCGCGGCTGCGTGGTTCAGGATCGCATACGCGGTTGCGGTAGCTCGGTCGCGGGCGCTGCGCCCGCGGGTCAGCCGGTCGGCGCGTTGCAGCCGCTCGAGTAGCCGTTCGACTTCCGCCTCGACGGCCAGCAGGTAAAGCGTCTGCTTGGTGTGGCCGTGGGCGTAGAGGGTCGGCTTCGCCACTCCCGCCGCGTCCGCAAGATCGTCCGAGGAGACGCCTTGGACGCCGTGAGCGGCGAACGCGCCGACGAGCGCTGATGGCGCGATTGTGGCTCTCGGACGGGCCATCGGGGGTGAATATTATTGAACTGGTCGGTTAGTTTTCACCGTCGGGAGGGGGGCGGCCTGTGGATGTCTCTCCATCGGGCCATATGGGGGTTTCGGGCGCCTGCCTACGGTCCTCGGCATGACAACGACCACCGCACCGACGGACCTCGGGCCGCCGACCGCCGCACCGACGGACCTCGCGCCGCCGACCGCCGCGCGTCGCCGCGGCCGCTTGATCGAGCATTGGAACCCTGAGGACGACCAGTTCTGGGTGAGCACCGGGAAGTCGATCGCGCGCCGCAACCTGATCTTCTCGATCTTCGCCGAGAACCTCGGGTTCAGCATCTGGGTGCTGTGGACGGTGGTCGTGATCAACCTCGTGAACGTCGGGATCGTGCTGTCGCTCGGCGACCAGTTACTGCTGACAGCGGTGCCGAGTCTGATCGGCTCGGTGTTGCGGATCCCGTACACGTTCGCGGTCCCCCGCTTCGGCGGGCGGGCGTGGACGACGTTCAGCGCGTCGTTGCTGCTGATCCCGTGCCTGCTGCTCGCGGTGGTCGTTCCGAGCGGCTGGCTCGCCGATCAGGATCACTCGACGCAAATGTGGGTGCTATTGATGTGCGCGGCGACATCTGGCGTCGGGGGCGGGAACTTCTCCTCCTCGATGGCGAACATCTCGTTCTTCTACCCGGAGCGCCGTAAAGGGCTGGCGCTCGGGCTGAACGCGGCCGGCGGCAACCTCGGCGTCGCGATGTGCCAGCTGATCGTGCCGCTGGTGATCATCGTCGGTGTTCCTGCGGCCGCCGTGAGGCTCCCGATCCACCACGTCCATCTCGCGTACGCGGGGCTCGTGTGGATGCCGTTCATCGTGGCCGCCGCGGTGTGCGCGTGGACCCGGATGGACAGTCTCGCCGAGGCGAGGACGGACACCGGCCCGTACGTCCGGGCGCTGTCGAACGGGCAGACGTGGGTGATCTCGCTGCTCTACATCGGGACGTTCGGCTCGTTCATCGGCTACTCGTTCGCGCTGCCGCTGCTGATCAAGAACACCTTCCCGGCGTTCCTCGCTCACCACAGCTTCATCGCGACCTATCTCGCCGGGCTGAGCTTCGTCGGCGCGCTCGTCGGGTCGCTCGCGCGCCCGCTCGGCGGGTGGGTCTCCGATCGTCTCGGCGGGGGCCGAGTGACGCTGTGGTGCTTCGCGGGGATGGCGGCGTTCACGGCGACAGCGATCGTGGGAGTGAACCGCCATAGCTTCTCGGTGTTCTTCGTCTCGTTCCTGTTCGTGTTCCTGTTCTCGGGGGCGGGCAACGGCTCGACCTACCGGATGATCCCGTCGATCTTCGCGGCCTTGGGTCGGCGCAGCGGCGGCGACCCGCTCGAGTACCGGCGGCGGTCGGCGGCCGCGATCGGGATCGCCGGCGCGATCGGCGCGTTCGGCGGGTTCCTGATCCAGCTCGCGCTCCGCCAAGCCAGCCTGCCCGTGGTGAGCGCGATGGCGAAGGCCGCGAAGGCGATCACGGCGAAGCATGAGTTCGCGACCGCCAAGGCGCACATCGCCGCCGCTCACGCCGCGTGGTCGATCCCCGCGCTGTGGGCGTTCCTTGCCGGGTACGTGCTGCTCGGCGGGCTGACTTGGTTCTGGTACGTGCGCGACTCGCTGCTGGCGGGGCGGTTCCCGAGCCTCGCGGCCGAGGCGGTCTGATGCCAGGCGCCGAGCAAGGGATCCTCGTCGTCGGTGGCGGGATCGCCGGCCAGGCGGTGTGCGAGGCGGTGCGCGCGCGCGACGGCGACGTGCCCCTGACCCTCGTCTGCGGCGAGCGGCACATGCCATATGACCGGGTTCGGATCGGCGCGCTGCTCGAGCCGGCCGCCGAGCTCGACGGCCTGCGCCTGCGGCCCGACGGCTGGTACGAGGACCACCATGTCGAGCTCGTGACGGGCGCTCGCGTCGAGGCGCTCGATCCGGATCGCGGGTCGGCGTCGCTGTCGAACGGCGGCGGCACGGTTCGGTGGGGGCGCGCCGTCCTGTGCACCGGGTCGGACGCGCTGGTTCCTCCGTTCGGAAACTCCAACGCCCCCGGCGTACACGTGTTCCGCACGCCCGAGGACTGCGCCGAGATCACCGCCGCCGCGAGCTGCGGGCCGCGCGCCGCCGTGATCGGCGGCGGGCTGCTCGGGCTCGAGGCCGCGTTCGCGCTGTCGAAGCTCGGTTGCGAGACGACGGTGGTCCATCTAGTCGACCGGTTGATGGAGCGCCAGCTCGACGCCGGCGCCGCGGGCATGCTGTCGCCGGCGATCCAGGAGCTGGGGATCGGCGTCCGGCTCGAGCATGCGACGACCGGCGTGCTGATCAATGACGCCGGTCGCGCTCGCGGGCTGCGGTTCGACGACGGCTCGGCGCTCGCGTGCGAGCTGATCGTGATCGCGGTCGGGATTCGGCCCCACGTCGGGCTCGCTCGCGCGAGCGGCCTGCATGTGAACCGAGGCATCGTCGTTGATGACCGGCTCGTCAGCTCTCACCCGCAGGTGCTGGCGGTCGGCGAGTGCGCCGAGCACCGCGGGATCGTCCACGGGATCGTCGCGCCGATCCGCGACCAGGCCGAGATCGCGGCCGACACGTTGTGCGGGATCGAGTCGGTCTACGGGGGATCGATCCCGAGCGCGAAGCTGAAGGTGATGGGGGTCGACCTGGTCACCGCCGGCACCGTCGACGGCGAGCGCGAGGTCGTCGTCGCGGATGTCGGCGCCGGCGTCTATCGCAAGCTCGTCACGGCGGCCGACGGCACCGTGCTCGGCGCGGTGCTGCTCGGGGATGCGCGCGGTGCCGAGTTGCTGACCGATGCGGTGCGCAGAACCGAGCGCGTCGACGATCCGCTGGCGTTGCTCGCCGAAGCGTCGGCCGCGACCGCGGCCGAGCTCCCTGACGACGCTCAGGTCTGCAACTGCAACGGTGTCTGCAAGGGTGAGATCGTCGCGGCGATCCGCGAGCGTGGCCTCGGCTCGACCCAGGAGGTGGTTGCCGTCACCCGCGCCGGCTCGGGATGCGGGTCGTGCAAGCCGGTCGTGTCCGAGCTGCTCGCGATCGAGCGCGACGGCGCGGCCGAAGAGCCGGCGTACCTGTGTCCGTGCCGCCGCCAGACCCGCGAGCAGATCGCCGCGATCGTCCGCGAGCACGAGCTCACCTCGGTCGGCGAGCTCGGCCGCGCGTGCGGCGTCGGCCGCGATTGTGGGGCGTGCAAGCCGGGGCTCTCGTATCTGATCGAGGAGCGGCAGGCCGGCCGCTTCCGCGAGGAGCGGCACGCGCGGCTCATCAACGACCGCGTCCACGCGAACATCCAGAACGACGGGACGTTCTCGGTCGTCCCGCGGATCCGCGGCGGTGTCGTCACCCCGGACGAGCTGCGGCGGATCGCGGATGTGGCCGAGAGGTACGAGCTGCCGATGGTGAAGATCACCGGCGGCCAGCGGATCGACCTGCTCGGCGCGCGCAAGGAGCAGCTGCCGGCGATCTGGGAGGACCTGGGCATGCCCTCCGGCTACGCGTACGCGAAGGCGATCCGCACCGTGAAGACGTGCGTCGGCACCGACTTCTGCCGGTTTGGCCTGGGCAACTCGATCTCGCTCGGGATCGAGCTCGAGCGGGCGATGGAGGGCCTGCACACCCCGCACAAGGTCAAGTCCGCCGTCAGCGGCTGCCCGCGCAACTGCGCCGAGTCGTACGTGAAGGACATCGGGCTGGTCGCGGTCGAAGGCGGCCGGTGGGAGGTCTATGTCGGCGGCGCGGCCGGCGGCACCGTCCGCAAGGGCGACCTGCTCGCGACCGTCGACTCGCCGGAGGAGGCCAAGCGGGTCGCGCTCGCGTACCTCCAGCATTACCGCGAGCACGGCGAGCACCTCGAGCGGACCTACGCCTATCAGGAGCGTGTCGGTCTCGAAGCGGTTCAGCACGCGGTTCTCGACCCCGACGAGCAGGCGACGCTGATTGAACGGTTCAAGATCGCGAAGGCCGCCTGCGATCCGGACCCCTGGCGCGAGCGCTCGCGACCGGTCCACCCGAAGCAGTTCGCCGAGCTCGACACCGAGCCGGTCGACCTCGTCGCGCTCGCGCAGGAGCGGTCGTGAGCGCGCTTCCGGCAACCGCGCCGTGGACGCTGATCGGCCGCGTCGGCGACGTCCCCGAGCTCGAGGGTCGCAGCGTCACGATCGCCGGACGCCGGATCGCCGTGTTCCGTCTGCCGGACGGGTGGGCGGCGGTCGACGGCGACTGCCCGCACCGAGGCGGCCCGCTGTCGGACGGGATCGTCAGCGAGCGGTGCGTCACCTGCCCGTTGCACAACCGCCGGTTCGATCTGCGTACGGGCGTGCCGCTATCGGGCGGCGACGGGATCGCCGTTCACGAGGTCCACGAGCACGCCGGGAACCTCTACCTGCGGTTGACAGGTTGACGGTCCCCGAGGATCACGAGCGCGCGCGCGAGATCCGCACCGGCTGCCCGTACTGCGGTACCGGTTGCGGCCTGATCGCAACCGTCTCCGGCGGGAGGGTTCTGCAGATCAAAGGCGATCCGTCGCACCCAGTCAACCGAGGCGCGACGTGCCGCAAGCCGCTCGCGCTGCCGGACGCGCTGACCGCCGCCGACCGCGCGACCGTGCCGCTCTGGCGCGAGCGCCGGGAGGAACGCTGGCGGGAACGCAGCTGGCGTCAGATCGCGGGCGATCTCGCCCGGGCGCTCGAGCGAGTCGCGTCCCAGCACGGGCCGGAGGCGATCGCGTTCTACGTCTCGGGCCAGCTCCTCACCGAGGACTACTACGTGGCGAACAAGCTCGCGAAGGGATTCCTCGCCACCAACAACATCGATTCGAATTCGCGGCTGTGCATGTCCTCCGCGGTCGCAGCCTATGCCGGAGCATTCGGGAGCGACGGCCCGCCGCCGTCGTACGCAGACATCGACCGAGCCGATCACATGCTGATCCTCGGGTCGAACACGTCGGCCTGTCACCCGATCCTGTGGGCGCGGATCCGCCGGCGCCAGGCCGAGGGCGCGACCGTCACCGTGATCGATCCGCGCGCGACGCCGACCGCGACCGCAGCCGACCTCCACCTGCAGGTGCGCCCCGGCGCCGACCTCCCACTGCTCAGCGCGATCCTCGCCCGCCTGCACGCCGACGGCATGACGGACCCGTTGTTCCTCGCGCGTCACGTCTCGGGCGGCACCGAAGCGATCGCAGCGGCGCTCGAGTGGACGCCAGCCAGGGCCGCGGAGCGCTCCGGCGTCCCGGCCGAGCACATCCTCGAGGCGGCCCGCATGTTCGGCAGCGCCCGCCGGGCGATGACCATCTGGTCGATGGGCGCCAACCAGTCGACGGTCGGGACGCTCAAGAACCGCGCCCTGGTCAACCTCTGCCTCGCGACTGGCAACATCGGCCGGCCGGGCAGCGGACCGCTGTCGCTCACCGGGCAGCCGAACGCGATGGGCGGCCGCGAGACCGGCGGGCTCGCGAGCCTTCTGCCCGGGTACCGCCACGTCACGAACCCCGACGATCGCGCCGAGATGCGACGCCTATGGGACATTCCAGGCGGCGCGCCGGGGATCAACTCCGAGGCGGGCATCGCCGCGACCGAGCTCGTGTCCGCGCTCGAGGACGGCCTCGTCAAGGTCGTGTGGATCGTCGCGACGAACCCGGTCGTAAGCCAGCCGGACGCGCAGCGGTTCGCCGCAGCGCTGCGCCGCGCCGAGCTCGTGATCGTGCAGGACGCCTACCACCCGACCGAGACCAGCGCGCTCGCGCACGTGCTGCTGCCGGCCGCCGGCTGGGGCGAAAAGGAGGGAACCCAGACCAACTCCGAGCGGCGCGTGTCGCTGATGCGCAGGGCGGTCCCCCCGCCGGGCGAAGCGCTGGCGGACTGGGAGATCTTCGCTCGCGTCGGCCGTGCCCTCGGCTATCGCGAGCAGTTTGCGTGGCGCACCGCCGCCGAGGTGCACGCCGAATACGTGCGCACGACCGAGGGGCGGCTGTGCGATCAAACTGGGCTCAGCCACGAGCGGTTGCGCCGCGAGGGCCCGCTCCAGTGGCCGATCCCCGCCCGCGGTCCAGGCGGGGAGGATCACGACGGGACCGAGCGGCTCTACACCGGCCGCCGTTTCAGGACCGACGACGGCCGCGCCCGAATGGTCCCGACCCCACATGCGGAGCCCGCCGACGCCCCGAACGAGGAGTTCCCGCTCGTGCTCACCACCGGTCGGCTCCCGCACCAGTGGCACACGATGACGCGGACCGGCAAGTCGCGCGAGCTGCTCGCGGCCGGGTCCGAGCCGCTGCTGTCGCTGCACGCGGCCGACGCTGAGCGCGCCGGCATCAACGACGGCGAGGAGGTGCTGGTCCGCTCGCGCCGGGGTCGTACGTCGATGCGCGCACGGATCACCGACGAGGTCGCCGAGGGGGTCGCGTTCGCCCCGTTCCACTGGGGTGCGCTGCACCTGCCCCCCGGCGTCCGCGCGCTCAACGCCGTCGTCGCGCGCGCAATCGACCCGACCAGCCGTCAGGCCGAGCTGAAGGCCACCGCGATCAGGGTGCAGCCGATCCCTTCAGCGCGGGCGGCGGGCCGGGCGCGAGGCTGCGCGGGGCGGGCGGCGCGCCGCCTGGTCGTCGTCGGCGGCGGGATGGCGGGCCAAGCGACGGTCGAGACGCTGTTCGCGCACGCCGGCGAGATCGAATGGGACGTGACGGTCATCGGCGCCGAGCCCGAGGGGCCGTACAACCGCGTTCTGCTCTCCTCGATGCTCGCGGGCGCGGTCGGCGACGCCGAGCTCGCGCTCAAGCCGCCGCAGTGGTACACCGACCGCGGGGTGACGCTCCGGCTCGGGGTTCCGGCCAGACTGATCGACGCACTCGCCCAAACCGTCGAGCTCGCCGATGGCGAGCAGCTCCCCTACGACGAGCTCGTGTTGGCGACGGGCTCGCATCCGTTCGTGCCGCCGATCCCGGGCGTGGAGCTGCGCGGCGTCCATGTCTTCCGCACGCGCGCCGACGCGCGCTCGATCCTCGCCGACGCGCGCGATGCACGTCGCGCGGTCGTGATCGGCGGCGGGCTGCTCGGCCTCGAGGCCGCGCACGCGCTACAGCAGCGCGGGGTGCGGACCACGGTCGTCCATCTCGCCACCCATCTGATGGAGCAGCAGCTCGACCCGCCCGCCGCATCGCTGCTGTTGCGCGCGCTGGACAGGCTCCGGATCCGCGCGCGCACCTCGGCGATCACCGAGGCGATCGAAGGCGCCGGCCGCGCCGAACGGGTCCGGCTCGCAGGCGGCGAGACGATCGACGCCGACCTCATCGTGATCGCCGCCGGCATCAAGCCCGCAGTCGACCTCGCCGCTACCGCCGGCCTCGAGATCGGCCGCGGGATCATCGTCGACGACGAGCTCCGCACGAGCATGCCCGGGGTCCGTGCCGTCGGCGAGTGCTCAGAGCACCGCGGCCGGACCTACGGCCTGTGGAGCCCGCTGCTCGATCAAACCCGTGCGCTCGGCGCGTCTCTCGCCGACCGTCCAGCCGCGTTCCTCGGCAGCACCCCGGTCACGACCCTGAAGGTCGCCGGAATCGATCTCTTCTGCTGCGGGCGGGTGCAGCTCGACGCCGGCGACGACGAGCTGCTCTCGCTCGACACACGCCTGGGCCACTACCGTCGCCTCCTGATCGGCGCCGACGACCGTCTCGCCGGCGCGATCCTGCTCGGCGACCTCACGGACGCCCAGCGACTGCGGACGCTCCTGACCGACAGCGAACTGGTCCCCTCAGAGCTGCTCGACGGTTTCGCCGCCCGGGCGCAGCCGACCCCAACGCTCGAGGCTGCGGATCCGTCGATCAACGTCTGCTCCTGCCAGGGCGTCACCCGCGGCGAGATCGTCCACGCGATCCGCGACCGCACGCTGACGACGGTCGCGCAGGTCGCCGAGCACACGCGGGCAGCGACCGGATGCGGCGGCTGCCGCCCAGCCGTCGAACGCATCCTCGCAGCCGCGGGCGCGAGATGACAGGTCACCCCTCGACGACGCAATAAGGACGAGCCCGCTCACCGGCACAGCCGACCACCAGCGCGGCGCCTCCTGGCAGCGACAGCTGCAAGCTCTGGGAGCGGAAGCCCGCCACGGGTGAATGCAGACACGATCTCGAGCACGTTCCTGAGCGCGTGCTTGTCGGGGCGAGCTAGACTGGCGGCGCGCTCGACGCCGGCGCGCCAGGGTGGACGCGCTCGTGCTCGTGCGACGTGACGCCGAGGGCAAGGTCCACGTCAAGGACAACCTCCACGAGGTTGGCATCGTGACAGGGGTTCGGGTGATCGGCGGCGCGCTGATTGGCCTCATCTTCCCGCCGTCGATACTCGCCGCGGCGGTCGTGGGCGGGGGAATCGGCGCCGGCGCCGGCGGTCTCCTCGACCACCACCGCAAGAGTGAGATCAAGCACGATCCGCCGCGGCGGATCTTTTGGCCCTGGCGCGCGGGCGCCACCCCACCAACCGGCACCGCCTGAGGCGTCGCTCGCGGAGGGGCCTGCCGGGCGGGGTACGGGTGTGCGGGCATTTCGAGGGGCCTCGACCGACCTTCGGTACCTGAACCGAAGGTTGGGGCGGCAATACGCCTTAGTTGTAGGGTGGCGCCATGAGCGACACATACCACATGCATGCCAAGAAAGACATCAGTTGGGGCCACCTACCCTGGGGGCCCGTTCGGGGGTCCCTACTGGCATTCGGTCATCGTCATTGTTCGGCAACCCAATTAGAGAACCGGTCCGCACCCGGTCCCCGAGGCCTGTCGGGACCCGAGCATGATCCGCCGCACGCACCCGGCAGCGATCGCTAACCGAGGTCCCGTTCGCCTTCCCGCCGCGTGCTCCCGGCCTTCCGCTTACGCCTAGGCCGGGTCCTCCCGTTTCGTATGAATCGCTGACCTGGCTTGGTGGCACGGCGGTACTGGCTGCCTCGGTCAGGGTGAGAGACTCGTCTATACCCCGACGGAGGAGTCAGGCTTCCATGAGCGAGCTCGAGCGTGATCAATCCCAGGATGCGCAGCGCGAATCCGGTCGGCCGAGAAAGGTTCCGCTGACGGCCAGGCCGTTGCTGCGCGAGTCTTTACGGCGAGGCGGGCTGCCGCAGTCATCGCGACCTTCACGCGAGTCAGAGCGGGACTTGGCGCGGAGGTTGGAGGACGTCCGCGAACGACTGGTAAGGATCGAAGCGACGCTCGATCAGCGGCAGTCGAACGCGTAGGACAGGCGTGCCTGGCCGGCGCCCGACCGCAGACGCATCGTGCACGAGCACCGCGCCACCCAAGCCGAATCAGCTAGTGCGCGACCAGAACCTCCAGCGCCACGAGCATTAAGCCGATGGCGAGGTTGAGACCAATCGTGACGATCGTCGAGGTCGGACTCAATCGCTCCAAGCGCGCATACCGGATGCCCTGAAACGCGAGCACGGCCACCCCAAGCCACAGCGCCAGCTGAACCGCGGTCCGGTGCGCCAGTAGGTCCGTGGCACCGAGCGCCACAGCGGCCAGCGGGATGATCGCTGCCGCGATCACCGCGAACTCCCGGCGGGCGATCGAGGCAACCTCCTCGACGGTGATGCGCCGTCCAAGGCTGAGACTCTCGCCGAGAGCGTGCGAGTAGACGTGCGCGAGCCACAGGACGACTGCGCTACCGCCGGCTAGGACAACCAGCCGCCAAAGGTGATGCTCGTAAGCGTGTGCGCCGGCGGCGATGATCGACATCACGATGATCGTCCCGTACACCGTCCCGGCGATCGTGTCCGGATCGCCAAGAATCAACACTTTCAGCCGGTCGTTCATCGGCGCCCGGTATGTTCGCCCAAAAGGACTCGCCGGGCTCGAGCAGGTGATCCGTACAAGCAACATTGACCGTTGAAAGGGACATAGTCGATGACCGATGAATCTGACCTCCCCCAGGACCTGGCGATCCGCGCCGACGACCTGCTTCAAACGAAGCCCTACGCGGATTTCGTGGCAGGCATAGTCGAGGAGTCGTTCGAGGGATCGGGCCTGGCCCACGATACGTTGATGCTCGTCTGGCTCGCCGCGCTCGTGGCACTGGACGCCCCGTCGGAGTCGTTCCTGTTCAATCTCGGTGCCGCCAGGCAGGCCGGCATCAAGCTGGACCAGGTTTACGGCGTCATCGCGGCGTTGGCCCCCATCGTCGGCACCCCGCGCGCCGTCTCCGCCACCGTCAAAATCACGCGACTGCTGGGCGACAGCACCGGACCGGCATAACGGGACACTGGCGGCATTACCTCACACGGTCTGTCCGGCTCCCCGAGTTGGTGACACCGCCGCCGGGACCGTCTACGGATGACTGGCTCTGGCCGGTCGAGTCGCCGGTGCCGTTGCTGGAGGTGCTGGATGACGGCCCCGACGTTGCCTGGCTATTGGACGTGCTGGATGACGGCCCCGACGTTGCCTGGCTTTTGGTGGCGCTGGATGACGGCCCCGACGTTCCCTTGCTCTTGGAGGTGCTGGATGACGAGCCCGGGGTTTCCTTGCTTTTGGTGGTGCTGGATGACGAGCCCGGGGTTTCCTTGCTCTTGGAGGTGCTGGATGACGAGCCCGGCGTTTCCTTGCTCTTGGAGGTGCTGGATGACGAGCCCGGCGTTTCCTTGCTCTTGGAGGCGCCGGATGACGAGCCCGGCGTTCCCTTGCTCTTGGAGGCGCCGGATGACGAGCCCGACGTTCCCTGGCTCTTGGAGGCGCCGGATGAAGATCCCGCGGAGGCAGGGGCCGATGAGGAGGCTGTGCTGGTGGTGGGCGCGCTCCTACTGGAGCCGGCTGTGCTGGTGGTGGGCGTGCTCTTACTGGGGCCCGTGGGCGACGAGGCTGTAGTGGTCGAAGCGGCTGCGGTCGTCGTGGAGCTGCCGGATGAAGGCGCAGTCGTGGTGGCCGAGCCGGTGCCGGGGGCGGAGGCCGCCGGAGCAACGGTCGTTCCAGGCGGGGAGGCCGGGCCGCTGGCGCCGGCGGTGCTCGGCGCGCTCTTTGCAGTGGAGTTCGCCGAGGAGGATGGCGCCGTGCTTGAGAACGCAACTGGCGCGCTCGACGCGCCAGTCAGCGTTGCACCAGCGGGCGCCGCCGCGCGCGCGCCGGGCTGCGACCCCGGCTGGGTCGCGCCGGCCACGGGCTTGGCGATGGTCGGCGCAAGCGGCTGAAGCGGCGGGCGGAGCGGCGCCGGTTGCGCCGCCTTACCGGCAAGGAACGAGACCTCGGGCCGGGACGATGGCGCAAGCGCGCTGCGCGTCGCCCCGCCGACGCCGACAGCGACTGCGACCACCGTCGCGAGTTTCGCCACCGTTGCGACCGAGACCGAGGAAGTGAGTGCGGTCACGCCAGCGGCTGCGTTGGCGCCGAGCGTTGAAGCGACCATCGTCGGCGTCGCAGCGCCAGCAGCGGCTGAAACCACACCGCCGCCGGCGCTGCTCGCGGAACCGGCGCTCGCTGCCACGCCTGCGCCGAGGCTGCCTGGTCCTGCGACCGCGCCCGAACTGGAGCTCACGGTGGTCGCGCCTGAAAGCGGGGCGACGCCACCTGCCCCGCTGACGCTCGCGGCGCCCGCGGCGGCGCTACCGTGCCCAAGCGCGGATGAAAGCAGCAGCGCTTTGAGTTTTCCGCTGAGCGCGACAGGTAGGACCAGCGCCAGCGCCGCCTGCTGCCTGCGCACTTCGCGCTCGAACTCTTGGCAGGGGGCACAGCGGTCGATGTGGGCGCGTGCGATCCCGCGGCGGGGGACTTTCCCGCGGGCGTTCGCCAGGAGCTCGCGGACCTCCGAACAGGGGCTCTCGCGGGCGCTGCGTCCGCGGTACAGCCCCTCGCGGGCTTGGAAAATGAGGGCCTTGACCTTGTCGCGACGAACTCCGAGCTCGGTCGCGATCTCCTCGTGAGACCGGCCGCCCAGTTCGAACAGGACAAGCGCGACGCGCTGGTCAGTAGGCAGCCGCTGGATGTCGTCCACGATCGCGCGCAGCTCCTCTTGGCGCGCGAACAGGCTCGCGGGACCATCGATTGCGGGACGGTCGGCGCTCACCCGGTCGCCTTGAGGGATCTCCCGGCGGGCGCGCAGCTCCGACAGACACCGGTTGCGGGCGATGGCGTACAGCCACGGCCGCAGCGCACCATCGCACCCGCCGCGGCGGAGCGCCTTGTGTGCCGCCACGAACGTCAACTGCAGCGCGTCCTCACCCCACTCGCGGCTTCCCAGCATGTGCACACAGAAGCTGAGCAGCGCACGGCCGTAACGGTCGAGAATCTCCTCGAAAGCGCGATCGTCCCCGGACGCGACCCGCGCCGCAAGCAGTTCGTCACTGAACGTGCCCCGGGGTACAAGTAGACGGATGCTGCGGCGCGTTACGGCCACGGCCACGGGCGACAGTGCAGGTGTGACTCGCTCCACTGAACGCGCGCAGTCAGTGGACTAACCGACGCCCGGGGTCGCGTCCCATCGCCCCGGGCGCCGTTCGTTCTCGCGTCCTGCAAGAGCACAGTTCCAGGTTGCCCCCAGACCTTCAACCGGCCCATGCCTTCGCGCCGACGCTGCGCCCCTTTGCTCGTACAGACGCACGCAGCGACCCAAAGGTTGGTCTGGGCGGAAGGAATTTCTCGCCCCGGCACGAAATCTCTGCGAACCGGGCATACCTCGGTGAGCGACAAGACACGGGGGTCAGTAGACTCGTCTTTTCCGCCGGAACGATTCCGGCGCTGCGCCGGCGCTGTGCCCCCATCGTCGGCGCACGGCTGGGGTCGGGGTGTGTTTCGTACAGCACGCCGGCCCCAGCAGCTCGCCGTTTTCCAGCAAACGCAACGCCGAGATCGCGCCGCAGCGTGCCCCGGAGGACAGGGCGCGTGAACCGGAAAGCGGCACCGACCGAAGCACACGCAGACCTTCGAGTACCAGCTGTCATCGGAGACGCTCCGGTGGGGCACAGTTACTCTGCAGCCCTTTCTGTCAACGCGATCTTCGGTCGCAATTTCGGACAAGCCTCGTTCACTCGTGCGAGCCGGGTCCCCCCGCGCATCCCGAGCTTCAGTGACGGGCGATGCCGGACCTGAGCGACGCGTAGCACCTGCCACAAGACCGCGTCCGGACTGGCAAACGATGCAGAGACTCCGGCGCCGAGTCACCGTTGATGCGGCCCCACGTGACCGTCCGATCATCGCCGAGCCCCCGAGAACTCCTCGACCCGACGCCACTCTGTGTCTGCCCGCAAGGGCCTCTCTTCTGTGTCTGCCCCAAAATGCGCCCTACATGAATGATTAAGGATCCCAGAGGCGTCACGGCCAATCAAGTCCTCGAGCCAGAAAGTGGCGCCGGAACCGTCGAACATCCGTCCAGCCCCAGAGACCGCCGTTCTCCCCGGTGGCTGACTATACGTTCCTATACCGCGCAAGAGATGATCATTCCTGCTGACCGTGGGTGCAGGGCGGAGCACCGCTTGGCGCGCCGATCTCGCGATCAGTTGTTCCGCCGACGTCCCGGGCGCCGGGCCCGAGGAGCGGCTACGGCCACACCCGCCGGCTGCATGACAACCGCACCTGACTCCTGCGGAGCGCGTCGTTTGACGCACTCCGAGGCGCTCACGGAGCTGTTGCGAACCGGCCGGTTCGCTCGGCCACCGCCGTGGCGTCCTGCCACCCAGCGGCTAGGGCGAGCGCATCTTCGTAGCGGAGCTCAACGCCAGCCTGCCTGGCGGCGTCCCAGCTGAGCTGATCTGGCGCGTCGTCCCGCGCCTGCGGCTCCCAGCGGGTCCGCAGGAGCGTGGCGAATGACGGCTCGGTGAGACCGATGTGCTCGTGGACGCCTTGCGCGGCGCCCCACAGCGTCGCGGCGCGGAGCGGTTCGTGCCGGATGGCCGCCCCGCTGCGAGCTCGAGTGTGCCTGCGATCAGCGGCCGGAACTCGATCTCCCGTGCCAGCGCCCGAGCCTCATCCGTCAGGGACTGGGCATAGTCGAGGTCGCCGTCGTTGAGGGCGAACTCGGCGCGGTTGGCCATGGTCATCGAGATCATGTACCGGTCTCCGGTCGGGCGGAGGACCTTGAGTGCCTCCTCAAGCAGCGCGATCGCTCGCTCGGTGTTCGAGCGCAGGCTCCGCATGAGCGCATAGTCGGCCAGCGCCACGCCGAGGGCCCAGCTGTCGCCGCTGGATCGCGCCACGGCGATCGCTCTCTCGTACAGCGCCACGCCCTGGTCGTGGTCGCCCAGCAGCTCCGCTACCCGCCGGCTGCGCCGACGGGCGTGACTGCGTCGCGTTGATCGTGCCCGGACGAGCGCTCACGCGTCCGGCGCTGGACGTGACGTCGCTGCGTCCGGACCGCTCCCACCGCCGGCAGCAGCCGTCCGCGTCTCTGGACCCAGAGTGAGTGAGTCGTGTTGCTCACTCCCCGCCGTCTGGGAGAGACTGTCGGGGTGTCCGCCACGACGCCTAGCGACGAGCGTCTCGCTGGCGCGTTGCGCCGCGAAGGCCGGCGCGTGCGGTTCCGCCGCGGGCAGGCGCTGTTCATTGAGGGCGACCTGGCCGATCGTGTGTTCGTGATCGAGCGCGGTTGGGTGATGATCACGAGCATCGCTCCGGGCGGCCGCGAGATCGTGCTCGGGCTGCGCGGGCCGGGGGATGTGATCGGTGATCTGTCCGCGCTGGACGGCGCGCCCCGTTCAGCCACCGCGCTCGCCGCGGGCGAGGTAGAGGCGACCGTCGCCCCCGGCTCGGTCCTGATCCGCGCGCTGAGTGATGCCGCGGCGGCGATGGAGCTGCTGCGGGTGCTCGCGGGCAGGCTGCGCGACGCCGACCGCAAGCGGCTGGAGTTCGCCGCGCTGGACACGCTCGGGCGGGTCGCCTGGCGGCTACACGAGCTCAGCGAGCGCTTCGGCGAGGAGAGCGCCGACGGGATCCAGGTCGAGCTTCCCCTGTCTCAGGAGCAGCTCGCGAGCTGGTGCGGGGCGTCGCGCGAGGCCACCGTCAAGGCGCTGGCTGCGCTGCGAGCGTTGGGCTGCATCTCAACCGGCCGGCGCAGCCTGCTGATCCGCGACCCAGAGGCGCTGCGCCGGCACGCCCAGGGGGCGGCTTAGCGGCTCGTACCCAGGCGAGAGAGCCGGATCCCGGCCAAGTTGTTCCACTGCGTCAAACGACGCAGAACTTCAGCGTCAAGCGCCGTGGGCGACAGCGCCGCGCGGCGCGACAGTACCGGCATCAGCCCGGACGCCCGCCCTGAAGGCCAGACCGGGAAACCGCCGCCAAGTGGCCGCCGCCGGAGGAGCACGCTCATGTCACCGCATCTGCACTACGAGATCGCCCGCGTCCGCCAAAACGAGATCGCCGGCCGCACCCTCCACGCTCACCACGCCATCGAGCCGCGTCCCACCGCCGGCCGGTCTCGCCGCTCGGTGACCTCGCGCGTCGGCCAGGCCGTCGTCGCCGTCGGCTTGGGCCTCGCGGCCACGGCCGCGATGACGGTCAGCGGCGCGTTCGCGAGTCCGCGCCTTGCCCGCAGCGCCGATCACGTCTCCGCGTCGCAGCTGAGCCGGGACATCCACGCGCTCGAGGCAAAGGGCTACACGCCGTACCAGTGCATGCGCAAGGGAACGCTGATGCGCAACTCCCGTACCGGACGGTTCGAACTCGTCAGCTGGTAACACCACCGCGTGTGGCGGTCGCCGTCGTTGGAGGCGTAGATAGTCAACAAGTTCGTGACCTCGAGCGAAATAGCGGTCGCGCGAGCGAATGTCAACCGAAAGAGAATTTCCCGTCCGAGAAGAGGGGGAGCATCATGAATGTTGTGGAGGTATCGACAAAGTTGGTGGCAGACGCCACAGGCGCTGCGCTCGCGTCGGCGGGCATCCCTGGCGGCACCGAAGTGCTCGAGCCGCTGCTGCGGGCTCTGCTTCAAGTGCAGGACGAGCAGGCAGCGACCCTCAAGCGAATCGATGCCAATGTCCAGCGCCTGATCGACGGGCCCTGGGAGACCGCGCGTACGTACCTGGAGGAGGCGTCTCTGCCGGTCGTGACGCCCGAGCAGCGAGAGGATAAGCTCCGCAACGCCTCGACCGAGATGTATCGGGCGGTGTCGCTTCAACCCGAAGGCTCGCTCCAGCGCGCCTATGCCTGCCTTGACCTCGCTCTGGTGCAGTGGCTGCTCGGGACACGGCCTCCAGTGCGCTGATGGCGCGGCGCGCTCTTGAGTCTGCCACCACCTGCATGGTCGACGACCTGACAGCGATAAAGAAGAGCACACCGACGGCCGTCAAGCGCGTTACCTGGATCGCCGCCGGCGGGCTCGTCGCCGCCACGAGGTCGAAGCGCAAGACGAACGCTCTCAGCAATGAGTTTGGAGATGACTGGCAGCAGTACCTGGAGATCCAGGCAGCCGTTGAGATCCTGTGCGGCGCCGATGATAAAAGCGTCCGCCACTCCAGCGACAGGCTGACCCCGACGGTTACCAAGCTCAAGCTCGGAAAGCTGATGAACGTGCTGACCGCCGCGGACTGAAGCCGCGGGCAACGGAGCGGTGCGGTGGCAGTGGCCGCGACTCGCGACGATTGCTTCTCCGATCAGTGGGCTCGTCTCGCCATCGCGTACCGTTGCTTTAAGTGATTTAACCGAGCACGTCGGTGACACGCGGGGTCGTCTGCTCTGCGGCCAGGTGGAGAGCATCGTCCTGGGACAGCTCAATGCCCGCGGTCCGGGCGGTATTCCAGGCCTGCTCGTCGGCCGCGTCCTGCATTGCTACAGGCAACCATTTCGTGCGGACCGGGACCGCGGCCGGAGGCTCTACGCGGCCGATCTGAGCCAACGTCATTTCCGCGGCTCCCCACAACATTGCCGCGTCGAACGGCTTGCCGCGGATCGCGGCGACCGCCGCGGCAGCTTCGAACAGATCGACGAGCAACTCCGGGTCTGGCCCGGGCATCTCGTCGATCGCGGCTCCGAGTTGGGTCTGGGCTTTCAGCGTGTCTTCCTTCTGGAGCGCGAGTAATGCCCCGAGGCTGAGCAGAGCAGCGGTCATCACGTGGTATTCGATTTTGCGAGCGTGCGCGAGGGCATCGTCGAGGAGCGCTTCCGCGGCTTCAAGTTCGCCCGCGCCGAGCATCACCTGGACCAGGTTGTAGGAGGTGAGCGCGATCCCGCGGGGTTCTCCACTGCGGCGGCGTAGCGCGAGCGACTCCTTCAGGAGGGGGCGGGCCGCCGTGACATCGCCGCGCGCCATGCGCCTGTTGGCCCGATTGTTGAGCGCGATCGCCAGCGCCCATTCGTCGCCCGCCGAGCGGGCCACTGCGATCGCCTGCTCGCCCGAGGCGTCGCTGAGATCTATGTCGCCGAGCATCGCCGCGGCGCCGTCGAGGTTGGCCAGTGACTCGATCGCCAGACGGCTATCGCCCGCGGCGCGGGCGAGCGCAGCTGCCTTCCGCAGCAGCGGCACAGCCTCGAGGGCGTCGCCCGCCAGGAAGGCGAGCCGCCCGGATCCGAATAGCCCCCGGGCTCGCCCGGAGTGGTCGTTGGTTGTGGCAGCGAGCGCGTCGCTCAGGCGTCGCCGACCTTCGGGGATGTAGCCGCGGATCTCCCAGGATCGCGTCAGGTGACCGGCCATCCGGAGGGCCTGGTCGGGCGCTTGGGTGGTGAGGTGGTCGAGCGCTGCGCGGACGTTGGCGTGCTCGGCCTCGAGCCGGTCGAGACATCGGGCCTGGTCGCTGGTGACGAGACGCGGACCGATTTCCTCGGCCAGTTCGAGGTAGTGGCCGGCGTGCCGGCCGGCCGCGGCCTGCGCTATTCCGTCCTTCGTGGCCTGCTCGAGGACGAACTGCCTGATCGTCTCGAGCATCCAGAACCGCGGCTCTTGATCGCGATCCTCCCGCCGGCGCAGCAGGCTCTTCTCAGTGAGCGAGATCAGCAGATCGATCGCGTCGGGTCCCCAGATCGACTCGGCTGAGTCGATGCGCACGCCGCCGACGAACGGCGCCAGCGCCCGGAACAGCGTCGCCTCGTCCAGATCGAGCAGGCGGTAGCTCCAGTCGATCGTCGCTTTGAGGGTGCGCTGGCGCTTTGGCAGGTCCCGCGGCCCGACCGGGAGCTCGAGTCGCTCCGCCAGCCGCGACTCCAGCGCACGCGGCCCGAAAACAGCGGTGCGCGCCGCTGCGAGCTCCACGGCCAGGGGGAGGCAGTCGAGCCGGGAGCAGATCCGCTCGATAGCGACACGATCCTCGCCGTCGAGGGTTAGTTCGGGATGGACTGCAAGTGCCCGCTCGATGAACAGCTCGGTGGCGTGCTCGTGCGTGAGCGGCGGGACGTCCAGTCGGTGCTCGGCCCGGATCCGCAGCGGTTCGCGGCTGGTGATCAGCACGTCGACTTTCGGTGCCTGCGCGATCATGCCCGCGACCAGATCGGCCGCGTCGAGCAGGTGCTCAAAGTTGTCGAGCACGAGCAACAGCTCGCGAGAGAACAGCGCCGCCAGCAATGTCTCCTCCAACGGCTGCCCGCCGATCGGGTCGACCGCGAGGACCTTGGCCAGCTCGGAGACGATCGACCGCTGTTCGCCGATGGGCGCGAGCGGCACGATCCAGGCGCCGTCGCGGTAGTGGCTGACCGCCTCGGCCGCCACCTCGATCGCCAGCCGTGTCTTCCCGGCACCGCCCGGACCGAGCAGCGTGAGGACCCGCAGGTCCGAACGCGTGAGCATGCCCAGCGCACGGTCGACCTCCAACTCGCGGCCGATCAGCCGGTTGGGCGGCACCGGTAGGTTCGAGCGGTTAAGCGAGCGCAGCGGAGGGAACTCGCTCGGAAGGTCCGGGGCGAGGAGCTGGAAGAGATGCTCAGGCTCCGAGAGGTCCTTCAGGCGGTGAAAGCCGAGGTCGCGGACGCTCCACGATGACTCGAGCGCCTGCCGGGTGTCATCGGTAAGCAGCACCTGTGTCCCGTGAGCCACCGCCATCACTCGGGCTGCGCGGTGGACGTCCATTCCCGCGAAGTCGTTCGCATGCGCGGCGGGTGCGCCGGTGTGGATGCCCATTCGCACCTGAGGCTTCTCCTCGCCCGGCCACGGAGCCGTGGCCAGCGCGAGCTGGGCCCGCCGCGCGCACCGCACCGCGTCGTTCGCATCAGCGAACACGGCGAAGAATGAATCGCCAGCCACCCTCACCTCACGTCCGCCGTACGCGTCGATGGACTCGCGAAGGATTCGGTTGTGCTCCTCGAGGAGATCGATGAAGCGATCATCCAGCCGCTCCAGCATTCGCGTGGACCCCACTATGTCGGTGAAGAACATCGTGACCGGCTCGCCCCACATGAGAAGCGGATCATCGCCAATTACGCCCGGCTCGGCAACGCGGCGTAGCCATCTCGAGAGCGCGGCGGCGCACGCGAGCCCAACACCGCTTCTTTTCGCAACTACGTGTTCGCGGTTCGACCGAAGCGAATCGCAGCCGAGGAGCAGCCGCTCCAACTGTCGCGCCAAGAAGGGGAGGGATAGGTGCAGCGCTTCATTTCCGTCTCGGCCGTTGTGGGTCTCATGGCAGCCATGCTCGCGGCCTCGGCTTCCGCGAGTGTCGGGGCGCGCCGGAGCGTGGCCCACGCGAGATCAGTGTCGCAGGGCATCAGCTGGGGCCAGTTCAGAGATGGCTACCACGACTTCAACCTGGACCAGGCCATCCCCGTCAACCGCAACATCGACATCTGGTTCGGCTGGCTCGCTAATGGTCGCCCTCTGCTTCCCGACGGGTCGTCGTGACTCGCCCGACGAGGTGGACCGGGGAGCCCGACCGGTAGTCTCTCGCGCCGCCCTGGCAGAGGTAAAGCCTCCTCGAGGCTGCACCCCGGCGGCGCACACGCGCATGGATGTGGCCTGACGGCTCCTAGACGAAGCTCTAGACGAACCTCTACGTTTGTCCCGCGACCCGTCCAATTCTCAGCAATAACCTCGTCGAGGTACGCGCGTCGGGTGGACGCGCCCGACGGTTATTCCTCAGCGTGTCAGACCTCATCACAGGAAGGCGAGTGCGTGGCGTTCGTGAGCACCGAGATGACCGTGTCCAGTATTGCGGTTCATGGTTCTCGGCGGCGAGTGGCCTTCCACTCCAGGGGGGTCTAACTTGTCCGCGCCGGTTGGCAAGACTTATGGCAGCGGCGCTCCGGCGCCCTTGGCGGTTGGCTGCGTTGGTCGTGCTTCTCCTCCGAACGCGACAGGAGCACGTGTTGCTGTCGGGATCGCGTGCCGGACAAGCGCTTCGCGTGTATTTCGATCAGTGCTCGTTGGGTGTCTTTCCCCAGAATCGGCTCTGTCGAGGAGTGTTGCTCCTACCACAGGAGCATGCCGCCTACCTGCGCGGGCGTCATCGCCAGGCGCTGCGGACCAACCTGCGAAGAGCAGTGGCGGCTGGCATCCGGTGCGATGTGATGACCGACATGTGCGAAGTCTACGATGCGCTCGGCGATGTCTTGCGCGGCCGAGTGGAGTTGCTGGCCGATGATGAGCTGCGTACTGCGGTGAGCGATTTCGGGGCGCTTTTCGCGCGGCCGGAAACTACCGTCACGCTCGCGCGCGACGACCGCGGGCTGCCGCTGGCGATCGCGGGTGTCATTATCGACGACGTGGTTTGCCTCATCCGAGTTGCGGTGGCGAGGTCCCACGACGCGAGATGGGCGCTTCACGACTACCTCGTCCGAATGCTGATCGATCGCGGCGTCAGGTATCTCGTAGCCGAGGGGGGAGGGCCGTTCGGAGCGCTCGGCCTTGAAACCAACGTGCATCATTATCAACGCCTCCTCGGCTATGAGTTGCGGCATGTGATTCGGGTGGAGGTCGTTTGTAGTGGGTAGAGCGCTCCGTTTCTAGGGCGATTGGTGGGTCTGGCGTCGCCTGAGTGGCGGTGTTTTCGGAAGGAGTCCGGGTAGGCGGCAGCGAAAGGC
>Ga0187779_10000725_pt1 | contig 21792 bp, 22 predicted proteins | sample 1015_Q2_SP10_10__FD_132435 | JGI IMG/M metagenome (GOLD analysis project Ga0187779, IMG submission 132435) | Tropical peat soil microbial communities from peatlands in Department of Meta, Colombia - 1015_Q2_SP10_10_MG | ecosystem: Environmental > Terrestrial > Soil > Wetlands > Peat | place... | reverse complement strand
CGTCGAGCTCGGCTGGACGGTGGTCGAGGCGGAGCAGGCGCTCGCCGCGACCGACCCAGACGCCCCGCCGGAGGAACGCGTCCGTGAGGCGTTGAAGAGGGCGGCGTGAGCACGGCGCAGGTCACGGCACCGGCGGTCGCGGCCGAGGACGAGGAGCTCGAGCAGACACTGCGGCCGCGGCGGCTCGACGAGTTCGTCGGGCAGGAGCGGGTGAAGGAGCAGCTGTCGATCGCGCTCGACGCGGCGAAGGCCCGGGGCGAGGCGCTCGACCACGTGCTGCTCGTCGGGCCGCCGGGGCTGGGCAAGACGAGCCTTGCCTACATCGTGCGCGAGGAGCTCGGCGTGGGCATCCGCTGCGTCGCCGGGCCTGCGCTCGAGCGGAAAGGCGACATGGCAGCGATCCTCACGGGGCTCGAGCGACACGACGTGCTCTTCGTCGACGAGATCCACCGGCTGAACCGCGCGATCGAGGAGATCCTCTATCCGGCGCTCGAGGACTTCCGGCTCGACATCGTCGTCGGGCAGGGCCCGGCTGCGCGGACGCTGACGCTGGACCTCCCGCCCTTCACGCTCGTCGGCGCCACGACCCGCACCGGGTTGCTGACGACGCCGTTGCGCGACCGCTTCGGCATGACCTTCCGGCTCGACTACTACGCGCCGCCCGAGCTCGGGACGATCGTCCGCCGGTCGGCGCGCATTCTCGACGTCGTCGTGGACGACGACGCCGCGGACGAGATCGCGCGACGCTCGCGCGGGACGCCGCGCATAGCGAACCGGATCCTCAAGCGCGTTCGCGACGTCGCGCAGGTGCGTCACGACGGCGCGATCTCGGCCGAGGTCGCACGGGAGGCGCTGACGCTCCTCGAGGTGGACGACCGCGGGCTCGAGCGGATCGACCGTGATCTCCTCGGCGCGATCGTCGGGAAGTTCGGCGGTGGACCGGTCGGCCTCTCGACGCTCGCTGTCACGCTCGGCGAGGAGCCGGACACGATCGAGGACGTGTACGAGCCGTACCTCCTCCAGCTCGGCTTCCTCCAGCGCACGCCGCGCGGGCGTGTCGTCACCGAGCTCGGCCTCGAGCACGTCGGGTCGGCAACGCGCGGCCCCGGCCGGCTGTTCTAGGCTCGAGTCCTGCCCGATCTCTGGATCCCCGGCGCACCCGTCGCCTCGATGGAGGAGTTCGTCGAGAGCGTCCACGGCCAGATCGAGCGCTACACCGCCGGCCATGAGGCGGAACGCAGCGTCGTCACCGTGGAGCTCGCCGACAGCTCCCGCCTCGTGCTGAAGTCGCTCTCGGCTGAGCCCGGGCACGGCTTCGTCACCCTCTCGATCCACCCCGACGAAGACGATCCGACCGAGCAGGTGATCGTCCCCGTGATGTCGATCCGGAGGATCTCGCTCGGCCCCGCCGAGGAGGAGCGCGTGCGGTTCGGCTTCTCGCTTCCGGGCTCGAAGCCGGCGGGGTGACCCGCGGCTACGCCCGCCCGAGCCCGGGCAGCGCGCGGAGGCGGAGCGGCCTGAGCCGCTCGATCAGCGTGAGGAGGGACGGTGCGAGCAGCAGCGCCATCACGTCGAACCAGACGTAGCCAGAGGCGACGCCGCTCGGCGGGTTGCCGTCCGGAATCCCGAGTCCAGGCAGCGTCGGCGCCCAGCGCCACGTGCCGATCGCGGTGCCGTACAGCTCGAGCGCGCCGACGACGAGGAAGACGGCCGCGTACGTCGCACGGGCGCGCGAGCGCCAGAGGAACACGAGCAGCAGCGGCACACCGAGGGCGCCGGCCGCGTCCATTCGAGAGAGAGCGGTGAGGCCGAGGATTGCCCAAAGCGTCGCTCCGCAGACCGCGGCCACGACGAGCACGCGTGCGTGACGGCGCAGCGCGTTCGCGAGCGAGAGACCTGCGATGAAGACGAGACCGTGTGCCGGTGGGATGAAGGTGGGCAGGTTGTGCAGCCGGTAGCGGTAGACGCCCCAGACGATCGAGCCGGTCACCTCGGCAACGGTCGCGGCGCAGATCACGACGGCAACCTGCGCGCGCCGCTCGAGCGTGAGCGAGCGCGCGGCCAGGATCAACGCGATCCAGGTAATCGCACCGAGGACGAGCTGACCGTGGAGTGAGACCTGCGTGTCGATTGCGAGGAGCACGGCGAGGTAGGCCGCGATAGCGATCGTTCGGGTCATCCGCGGAACTGCACCTCGTGCCACGAGGGGACGGGTGCGAGCTCGAGCAGCGCACGGCCGCCGCGCGGATCGCGGTAGCCGAAGTCGGCAGCGCCGTCGTCCCAGGCGACCTCGAGCAGCCCTTCCTTGACGCGATGGTCGAGCCAGGCGCCGCGGAAGATCAGCTTCTTCAGCCAGTAGACGAGCGACTCGCCGCCGATCAGCGACACCCGCTCCCAGTGGCGCACGAGGTACTGGCCGAGGCCCGACCGCGGCTGGTCGATCCAGTCGCGCTCGACGAGCTCGACGAGATCGGCGGTTTCGTCCTCGTCCAGCTCGTTGTCTGCCACGAGACCGAGCTTGACTGCCGCCGCTGTGACGCGCTCCTCGAAGTCGGTTTGGTTGAAACCGAACTTGAAGTCGAGGAACTCGACGACGTAGTCGTCGCCCGAGACGTAGTTCGCCTCCGTCACGTGCCGAGGATAGCTGCCGGGTACGCTCACGAGATGACCACGCGTACGCTCGCAGCCTCCGTGGCCGTGACGCTGATCGTTCTCGGCACCGTCTGGCTCACAGACCTCTCGCTCGAGCGCGCAGTCTTGCTTGCGCCCGTACTCGTTATCGGCGTCGCCGCAGTCGCGGGCCTGGTCGTGTTCTGGACGCGAGTCGGGTGGGACTCGCTGCGGAAGACCCAGCATCCGCGTCTGCTGATCGGCGGCGCCGTGGCGTTCGTCGTCCTCATCGTCGTGCTGACGGTGCTCGGTGTCCAGCTCCCGCAGGAGTAGCGACGTGTCGCTGAAGAGCGTCGGAGCGATCACGCTGTTCGTCGAAGACCGTCTGCGCGCGAAGCAGTTCTACGAGGCGGTGTTCGATGCGTCGGTGATCTTCGAGGACGACACTTCTGCGGCGTTCGGCTTCGAGAATACGATCGTCAACCTGGTCGACGCGTCCTCGGTGGGGGAGCTCATCGCGCCCGCGCGGGTCGCATCCCGGGGAGGCGGCTCGAGCTTCCTGCTGACGATCTGGGTCGACGATGCCGACGCGGCTTGTGCGGCCCTGGCGGAGCGCGGCGTGAGACTGCTAAACGGGCCGATCGACCGCGCGTGGGGCGTGCGCACCGCCTGCTTCGCCGATCCCGACGGGCACGTCTGGGAAGTCGCGCAGCGGCTAGCCGGCACCGACGGCTCGTAGCAGCTACGTCGCGTGCTCGTCGAACTGCGGCAGATCGTCCGTGATCTCGAACCACGGTGCCTTCGAGCCGACGAAGATGTGCGCGGTCGGCCGGACGCTCGGCGTGTCGACGAGAGAACCGAGCGCGACGTGCATCCACTCTCCGTCCCGCACGACCGAGTAGAGGAGCGAGCCGCACGTCCTGCACCGCGTGTCGTTCAGTGTCTCCTCGCCGACGATCATGACGTTGTCGGCCCCGCTCGCGAGCGCGAGCCTCTCGCGCTCGATCCCCGCGAACGCCTTGAAGGACGAGCCAGTCGCAGCTCGACAGCGCGAGCAGTGGCAGTTCAGCGCGTAGCGGAACGCGTTCTCGACGTGGTACTCGACGGCACCGCACTCACATCGCCCCCGAAGGATCTGGCTGGCTCATACGGCGGAGGCTACGACACGTGCCCTGGGGTCAGAGCAGCTGGCCGAGCGCGTCCGCGAGCGCGTCGAGGTCGGACTCGTCGTTGTACCCCTGGAACGACGCTCGGATCAGCCCCGTCCCGCGGTCGAACACCGGGATCTCGATCGCGAACTCGTCGTACAGCCGCTGCTTGAGGTCGGCCGGCGGCGACTCGGGAAGGTGCATGGCGACCATCTGCAGACCTGCCCGCCCGGTCGGCTCGAGCCCGAGCCGGTCGGGCGCGGCCGCCGCGAGCGAGCGGCAGCGTGCGGCGACGGTGTCCCAGTCGTGCTCCCGCTGCCACTCGATCGCCGACGGCACCGCGAGGTAGGCGGCAGGGTCGCGTGTCCCCTGCTTCTGGAGGCGTGAGACGAAGGTCGGCGGATCGTCCGCGTATCCCCACGAGATCACAGGCGGATGGACCTCGTCCTGGAGCTCGCGTCGCACGTACAGGAAGGCCGAGCCCTTCGGCGCGCACACCCACTTGTGGCAGTTGCCGGAGTAGTAGTCGACGTCGAGCGCCCGCAGGTCGAGCGGGATGTGGCCGGGGACGTGCGCGCCGTCGACGATCGTCCGCAGGCCGCGGGCGCGAGCGCGTGCGCAGAGCTCCTCGACCGGGAGCCGGAGCGCGGTCTCGGACGTGATGTGGCTGAGGAAGAGTGCGCGCGTCCGGTCGGTCGCTCCGCGCCACACCTCCTCGACGACGTCTCCATCGGATCGAACGGGGAGCGTCACCGGCATGCGCACGTAGCGCGCGTTCGCCCGTGCGCAGACGTGCTCCCAGGCCCGGTCGAGCGCGCCGTACTCGAGCGACGTCGACAGGACTTCGTCGCCGGCCTGGAGCCCGAGGGCCCGCGCGGCGATGTTGAGTCCCGTGGTCGTGTTCTGGACGAACACGAGGTCGTCTGGATCGGCGCCGACGTACTCGCCGAGTGCGGCACGGGCGGTCGCGAGCAGCTCGTCGAGGCGTCGCGCGAGGAAGAGGACCGGCTGTCGCTCGAGCTCGAGCTGCCACTCCTGGTAGCGGGCGAGCACGTCTCGCGGGCAGGCCCCGAACGAGCCGTGATTCAGGAACACGATGTCCGGGTCGAGGACGAACTCGTCTCGAATGTGTGTCGCTTCGATCACGGAACCGAGTAAACCAAGGACGAGCGTCCGGCTCCGTCCGACGCTCTCCCTACCGTGAGCGCGCGATGTACGAGGGCACGTGGACGATACGTCCGTGCCCGCTCCGGGAGTCGAGCGCTCTCGCCCGAGCGCTCGAGATCAGCGAGATCACGGCCAGCGTGCTCGTCCGGCGCGGATACGGCGACCCCGACGAAGCCCGCGCCTTCCTGGCGGCGGAGCAGCCGCTCCACGATCCATTCCTGCTCGGCGACATGCGAGAGGCGGTCGAGTGCATCCGCTCGGCGATCGCCGCCGGAACGCGCATCTGCGTCCACGGCGACTACGACGCCGACGGGATCTGTGCGACGGCGCTCGCCGTCCTCGTGCTTCGCGAGGCGGGCGCCGACGCCGACTGGCACCTGCCGTCCCGCTTCGAGGAGGGCTATGGCGTTAGCGGCGAGACGCTCGCCCGACTCGCCGACGAGGGCTACGGCCTCGTGGTCACCGTCGACTGCGGGATCACCGCGGTCGAGGAGGTCGAGCGCGCGAAGGAGCTCGGCCTCGAGATCGTCGTCACCGATCACCACAGGCCGGCCCGCGAGCTGCCTGCGTGTCCGCTCGTGGTGACGCGTCCGTCCGAGTATCCCTTCCCGGAGCTGTGTGGCACCGGCGTCGTCTACAAGCTCGGGGAGGCCCTGCTCGGCCCGCAGTCGGAGGCGCTGCGCAGGACGCTCGACCTCGTCGCGCTCGCAACGATTGCGGACGTCGTCCCGCTCGTCGGCGAGAACCGTTCGCTGGTCACCGCGGGACTGCGGACGCTCGCCCGAACGCAACGAGTCGGGCTCCAAGCGCTGATGCGTGTCGCGCGCGTCGATCCGGCGAGCGTCGACGCGGGTGCGTGCGGCTTCCGACTGGCTCCGCGCATCAACGCTGCCGGGCGGCTCGGCCATCCTCGCGTGGCGCTCGAGCTGCTCCTGACGGAGGATCGCGACGAAGCCCGTTCGCTCGCGGATCGACTCGAGGAGCTGAACGGCGATCGCCAGGCGATCGAGGACCGGATCCTGCGCGAAGCGATCCGACAGGTGAGCGAGTGGCCGGAGACCGTGCAGCGACGCCGTGCGTACGTCGTCGCCGGCGAGGACTGGCACGAGGGTGTGATCGGGATCGTCGCCTCGAGGCTCGTCGAGCGCTACCACCGGCCGGTGGTGCTGATCGCCGGCGGGGAGGCGATGTGGAAGGGATCTGGTCGCTCGGTCGCGTCCCTCGACCTGCACGCGGCGCTCGAGGCGTGCTCGGCCTTCCTCGGGCGTTGGGGCGGGCACCGTGCCGCCGCCGGTCTGTCGATCGCACCGGAGGCGATAGCGGCGTTCGCGGAGGCGTTCGCCTCGTACGCCGAGATGCACCTCGACGTCGAGGAGCTGGTGCCGACGACGCCGGTCGACGCCGTTCTTCCGCGAGGCGCCAAGCTGACGCTCGACCTCTGCGCTGAGCTGCGACGACTCGCGCCGTTCGGGCTCGGAAACCCGGCCGTGACGCTGCTCGCTCCAGGATGCGAGCTCGGCGAGCTGGCCACCGTCGGCGACGGCAAGCACCTCCGCTTCCGCGTGCGCCGCGACGGAGTCGACGACGGCAGTGCGATCGCGTTCGGACAGGGCGGCCAGCTCGATCGGCTCCGTCGGCAGATGCGCTTCGACGTCGCCTTCAGGCTTGAGGAGAACCACTGGAACGGCACCGTCTCGCCGCAGCTCGTCGTCCGGCGCGTCTTCGACGCCTGGCCCCGCGTCGAGGAGCTGCGCGAGTGGCTCGTCGACGAGTACCGGAAGCCCTCGGCGGCGCGTGACGCGGAGGCGGCCGCGATCTTCGCCGAGCTCGAGCTCGGCGAGGACGGGATCGGTCGACGGCACCTGCTCGAGTCCGCGCGCTTCCGCGCGCTGCTCGAGGAGCCGCCGCTCGCGAACGTCGCGTGATCCGCGTCGCAACCGACGCCGACTGGCCGGCGATCCTCGAAGTGCACCGTCTCGCGTTCACCCACGACCCCTCCGTGCCGCACCTCGTGGAAGAGCTGCGCGCCGGCGGCTTCGACGTCCCCTCGCTCTCGCTCGTCGCGGTCGAAGGCGACCGGATCGCCGGACACGTGATGAACAGCTGGTCGGGCATCGAGGGAACCGACGAGCGGCTCCTCCAGCTCAGCCCGCTCGGCGTCCTGCCCGAGCTGCAGGGGCGCGGCCACGGCGGCGACCTTGTGCGCGCGTCGCTCGACGGCGCGCGCGCGCTCGGCGAGCCGGCGGTGCTCCTCGAGGGCAACCCCGCGTACTACGGACGCTTCGGCTTCGTGCGCGCCGACGAGCTCGGCCTCCTGCCGCCGCCCGAGACACTCGTGGCCTGGGCGTTCCAGGTCGCGGTGCTCGACGAGCACGCGGAGCTGCCGCGGGGACAGGTCCTGTACGCGCCGCCGTTCTCGAACCGCGGCTAGCGTGCGGCGCCGACCGAGGCGCGTGCGACACGGCGCTTCGAGACGGGCCGGGTGCCTGCGAGATCAGCGAGAGCCACGAGCAACCTGGCGGCGCGGATCGTGTTCCGGCGTTCGCGGCGTCTGCGGTACCAGCGCATGGGCATCCTTGTTTCACCATCGGTGCCGACAGTCCTTCCCTTGAGGGGGAGGGAGCCCGAACGGGCCCGCGTACAATGGGTGTATGGCAGTCGTCGAAGCTCAGGAACGTCATCAAGAGCTCATCGACGAGCTGCTTGCCGAGATTGCCTCCTACAACCCGGACGTCGACCGCGATCTGATCACGCGGGCATTCCGCTTCGCGGCCCGGGCCCACGAGGGTCAGTACCGGCGTTCGGGCGAGGACTTCATCCTTCACCCGTGGGGGGCTGCGAGGATCTGCGCGCAGCTCCACCTAGACGACGAGACGATCGCCGCGGCGCTACTCCACGACGTCGTCGAGGACACGGACACGGACATCAAGGAGGTTCGCGACGAGTTCGGCGACGAGATCGCGCTGCTGGTCGAAGGCGTCACCAAGCTGACGCGGATCCAGTTCCAGAGCCGCGAGCAGGCGGAGGCGGAGAACTACCGCAAGATGATCGTGGCGATGGCGCAGGACGTGCGCGTGATCCTGATCAAGCTCGCGGACCGCCTCCACAACATGCGCACGATCGAGTACCTCGGCAAGCAGAAGCAGGTGCAGAAGGCGAAGGAGACGCTCGAGGTCTACGCGCCGCTCGCACACCGGCTCGGCATCAATCAGCTCAAGTGGGAGCTCGAGGACCTCGCGTTCCAGACGCTCCATCCGCGCAAGTACGAGGAGATCAAGGCGATGGTCGCCGAGCGGCGAGCCGATCGCGAGGAGCACGTCGCCGAGGCATCGATGGTGCTCAAGGCCGAGCTCGACAAGGTCGACATCCCCGCGAACATCTCGGGACGCGCGAAGCACTTCTACTCGATCTACGACAAGATGACCAAGAAGGGTCGCGAGTTCAACGAGATCTACGACCTCACGGCGATGCGCGTGATCGTCGAGCGCGGCGGTAATGAGGGCACGCGCGACTGCTACGGCGCCCTCGGATTGATCCACTCGCTCTGGAAGCCGATGCCTGGCAGGTTCAAGGACTACATCGCGATGCCGAAGTTCAACGGCTATCGCGCGCTGCACACGACCGTGATCGGGCCGGAAGGGCGTCCGCTCGAGATCCAGGTGCGAACGCGCGAGATGCACAAGATCGCCGACTTCGGCGTCGCCGCGCACGCGGGGTTCGACAAGGGCGGAAGGAAGATCGCAGGCGACGAGTGGTTCTCATGGATGCGACAGCTGATGGACTGGCAGGCGGACGAGGAAGACCCGCGTGAGTTCATCAAGACCTTTCGCATGGACGTCTTCGCCGAGGACGTCTACGTCTTCACGCCGCAGGGACAGGTGAAGACGCTGCCCGCCGGCTCGACGCCGATCGACTTCGCGTACGCCGTCCACACCGATGTCGGCCACCGAACCGTCGGGGCGAAGGTGAACGGGCGTATCGTGCCGCTCCACTACCGGCTCAAGAACGGCGACTTCGTCGAGATCCTCACCTCGAAGAGCGGCCGCGGCCCCTCGCGCGACTGGATCTCGCTGGCGGCCTCGTCACGAGCCCGCAACAAGATCCGACAGTGGTTCTCGCGCGAGACGCGCGAGGACACCGAGCGGAAGGGGCGCGAGACGCTCGAGCAGGGCCTGAAGGCGGCGAAGCTCCCGTACCGCAAGCTCGCGGGCTCGGCCGTGCTCGCCCAGGTCATCCGCGAGATGAACTTCAAGAAGGCTGAGGACTTCTACCTCGCGCTCGGCGGCGGCAAGATCTCCGCCAAGCAGGTCGTCGACAAGGTCCTCCAGCGTCTGAAGACCGAGGAAGTCGCCCAGGAAGAGGCGGTGCCGCTCAAGGCGCCGCGTGCACGTCACGCCGTCGGCAGCGAGAACTACGGGATCAACGTCCACGGCGTCGACGACGTGCTCGTGCGACTTGCGAGGTGCTGCACGCCGGTCCCAGGTGACGAGATCGTCGGCTACATCTCTCTCGGCAAGGGAATCACGATCCACCGCGAGGACTGCCCGAACGTCAAGGCGCTCGCGAAGAACCCCGAGCGGTTCACGCCCGTCAGCTGGGACGGCGGTGCTTCGCAGAGCTTCCGCGTCCAGATCGCGGTCGACTCCTGGGACCGGCCGAGGCTGCTCGAGGACGTCGCGCGGACGTTCGCGGAGCACGGCGCGAACATCGTCTCGTACGGCGGCACGGTCGAGGATCAGATGGCGCGGAACTGGTACGTCGCGGAGGTCGGCGACGTGAAGGCGCTGCGGACGTTGCTCGGCGCGCTGCGCAACATCGACGCGGTCTTCGACGCGTATCGCGTGACGCCCAGCTGATCCCCTGTCCGGGTGACGGCCGGTGCTCGGTCGATCTCGAACCGCTCAACCATCGGGTGCTGCTCCCTCGAACGAGGGATCGTCACCTGAACGGGCGCGGTACCTCGAATCAGGGATGGCGTAACCCGAAAAAGGGACTACAACGAGAGCGAAGGGGGAGGGGGTCACAGCTGCGGCGCCCGCCTCGTCCTCGGGGACAAGGCGGGGCGGGCGCGCGGCACTCACATCGAGCGGAGTAGGGTGCCCGGGTCAACCCGGGAGGCTGTCATGCCCGTGAAGCTCTACCGCTGCTCGAACATGTGGGCGAGGTTCAGGCCGCACCCCTGCTGGAAGGTGCAGAAGGCTCTCAACGAGCAGAACGTCGAGTACGAAGTCGTCAAGGGGCCGTACATGAAGCGCAGCCGAGACGAGCTCGAGCGCCTCAGCGGTCAGCGCATGTACCCGGTGATCGTCTTCGAGGACGGCTCCGTCTACCGCGACGAGTCGAGGCAGATGGCCAAGCGGATCCGTTCGGGGAAGCTGTTCGACGGTCAGGGAGACCAGGGCTCGCCCGACGTGTCCCAGCCCACGAGCACGTAGGGCGCGATCAGCGCGGCCACTCGCTCGGCCAAGCCGGTGTCCCCGCCGGCGAGCTCGAGCTCGCCGACGCGGTCGCCCTCGTAGACGACGGGGACGACGACGCACTCGGACGACTGCTGCCCGACCGTCGGGCCTTCGACGAGCGCGTCGTTCTCGACGAACCGGATGGCGGCGTACGCGCAGCCGTTCCTTCGAATTGCCGCAAGCACGTCACGGAGGACGTCGTCAGCGTCTCCGCCCTGCGCGAGGATGCCTTCGACAGCCTCGAGCGCGTCCTCGGGTGACGTCATGCCTCGAGCGCGTCGCCTTCGAACGCGCGGATCGCCTCGCGGTATGCGTCGGGGATGGCGCACGCCTTGCGCTCGTCGAGGTCGACGAGCACGACGGTCTGTGTCGCCTTGACCATCAACACGTCGTCCTTCGAGCGGTAGGCAGCGAGCTCGTAGCTGACGCTCGTCCGTCCGATGCGCGCGATCCGGATGTCGACGTCGACGACGTCGTCGAACACCGCCGGCGCAAGGTATTCGATCGTGCACGCGCGCATGACGAACTCCAGTCCGCCTGCCCCGACCTCCATGCCGAGCAGGTCGAGGTTGCGGTGGTACTCGACACGCGCCAGGTCGAAGTACGGGAGGTAGCGGCCGTAGTAGACGATCCCCTGGGCGTCGGTGTCGGAGAAGCCGACACGTGTCTGCGCGCTGAACCTGAACGGCGTCCGGGGCATCGTCGCTAGCTGCGGATCACGTCGAGCACCTCGTCGCGCTTCTGCTCCATGAGCGCGGACGTGCGTGCCTCGAGGTTCAGCCGCAGCAATGGCTCGGTGTTGGACGGCCGGACGTTCATGTGCCAGTCCTTCGTCTCGACCGAGAGGCCGTCGAGATGAGAGACGTCGCCCTCGGGTCCGAAGCGCTCCTTCAGTTCCTGGAGCGTGAGCGCCACGTCCGCGACCGGTGTGTTCAGCTCGCCGCTGATGAAGTACCGCTCGCGGTAGGGGCGCAGGATCTCCGACAGCTTCTCTCCTCGTTCCGAGACCAGCTCGAGCATGAGCAGGAGCGGCACGACGCCGGAGTCGGCCTGCGAGAACTCCCGGAAGTAGTAGTGGCCCGACACCTCGCCGCCGAACGCCGCTCCTTCCTCGCGCATTCGGTGCTTGATGAACGCATGACCGACGCGGTTCACGAGAGGCACGCCGCCCCTCCGGGTGATCGTGTCCGGCACCGCCCAGCTCGCGCGGACGTCGTAGATGATGCGCGCGCCGGGCTCGCGAGCGAGCACCGATTCGGCGAGCAGCGCCGTGACGAAGTCGCCGGGGACGAACTCGCCGGTGTCGTCGACGAAGAAGCAGCGGTCCGCGTCGCCGTCGAACGCGACGCCGAGATCAGCGGCTTCCTCGAGCGTCCTGCGAACGATGAACTCCCGGTTCTCGGGGAGCAGCGGATTTGGCTCGTGGTTCGGGAAGGTGCCGTCGGGCTCGAAGTAGCAGCGCACTGCTTCGATCGGGAGTCGCTCGAGCACGGGTGGCAGCATCACGCCGGCCATCCCGTTGGCTGCGTCGATCACGACCCGCAGCAGGGCTATCGCGGAGACGTCGACGAACGAGAGCACTCGGTCGACGTAAGCGCTCCAGATGTCGAGCGGCTCGATCGTTCCCGAGCTCGTCTCGGACGACGCGCCTTCCACCCGCATGCTGCGGTCGCGCACGCCGAGCAAGCCGGAGTCCGCGCCGACCGGCAGCGCGCCGCGGCGGACGATCTTCAGCCCGGTGTACTCCTTCGGATTGTGCGACGCGGTGACGGCGATGCCGCCGTCGAGCCCGAGCTCCCCGACCGCGAAGTAGACCATCTCGGTCCCGACCAGCCCCAGGTCGAGGACGTGTGCCCCCGCCTCTGCCGCACCGCGCATGACCGCCGCCGCCATCGACTCGGAGGAGACACGCATGTCTCGTCCGACCGCGATCCGGCGGGGCTCGAACTCCTGCACGTAGGCACGGCCGATCGCCTCCGCACCGGCCTCGTCGAGCTGGTGGGGGTAGATCCCGCGCACGTCGTAGGCCTTGAAGACCGTGGGGTCGAGCACGAGCAGGATCGTATGGCAGAAAAGAGAGAACGGCGTCCGCTGTAGGGGCAGCCCGGCTCCTTAGACTTCCAGGGGTGGAGCGGAAACTCGCGACCGTCATCTTCGTCGACATGGTTGCCTCGACGGAGCTGCTGACCGGGGCCGACCCGGAGGTCGTCCGGCGCCGTGTGACGACGTTCTTCGAGGGCGTCTCGTACTGCATCGAGACACACGGCGGGACGGTCGAGAAGTTCGCCGGCGACGCCGTGATGGCCGCCTTCGGCATCCCGATCGCCCACGAGGACGACGCCGAGCGCGCCGTGCGGGCGGCGCTCGGGATCCTGGACCGCGTCCACGAGCTGGGCCTCGAGGCGCGGATCGGTGTCGAGTCGGGCGAGGTCGTGGTGGACGAGACCGACTCGACGTTCGCAACCGGCGAGGCAGTCAACGTCGCGGCGCGCCTCCAGCAGGCTGCTCGCGCTGGCGAGATCCTGATCGGCGAGTCGGTGCACCGGCTGACACGCCATACGGTCGAATCGGAGTCGGCGGGGCCGATGGCGCTGCGCGGGTTCCGGGAGCCGATCAAGGCGTATCGCCCGCTCGGCGCGCACGACGGTCTCCGCGGGCCGTACCACCTCCATGCGCCGTTCGTCGGTCGCGAGTCGGAGCTCGAGCTACTCGAGAACACCCTCACGCGGACGATCCGCGATCGTCGGCCACAGGTCTTCACGGTCTACGGGGAGCCGGGCGTCGGCAAGAGCCGTCTCGTCCGTGAGTTCCTCGCTGGCGTCGAAGGCGTGACGATTCTCGCGGGCCGCGCGCTGCCGTACGGCGAAGGCGTCACCTACTGGCCGCTCGCCGAGATGGTGAAGGCGGCGGCCGGGATCACGGACGACGACCCGATCGAGACCGCGCGCGAGAAGCTGCTCGAGTGTTGCGGCGACGAGGCCGTCGCCGAGCTGATCGGCCTCGCCTCCGGCGTGCTCGAGGCAGTGGAGGGCGAGCGCGGCCAGCCCGAGATCGCCTGGGCCGCGCGCGAGTTCGTCGACGAGCTCGCCGACGTCCAGCCGCTGATCCTCGTGTTCGAGGACATCCACTGGGCCGAGGAGCCGCTCCTCGACCTGATCGACCATCTCGCCCAGTGGGTACGGGAGCGGCAGCTGCTGATGCTCTGTCTCGCGCGGCCCGAGCTGCTCGAGATCAGGCCCGGGTGGGGAGGCGGCCGCGTTCGCTCGACGGCGATCGAGCTGGAGCCGCTGGCGCGGACCGAGAGCGAGCAGCTCGCGGATGCTTTGCTGTCCGAGCACGAGCTGTCGACGAACGTGCGTCACCGCCTGCTCGACAAGACCGAGGGCAACCCGCTGTTCGTCGAGGAGACAGTACGCATGGTGATCGAGAGCGGCGACCGCGACTTCGACCGCATCCCCGACACGCTGCAGGCGCTGATCGCCGCCCGCATCGACCGCCTCCCACAGAACGAGAAACTGCTGCTGCAGCACGCGTCCGTGATCGGCCGGATCTTCTGGACGGGCGCGCTGGCGCACCTCGCGCCAGACTTCGGCGAGGAGCTCGAGGACGCGCTCGACAACCTGATCATCCGCGACCTGCTGACGAGCGAGTCGAGGTCGACGATCACCGGCGAGAACGCGTATCGGTTCAAGCACGTGTTGATCCGGGAGGTCGCGTATGCCGCGTTGTCCAAATCCGCGCGCGCGGATCTCCACACGAAGTTCGCCGAGTGGCTGCGCCTGCGTGCGGACAAGGAGCTGCTCGAGATCCGGGCCTATCACCTCGACCACGCGTCGCAGCTGCTCGCCGATCTCGACGGCAGGCCGCCGCTCGAGCTGTCGCGCACCGCGGCGCGAGCACTCGAGGCGGCGGGACGTCGTGCGCTCGGACGCGAGGCATACCAGTCGGCGCGGAAGCTGCTGCTGCGGTCGGTCGAACTCGAGCCGACGCTCGAGCGCCGCTACAACGCCGCTCGCGCGGCCTGGAAGCTCGGCGACTTCGGCTCGCTCCAGATCGAGATGTCCTCGCTCGTCGACGACGCCGAGGTCGACGGGAACCGGCGGATCGAGGGACGCGCGCTGACGGCGCTCTCCGAGGCGACGCTTGCCCGCGAAGGCGACGCGACGGGAGCCGAGGCGCTCGCCGACCGCGCGCTGTCCGTGCTCGACGAGGACGAGCTCGAGGGAAGGTTCGGCGCGCTGCGCGTCCGGTCGCTCGTCGCCTGGTACGAGGGCAAGCTCACCTGCGCCCAGGAGTTCGAGGAGCAGGCACTCGACGCTGCGCGCAGCACGGCTCGAAAGGACCTCGAGAGCAAGGCGGTGCTCGAGCTCGCGAGCATTCACCTCGTCCGGATGGAGGACGACAAGGCTGCGCCGCTCATCGGACGCGCGCTCGAGCTCGCGGAGGCCAGCGGCTCGATCGTCGCGCGTGCCGACGCGGCGCTGAAGAAGGGCGAGTTCCACTTCCTCCGTGGCGAGCTCGGTGAGGCCGAGATGTCCCTGACGAAGGCGCTCGACCTGTTCACGGAGAGCGGCTCGCAGTGGGGGATCGCGCAGTCGACCGGCTGGCTGGGCCGGCTGTCGTGGAGCATGGGCGTGCCTCAGCGGGCGGAGAAGCTGCTGCGCGAGTCGATCAGGCTGCTCGCGCCGATGCAGGAGCGAGGCTCGCTCTCCGAGGCGCAGCGTCTGCTCGCACAGCTCCTGCTCGCCGAGGGCCGTGTGGACGAGGCGGAGAAGTACGCGCTGGTCTCGCGCGAGACGGTCAGCGCCGAGGACGTGAGCTCACGCGCGACCACGCGCCTCGCGCTCGCACAGGTCCGTGCTGCACAGGGGCGAGACGACGAGGCGGAGTCGCTGTTCCGCGAGGCGATCGAGATCGTCGGTCCCACCGAGCATTGCCGCGTCGACCTCGAGCTGCTGCCGCCCTATGTTCAGTTCCTGCGCGAGCGCGGCCGCGATGACGAGGCAGAGTCGTTCGAGGCGCGGCTCGCCGAGCTGGCGCCGAGCGCCGCGTAGATCGCCTCGGTCGAGGCGAGGTCCGGCGCCTCGCTGATCACCGTCGCAGGACGGTCGAATCCGGCGAGCGCCTCGCCGAGCGGGTCCGCGCGCAACGTGCCCTCTCCGTAGGGCAGATGCTTCGTCTCGTTGCGGTTGGCGTAGGCGATGTCGGAGAAGTGGATGTGGAACGGCGCACCCGGCTCGATGATCGCGTCCGCGCGCTCGAGGGCGTCGGCGAACATGCTCGTGCTCGTGAACGCGCCGTCGCTCGTCGCGTGCATGTGCGCGAAGTCGAGCACCGGTCGCACCCACGTGACGCGCGACGAGATCTCGAGCACGTCGTCGATGGTGCCGAGATCGCGTACCCGTCCCATCACCTCGATCCCGAACGGCACGGCGCGGTCCTTCTTCTCCAAGCGTGCTCTGAGCTCACCGAGCTGTTCGCACACGGCGTCGATTGCGTCTTCGCGCGTGCGCCCGAGCAGGAAGCCCGGATGGAAGACCACGACCACGGCGCCACACGCCTTGGCGACGCCGGCGGAGTGGTCGAGCATGCCGAAGGCCATGTTGAGCTTCTTGCCGCGCTCGGCATGGCCCATGAACCCGGCGATCGGCGCGTGCACCGACAGCGCGACGTCCGCCTCGCGCGCGAGCTCGCCGAGCCGCTCGGCCCACTCGTAGCCCATCCAGAACTTCGTCTCGAAGTCGATCTCGCAGGCTGTGAAGCCGCCCTCGACGAGCAGCGAGACCGCCGCCTCGGGGCTCTCCTGGGAGGGCACCCGCGCCGGCCCGAACCGGAGCTCACCCATCGGCTCGAGCCTACTAGGGCAGGCGCGAGCAGCGCCGGGCCGGTCGCGGCCCGCATGTGCGAACTGCCGCAACCTCGTCCCGATTGCTGTCCGACGGGCTACCTACCCTCGAAACATGCCTGCAGTTCCGTCCCGTATCGACCTGCTCGAGCTCGACATCGACCTACGCCTCGCGGATCTGTGGCGCGAGGTCGGAGAGATCGGCGAGTGGAACCTCGAGGTGATCGCCGCGTTCATGCGCGCCGCCTACGGGAAGGGCTACTGCGACGCGCTGACCGAGGATGCGCCTGGATCGCTTTGTCACGATCACGGCTATCGCATCCCCGCTCGGCGGGCGCTGCCTGCGGCTGAAGCCTAGTCTCCGCCTGCACGCCGGTAGAATCGCGCCGTGCCTCGGAAAGGCAGTTCGGCACGTCTCGTGATTGCTCTGTCGGTTGCGGCGGTGCTCGCGATCTTCCTCGTCTACACGTCGCTCGCAGGCGGGACGCCGTCGCTTCGTCCGAGCACGCTCGCCGGTTATTCCGGGACCGTGTCGCTCGTCGGCAAGGTCGTCGGCACGCCGACCGGCGACGCGCACGGAGCCGGGCTGCGGTTCGGGCTCCGCGACGTGAAGGGCGGGGCGACGACGGTGCCGGTGCTCTACCACGGAACCGTCCCCGACCTGTTCGCGAAGGGACGCGACGTCGTCGTCCAGGGACGTCTGCGCAACGGTGTCTTCGTCGCGCAGCGAAACTCGTTGCTGACGAAGTGTCCGTCGAAGTACGCTCCCGCAAAGTCCTCGTCGACGTCGTAGTCCGGCATGCCTGATCTCGGTCGCGCGGCGCTCGTCATTGCGTTCCTGCTGCTCGTCTACGCGGCGGTCGGTGGAGCGTTCGCCGCCTTGACGCGTCGCCGACGACTCGCCGCGTCCGCGCAGAACGCGCTGACGGCGGCGTTCGGCGCCACCGCGGTCGCCTCCGCCGTCCTGCTCGTCGCGCTCGCCCGCCACGACTTCTCGTTCCAGTACGTCGCCGAGCACACGAGCAAGGACCTGCCGCTCGGCTACACGCTGACGGCCTTCTGGGGCGGCCAAGAGGGATCGCTCCTGCTGTGGCTGCTCGTTCTTTGCGGCTACGCGGCCGCTGCGGTGCTGACGACACGGCGCGTCGCGCGCGACCTGCTCGCGTGGACGGTGCCGGTGCTCGCCGGGATCGCCTCGTTCTTCGCGTTCATGCTCGTGTTCGTCTCGAGCCCGTTCGCGACGCAGCATGCGCCTGCGGACGGGGCGGGGCTCAACCCGTCCCTGCAGAACCCGTACATGGCGATCCACCCGCCGATGCTCTACCTCGGCTACGTGGGACTGACCGTGCCGTTCGCGTTCGCGATGGGAGCGCTGCTCTCGCGGCGCACGGACGAGCGCTGGATCGTTGCGACGCGCCGTTGGACGCTCGCCGCGTGGGCGTTCCTCGGCGTCGGCCAGCTCCTCGGCGCCCACTGGGCGTACGTCGAGATCGGCTGGGGCGGGTACTACGCCTGGGACCCGGTGGAGAACGCTGCGCTGATGCCGTGGCTCGTCGCGACCGCGTACCTGCACTCGGTGATGATCCAGGAGAAGCGCGGGATGCTCCGCGTCTGGAACATGGTGCTCGTCGCACTGGCGTTCGGGCTCTCGATCTTCGGAACGTTCCTCACGCGGTCGGGCGTGATCCAGTCGATCCACTCGTTCTCGCAGAGCACGCTTGGCAGCTGGTTCCTCGGATTCATCTGCGTGATCGCCGTGGGATCGACTGCGCTGATCCTCCTGCGTCTGCCACTGCTTCGCTCGAAGACGAAGCTCGAGTCACTCGTCTCGCGGGAGGCGACGTTCCTCTACAACAACCTCCTGCTCGTCGCACTCAGCCTGACGATCCTCTGGGGCGTCATCTACCCGCTCGTGTCCCAGCTCGTCCGCGGCGAGCCGTCGACGGTCAGCAAGCCCTACTACGACTTCTTCCTGCATACGTTCGGCCTGCCGCTGCTGCTCCTCATGGGGATCGGGCCGCTCGTTGCGTGGCGGCGCGCGTCCGTGCGGGCGCTCGGCCGGACGTTCTTCTGGCCGCTGATCGTCGCGCTGGTCGCAGGGGTCGTCCTGCTCGTGCTCGGAGCCGGATCGTCGAGGGTTGGCGTGATCGCGTACACGTTCTGCGTGTTCGTGCTCGCGTCGATCGTCCTCGAGTTCGCACGGGGAACGCGCGCACGGAAGGCGCTCGGCACGGAAAGCTGGCCCGGCGCCTTCGTGTCGCTGATCGCCCGCAACCGCAGGCGCTACGGCGGCTACGTCGTGCACGCAGCCGTCGTCCTGCTCGCGATCGGCGTCGCCGGCTCGAGCGCGTACCAGACGGTGAAGGAACAGCGCCTGTTCCCGGGCCAGTCGATGACGGTGGCCGGGAACACGTACGTGTTTCGCGGCTACGAGTCGCACCGCGCTGCCAATCACCTTGCGATCCGGGCGATCGTCGACGAGTACCACGGCTCGAGTCACATCGCGACTCTCCATCCGGGCAAGAACAGCTACTTCGCCGAGCAGCAGGTGTCGAACGAGGTCGCGATCCGCCACGACCTGCTCACCGGCGCCGACTCGTTCCTGATCGCCGACCAGGTGAACGCTAACGGCAGCATCGACCTGAAGATCCTGCAGAAGCCGCTCGTCAACCTGATCTGGCTCGCCGGGCTCGTCTTCGTCGCGGGCTCGCTGATCACGCTCTGGCCTGACGCCGTCGAGGAGCGGCGGCTCGCGGCACGCTACGCCGGCGCGCTCGCGGAGGCATGACCGGCGCTCTCGTCATCGGCGCCGCGATCGCGGTCCTGTGCGTCGTCGTGGTCGCCTGGCCGTTCCTGCGGGAGCCGAATGCACGGGACGACCGGCTGATCGAACCCGGCGCGCTCGAGCAGCGCCGGCTCGCGGTCGCAGAGGAGCGCGACCGCGCACTCGCCGCGCTCAAGGAGCTCGAGTTCGATCACCGCACCGGGAAGATCTCCGACGACGACTACCGGAGCCAGGTCGGCCCGCTCCGCCGTCGTGCGGCCGACGCGCTCCGTGCGCTCGACGTCCGGGCGGACGGGCCACGCAGGCCGGGGAGGGTCGGCAGGGAGGTCTAGCGGCCCGCCGAACCTGTCGGCATGGCCCGTCGCGCGGCCCTGTTGCTGGCGCTGCTCGTCCTGTGCGTGGCCGCGCCGACCGCAGGCGGCGACTCCGGTCAGTCGCTGAACGACCGGATCGCAGCGGCACGTGAGCACGAAGCCGCGCTGAGCGCGCAGATCGCGCACGTGACGACGCAGATCAGGGCGCTCGAGCGTCGCGCCGGCGGCGTGTCGCGGCGGCTGTCGGTGCTCCAACGCGACCTCGAGTTGCACCAGGCGCGGCTGGACAAGCTCAACGCCCTGTTCGCGTTCGAGACGAACCGGCTGAACCTGTTCGAGCGCGAGTACGCGCACGTGCTGACGCTGCTCGACCGCCGCCTCGTCGAGATCTACGAGTCACCGGACCCGTCGACGCTCGACGTTGTCCTCAACGCGAAGTCCGTGGAGGACGCGATCGACCAGATTCACGACCTGCAGGCGATCGCGCTTCAGGACCAGCACATCACGACCGCGGTCGCCGCGGCCCGCGACCACGTGAAGGTGGAGCGCCGCCAGACGCGGCGGATTCGTGTGGTCGTCGCGGCGGAGACGCAGGCGGTCGCGGTCCGGACGCAGCAGGCGCGGAGTCTCCGCGACAGCCTGCTCGCCTCGCGCGACGAGCTCGCGTCGACACGCGCCGGCAAGCGGCATGCGCTAGCAGTGACGCGGAAAGAGGAGCAGAACTGGCTTGCGGAAGCGAACGCGACCGCGGCGGCGGACTCCGGCATCCGCTCCCAACTCGCGAGCGGGGAGAGCCCGTCCACGCCGTCGGCCAGCGGCCTGATCTGGCCGGTGATCGGGCCGGTGGTGAGCCCGTTCGGCATGCGCTGGGGACGCCTGCATGCGGGCATCGACATCGCTGTGCCGACCGGAACTCCGATCCACGCCGCGGCCGCCGGAATCGTCGTGATCGCGGGCTGGGTCACGGGCTACGGCAACTACACGTGCATCAACCACGGCGGCGGTCTCGCGACGTGCTACGCACACCAGGAGTCGTTCGCAGTCTCCGTGGGGGAGCACGTGGACCAGGGGCAGGTGATCGGCTACAGCGACTGCACGGGCCATTGCTTCGGCCCGCACCTCCACTTCGAGGTGCGCATCGACGGGACGCCGGTCGACCCGCTCGGCTACCTCTGAACCGCGGGCCGACGGCTCAGCCGACGAGCCCGAACGTCTGCACGAGCAGGAAGACGTTGAGCGAGCAGATGAGCGCCGCGACGGCGACGGCGATGACGATCGTCGCTCGCCGGTTGACGAGTGCGCCCATGATGCTCCGCTTGCTCGTGAACAGGACGAGCGGGATCAAGGCGAACGGGATCCCGAACGAGAGCACGACCTGGCTGAGCACGAGCGCGCGTGTCGGGTCGATGTAGTGCTGCAGCGCGATCACGACGAGGGCCGGGATCATCGTCACCAGCCGCCGCACAAACAGCGGGATCCGGCGGCGCAGGAAGCCCTGCATCACCACCTGCCCGGAAAGCGTGCCGACGGTCGAGCTCGACACGCCGGAGGCCGTGAGCGCGAGCGCGAAGAGCACGCTCGATGCTCCCCCGAGGATCGGCTCGAGCGTCTTGTGCGCCGTGTCGAGCGACTCGACGTGCGTCAGCCCGGAGCCGAAGAAGACCGTGGCGGCGACGACAAGCATCGCGACGTTGATCACGCCGGCGGTCGACATCGCGAGCAGGACGTCGACGCGCGTGTACCGGTAGAGCTCCTGTGCCTCGTCGTCGTCGCGCGGGACGATCCGGTCCTGCGTCAGCGCCGAGTGGAGGTAGATCACGTGGGGCATCACCGTGGCGCCGATGATCGCGACCGCGAGGAGGACCGACTCGTTCCCGTTGAACTGCGGCACGGCGGCGTGGCGGGCGACCTCGCCGAGTGGCGGATGCGAGAGCCAGAGCTCCGCGAGGTAGCAGATGCCGATCACGAAGACGAACGCGGTGATCACGGCTTCCAACGGACGGAAGCCGAATCGTTGGAGGCCGAGGATCGCGAACGTGATCACGCCGGTGAGCAGCGCAGCAGGGAAGAGCGGGATGCCGAGCAGCAGCTTGAGCCCGATCGCGGCGCCGACGAATTCTGCGAGGTCGGTCGCCATCGCGATCACCTCGGCCTGGACCCAGAGCGCGACCGTCGTCCGGTGCGAGAACTGCTCCCGGCAGAGCTCGGGCAGGTTCCGCCCGGTTGCGATCCCAAGCTTCGCTGAGAGCGTTTGGATCAGCATCGCCATCAGGCTCGACGCGACGACCACCCAGACGAGCGTCAGCCCGAACTTCGATCCCCCGGCGATCGAGGTCGCCCAGTTTCCCGGATCCATGTAGCTAACCGCGACCATGTAGCCGGGGCCCATGAAGGCCGCGAAGCGCCTCCAGATGCTGCTCTGGGCGCCGACGGGAATGGACCGGAAAACCTCCGCCAGCGGTGG
>Ga0187779_10000722_pt1 | contig 21848 bp, 23 predicted proteins | sample 1015_Q2_SP10_10__FD_132435 | JGI IMG/M metagenome (GOLD analysis project Ga0187779, IMG submission 132435) | Tropical peat soil microbial communities from peatlands in Department of Meta, Colombia - 1015_Q2_SP10_10_MG | ecosystem: Environmental > Terrestrial > Soil > Wetlands > Peat | place... | reverse complement strand
GGCAGCGTCTTCGCGTGCGGAAATGCCCTCTCTCTGTACAATGCTGCCGGAACGGCAGGTGCGCCGTCCTGCTGACGCGGCCGAGGGTGGGGGAGTGCTGGCTGCACCAGCAATCCCACAAGGCGAGTGTTCATCAAAACCTCTCTCGGCGCGAATTTCGCCGAGCGGCTCATCCTCTCTTGTGGCGATGACCTCCTTGAGGTTCACATCTCAATTAACGACGAACAAGACGTTCCGAGAAGCCTCAATAATAATCCGGATCACTCCATGGAGAGAGCGAAGGGAACCATGGGAAGTATGCTACAATTTCCTCATATGCAACATGGCTTGCGAAGATTACGAGAGGAATACCAAAGCTCCCGTGGCACTATTCCTGCAAACCGTGCTTTTAGAAACTGGGAGTCACGGCATAATGATGCTCAATAAGGGAGGACTATGAGAAGGCATATACGATTAATTGTCTTTTTTATTGGTGCAATTGCTATCCTGTTCTTCATCATTTTTGTCGTAAAACGGACATCGGCGCCGGAAAGCATAATCATTGCCAAGGAGCGGGACAGGATTTACGCTTCGCGGGATAAGACACTCATGAAAAAGGATCCGCTATACGTCCGCGAGCTACAGGACAAGCTCCAGTTCCTGGACTACCGTCTCGCAGTTGCCTACAATGCCGAGAACAGGCCTGACGAGGCAATCTCCGTTCTTCAGCGACTGATCAACGATGAGGAGGCAAAGGGGGGAACGGGGACTCCCCGACGTTCTCGCAGTTATTTGAACGAGGCACAGTACTATGAAGAGCTGAAAAAATCCTATGATCTCAAACATGAAGAGGACAATTCGCAAAAATCAACCCGAAGCCGCGAAAGCCTGATGGACAAGGCAGCGGAACTGAGGCTACGCGAAAGCAGAGAAGAGGGGAAGTCCGTAGGGATGTATGCGGAATAGCAAATACCCATTGAGCGTCCGATTACTAAATCTTTCCGCACTCAGCAGACATGCTCATGCATCTATTATCCTATCCATCTGCCGGCACTTTCTTGACAAGCAGCGCCAAACGACATATAGTTAAAGAACATATCGGAGATCCGGCCTGCGGAACGATTCCTTAAGGGCGGTCAACGTGAGGCGTTTCCCCCAGTCCGGAACCAATGAGTCCATGGCAGCATTTCCCGTAAAAAAAAGAATTGGTCTTGCCCTGAGCGGAGGTGCTACTCGCGGCCTTGCGCATATTGGCGTCCTGAAAGCGCTTGAGGACCACCACATCAAGCCCGACTTTCTATCGGGCTCGAGCATCGGAGCCTTCGCAGCCGCGCTTTACGCCTTCGGGGTCCCGGTCAAGGAAATGCGACGAGTAGGGCAAGGCATGACGCCACTCAAGGTCACGAAGCTCAAGCTTTCCCGTTATGCCTTGTTCTCGAACGAAGAGCTCGGTAAGCTTATCCTTGCCGAGATTGGAAAGGCAAGGATTGAAGATGCGAAAATACCGCTCGCCATAATTGCCACGGATATCGGGACCGGGGAAAAGATTGTACTGAGGCGAGGGGAGGTGGCGCCCGCGGTGATGGCGAGCAGCGCCACCCCTGGAATCTACACGCCGGTACATATCGACGGGAGGATGCTGATGGACGGAGGGATTGTGGAAGACGTTCCTGTGTCGCCGCTCCGGTCCATGGGCGCAGAAAGCGTCATTGCCGTGAACTTGAGCGCAGAGCGTAAATACAAAACTCCCGATGACATCATTGATCTTCTCTTTAATGCCTTCGACATCGCCATTGACGAGAACACAAAAGTACAAGTGCGTGACGCCGATGTGCTCATCGAGCCCCGACTGTCTGATTTCCCCCGGATGGACACAAGCCTGATCGATACTCTCATCGCCGAGGGATACCGGGCTGCGAAAGAGTGCATCGGTCGTATCCGCGCGGTTCTTGCGCGCCCATCATCATCGTGAGACAGGTCATGACGTGCAGCAAGTTATAAGCAATCATAGCCAATGCCGATACGACGACCCATTTCCCCCATATGAACCTCATTCTCCTGTTCCCCGATGACTTTGTAGACGGCGCGAGCTGCGTGCGGCTTCAAGGCCGCAGGCTCAGGCACGTGCTCGATGTCCACCGCGCATCGGTCAACGATGAGCTCTGCGTGGGGCTGGCGGGGGGCCGCGTTGGCACCGGTCGCGTAACAAAGCAAAACGAAGCGGCCTTGGAGATGGAGGTGATCCTCAACCATGCGCCCCCTCCGGCACTGCCCGTGATGCTCGTCCTCGCTCTGCCGCGGCCCAAGATGCTGAGGAGGGTCCTCAGGTCGGTGAGCTCCATGGGAGTAAAACGTATCATTCTGCTCAACTCCTTTCGGGTGGAGAAAAGCTTCTGGCAGAGCCCCTTCCTGGGCGAGGCGGGGCTGAAGGAACAATTGATCCTTGGCCTCGAACAGGCCCGTGACACGATCCTGCCGGAAGTCATGCTCCGGCCGCAGTTCAAGCCGTTTGTTCAGGATGAGATTGCGACGCTCATCCAAGGGACGCTTCCTCTGGTTGCGCATCCCCCAGCTTCTGCTTCATGTCCGCACAATATCGGCCGTCCCGTGACCCTCGTTGTCGGACCTGAGGGTGGCTTCATCCCCTACGAAATCGAATTGCTCGTTTCCCACGGGTTCTCCGCTGTCCATCTCGGAGACCGCATCCTGAGCGTGGAAACAGCGGTGCCTGCCCTGCTCTCGCGATTGTTCTGAAGAAATAAGTCGGGATGGGGGAAATGGTCATTCCCACCGAAAGATCAGCGACCCACGCGAGAGAAAGACTGCGCTCATCAGCGTAAGGATCGGCAGGTGGGGGGGCAATGTCCGTAAGGCCTGCGCCCTTCGTCATGGTCGCACGTGCATCATCGACAGGATGAGTGAGCCGCAGGGTTTTTCTTGAGTCACCCGTGATAATGGTGTAATGTACGACGATGATTCACGTCACCCGGACCATAGCTCTCAATGAGAACGAAATAGATCTACACTTTATCCGTTCGTCGGGCCCTGGCGGGCAGAATGTCAACAAGGTGGCCACAGCAGTCCAGCTCCGGTTTGATGTGAGAAATTCTCCCGCGCTTAACGACGACGTACGTGCGCGCCTCAAAAGCCTGGCACGCGGACAAGTCACTCAGGAAGGCGTTCTTATCATCAACGCACGGCGGTTTCGCACGCAGGAGAGAAACCGCGAAGATGCAATGGAGCGATTGGCCCAGCTCATCAGCAGGGCCACGGAGAAGCCAAAGACGCGTAGGAAAACAAAACCATCTCAGGCGTCTAAGCAGCGCAGGATTGAAAGCAAGAAGCGGAGAGGCGAGAAGAAGCGGATGCGACAGGCGGTTTCAGAATAAATTTCTTCCTTACGAATGTCATGAACAGGGTGCAAGTGGGCGAATTCACCCGCGATGAATCCCCCGGTCTCATGTGGACGTACCACAAGAGGTAATAAGAAGTCTCTCTAGATGGAATGTCAGAATATCCGACGTCGGGGAGAGAAATAAGCTCGAAGGGATGCATTCTAGGATCAATAAATATCCCGCGCGGCAAACTCAAGTTTATAGCTTTTTTGTCATTCTCGGCAAGATACCCACTATCACCGGGAAGCGCTCCGCACCTGTCAGTTATTTGTACGGACAGGCCCGCATGTAAATCATAAGCGAGGTATTTCATGGCATTAGTGAGTTTACAGGACATCAACGTAGGCTTCGGCGGGCCGAGGCTGCTCGAAGGGGTCGATCTTTCAATCGACCGTGGCGAACGGGTCTGCCTCGTGGGCAGGAACGGTTCGGGCAAGTCCACGGTCATGCGGCTCATCACCGGTGAAGTGAAGCCCGACGGCGGGAAGATCGTTTACCAGCAGGGAGTGCGTATCACGTTTCTTTCGCAGGAAGTGCCAAACGTGCTTTCGGGCAGCGTTTTCGATGTTATATCGAGCGCGTTCGGCGAGCAGGGGCACCTGCTCGCCGCGTATCATCATATAAGCGGTAAGCTGGCCCATGATCACAGCGAGAAGCTTATAGCTGAGCTCGAGGATGTCCAGCACAGGTTTGAGTCAGCCGGCGGCTGGCAATTGCAGCAGCGCGTCGAGGAGATCCTTACGCGCCTGCAGCTTCCCGAAGATGCCGAGTTCTCCGAACTTTCAGGCGGGCTCAAGCGTCGCGTCCTTCTCGCAAAGGCTTTGGCAGGCCAGCCGGACCTTCTGCTTCTTGATGAGCCCACGAACCATCTGGATATCGACTCTATATCCTGGCTCGAGGAATTCTTGTTTTCCTTCGGAGGGACGTTGTTCTTTGTGACCCACGACCGGGCGCTGCTTCAGAAGCTGGCGACAAGAATAGTTGACCTCGACCGTGGACGACTTACGAACTGGCCTGGAAATTACGAGACCTATCTTGAACTCAAGCAGGCAGCGCTCGATGCCGAGGCTGCTGAGAATGCGAAGTTCGATAAAAAACTTGCCTCCGAAGAACTCTGGATCAGGCAGGGAATCAAGGCGCGCCGGACGCGGAATGAAGGCCGCGTGCGTGCCCTTAAGGAACTGCGCAGGACCAGGAGCGAGAGGCGTGAGATCACTGGGGCCGTGCGCATGCAGATGCAGGAGACGGAGCGCACCGGCAAGCTGGTGGTCGAGGCCCAGAACGTGAGCTATGGTTATAACGATCTCCCGATTATCCGCGATTTTTCCACGACCATCATTCGCGGGGACAAGGTCGGCATCATCGGGCCGAATGGATCAGGGAAAACGACTCTGCTCAAGATCCTTCTCGGCCAGCTAAAGCCCCAAAAGGGTACGATGAAACTCGGCACAAATCTCGAAGTGGCGTATCTTGACCAGCATCGCGTGCAGCTTGATGATGAAAAGACCGTTCAGGATAATGTCGCCAACGGCAGCGACCACGTGACAATCAACAACAATAGGCGGCATGTCATTGGTTATCTAAGGGATTTCCTTTTTGCACCTTCCCGCGCGCGCAGTCCCGTGAAGGTTTTGTCAGGCGGGGAGCGGAACCGTCTTTTGCTCGCAAAGCTTTTTACCAAACCCTCGAACGTGCTCGTGCTTGACGAGCCGACGAACGATCTGGACATCGAGACCCTCGATCTGCTCGAGGATCTCCTGATGGACTACCCCGGCACGGTGCTCCTCGTAAGCCATGATCGGGCATTCATCAATAACGTCGTGACCAGCACGCTGGTGCTCGAAGGCGACGGCAGGGTGAGTGAATATGTCGGTGGTTATGACGACTGGCTGCGCCAGAGTCAGAGGAAGACTGAGGCTTCTGTAGTGCATATCAATATTGACGAAAAAAAAGCAGCAGCTGGTCCCCAAAAGGGGAAATCACGGAAGCTGACCTACAAGGAACAGAAAGAGCTTGAAACACTTCCGAAGCTCATTGAGGAACTCGAAACAGAACAGCAGCGGATAATCGCGATCATGGCTGATCCGGTCTTTTACCGCGAAAGCGGTAATCGGGTGATGGAAACAAAGATGCGGCTTGAGGCGGTTGAAAAAGAACTGGTTGAGTCGTATGCGAGGTGGGAAGCGCTGGAGGCATTACAAGTGTAACGCTACGTTGAAGGAATGCTGCTAAAGAGTTCACTTTCAGGCACGCAGTTCAGGGAGTCGAAACAATTAAAATTATTTTTGAGATCCGTGTTTTTGCATCAAATCAAAGATCTGTCAATGGGAAGACGTCAACGATCTTTTTCAGCAAGATGTTTTTGCTCATTTATTTACTTTCCTATCCGACATGTAAATCCTCATTTGCGTCAGGTCTCAAATCCATTTAATTTTCCACTGGCAGCATCGTCGGTTTTGCGCTCAAGTTCTGCGATGACCTGCGCACCTAAGAGAAGGATCAATGCCACAGCCTCGGTGCTGAGAAGCGCCACCACTGCAGTGGCGAATGATCCATAAATTAAATTTACCATGGATATTACAGAGTAATACCACACGAGGATGCGGCGGGTGATTTCCCATAAGAGCGTTGCGGCTATCCCCCCTATCAACGCGCGTCGAAATGTGATACGCACAACAGGCATAACCAGATACAGTGACGTGAGCAGAAACACCTCACCAATTATCCCCAGTATATATAGCGCAACCCCGGAGGTTCCTTCAAGGCCCAATCTCCATCCAAAGATTATTATTTGCCTGTTTTCGAGTGTCTCGATTGCTCCCGTAATAAATGATACCAGCACTATGCCGAGACCCAATACGAGGATGTATACATAAGGGATAATTGCGGAAATCAGAAAGTGACGGCGTTTTATCCTGACACGATGAAAAAAGATCACTGACATGGCGTTTTCAAGCACCGTAAAGGCTATCGAGCTGAAAAACAGCATGACTAGGAATCCAATGATGCCCACGACATTACGATGCTCAAGAAATACCCTCACCTGTTCGGTCAACGTCGATGCATAGCCGGGGATTACCATCTCCAGATAAGTCGATAACGTGTGGAATAACTGCTCCTCTTCAATAAAATGAGATAGCCCAATAAGGGCCATAATTGACATGGGCACAATTGATAACAGGGTGTAATAGGCGACTGCGCCGGACAACAATAGACCCTGATTGCGTTTGAAATCGCGCAAGATTCCGAGCAGGAAGCTGAAAGGCCTTCTCAAGACCCCTTGTACCGTCTGTTTTTTGTCCATCGTGGGATAAGAAATTATACAAATATTAGTGTACGTCTTTTGCAACCATTTTTCTCAAACACCGAAATACCGAACGCATCATGGAATCAAAATTCAGAAAGAAGTCTAGTTCATTCTGACGGCCTTGTCAATCAAGGAACGTAGTAGCCGGGAAAGTTGGGTTTCATTTCGCGAAACCGGTCTATGTCTTTTTATTCTTCAGCAGGTCCCCGAGCGTGGCGAACGGCCGGTGAGCAGCAGGCGTCTTATTCACTCCGTCCGGCGCGGCTTTGCCAAACGAAGCTTCATCCAGATATTTTTGATGCTCATTATCGTGGCAGTAGAGACATAGCAACTCCCAGTTACTGCCGTCAGGCGGGTTGTTGTCGTGATCATGGTCCTTGTGATGCACCGTGAGCTCACGAAGCTTCTTGCCTGCGAATTCGCGCCCGCACCGCGCACAGATCCACGGATACATCTTAAGCGCTTGCTCCCGATATGCCTTTTCGCGAAGCTCCCGGCTGCGCCGGGCCTCGGCGATGATCTGACCTTGCCTATCGTTCTCTGTTTGCGGCTTCTTCGTTGGCATGTGTGCGCCCCCCCACGAGAAGATGCTTTGCTCATACTAAAATCACGTGTTGGTCGATCATTGCGGAACAAAGATTACGCCTGATGAGCTTCCGCGACGCTGCACGGCAAGCCTATGAAATAATCACTGGATTCCGCTTCATGATCTCTACACTCAGCGGCTGACATATCGCCTTTTGGAACTTCGCATCGCTCGCCGCCTTTCGTATGCCGGCAGAGGTGCTTACTGGCTTGCTAACCCTGATCTAGGATCATGTCCGTGCATGTGTACAAGAGCTAAAAGACGCTGAATGAAAAGTATTTCCGCGGATGCTCCTTTATGTCTTTCACCAGGGCATTGATCTCTTTCAATGTCGAGTGCAGTTCATCGGCAAGCTGCTGGTCGGTGAGAAGCTTTCCCACGGCCCCTTCTCCTTTATCGATTCTATCGAGGATCGCATTAAGACGGATCGCGGCACCGTTCACGTTCTCGTATAGGCTCGCGTCTTCCACCAGCTTGTTCACGGTTCCCCGCGACGTTACCAGCTTTTCGGAAAAGGAGTCAAGGGATTTCGAGGCTCTGACGAACCGGTCGTACAGCGCTGGATCCTTGATGGCCCTGCTGATAGTCCCCTCGGACGACTTGAGCATTTCGGCAAAGGCCTTGATATCCCTCACCGAAGCGGAAAGGTCCCGATAGAGCGTGTCATCGCGCAGAAGCCGGGCTAGCGAGCCTTTGCTGGTCTCGACGCCTTCAATGACCCGCTTCAGCTCCTCGGCGATTTCAGGACGTGGCGAACCGCTGATCATATCACCCGGCAGCAGCGATGGGGCTTCCCGCGATCCAGGGGACATTTCCACGTATTTGTCGCCGAGGAGTCCCATAGTGAGGATGCTTGAGACGGAGTCCTTCTTAAGGTACGGTAGTGCTGACTTGTCGATGGCTAGCGTAGCAACGATTTGTTCCCCCCGCTCGAACTGAAGAGACTTGACGGACCCGATCTGGACACCTGAGAACCAAACCGGTGCACCCGGTCGGAGCCCTTTCACGTCACTAAACGTGGCAAACAGCGTTGCTTGAGGAGTAATAAGATGCACAATGCTTTCCGCAAACACAACTGCGAAGAAAATGACGGCGAGACCGAGTGTAACGACGATCCCGACTCTCAGCTTGGCCCAGGTGATGTGCCTGTTTGTATCAAACATAGGCCTTCCCTCCGCGCATAAATGGGTTTAGAGAATGTCCTTGATAAACTTATTCAAGCCGGCGTCCTGGGTGCTTGTGAGCGCCTTGAGGTCGCCATCAAACTGAATCCGTCCGTTTCTCAGATACATGAACCGTTCAGCAATCTTGACAGCATCCGGTACATCGTGGGTCACGATAATAAGCCCCGTCCGTTCAGGCGGGTCGCCGGATGAAAGCTCATTGATGAGGTTGCAGATGGTGTCAGCGGTGAGGGGGTCGAGACCGGATGTGGGCTCGTCATACAGCATCATCCGCGGCTTACACCCGGCGAGGGAACGGGCGATCGCCACCCTCCGCTGCATGCCTCCGCTCAGCTGGTCGGGCATCAGATACATGGCTTCTTCGATGCCTACCCGGGTAAGCAGGTTTTTGACCGTGGACTCGACCACATCCTCGGGAGCCTTTTCCCGCTCCCATAGACAGAAGGCCACGTTCTCCCGGACGCTCAGGGAGTCGAAGAGCGCCCCTTCCTGGAATACGATGCTGAAGTTCATGCGGATATCGCGGAGTTCGGCTTCGGTCAAGGCCGAGATGTCTGTTCCATGTATCAGGATCCTCCCGCTATCAGGCCGCTCGAGCCCCACGATAAGCTTGAGAATCGTAGTCTTGCCTTCACCGCTGGCTCCCAGGATTGCAATTTTCTCATGGAACTGAGCGGTGAAACTGACCCGATCCATAACGGGCCGGCCATTGTAAACGAGTGTCACGTCTTGAAATTCTATCATGCTTGCATCCCCAGAATGAAGAACAAGACCTGCGTAAGCAGGAAGTCGACAATAATGATCATGATGGTCGAGATCACCACTGCGGCGGTCGTCGCGCGCCGCAGACCTTGGGCGCCGCCGCGCGTGGACAGACCCACCGTGCAGCTGATGCAGGCAATGAGGTAGCCGAAGATAAATGGTTTGGTGAGCCCGGACAGCACGTTACGGAAATTTAGTTCGTTGCCGATCTGGCTCCAGTAGAACGCCCCACTTTGGTGGCTAACGGCGACAGCTATATAGTACCCGCCAGCCAGGGAGATGGCATCACCAATCGCCGTAAGAATCGGAAGCATGATTGTGGAACTCAGCACCCTCGGGGTGACCAGCCTTATCATAGGATCGGCACCGTACACGCGAAGCATGTCCACCTGGTGGCTCAGAATCATGGAACCCAGTTCCGAAGCCATCCCGGAGCCCACACGGCCTGCGTAGCTCAGAGCAATGGCAACCGGACCGATCTCCCGGATGATGGAAATGCCTACGATTTTCGCGGTGTACATCTTGAGGCCCAGGGGAGCGAGTTCGACGGAAATCTGGAGGGACAGGGCCATGCCGATGAAGAGCGAGACGAGGAAAACAATGAAGAATGAACCTGCGCCAGCGTAATCCATCTGATCGAGGACATCCCGCCAGTTCAAAGATTTGCGGAATATGCCCAGGAGAGAGCCTATCGAAAGAATGTAGAAATTCTGCAGTTCAGCCAGTAGCTGTCGTAATGTCATATGGCACATCGAATGTGACTACGTTAGCGGAAAAGCGCGCCAGTCGATGCAGGGTGAGGATCAAGGATGCTTGATCGAAAATCCTGCCTTGAGCCTATAAATATAATAGTATCATCTTCTGTTCGAGCTTGCAATCGCACCTAACCAATATTTCGCCACCCGGTTATTTACGTGTTTGCAGGACCGCGGTCGCCATCTCTGTCAAGGCTCATCGCGAGCAGAAGAAGAATCCTGGATAATGAAAAACTACAGAAGCTTAAAAATGACTTCCCGGTCCAACAAAGGCAGAAAAAAATCTTCTACGGCTTGAATGATTTCCGCCACCCTTGACAGACGATTCATCTTTGTTCTGAATTCTGCGCCACCGGGCAAGCCCTTTGTATACCAGCATAGGTGCTTGCGCATCTCGCGAACCCCGATATTCTCTCCAAGCGTTTTGACCATATCGTCGAGGTGTCTGAGCATGACGGCCTCGCGCTCTTCGAGCGTTGGATGAGGCGGAACGACGTCCATTTCAAGATATTGTTTTGCTTCCCGGAAAATCCACGGATTGCCCTGGATTGCCCGTCCAATCATGACACCGTCGCAGCCGGTCTCTTCTTTCATCTTTTTTGCATCCTGAGCAGAACGCACGTCGCCGTTTCCTATTACGGGGATGCCTACGGAATCTTTTACCTGCTTGATCATGCCCCAGTCAGCATGGCCTGTGAAGCCCTGCGCTTTTGTGCGGCCGTGCACAGTAATGGCGGTAATCCCGACCGACTCGGCAGCGCTGGCGATATCGACGGCAATAATATTCTGAGAATCCCAGCCGAGCCTGATCTTGACCGTGACGGGCACATTGGATGCATCTACGACTGCTGCCATGATCTCTTTTGCGCGTCCGATATCGCGCAGGAGCGCCGCGCCTGCTCCGCATTTCAGGACCTTCGGCACAGGGCAGCCCATGTTAATATCGATGAAATCCACAATGCCCTGCGACACAATGCGGGCTGCTTCTGCCATTGAATTCGGTTTGGAGCCGAATATCTGGAACACGACGGGCCTCTCGGCATGATCGGTGTGAAGCATGTTGAAGGTCCTCTTGTGCTCCCGGATCAATGCCTCGACGCTTACCATCTCGGAAAAAACGAGTCCAGCACCAAGTTCTTTGCAGATCATGCGAAAGGGGAAGTCCGTGATCCCGGCCATGGGAGCGAGCACGAGGGGATTCTGTTTCAATATTTCCCTGATAGACATGAGGCTATTATAACCGAAAGAAATCGAAATGCGAGAGCTTTTTAGATATGGCTTAAGACGGAAGGGACGAATAAAAATTTATATGACCGTGCGTTTGTCCTTAAGGCAGCTACTTAATGAATAATAGCGGTGGATGCAGGTAAAAGTAATGGCATGGCGGCGAGCGCGAGTACGGGCAAAAAGTCCTTGACAATAATAGGCTTATCTTATATATTCTATATTCTTTGCCAAGTGGGTGCATTCCATGTTTGAATCCTTATCGGGTAAATTAGAGTCTGTTTTCAAGAAGCTCCGAGGCCGGGGCGTTCTTAAGGAAGATGACGTTAAAGAAGCCCTACGTGAGGTGCGCCTAGCGCTTCTTGAGGCCGATGTAAACTTCAAGGTTGTGAAGGACTTCATGAGCCGGGTCCAGGAGCGGGCAGTAGGGCGGGAGATCCTCGACAGCCTCACCCCAGGGCAACAGGTGATCAAGATTGTCCACGAAGAGCTCGTGGCATTGCTTGGCGGTACTCAGGCAAAGCTGCACCTTGCACCGAACCCGCCTACCGTCATAATGATGGTGGGTTTGCAGGGTTCCGGTAAGACGACCACGGCAGGAAAGCTTGCCAAGAACTTTAAGAAGGCTGGCCGGCGCGTGATGCTAGTCCCGGCTGATACGCGAAGACCGGCTGCCGTCCAGCAGCTCGTTACCCTGTCAAAACAGGTCGGGGTTGACGCCTACTTGTCGGACCAGAAAGACCCGGTTTTCATCTGTCGCGATGCGGTGAAGCAGGCGGCCTCGTCATTGTACGAGGTCGTGATCCTCGACACCGCGGGAAGACTCCAGATCGACGAGCCGCTGATGGAGGAGCTCCGTCAGATCAAGGCGGGGGTAAAGCCGCATGAGACCCTGTTCGTAGCCGACGCCATGACGGGGCAGGAAGCCGTGAACATCGCGGCGAAGTTCAATACTGACCTCGGGTTCGACGGCGTCGTGTTGACTAAGCTCGACGGCGACGCGCGCGGCGGCGCAGCCCTCTCGGTCAGGGCTGTTACCGGCAAGCCGCTTAAGTTCGTCGGTTTGGGCGAGAAACTGGATGCTCTCGAGCCATTCCACCCGGACCGTATGGCCTCGCGCATCCTGGGCATGGGCGACGTGATGTCGCTTATTGAGAAGGCGCAGGAATCCGTTTCCCAGGAAGAGGCGATCAAGCTCGCGAAGAAGCTCAAGAAGAACTCCTTCGATCTGGACGACTTTCGCAACCAGTTGAAGCAGGTGCGGAAGCTCGGAGGGCTTGAGCAGATCATGGGCATGATCCCGGGGATGAATAAGATGAAGCTCCCGGATGCGCAGGTGAACGAGAAGGACCTGACGAAGGTCGACGCGATCATCAGCTCTATGACTCCAAAGGAGCGGGCCGACTACACAGTAATAAATGGCAGCCGCAGAGCGCGCATCGCCAAGGGAAGCGGCACGCAGGTGCAGGACGTGAATCGGCTCCTGAAGCAGTTCGCCGAAATGCGCAAGATGGTAAAGTCAATGACGAGCGGCAAGATGGGAAAGATGGGCAGGATGTTCGGCGGGAGGATGCCGTTTTAAGGAAACGTCCGATAATTTGTAAATCCGAATGACCATAGGGGTCAGCGTTCATTGTGTCATTCATCCGGGCATTAAGATTTGAAGATTTTTTTTATTTGAGCTCCGTAATTGGGATTTTCTTTGAATGAAAGAGGTGAAACAATGTCAGTAAAGATCAGACTCAAGAGGATGGGAACCCACAAAAAACCTTACTACCGGCTCGTCGTAGCGGATTCCCGGTCGCCAAGGGACGGACGCTTCATCGAGATGGTCGGCACCTACGACCCGCTCAAGAAACCGGCGGAGATCAAGGTCGACCAGACCAAGACGCTTGATTGGCTCAAAAAGGGCGCAGTCCCCTCTAATACCGTGAAGACCCTGCTTTCCAAGGTTGGGGTCATGAAGCAGTTCGCTGAAGCGAAGTAACAATCGCCTTCAAGGCTCGCAAGTTGACATGCTTGCAGGCTCTAGGACCATGCTCATCACCATTGGCAGAGCGGTGAGACCCTTTGGCGTTAAGGGCGAGATGAAGATCGAACCGATGACGGACTTTCCAAAGCGGTTCAAGGGACTCCGCCGCGTATATCTGGTGTCCCCATCAGGAAAAGAGCTCTCCTGCGAGGTCCGGTCAGTACGGTATGCCGGAGATGTGCCGCTTCTGCTCTTCTCCGGATATGATTCGCCCGAAAAGGCCAGGGCGCTCAACGGATGGTTCGTCAAAGTGCCAGAGGACGAGACGGTTCATCTTCCGGAAGGCACTTATTACTGGTTCGAACTCATCGGTATGGAGGTTATTTCCGATAGCGGTGAGAAGCTTGGCAAGATTGTTGATATCTTCGAAACGGGCAGTAATGATGTGTATGTCGTGAAACGGGGCAGGAAAGAAAACTACATCCCTGCCACAGCCGAGGTAATAAAGCAGGTCGACCGGAAAGAAAGGCGGGTAGTCATCCACCTTCTGGACGGCCTGATGGAATGAACGCCCGTTAAAGTTTAATAGAGGGCATCACCCCGTATGAAAATGCTGAAAGCGGCGATTTTTTCGTGACATTCGTGGCGCGAGAGGAGATTCTAACGGGGTGAAACGAGAATCTGCCAAGCTATGCAAAGGCTGAACTTTGAGGTGCTTACCCTCTTCCCGGGAATACTCGAGGGACCGCTGAACGAGAGCATCCTCAAGCGCGGTCGGGAAAAAGGGCTTCTGAACGTAGCAGTCCGGAACATTCGGGACTATACGGAGGACAGGCATAAGACTGCCGACGACAGCCCTTACGGCGGAGGCGCCGGCATGGTGCTCAAGCCCGAGCCGATCTTCAAAGTTTTTGAGTCACTCAAGGCAGAGCATCCCGGGGAAGAGTTCTTAACGATCCTGCTCTCGCCGCAGGGAGGGCTCTTTCATCAACAGCGGGCGGAGCGGCTCTCTGAAGAAAATCGGCGGATTGTTCTGCTTTGCGGTCACTATGAAGCTATTGACGAGCGCGTCATCAACGCGATCGTGGATGAGGAACTCTCAATCGGTGATTATGTGCTTACGGGCGGAGAACTCGCAGCGCTTGTAGTGATCGATGCGACGATCAGACTCCTGCCCGGAGTCCTCGGCGATGAAGAATCAGCTTACCGCGATTCTTTTGGCGATGGGCTGCTCGACCATCCGCACTATACGCGGCCCGCGGAATTCCGCGGCATGAAGGTCCCGGAGGTGCTTCTCTCCGGCAATCACGCAGGGATCGAGAAGTGGCGGCGGCGTGAGGCGCTTAGGGCTACGCTCTTGAAAAGACCAGATCTCCTCGAGGCTGCTGATTTGACCGAGGAAGACCTGGAGATGCTGGAATCGCTGAAGAAGGAGTTGGAATCACGATAGCAGGGGTAAGAGCACCGAAATGCAGGCAAGGTCCAGTTGCCAGTCTCGAACAGAAGCGAGATGTTTGGAATACATTTGTGATTCGAATTCTAGAATTTGAAAATTTGAAATAATTGCTGGGAGGTCTACCATGAACATCATACAGTCATTGGAGAAGGCGCAGTTGAAAGAAGGGATTCCGAGCTTCCGCGTGGGTGACACCATCCGCGTTCATGCGAAGGTTGTTGAAGGCGATAAGGAAAGGATCCAAGTTTACGAGGGGGTGGTGATCGGCCGACAGGGGTCTGGCGCGCGCGAGGTCATCCGGGTCCGGAAACTGTCCTATGGCGTCGGCGTCGAGAGGCTCTTCCCGCTCCACTCGCCCATGATCGATAAGATTGAGCTCGCCAAGCATGGAAAGGTCCGGAGAGCGAAGCTCTACTTCCTCCGCGAGCTGCGCGGCAAGGCTGCCAGGATCAAAGAGAAGGAGCGTGCGCTGGCATCTGCGGCTGGTGCAACGCAGGTTGACGTGCCAGAACAGAAATAGAGGCAATCACGAAGCACAGGTCCAGACACGAGTTCCAACATAAGCATGAATGGATAGAGTAACAGAGTCGGATGTTCGAACTCGAGCCAGGATTCAGGCTTTCCCATTTAGTATTGGTCATTTTGTTGGTGAGGTTTTTTATGCCTCGTGGTCGGCCCCGCCGGGGGGAAACGCATCCAGACCGGATCGATGATTTGTTCAGCAACGAGCTGGTATGCGATCCCCTGTCCTTTGAGCGGAGCGCACGCGCATCCGGCTTTACCTGCATCGCAGGGTTGGACGAAGCTGGCAGGGGGCCGCTGGCTGGGCCGGTCGTGGCAGCTGCGGTGATACTTCCTGAAGGTCTCCTGATACCCGGTCTTACCGATTCCAAACGGGTTACGGAACGGGAGCGGGAGCGGCTCTTCGGTATTATCCAGGGGCAGTCGGTCTGCTATGGCATCGGCATCGTTGATGAGCGGACCATTGATGAAGTGAACATCCTCCAGGCGACCGTCATCGCCATGGAACGGGCGCTCGAATCCCTCCTTCCCTGTCCTGATTACCTGCTGATTGACGCGCTCACGCTACCGCGAATTTCAATCCCGCAGAATCCGCTCATAAGAGGCGATTATCGCAGCCACAGTATTGCGGCGGCATCGATCCTCGCGAAGGTGACGCGTGACCGGCTGATGCTGGAACTGCACGAGAAATTCCCCCAGTACAATTTCCAGAAACATAAAGGTTACGGAACGAGGGAACACCTGTCCCTGCTTCGAAAGTATGGTCCGTGCGAAGCGCACCGGCGGAGCTTTCAACCCGTTGCGGAAGTGCTGCACGTCAAAGCCCGATGAGCCTCTTCAACAAATTGCTCGGCAAGGAAAACGAAGAACAGGCTCCATTATTCCGGCAAGGCACAGGCACAAGATGGACAGGACGCGCATGGACTGAAAAAGTCGGCGGGCTTCCCGGATATATCAGGACGGCTGTAACGCTTTTTCCATTGTTCAAACAGGGGCCGAGTGGTATAGTGACACTACCGCAGTAAGTGCTCTTTTTGAGTTTGCCTGCGCATCATCTTAATTTCAGATCAGTGTCCAAGATATCTTATAAAATAGGGATGGTAAGTCTGGGCTGCCCCAAGAACCAAGTGGATGCGGAGCAGATGCTGGGAGTGCTTGCCGGCTCGGGATTCGAGATTACCTCCGAACAAAGCGAGGCGGATGTGATCGTCGTCAACACCTGCGGATTCATTGAATCGGCCAAAGAAGAATCCATTGAAGCGATCCTCGATGCGGCGAAGATGAAACAGCAGGGGAAATGCCGGACGCTCATAGTCGCCGGCTGCCTAGCACAGCGATACAAGGACGAACTGCTGAACGAGCTCCCGGAAGCCGATGCCGTTATCGGAACTGCCGAGATCAGCAGGATCACCGAGATCTGCAGGTCAGCACTTGCCGAAAAGGAACGTATCCTCAAAGTATCGCCGCCCGCAATGGTCTACGGACTCCCCCGCGTCAGCACGACGCCGCGTCATTACCGCTACCTCAAGATAGCAGAAGGATGCAGCAACCGCTGCTCGTATTGTGCCATCCCGATTATCCGTGGGAACTTTACGAGTAGGCCCTATGAATCTATACTTGACGAGGCGCGCATGCTCGCCGATGAGGGTGCGAAGGAGCTCATTCTTCTCGCACAGGACTCGACTGGATACCGTGACGGTGAAGCCGATCTCCCAGTTCTCTTAAAAGCTCTAACGCGAATTCATGACATAGAATGGGTGCGCCTCATGTACGCCTACCCCGGCAGGATCAGCCCCGGGCTTATGACAGTATTGGCCGACGAAGCGAAGATCTGCAAGTATCTCGACATCCCGATCCAGCATTTCGACGACAAGGTTCTCAAAGCCATGAACCGGCGCGGAACGTCGGAGGACATCCGCAAGACGATCGAGCGACTTCGCAATCGGGTGCCCGGCATTGTGCTCCGCACCTCGCTCATTGTCGGTTTTCCCGGAGAGACTGAGGCCGCATTCAAGCGGCTGCTCGCCTTCGTGAAAGAGGCTGCGTTCGAGCATCTTGGCGTGTTTACTTATTCCCCGGAAGAGGGAACGACAGCCTGCGGCCTGGAAGCACGGGTCCCGGAAGAGATCGCCGCCGAGCGACATGACCTGATCATGAAGGCCCAGGCAAAGATATCGCTCAAGAAGAATCGCGCACTCATCGGCACACATCAGCGCGTGCTGATCGATGGCATGGAAGACATGGCTCTCATCGGCAGGCTCGCCGGTCAGGCGCCCGAGATCGACGGCGTGGTATATCTTTCCGAGACCGAGTCAGAGCCCGGCGAGTTTGTCGACGTGGCAATCACCGATGCGACAGAGTATGATCTGATGGGGACGGCAATAAACCAGAACACGAATGGCTCGAGTGCGACGAAGAGCATGAAGAAAAGGGCCATCAAGCTTCTTCATTCGTGACGCTCGAATAATCCATTTTACTTCGCGTCAAATTATTTTCGTGAGAGGGGCTGTATGGATAACAATAATCAATCAGCAAATGCAGCGAACCATGAGGAGAGCTTCGCGGACATGTTCGAGAAGAGCTTTAAGAAACAGGGCCGGCTCGAGCCCGGACAGATGGTCGAGGCAATGATTGTCAAAATCTCGGCGGAGTGGGTCTTCCTCGATCTCGGCGGGAAAGGAGAGGGCTACCTCGATAAGAAAGAAATGATTGATGAGGGGGGCAACCTTACTGTCAAAGAAGGTGATATGGTCCGTGCCTACTTCATGTCCTCGGAAAATAATGAGATGCATTTCACTACCAAGATAGGATCGGGCCCGGGAAAACAGAACCAGATCGAGGATGCCTGGCGAAACCAGATCCCCATCGAGGGCGCGATCGCGAAAGAAATAAAGGGCGGGTTCGAAGTCAAGATCGGCGGGAGCGTGCGTGCCTTCTGCCCCTTTTCACAGATGGGAATCCGGCGCGACGAAAACCCGGCTGACTATATAGGCAGGTCCCTGTACTTCAAGATTATTGAGTATGGCGAAGAAGGCAAAAATATCGTCCTCTCCCGGAAGACGATTCTAGACGATGAGCGGCGGAGCAGGAAACAGGAATTGAGAGCGGCGCTGCAGGAGGGCATGAAGGTAAAAGGGAAAGTGACTTCAATCCAGAAGTTCGGAGCTTTCGTGGATATCGGCGGAGTGGAAGGCCTGCTCCCGGTTTCGGAGATCGGCTGGGGCAGAACGGAGAAGGTCAGCGACATACTCTCCGTGGGTCAGGAAGTCGAAGTGATCATCAAGAAGCTTGACTGGAATCAGGACAGGTTCTCTTTCAGCCTCAAAGACGCATTGCCCGATCCCTGGGACAGCGTCTCGGATGTCTATGCCGTGGGTTCCTTTCAAACCGGGATTGTCTCCCGTCTCGCTCCTTTTGGCGCATTTGTCACCCTGAAGGAGGGCATAGATGGACTCATCCATATCTCGAAGCTGGGCTCCGGCAGGAAGATCAACCATCCGCGCGAGGTACTTAAGGAAGGTCAGACCGTTGAGGTGAAGATCGAGACTCTTGACCGTTCAAACAGAAAGGTCTCACTCTCATTAGCGGAGATCAGCCGCGAAGAAGAAGAGGCGGCTGCTACGCTCAAGGACTATCAGCAGAAAGCCGCGGCTGCTCCGAAGACCATGGGGTCGCTGGGAGACCTGCTGAAAGAGAAGATGGAGCAAAAAGAAAAAAAGTAGCCCTGTGGCGCTGAGACGACGAAGAGCGCATTTTTCCCCTGATTAAAATTGACTGGAAAAGATATCGTCCATTTTGTTTGATTTAATCGACGCATCTATCACAAACACCTTGCAACGTTCAGAAAAATCAATTTATTGGTATACTGTGCATTATATCTGTATTGAGCTTGGTTGATGTTTCTGCAAGCATTGAATCAAGTCTTGACGTTCTCGCTGCAGCGAGAACGTCCGAGAACACTGTATTGTTTAGGACATCATTCTCTTTCAGGATATGACCATCCGAGTCAAAAAAGTAGAACGCTCTTCTCTGGTAGAACCGATGGTCCGAATCACGGTGATAGGACAGATAGGCCTCGAGGATATAGTGCTCAATCGGTCTTCTTTCCGTTGTGCTCAGCCCCTTGTAGTATTCGTAATTGAGCCAATTTCCCCACAATATAAAGGTTCTGGATTCTTTCGGGTTCAGACTATCATACTTCCAGCTTTCTTTTGTGACGGAATAGTCTATTTTATGTTTATTCATGTCATATCGTAGTTCATAGATCTTCAACTCCAGGAGAGTCGCCTTAATAGGACCATCATTCGTGAGAATGACATGAGGGCGTGATCCATCGACGTTACTTATATTGGCGCGCAGCTGAATTGTCGGCTCCAAGAACTGCCTGCTGATTTGCTTCTCCTCTTGGCTGCTTTCTTTTGCGATGTTGTTCGCCTGGCACGAGAAATAGAGGGCGGCCAAAGAGAATACATACGGTGAATACCGTAATGCGGGGCTTTTATAAATATATTGGAAGGCTGGAATTATAAACCTATCGATTGCCATCATGGCTGAATGTTTCAGTTTTAATAAACCTGGTATGTCGTGTTTGCCTTTTGCCCGATTTTTGTTTGATTTCATTTTATCTCCCCATTGTCATATAGGATTTGATTGCATAAGACGGATAACAAGAAGATCCAGGTCAGGGGCCTGACGATGTCTTATACAGCCTTAAGACTGATTCCAAATGTTCCTCCCATGGCGATCAATCCGTGCCTGATTCGCCGCAATCTCCGGAGTGTCGTGGTTAGCCCCGTCATGGCTTTGTGCTCTTGAGAAGTCCGTATCTAATCCAAAACCATATCGCAAGTGCTGCGCTCCAGAAGAGAACGATAAGGTAAATTGCCAAGCTGATGCGAAACCCTCCGAAAGCCTTGCTCCAATGGCGAAGAAAAGGAGGGATCAGAACAATATCGTATACGAAGAAACCCAAAAGTTGCCCAAAGGAATTGGCTGCGCTTGGTCGAAGCCAGCCGTCAAAAAAGTAAATCGCCGAAGCTAGAAACAGGAAACCAAACATAACCGAACTGTCGGGCCTGAGCGCCCATGGGAAAATAATGGGCCTCCTCAAAAGCAGCATTGCCGTTGCGGCAAAGAGCGCGGCTGAAAAGACCAAGAAGGAAGTTCGCACGATGAGCGGTGAGGGCCGGACGTCACGGCGTTCGTCTTTGGCGCCGATAACGAAGAGGGCGAGCGCGCCTATGGCGAGGAATCCACAAACGACGGCCCAACCCAACAGCAGCGCTTGGTGGTTCTGACCGTAAAGGTAGGCGGTGTAAGCTGAAATGCCGGCATTCATTGCACCGAATCCGAGTGATCCGCCGCATACCGCATTGAGTTCCATTGTTGTGAAAACCCATGCCATCGTGGCTCCTTCTGCGAGCAGCATAGATGAAATGAATAAGTAACTCAAGGGGCCGTCCGGCCAAGGCCAGAGCGCTAATGCCCAGACGGCTTTTTGCCAGAATCCATATCCGATGATTAACAGACCGGAGGCTAACGTGAACAGCGCCATTCGCAGAAAATGCCGTCGCGGAGAGTTCATGGTGGTTGGCTCCAGTGAGATTCAAAATGGCTTAATACAGTGGATGATCGCGTATCCGAAGAGCAGCCATTCACACCGCCAAGATGGGCCGTTATGGGCCGCAGATGTTAAGCAGCGGCTTATCCAGGTAATTACGCGATAGGTGAAGTTTAGCAGAATTTGGTTTTTTTGTAAAACGAAAGGGATCTAAGTTATTGATATATCATTATAATCATCAGCCGGTTGTCACGCAAGCTGGATAAAAACATCCTCATGGACGTACTCATGCTCAAAATGTCTTGCGAGGGTTTGCTCAATGCTTGAATTTTCCCGCGCATCCTGTTAAAGTGTCCCCTGTAATCGCGGCCCTCGTCATCTTGATCATCACCGATATCTTCATTGGTCTGCGCCGGATTCCCACATGAACATCCACCGGCCCACAGCATACGATACGCCCTGCTCCTTTTTCTCGGAATGATGATCCTCATCGTCTTGCTGAGGGCCGCGGTGATCTTCGAAATCATGGTGGACAAAATCATCTCGCTTTCGACGGAAGCAAAAATTACGGGGCTTTCCCAGATTACAGCCGTTCTCCCGAATGACATGAGCAATGTGCCTGCCGCGATGCCGCTTGAGCCGCTCACGCAAACGCTCGGCGGCGGCCATATCATCTGGCTCGCCGTCGCTATGCGCATCCGCCTTGCCGGTAACCTCACGCTCATAAGCGCGATCGGGAATATGATTGTGGCGCAGCAGGCCAGGATGAGGGTGTGGGCCGGCTTCATGGAACATTTCCGTGTTGGCGCGCTCATCACGGTCGCTGTCATGGCAATTAACGTTCTGGTCCTGGCGATCGATGTGAGAGTAGCAAACAGCGTTGAGGCATTTGCGGCCGAGCCGAAGGGAAAGCAGATGACCGTGACGTTGATGCCACGCGGCCACGCGGCTGGCCGCCGCACTTTCACGGTAGTTCTCCTGTGTGATTCAGACCAGTCGCGCGCCAAGGGACTCCAGGGCTTTAGGCCGCTGCAGCCGAAAGAGGCCGCGCTTTTCATATTTGACAGACCCGAAGCCGTGACCTTCTGGATGGGGAGCGTGACCTTCCCGATTGACATTATTTTTGTAAGCCCCGGGGGGTACGTC
>Ga0187779_10000721_pt1 | contig 21850 bp, 21 predicted proteins | sample 1015_Q2_SP10_10__FD_132435 | JGI IMG/M metagenome (GOLD analysis project Ga0187779, IMG submission 132435) | Tropical peat soil microbial communities from peatlands in Department of Meta, Colombia - 1015_Q2_SP10_10_MG | ecosystem: Environmental > Terrestrial > Soil > Wetlands > Peat | place... | reverse complement strand
ATCTTGCCGATGGTCTCATCGTTGTTCGCGCTGATGGTGCCCACCTGCGCGATCATGTCGCCGCTGACGGGCTTCGAAAACTCATCGAGCGCGCCCTTCTTGCGGTTGCCATCCTTATCGAGGGTGCCGCAGACGGCGGTGACCGCCTTCTCGATGCCGCGCTTGAGCGCCATGGGATTGGCGCCGGCAGCGACGGTCTTTACGCCCTCGCGATAGATAGCCTGGGCCAGAACGGTGGCGGTGGTGGTGCCATCGCCGGCGACGTCGCTGGTCTTGCTGGCGACCTCGCGCACCATCTGCGCGCCCATGTTCTCGAGCGTATCCTTCAGCTCGATCTCTTTGGCAACGGTCACGCCGTCTTTGGTGATGGTGGGCGAGCCGAATTTCTTTTCGATGACGACGTTACGCCCCTTGGGACCGAGGGTGACCTTCACCGCATCGGCCAGGACGTTGACGCCGCGAAGAATCGCCTGACGCGACTCCTCACCATGAACAATCTGTTTTGCCATTTTGTTTTTCTCCTCAGTATGTCGTTTGGCCGGAATGTTCCGGCGGAAATTGGTTAACGGCGCGAACCCGCGTGCTCGCGCTCTTTGGACTTGGAAGCGCCGTGCAGAATGCCCAGGACTTCCTCCTCGCGAACGATGACGAGGTCTTCGCCATCGATCTTGATCTCGGTGCCGGCGTACTTGCCGAAGAGAATGCGGTCGCCTTCTTTCACATCGAGAGGGGTGATCTTGCCATCCTTCTCAATGCGACCTTTGCCGACGGCAATCACTTCGCCCTCCTGCGATTTTTCTTTCGCAGTGTCGGGGATGATGATGCCGCCACGAACCGTCTCCTGCTCTTCCACGCGCTTTACCAGGATGCGGTCATGAAGTGGGGTCAACTTAGCCATATGGTTCCTCCAGAGATGTTAGGTAAATAGCTTTGATATAAAGGCTTACGTCAGCCTGCTAGCAGTCTTACCTATCGAGTGCCAATTCTAGATGAGGGAGCTGTGAGCTGTCAAGCCCGACAGAAGCGAGGCACAGCGAGCGGGGCGAACGCCTCTACACGCAAGAAACCCTGTAGAATGCAAACGATGAAGCGAGCCGCTGCGTTGGTCATCGTGCTGGCCTGGACGCTGGCCTATGCGACCGGGCCCAAGGGGCACGCGACTCTGAAGTTCCTGGTGGTAAAGCAGAGCAACGGCAAGCCGGTGAAGAACGCGTCTGTGGTGCTTCATCCAGTGCACCACAACGGCGATCAGGACCGGGGCGGGCTGGAGCTGAAGACCTCTCCCGAAGGCATGGCGTCGGTCGATGGAATCCCCTACGGGAAGCTGCGCATCCAGGTACTGGCGCCGCACTTCAAGACCTTCGGCGCAGATTACGACATCAGCCAGCCGGAGCAAGAATTCACCATCAAGCTGGAAGTTCCCGCCGACCAGGTGACAATCTACAAGTAGTGCTAGCGGCTGACTCCGGGCGGCATATAGAGCAGGGCAGACTGCCCGCCTTCGGGCAGGTGTATGACGTGAGGGATGATGATGACCAGCAGCTCGTCCTCGGTGTTGTTGTTGTTCAGATTGCTGAAGCCATAGCCGATGGCGGGAATCTGGCCGAGGCCGGCGATGCCGCTGATGCCATTCATGAGATTGCGCGAGATGGTGCCGATAAGCAACGCGGGCTCGCCATCCATGAGCCGGACGTCACCCTTGAAGGTGCGGGAAGAAATAATGGGGATGGTGTTGATGGTGGTGCCGGTGAGGGCCTTGATGGAAAGCTCAAGGTCGAGCGTGAGCTCAGCGGGCGGCTGAACGGGAACCGGGTTGTTCGGGGTGTGCTCGAAGGGAAATATGTGCACCTGCGGCTTGGCCTTTAGCGAAACGCCAAGGTCTTCGTAGGTGAAGCTGGGAAAGTTCGCCAGGCCGCTGTTGGCGGTGCTGGAGAAGCCAAAGGTGGAAGTCAACACCGGGTAGCGGGTGCCGATGAGCATGGTCGCGGTATCGCCCTGGCTGGCGCGAAGCGTAAGGTGCTCGAGCGAGCGCATCCAGGAGTCATTGAAGTTGAAATTGAACTGGAACTGACCGGGATAGGTGACGGCGAAAAGGGACTGCCCGTTGCCGAAGGTGACGAAGGGCTGGTTGAGCAGCGAGGTGAGGCCGGCTGCCTGCTGCTGCTGCAACTGGGCGAGCAGGGCATTGATGGCCTGCTGGTTGGCCGCTGTCAGGCCGCCGTTGGCAATGAGGTTCTGGATCTGCTGCTGGATGTTGCCCTGCTGGAGCAGGTTCAGCGCTGCCGGGGGAATATTGATGATCTGAAACTGCGAGGGGATCTGCAGCCCGAGGTTGCGCAGAAAGTTGTAGTCGATCTCGTAGATCCGGACGTCGAGCTCGACCTGGGGGCGCGAGTAGCGGAGGTTGTCGAGGAAGGTGGCGATGGTATCCATCACCGGCTGGGAGGCGCGGACGCTGAGCATGGAGCGCTGGGGATTTAGCGGAACGGTCCGCAACTCGAAAATAGTGCGCAGGGTGGAGGCGATATCGTTGAGCTCCTGGGGCGAGGAGATCTCCGGAAGATAGAAATCGCGCACGATCACGCGGTCGAAGAGGCGATGGTTCTCCGGGGTGTTGTTGGCGAAGAAGATCTCATGGCTGCTCTTGGCCACCCACATGGCCCGCGCCAGGTCGATGGCGACGGGAAAAATCTGCCCAAAGCTGGCGTCGTTCAAGTCCAGGATGACGGTACGGGTGGTGAAGCGCTCGTCAAAGGTCGCGGTGAGACCGAAGGAGGTCGCCACCTGGGTGAGCAGGGCGCGGGTGTCGCCGCCGAAGTGGAGGCTCACCTTGCCGGAACGCGGCAAAAGCTGAACTTCGCTGGACTCAGCGGCCCGCTCCAACTCGGTGCGGTGATGCGGGAGAAGCACATTGGCATCGCGGAGACGCTGGCTCGCGAAGCCATTGGAGGGGTCAAGGTTCAGCGCGGCGTTGAACAAGGCGATGGCTGCAGCAGGCTCGCCGCGCCCAAGAGCAGCATTGCCATCGCGCAAATACTGGTCTGTGAGCTTCTGGCTGTCGGCGGCGAGGGCCTGGGCGTAGTCGTGGTTGCCGGGAGAAAGCTCGAGGGCGCGCCGGAGATAGGTGATAGCGCCGGCCAGATCGTTGTGCTTCTCGCACTCCAGGCCGCGCTGAAAGGCGACGTTTGCGGCCTCGGCCGCCTGTTTGCGAGCGTCGGGCGGCGCGGGCGGCTCGCCACAGAGGCCAACTGCGACTGCAGCGACCACAAACAGGAGAAAGCGCATAAAACATTCTAGTACGAATATCGCGGCACACCGCGCGGCGGCTCTATGCCTTGGGCAGAAAAACCCGCTCGATGGAGCGGGCGCGGCCGGTGGCCGGGTCGCATTCGATCAAGGCTGCAGCGAAACGGGGGTCCCCGCTGGCGGCCTCGAAGCGGCCGGGCATGTTGGTGAGAAAGCGTTGAAGTATCTGCTCCTTCTCTACGCCGATGACGCCATCGTAAGGGCCGGTCATGCCGACGTCAGTGAGGTAGGCTGTGCCTTTGGGCAGAACGCGCTCATCGGCGGTGGGGACGTGGGTATGAGTGCCGATGACGGCGGTGGCGCGGCCATCGAGGTACCAGCCCATAGCGATCTTCTCCGAGGTGGCTTCAGCGTGCATATCCACGAGAATGACCCGGGCCTTGATCTGCTGCAGGAGACGGTCAGCGGTACGGAAGGGGTCGTCATTATCAGCCATGAAGACGCGCCCCTGCAGATTGAGCACGGCGTAGGGCACGCCCGATCTGGAAACTCCCTCGTAGACTCCTGCACCGGGCGTGCCAGGCGGATAGTTTGCGGGCCGCAACACGCGGCGTGCAATGCCATCGGCGTTGCCCTCGGCGCGCTGGAAAAAATCGATGATCTCTTTCTTGTCCCATACGTGATTGCCGCTGGTGATGACTTCGATGCCCATTGCGAACAACTCTTCTACGATAGCGGGGGTTATGCCGAAGCCAGCGGCGGCATTTTCGCCGTTGGCGATGACCAGCTCGACCTTTCTGGCGGAGACCAGACCCGGCAAAGTTTCCTGCACCATGGTGCGGCCGGGGCGGCCGAAGATATCGCCGATGAAGAGCAGGCGCACCAGTTCATGGTAGCAGGCAGGCCTAAGAAGAGAGCGGACGTGGAGGCTGTTATAGAATCTGCGGTCGCTTGGCGCGCACTGACATTGACGAGGCAGGGAGCTGATCCATGCAGAGATACCAGAAGATGTTGCAGGCAAACCGGGCGTGGGTGGAAGGGAAGCTGCGGTTGCGCCCGGATTTTTTCACCCAGACGGCCAAGGGCCAGCAGCCCGAGCTGCTCTGGATCGGCTGCTCAGATTCGCGCGTACCAGCGGAAGAGATCACCGGGGCCGAACCCGGCGAATTATTCGTGCACCGCAACATCGCCAACCAGGTGATCGCGGGCGATGCCAGCCTGCTCAGCGTGCTGCAATACGCGGTGGATGTACTCAAGGTGCGGCGCATCATCGTCTGCGGCCACACCCACTGCGGCGGGGTGGCCTATGCCATGACGGACGGCGGCTGGAGCACCGTAGACCGATGGCTGGACCGATTGCGGTCGCTGCGGCGGCAGAACGAGCAGGAGCTGAAAAAAATCAGCGATGAAGAGGAACGCTTCGACCGGCTGGTCGAGTTGAACTTGAGAGCGCAGCTGCGCAATCTGGCGCAGACGGAGACGGTTCGCGATGCCTGGTCACGAGGAGCGCTCTTGCCCCTGCACGGGTGGATCTACGACCTGCGGACGGGCCTTCTCGAAGAGGTGGAGACGCTGGACGCCAAGAGCGCCCAGCTGTGCTGAACGCCGGGCCCAAGGACGGCCAGAATCACTTCACTAGCTCCATGGTGGTGAGGAACCCATAGTCGCCGCTGGGCGCGACATGCAGGTTGTTGAGGCGCCGGTTGTAGACCAAAACATTGTCGAAGTACCAAAGACTCACGTAGGGCAGCTCCTGGGCGACGATCCTTTGAATTTGAGCGTAGACAGCGGCCCGCTGTCGCTGGTCGAGCGTGCTGCGGCCCTGAGCGATGAGCGAATCCACCTGCGGATTGCTGTAGAAGCCGCGGTTGGCGCGGCGGGGAGGAAAGCTGGCGGAGTCAAAGACATACTCGAAGATGTCAGGATCCTGGTTTGCGCCGATCCAGCGCAGCGAGTAGAGCTGAAAGGCCCCGTTGGTGATATCGGAGAAAAAGGTGCCAAATTCCAGAGAGCGAATCGTGAGCTCGATGCCGACCTGGCGGAGCTGCTGCTGAAAGACGGCGGCGATGAGGCGAGGGAACTCCTCGGTAGATGTCTTGATGGTGAGGTGCAGGCGGATGCCATCGGTTCCGGGCCGGTAGCCGGCTTCATCCAGGAGACGGATCGCGCGGGCGGGATCGTGGTCATAGCGCGTGACGTCGCCGCTGAAGGCCCAGCTCTGCGGCGGCAGGATGCTGTTGGCCGGGTGCACCTCATCGCGCCAAAGATATTGAATGATGGCGCTGCGGTCGAGGGCGTAAGCAACAGCGCGGCGGACACGAACGTCGCTTAGTACCGGGTCGCGAAGATTGAACGCCAGATAGCCGTAGATCGTTCCCGGCGACTGCTGGATGGCGAGTGAAGGCTGATCGCGCAGCGTAGCGATGACGTCGGGGGAAAACGCGGTGAGCGCAAGGTGGGCGCTGCCCTTACGCATTTCAAGAGCGCGCGTGGTGGCATCGGGGATGACGGCGAAACGCACGCGCTCGATACGGGGGCGGCGCGTGGCGTCCCAGTAGTCGGGATTGCGCACGAGCACGACTTCTTTGTCCTGCTGCAGGCTCTGGAAGCGAAAGGGCCCGGAGCCGATGGGATCCCGGCTGAAGTCGGGACCGCTGCCGTAGGGGATCACTCCGATGGCGCCGTCAGAGAGGTTCCACAGCAGCGCGGCAAAGGGCTGGCTGAGATGAAAGATGACGGTCGCGTCATCAGGCGCGTCTATGCGAGAGACCCACTGATAGGTGGCTGAGCGCGTGCTGCGAACGGTACCGTCGCGCATGGAGTCGATGGTCCACTTGACGTCGCGCGCGGTGAGCGGCCGGCCGTCATGAAAGCGCACGCCAGCGCGCAGATGGAAGATGTAGGTCAGCGGGTCGGGGATCTCCCAGCTCACAGCCAGGCTGGGCTGAAGGTTGAAGTGCTCGTCGCGCCTGAGCAAGGAATCGAAGAGCAGCATAGCGATACGCTCGGACTGGGCATCGGTGCCGATACGCGGGTCGAGATTGGTGGGGCTGTTCTCGATAGCCATCACTACGGTAGCTGGGTCAGGGCGATGCGCGCAGGAGGCGAACAGGAGCAGAGAGAGAAACAGGGCAGCCAGCCGGGCCATGCTGCGATTGAAGCATTGATGCGAAAGCCGCACAAGCTCTAAGCGGGAGGAAACGAGATCTTCCCGAGCACAGCGCGGTGGCGGGCCCCGGTGGCAGAAGGGAGATTCGAGGGACGGCCGTGCCATGTCTGGTAGGCGAGCAGCGCAAATGCAGCAGCCTCTTTGGCCTCTGGCGGAAAATCGGCAGCCTCGAGCGTATGAACCATGAGGCCGAGGGGATGAACTTGCGCCTGGAGCATCTTCATCAAAGTCTTGTTCCTGACGCCGCCGCCGGAGACGAAGAGGTCCGAGTATCGCCTGACGATCTTGCCGGTTGTTCTGCCCGGCAATACGAAGTGCTGCAAGCTCTGAGCGACCGAGGCGGCGGTCAGGTGAGTTGCAGTGCAGACAATATCTTCTTTCCTGTCAATATATTGAGGCGATTTTTTGCAGTGCTGGATTAACCTGCTTGCGAATTCGGCACCAAACTGCTCGCGGCCCGCCGTGCGTGGCGGCGGCTGGCGGAAGAAGGGCAGCCTCAATGTGGCCCTAGCCGCATCCTGCAAGACCTGGCCGCGCCCGGCAAGCGCTCCATTTCTATCCATGGGCTGGTCGAAGAGATTCTGGGTGACCGCATCAATCACCATGTTGCCGGGGCCGGTATCGAAGGCGATGACATGCGCAAGCGAAGCTGCGGCCGGAATAGCGGTGAGGTTGGCGATGCCGCCGATGTTCTGCAGAATCCGGCCGCGGCGGGGATGGCGAAACTGGAGGTAGTCGAAATAGGGGACCAAGGGAGCGCCCTTGCCTCCGGCTGCGATATCGGCGGGGCGAAAGTCAGAAACCACTGGCACACCCAGTCGATCAGCGAGGACAGCGGCCTCGCCGATCTGCCAGGTGGCCGCCAGCTCTTTACCCAGGAACGACGAGGGGTCCCCCTGGTGATAGATGGTCTGGCCGTGGCAGCCGATGAGATGGATCCTGGGGATGCCAGCCGATGACATGGCTCTGGCGACCGCATCCGCATACAAAGTGCCGAGAAGAAAATGCATGCGCGCCAGCTCCGCCACGCTGGCGCTCGAGGAGTTCATCAGGCTGAGCAACAGGCGGCGCACCGCAGGCGGATACGCATACTGGTGGTGCGCCAGCAGACGCAGACGCTTGGCTCTGTCGCGTTCTGAGATCCTGACCAGCGCGACGTTGATGCCATCAGCCGAGGTGCCGCTCATGACGCCGGCGACGATGAGGGACGGACCGAGCCAAGGCCGCTTCATAGGTCCGCAAGCTGGCGGCTGGATTCGAGAAGCTGGGTGAATGCCTGGAGCTTTTCTCTGATAAAGCGCAGCGTGTTGGCGGTAGGAGCTGGCGGGAAGCGCCGTAACTCGCGGCAATGCTGCTTGAAGTGCTCCACCCGCTGCGCCGCGTGCTTCACCAGCTGGGCGAAATTCGAGTCGGATTCTGCCTCACTTACCACGGCTTCATAGGCGCGCTCCACGGAGCCGGCCGCATGGCAGACCAGAAACATATCTGCCCCGCCGCGAATACTCTCGATGGCGGCGCGTTCGATGGTAGCCGAGGCCAGCACGCCGCCCATCTCCAGATCATCGGAGACGATAAGGCTGCGGAAGCCGATGCGCCTGCGCAGCACCTCGCGCATCCAGAAGGAGGAGAGCGATGCCGGCAGCAGATCCCCGGTCACCTGAGGATAGTTGGCATGGGCCACCATGACGAACGCCAGCTGATGGCGCAGGGCACGATAGGGAGCCAGGTCCTCGCGCCACATCTTCACCCAGGGCTTGGCGATGACCGGCATCTCCAGATGGGAGTCGAGCGAGCCCGCGCCCAATCCGGGAAAGTGCTTGCCGCAGCCGAGAACGCGTGCCTGGTGAAGCCCGCGGAGAAATTCGCTGGCGTAGATAGCGGTTTGTCCCACGTCAGGGGAGACGGCGCGGGAGGCGAGAACGCTTTGCGAGGCCGGCAGAGCGAGATCGAGGACGGGAGCGAAGTCGGTGTTGAATCCCAGCGCCCGGCAGGCATGGCCGATGAGCAATCCGTGACGGCGGAAGAATTGGGTCTTGCCGCTGGCGAAGACGGCGGCGGCCGAGGGCGTGGGAGCAAGAATCTTTTTGAAACGGTCTACGGTGCCGCCCTCCATATCCACGCAGGTAAACAGGGGCGAAGAGACAAGGCTGCGGCAGCCACGGAGCAATCTGTAGGTCTGCAGCGAGGATTCGAGGTTGCGGGCGAAGAGAATCACGCCCGCGGGCTGGATCTTGCGCAGCATGGAACGCAGCGCTGGCGAGAGGGAAGCGCCATCAAAGCCCATGATCAGAAGCTGACCGACCTGACGGCGGAGCTCCGTGGTGCGGGGCATGGGGGAAGATTGTAAAGGAAATAGCCGAAAGCGTCAGTCGGTGAGCGGGCGCGGCTCAGTCGAGGGATTTCTTCAGCTCATGCAGCAGATTCAGAGCTTCAAGGGGAGTCAGTTTGTCGAGATGGATGTCTCGCAGGCGCTCAGCTATTCTCTGCCCGGCTGGGGTAAACATGGTGAGCTGCACCCGGCTATCGCCGGAGTCGCCTAACTCATGGCTGAACCGGTGCTCGGCGCGCTCGTGTTGCACCAGCACCTGGCGGGCGCGGCTGATGAGTTCCGGCGGAAGTCCGGCGAGCCGGGCGACCTCGATGCCGTAGCTGCGGCTGGCGGGGCCGGGTTCTACTTTGCGCAGAAAAACGATGCCTGCAGCGCTGTCCTTCACCGTGACATGGAAATTTTTCACGCCGGCCAGCCGCTCGGCCAGCTCGGTGAGCTCGTGGTAATGCGTGGCGAACAAAGTCTTTGCCTTGATGTGAGCATGGATGTGCTCGATGGCCGCCCAGGCCAGCGCCAGTCCGTCGTAGGTAGATGTGCCGCGGCCGACTTCATCGAGCAGGATGAGCGAGCGCGGAGTGGCGGTGTTGAGGATGGCGGCGGTCTCGGTCATCTCCACCATGAAAGTGGAGCGGCCGCGGGCCAGGTTGTCGCCGGCGCCGATGCGGGTGAAGATGCGGTCCACCACGCTCAGGCGCGCAGAGCGAGCCGGCACAAAGCAGCCCATCTGCGCCATCAGAACGATGAGCGCCGTTTGCCGCAGGTAGGTGCTCTTCCCGCCCATGTTGGGGCCGGTGAGGATGAGCAGCGACTGCGCAGATGAATCGAGATAAAGATCATTGGGCACGAAGCGAGGGGAGCCGGGCAGCTCCTGCGCTTCAACCACGGGATGGCGTCCCTCGACGATCTCCAGCGCGCCCGTCTCATCAAAGCAGGGGCGGCAGTATCCTCGGTTGGCCGCCAGGTGAGCGAAGTTCGCCAGCACATCCACCTGTGCCACCGCCAGGGCCGTCTGGCGGATGCGGCGGGCCTCGGCGGCGACAGCGGCACGCAGCTCGGCAAATAGTTTGCGCTCCAGCTCGATGATCTTTTCCTGAGCGTCGAGGACCTTGGCCTCATATTGTTTGAGCTCAGGCGTGGTGAACCGTTCGGCGTTCACCAGGGTCTGCTTGCGCTCGTAATCTGCCGGGGCGAGGTGCAGGTTGGCTTTGGATATCTCGATGTAGTATCCGAAGACGGAATTGAACTTGACCTTGAGCGAGACGATGCCCGTACGCCCGCGCTCGCGCTGCTCGATCTCGAGGATGTACTGGCGCGAGTTGCGGCTCAGGTCGCGCAGTTCATCCAGCGCGGCGTCGATGCCGGGTGCGATCACCCCGCCGTCAGCGAAGCTGAGGGGCGGCTCCGTAGCAATGCTGGTCTCGATATGCCGGCGCAGGTCGGCGAGTTCGTCGAGCGAATCGTGCAGCTGGCGCAGCCGGCCATCTGCGAATGTGGCCAGAGCACGACGAACACCCGGCAGCCGGCCCAGCGACGAGGCGAGGGCAAGCAAATCGCGAGGATTGGCCGCCTCGAGCGTCACCCTGCTCAATAGCCTTTCGATATCAAAGATTCCCTCGAGCGAGGAGCGCAACAGTTCGCGGGCCACCAGTTCGCCGGCCAGGCACTCCACGGCGCCGAGGCGGGCTTCGATCTCCGGCAACTCTATGCCGGGACGCAACAGCCATGAGCGCAGCAGCCGCTTGCCCATGGGGGTAAGCGTGGAATCGAGGGTGCGAATGAGCGTTGGCCCGGCATCGCCTGAAGCGGCGAACAGGGGCTCGATGAGCTCGAGATTGCGCACGGTCACGGCGTCGAGGACCAGGCACTTCTGCCGCTGGTAGTAGCCGATACGGTCCACGTGCTCGAGCGCGCCGCGCTGCGTGCTGCGCACGTAGTGAAGGACTGCGCCGGCGGCAGCGGCAGCGGCAGGGCGCCCGGCGAGACCGAAACCTTCGAGCGAAAGCACTCCGAAGTGGTTTTCCACCAGGGGAATGGCGTAGTCGGCCGCGAAGACCCAATCTTCGACGGGCGTAGAAGCAAAGGCAAGGCCGGCCTCGGGTTTCTGCTGGGCCTGATCGAACAGAGGCAGGGAAGACGCGTACAGGACCTCGCGCGGACGCAGCTGCTCGAGCTCTTCCAGGATCCGCTGGGCCGCCCCCGGACCTTCGAATTCCGTGGCACGAAAATCGCCGGTGGAAACATCGAGCGCGGCGAATCCGGCGGAGTTCGTGGTCTTGCAGATGGCAGCGAGAAAATTATTTTCCTCAGAGCTTAGAGACGAGTCAGCGGCGGTGCCGGGCGTCACGATGCGCGTGACTTCGCGGCGAACCAGCTTCTTGGCTAGCCTGGGATCTTCCATCTGGTCGCAGATGGCGACCTTATAACCCTTGCGGATGAGCTTCGAGATGTAGCCTTCGGCGGCGTGGTAGGGCACGCCGCACATGGGGATGGCCGCGCCCTTCTCCTTGTTGCGCGAGGTCAGAGTGATCTGCAGCTCGCGCGAGGCGGTGATTGCGTCATCGAAGAAGAGCTCGTAGAAGTCCCCCAGCCGGAAAAAAAGCAGCGCCTGGGGATGCTCTTTCTTGATGGCAGTGTACTGCCGCATGAGCGGCGTGGAGGGCGCTGTGCTCACTCAGTTAGTTTCTGTGGCGGAAAGAGAAAATGCAAGGATTGACTATAATGACGGGCCGCGGCGAAATCCCGTTGTGGGAGGTCACGATGAACCGGCTCATGCTTTGCGCATTCATCAGCTTGTCGCTGGCTGCGAATGGGGCGGCGCAGCAGCCTGCCTGCTGTCCGGAACAGGCTACGCACGAAAAACAGCAGCTTCTGTGGCAGAAGATGGTGGATGGCATCGGGAAGGTCGACGGAAACCTGAGCGGGGTCATGGGAGTCGGCATTCTCGACCTGACCAGCGGACAGCAGTACCTGTTGCACGGCGACGACGTTTTCCCCCAAGCCAGTTCCATCAAGATCGCGGTGCTGGCCGAGCTCTACCACCAGCAGCAGCAGGCGCAGGATGACGTCGCCGGTAAGCAGCACCTGAAAGACATCTACACCGTGCGTGCCGAAGACATGGTGCAGGATAGCGACATCATGCAGGGGCTGACGCCGGGCGTGACCCAGCTCACCAACCGCGACCTGGCGACCATGATGGTCGCGGTGAGCGACAACAGCGCCACCAACGCCCTGATCGACCGGCTGGGCATGGGGAATGTGAACGCGATGCTGCGCAGCCTGGGCCTGCATCATACGGCCCTGCGGAGAAAGATGATGGATGTGAAGGCGGCGAGCGAAGGCCGCGAGAACGTCGCAACCCCACGCGAGATGGTCGCGCTGCTGGCCGCGATCTATCACAACAAGTTGTTCAACAAGGAATTGACCGATGACTTCTTCAAGATGTTGAGTACCGCATCCGGCTCGAACGCCAAAGGCAGCAACATGGTGCGGGGTATTCCTGGAGGCATCATGGTGGCCGAGAAGCCCGGTGAACTGGAAGGTGTTCGCGCCGATTCTGGTGTCGTGTTCATGGCCAACCGGCCGTTCGTGTTGTCGATCATGACGACTTATTTGAGTGACGAAAAGGACGGCGCCCGCGCCATCACTGACGTAACGCGAGCCGCATTCGCCTATTTTGATATGGTGGGCCGGGCGTCAGAATACGGGCGGGTCATCTCAGTGCACAATGCAAGGTAGGATTCTTGCTCGGGGCGTACTGTTGACACTTATATAATCATCTTTTCTGCCGGCCACATTTCGTTATGCCACTGTTATGGTCGCGAGTCGCGCTGGTCTTCTATGGCGTGGGGGTGGTGTATGCGCTGCTGTCGCTGGGGCGTAAGCACGAACTGATCCAGCGGCTGCTGGCTCCGGCAGTCCTGATGGGAGCCGCGTTCCACTTTGTGGCCCTGGCCGAGACCGCCATGCTGCAGGGCGTGGTCGCGCCGGCTTCGGCTCACCAGGCTGAATCCATGCTGGCCTTCCTCATCGTGATCTTCTTTCTCGCCTTCTGGAGCAAATACAAGACCACCATGCCGGGCGCCATTGTGTTCCCGGTCGCTTTGCTGCTGCTGTTGCCTTCAGCCTTTGGCGGGATGGCGCCTGAGTTCTCTTCGCCCCTGCTGCGCACCGCGTGGATTGCGGTACATGTGACGCTGATCTTCCTCGGCTACGCTGCGCTGTTGCTCAGCTTCGTCGCCAGCCTGCTCTATCTGGTGCAGGAGCGAAGGCTGAAATCGAAATCGCCCAAACTCTGGCGGATGCCGCCGCTGGAAGTGATCGATGAGATCAGCTACCGCTCGCTGCTCATCGGCTTCCCCTTCATGACGCTGGGTCTGATCGCCGGCGCGGTGGTGGCGCAGGTCTACGTGGGGGCGGAGTTTTTCGACGACCCCAAGATCATTCTGTCGCTGGTCCTCTGGGCGGTCTATCTGGCGCTGCTCTTCTCGCGCTGGAGCGCGGGCTGGCGGGGCCGCAAGGCGGCGTTCCTGGCAACGTTTGGGTTTCTGGCGGCCTTGAGCACATGGGCAGCCAACTATTTCAGTCAGACGCACAGGTTCCTCGGACCATGAACCTTCTGCTCATCGGTGTGAACCATCGCACCGCGCCCATCGAGGTGCGGGAGCGGCTGGCGATTCCCGAGAGCCGCTTGGGCGAAGCTGCTGCGCGGCTGGTGCAGCATCCGGGGATCGTGGAGGGGATGATCCTTTCCACATGCAATCGGGTGGAGGTGCTGGCCGCGGCGCGCAATGGAAGCGCCGACTTGCGCGCCTTTCTGCGAGACTACCTTTCCACCGACCTCAGGCCGTTCGAGGAGTATCTCTACGAGTACCGCGAGCAGGAGGCGGTCCGCCATCTGTTTCGCGTGGCCAGCAGCCTCGACTCCATGATCGTGGGCGAGCCGCAGATACTCGGCCAGGTGAAGGAGGCCTATGCGGTGGCGCGGCAGGTAGGCGCTGCCGGCGGGGAGATGCAGGCTCTGTTGAGCCGCGCCTTCGCCGTGGCCAAGCGTGTGCGCACGGAGACGGCGATCGGAGCTTCAGCGGTCTCTGTGGCCTCGGTCGCGGTGGAGCTGGCCAAGGAGATCTTCGGCAGCCTGAAGGGCAAGCAGGTCTGCCTGGTGGGAGCGGGCAAGATGAGCGAGCTGGCGGCGCAGCATCTCATCGCCAGCGGCGCCGATATCATCTTCGTGGCCAATCGCACCCGCGACCGTGCGGTCGAGATGGCCGAGCGCTTCCACGGGCGGGCTCTGCTCTTGGAAGAACTCTATGATCGGGCCGATCAGGCCGACATCGTGATCACTTCCACGGGCGCCCCGCATGCCATCTTCCGCCGCGAGCATGGCGAGCTTTTCCTGCAACGGCGCCGGAACCGGCCGATGTTCTTCATCGATATCGCCGTGCCGCGCGATGTAGACCCGGAGATGAACAAGCTGGATGGCATCTTCGTCTACGACATCGACGACTTGCAGTCCGTCGTCAACCACAACGTTGCCGACCGCGAGCGCGAGGCGGCGCGAGCGGCGGAGATCATCGAGAACGAGATCGAGCGCTTCGCTGCTCGCCAGCAAACGCGCGAGGTCACGCCGACCATCGTATCGCTGCAAGAGCATATGGAGACTATCCGGCAGGCGGAGGTAGACCGTGTGCGCGGAAAGCTGGGCAAACTGAGCCCGGAACAGGAACGGGCCATCGAGGCCATGACCCGCGGCATCGTCAACAAGGTGCTTCACATGCCCATCACGACCCTGAAGACGGCTGCGCGCGAGGCGCAGGCAACGACAGTGGTAGAGATCATCCAGCGCATTTTCAACCTCAACGCCAGGAAGATCTCCGAGAGCGGCGTTTCAGACTCCGAGAAAGATTCCCAGCCAGACTAATGCCTTCACTGCGTATCGGGTCGCGCGGCTCGCAACTGGCGCTCTGGCAGGCGAACCACGTCGCCGCTCTGTTGCGTGAGCGAGGTCATCAGGTGACCACCGAGATCATAAGGACGACGGGCGACAAGATGGCTGAGGTTGCGCTGGCGCAGGTAGGCACCAAGGGCATGTTCATCAAGGAGATCGAAGAAGCGTTGCAGGAAGGCCGCGTCGATCTCGCAGTGCACAGTCTTAAAGACCTGCCGACGGAGTTGTCCTCGCAGTTCGAGCTGGCGGCCGTGATGAAGCGGGCCGATGCCCGTGATGCGCTGATCGCCAAATCGCCGAGCCTGGCAGCGTTGCCGGAGCAGGCACGGGTCGGCACGAGCAGCTTGCGGCGAGAGGCCCAACTGCGCGCGCTGCGTTCCGATCTTCAGGTGCTTTCGCTGCGCGGCAACGTAGATACGCGCCTGGGCAAGCTGGAAAGAGGCGAGTTCGATGCCATCATTCTAGCGGGTGCGGGAGTCAAGCGGCTGGGCCGCGAGAACGTGATCCGCGAGTTGCTGGATATTGAAAGCATGTGTCCTGCAGCTGGGCAGGGGGCTCTCGCGGTTGAATGCCGCGCCGGAGATCGCGTTCGGGCCGAGCTGACCTTTCTCGACGATGCCGCAACGCGGACATGCACCGAGTGCGAGCGCGCGCTGCTGCAAGCGCTGGGCGGCGGTTGCCAGGTGCCGGTCGGGGCGTACGCAGAGATGAGGCAAGGCAAGATCCATCTGCTGGCCAAGGTTGGGCGTCCGAATGGCTCACTGATGCTGAAAGAGCAGGGTGAAGGCACAGATGCCTTGGCGCTCGGTCGCGAGGTCGGCGAGAGACTCTTGCGACGCGGCGCTGAAGGAATCCTGCAGGAGACCTACCGGATGAAACCGGCTGTGCCGGAGCAGCCGTAGTGCATTCCACATGCTGAGACCAGGGACGCAACGAGCTTTGCCTTTCGAAGGCAAGCGCGTGCTGGTGACGCGCGCAGCCGGCCAGGCGCCACAACTTTCGCGCCTGCTGCGGCGGGAAGGTGCGCGGGTGCGTGAGATCCCGCTGATAGAAATCGCCAGGCCGCGCTCGTGGAAAAAGCTCGATCGCGCGCTGCGCCGGCTCGACCGTTATCAGTGGCTGATCCTGACCAGTGTGAACGGAGTAACGGCATTGCTGGCCAGAATGCGCAAACTCGGCCTCACATGGAAGCAACTCTCGCATCTGAGAGTTGCGACCATTGGTCCGGCGACGCAGGCTGCGGCACGTCGGGCGGGCCTGAAAGTCTCGCTCACTCCGCGGGAATATATTGCCGAGGCGGTGGTGCGGGCGCTGAAGAAGCGAGTGAAGGGGGACCGAATCCTGCTGGTGCGCGCTACGGTTGCCCGCGATGTGATCCCGCGCGCGCTGAGGCGAGCGGGCGCAACGGTGGACGTCGTCGCTGCCTACAAGACGTGCTTGCCCAATTCAGCGCGGATGAAGCTGGAGCCGCTCTTGCGGTCACCGAATCTCCGACCCGAGTTTGTCACCTTTACCAGTTCCTCAACCGTGCGGAACTTCATGCGAGCCAGCAAGGGCATGCCGACCAGCGGACTTAAGTTCGCATCCATCGGTCCGGTCACCTCGGCCACGCTGCGGGAGTTCGGCCGTGCACCCGAAATCGAAGCGAGCGTGTTCACCATGCAAGGCCTGGTGGCGGCGATGGTCCGCTATACAAAGCGGCACTAGGGTTTCGCGGCCGAGTGCAGGGGAACAGTCGACCAGGTCTTGTCGGCCGCGTGGCAAAGGTCTTCCAGCGGGCACTCGGCGCACTTCGGTTTGCGGGCAACGCAGGTCTTGCGCCCGTGCCAGATGATCTGATGTGAGAAGTCGGTCCACTTGCCGCGAGGGATCAGCCGCATGAGGTCCTGCTCGATCTTTTTCGGATCTTCTTCGCGGGTAAGCTCCAGGCGCCGAGAGATGCGCTGTACGTGGGTATCGACCACGACGCCTTCATTTTTCTTGAACCAGGTCCCCAACACGACGTTGGCAGTCTTGCGGGCGACGCCGGGAAGGGTGAGCAGTTCCTCCATCGTCTGCGGGACCTGGCCGCGGAAATCTTGCAGCAACCTCTGCGCCGCGCCGACGAGCGACTTCGCCTTGTTGCGGAAGAAGCCGGTGGAGCGGATATCGGGCTCGAGCTGCTCAGGGCCGAGGGCAGCGAAGGCAGCCGGCGTCGGATACTTGCGAAACAGCTCCGGAGTCACCATGTTCACGCGCACATCGGTGCACTGAGCCGAGAGAATCGTTGCCACCAGCAATTCCCAGGCGCTGCGGTGGTGAAGGGCGCAAGTGGCGGCTGGATATGCAGCATCAAGCCGGCGAAGCAGCTCGGCGATACGCTCGGGCGAGATAGCGGCAGCGGCTGATTTCGCGGCTCTGGGTCTTGGCTGTGGCGGCCCCGGCGTGCGTTTTTCCGTTCTTGCGCTCGGCTTGCCAGTGCGTGCAACGGGCCGAGGAAGCCGCGGACGCTCGTGCCTTCCGCTGCGCGAGGGACGCCGTGGGGTCACGCCGCGCGCCATCGCTGCTCCCGTGGTTTCAGCATTACCGCTCAAGAGATTACAATGAACGTCGCGAGTCGCAAAATTTCATCGTATGACCATGGTGACTGAAGCGGCTGTTCGTCCAGAGACCGAGACGTTGCCCGCGCCTCCGCTGACCATCGAGGGCTCGGCGATCCTGCACCAGATGATGCACGTTCGCTGGGCGGCGTGGCAGCAACTCTCCTCGACCGAGCGCAGCGAGATCCAGCGCGAGGCTGCCGCGCTGCTCACGCCATGGGAACAGGGAAGCAGCAGCGCGATGTACTCGCTGCTGGGCCACAAAGGCGACCTGCTGCTGGTGCACTTCCGCAGCTCCTTTGACGAACTGAAGGCGGTGGAGCTCAAGCTCAAGCAGCTGAAGCTGGCAAATCATCTCGAGGCTGCGAGCTCTTATCTCTCGGTGGTAGAGCTGGGGCTGTACGAATCGAGCCTCAAGCTCTACCGCTCACTGGCCGAGCGCGGAGTGCAACCACACTCGGCGGAGTGGAAGAACGCCGCCGAAGAGGTGATGCAGCGGCAGCGCGAGGCCATGCGCAGCCGGCTGTTTCCCACGATCCCGGCGAGCCGTTACATCTGCTTCTATCCCATGGACCGCCGCCGCGGCGAAGAGCGCAACTGGTACCTGCTGCCCTTCGCCGAGCGCCAGCGGCAGATGGAGGAGCACGGGCTGGTCGGGCGTCGCTACGCCGGGCAGGTGCAGCAGATCATCTCTGGCTCCATCGGCTTTGATGATTGGGAGTGGGGCGTCGATCTGTTCGCCGACGATCCACTGGTCTTCAAACGGCTCATCTACGAGATGCGGTTCGATGAGGTGAGCGCGGTCTATGCCCTTTTTGGGAAATTTTATTTGGGCATCCGCTGCCCGGTCAGCCAGCTTGGCGATCTGTTAGCCGGAAGCTTGCCGGCGCAGAAGTAAGCTGCGAGAGCTACCCCTCCCCCCAGCAATCCTTTGGAATCATGAACTTAGACCAGACTTGGCTAACAAAATCTCTGGATTCAGGGAGTTACGGGCAAAATCTTGGTTTCAAATGACTTAGGGCTAGCCATATCTGTGAGATATAGCTAAGTTGTCGATGGGTAATTCTAGCATAGCTTGTCAAGAGGGGCGGTGGAAAAGCTGAAGCGCTCGGGGAGTTGGTTTCGTTTTGGGAAAGCGTCGTTCGCGCCCCTTGCCCTGGTTTTGGCGCAAACCGGAGCGAATGGAATCATAAGAGACAATGCCGGGACTTGGCAGCATAGAAGTAACCCTGAGCGCTGCTATTTCGTTGACGGTCGGCTGCTTCGACAGTAATCTTGAGCCATGTCCGTGAAAAATATTCTGCTTGGCCAGGTGTGGCGCAACGATGCCAATGGCCAGAACTATCTGGTGACCAAAGTCTACAGCGAGGTATTCGCGCAGTACGCCATGCTGCGCAAAGCGGCCGCGGACGCGGCGAGTGTGGATACGGTGCGCGTGAAAGTGCAGAAGACGGGCGACAGCGCCACGCTGCCGGGTTATACCTTCACCCAGGAATCGCAGGACTTCTGAAGCAGCCTTTGCAGGCAGAATCTCTGGCCCAACCATTCACATGTCCGTTCTGTGGGGCGCACGACTACACCATCGTGCTGCACAACGCCGACGTAGCCGGGGCCACACTGCGGGAGGAGTTCTTCTGGGACGCAGAGGCCGGGGAATATTCCTCTGACGGGACGGTGGTGGTTGACAGCCAGTCGGTGGAGAGCGAGCGAGCGCAGGCGAGCTGCACACATTGCGAGAAGGATGTCTCGGAGGCGGTCTCGGCTTATGAAGACAGTCTGAGCGGAGAAGCTGAGGGATGATCGCGAAAATCCTGGCGGCGATCAGCGTCTTTATCATCAGCGTGATCTCGGGTACGGGATACCTGGGAATCATGCTGCTGATGGCCATCGAATCGGCGTGCATTCCGCTGCCGTCGGAGATCATCATGCCGTTTTCGGGCGCGCTCATCGTGCCCATGGTGGCGGCGCAATATCACCGCGAGCCGCTGCAATTGCTCTGGGTGGCGACCGCAGGGGCGCTGGGATGCAATCTGGGCTCAGCAGTGGCTTATGCGGTGGGTTTTTACGGCGGGCGCCCTGTGGTCCACAGGTTCGGCCACTGGATCTGGCTGAACGAACACGATCTCGACCTGGCTGACCGGTTCTTCGCTCGATATGGGAGCCTGGCGGTCTTTCTGGCACGGCTGTTGCCGGTAATCCGGACGTTCATCGCGCTGCCTGCGGGTATAGCGCGGATGCCGCAGGGGCGGTTCCATATCTACACATTTCTAGGCTCGTGGCCGTGGTGCTTTGGGCTGGCATATCTGGGGATGAAGGCGGGGGAAAACTGGGACTATCTGCGAGGCTACTTCCACAAGTTCGATGCGTTCATCGGCGCAGTGCTGCTGGCGGGAATCGTCTGGTTCGTGTGGACGCACTGGCGATACCGCGTGCGCACGGCCTAGGGCTCATCGCGCGAGAATCAAGACTACGGCCAGCGCGGCCACGACCAGCTTGGCCAGCCATCCCAGGGAGTGAGAAAAGACGAGGGCGGGGTGCATCTTGATGAAGAGTGCGTTGGTGATGACGATGGGCAGAGGGGCGATGACCCAGACGGCGAGGGCCAGTTTGAGGGTGGTGTCGTAGTTGTAAAGGTGAAGGCGCTGGCAGGTGAAGATAAAGGCGCTGCAGGTGACGAGGCCCAACACGGTCGACCAGGCGACAGCTTTGCCGTCGGCCCCGCTGGCGACGGACTTGCGCCAGACTTCGGGATAAGCGTTGTACTTGGCATGGAAGAGCACGCCCATGAAAAGCCAGTCGGTGAAGGATGCCACGACGCCGGCGGCGAGAGCAGCGAGAGCGAATCGTCCCCAATTCATTGAATCACCTCCAGGATGCGCCTTAGCAGGCAGCGGCATTCTAGTCCCAGAGGCGCCGGAAAAACCAGCAGTTTGCAATTCCAGTTTGGATACGAGAAGATGAGTGTTTCGCTTCTCGAGCAGTAAGAACCCAGTAAGAGCGCTTCCGGGAAAGACGCCAGCACCCTCCTATGCCCAACAAACCGACCACACAAGCGGCTGAAAAGCAGACGCTGGCTCCCGCCAAAGGGAAGCTTGGCATCATGATCCCGGGTATGGGAGCGGTGGCAACGACTTTTGTCGCGGGGGTCGAGGCGATCCGCAAGGGCCACGCCAAGCCGATCGGCTCGCTGACGCAGATGGGGACGATAAGGCTGGGGAAGCGGACGGACGGGCGGTCGCCGCAGATCAAGAAGTTCGTGCCTCTAGCCAAACTGGAGAGCCTGGTCTTCACCGGCTGGGACATCTTTCGTGACGACATGTACCAGGCGGCGGTGAAGGCAGGGGTGCTGGAACGCGATCTGCTCGATGAGGTAAAGCCATTCCTGCAATCGGTGAAACCGCTGCCAGCGGTCTTTGACCGGCACTACGTGAAGAAGCTAGACGGTCCCAACGTAAAGAAGGGCAAGAGCAAGATGGAGCTGGCGGAGCAGCTTCGCCAGGACATCCGGGATTTCAGGAAATCCTCAGGCGTGGACCGGCTGGTGATGATCTGGTGCGGCTCGACGGAGATCTTTCTGCAGCCGCGGGCGGTGCATCAATCTGTCAGGGCATTTGAGAAGGGGTTGATGCGCAACGACGAGAACATCGCCCCTTCGATGATCTACGCCTATGCGGCGCTTTCCGAGGGCGTTCCTTACGCCAACGGCGCGCCCAACCTGACGGTAGATATTCCGGCGATGCAGGAGCTTTCGCGGCGGAACCGCGCGCCCATCTGCGGCAAGGACTACAAGACAGGCCAGACGCTGATGAAGACGGTGCTGGCGCCCGCGTTCAAGGCGCGAATGCTCGGCCTGCATGGCTGGTTCTCGACCAACATCCTGGGGAACAGGGACGGCGAGGTATTGGACGATCCGGAGTCGTTCAAGACGAAGGAAGAGTCGAAGCTCTCGGTACTGGAGCAAATCCTGCAGCCCAAACTGTACCCGGAGCTCTACAAGGATTTTTACCACAAGGTAAGGATCAACTATTACCCGCCGCGCGGGGATAACAAAGAGGGTTGGGACAACATCGATATCTTCGGATGGCTGGGGTATCCGATGCAGATCAAACTGGATTTTCTATGCCGCGATTCCATCCTGGCGGCGCCCATCGTGCTCGATCTGGTGCTTTTCCTCGATCTGGCCCAGCGCAGCTCAGAGCTGGGAGGGATGGGGATCCAGGAGTGGCTCAGCTTCTACTTCAAGTCACCAATGCACGCGCCCAAGCTCTATCCGGAACATGACCTGTTCATCCAACTGATGAAGCTAAAGAACACGCTGCGCCACCTGATGGGCGAGGAGCTCATCACCCACCTGGGCCTCGAGTACTACGACTAGCTTCCCAAGAAAGATTGCGGGCCGGATAACCAAAGAGGGGAATTTGTGCGTCCAATGAAATGGGTCAGTGTATGGTCTTATTGACCTTTACGGAATCGCGCTAAAATTCGGATATATAATTTGAATTGAAGTCGGCCCCGCCAGCCCAAGGGGGTGGCAGCTATGAAGAAGCAGATCAGTCTACAGCCGTGGTTTGCGGCCGGACCGT
>Ga0187779_10000719_pt1 | contig 21851 bp, 18 predicted proteins | sample 1015_Q2_SP10_10__FD_132435 | JGI IMG/M metagenome (GOLD analysis project Ga0187779, IMG submission 132435) | Tropical peat soil microbial communities from peatlands in Department of Meta, Colombia - 1015_Q2_SP10_10_MG | ecosystem: Environmental > Terrestrial > Soil > Wetlands > Peat | place... | reverse complement strand
GCCCATATCCCGGTGTCGAAGTATGACGACATGAAGGAATAAATGGAATAGGCAAGACCGCGTTCCTCCCGTATCCCCTGAAACAGGCGAGAACTCACCCCGGCGCCGAGGATCGCGTTCAGGAGATAGAGGGCGTACCGGTCGTCACTCGCGAGAGGTATCCCCTCGATGCCGACACAGATATGGGCCTCGGAGAGATCCTTGCTATGGACCTCGGTCCGGGGATGAAAGACAGGATTCTTGCCCTTTCGTGGTTCAGAACCACGCCTCAGGCCGCCGAGGGTACTGTTGAGGGATGCGATGAGGTTATCGGAATCGAAGTTCCCGGCGCACGCGATCACCGTGTCCTTCGTCCCATAGTAACGCTTAATGTGGCTCATGAGCTCGTCCCTGCCGAAGGCCTTAATCGTGTCCCTCCGGCCGAGTATCGACTGACCGATCCCTTCGTGTCCCCAGACATCCTGATAGAAAAGGTCATGGATATAATCGTCCGGGGTATCCTCAACCATCTTGATCTCCTCCTTGATTATCCTCTTCTCTTTTTCGAGATCACCCTCGGGGAACGTCGAATGGAGGAAGATGTCTGTCAGGAGATCGAGCCCCCTCCCGATGTGTCCGTCGAGGACCTTCACATAAAAGGTCGTGATTTCCCGCGAGGTAAAGGCATTCAAATCTCCTCCGACGGAGTCGATTTCGATAGCGATATCCCTCGCCGACCTCCTCTTCGTGCCCTTGAAGAACATGTGTTCGAGGAAATGTGATATGCCGTTTTTCTCGGGGGGCTCGTACCTCGAGCCGACCTTGACCCAGATGCCGAGACTCACCGAACGGACGTTTTCTATCTGCTCCAGGACGAGGGGAATCCCGTTATCGAGATGGTTTTTTGTGAACATCATAGGCTCCGATGGTGCTACTATCTTCTCCTGGATTGTTCCTTAATAACACCTTATGATTACCGGCAGGATGGGCTGGAGGCGGATGCTGAAGAAACTCTCCGACCCCTCTTGAAATACCCCCCTGTCATCGTTGAGGCTTTATTGAGAACATCATGACTCGGACAAGCCATGATCCTGAATGCTTCCCGGGAGATTAGTTCCCTGACTCCTTCTTTTCCCTCTCCCTCATCGCTTCTTTTCTGCTCAGGCGGATCTTTCCCATCTTATCTATCTCTATCACTTTAACGAGAACTTCGTCGCCTTCTTGCAGTTCATCCGTCACCTTTGCTATCCGTTTGTCCGATATCTGCGATATATGGAGAAGTCCCTCTGTCCCGGGAAGGATCTCGACAAAGGCACCGAAGTCCATGATCCTCTTCACCTTCCCGAGATAGATGACGCCCAGTTCAGCCTCGGCGATGATGCCTTTAATGATATCGATCGCCTTCGAAGCGGACGACTCGTCGGCAGACGCTATATTGATGAGACCGGAGTCATCGATGCCGATCTTGACGCCTGTCTGCTCTATGATGCCGCGGATCACCTTCCCCCCCGCCCCGATGACTTCACGTATCTTCTCCTTTTCTATCTGCATCGTATAGATCCGCGGAGCATGCGGTGCGAGGCTCTCCCTCGGGGCGGCGAGAGACTCCTTTATCTTCCCGATGATGAAGAGCCTGCCCTGCCTCGCCTGTTCAAGGGCCCTGCCCATCACTTCCTTGGACACCCCTCCGGTCTTCAGGTCCATCTGGAACGCGGTTATTCCGGCTTCCGTGCCGGTCACCTTGAAATCCATGTCCCCCAGATGGTCTTCGAGGCCGAGGATATCGGTAAGGACAACGGTCTTGTCTCCCTCTTGGATCATTCCCATCGCTATCCCCGCTACCGGCGCCTTGATCGGCACTCCTCCATCCATGAGCGCAAGGGTCGAGCCGCAGACCGTCGCCATCGAAGAAGATCCGTTCGACTCGAGGATGTCCGATACGATTCTTATGGTGTAGGGGAATACCTCCTTTGGCGGAATCACGGCCTTCATCGCCCTTTCGGCAAGAGCCCCGTGGCCAATCTCCCTTCTGCCCGGTGAACGCAATGGCTTCACCTCACCGACACTGAAGGGAGGGAAGTTGTAATGGAGCATGAAGGTCTTATAGGTTTCGCCTTCGAGGGTCTCTATCTTCTGCTCGTCATCTGCGGTCCCGAGGGTAACGGCAACGAGCGCCTGGGTTTCGCCCCTGACAAAAAGGGCCGAACCGTGCGTCCTCGGCAGGAAACCGACCCTCGAGGTTATCTGCCGTATCTCATCAGGCCTCCTCCCGTCGGCACGTATTCCTTCATCGAGGACCATCCTTCTCACGAGTTCCTTTTCGACGTCGAAGAATATGTTCGCAATCTCTTTCGCGATGCCTTTCTCTTGGGCATCGAAATGCTTCAGGGCGTCCTCAAGCAACATATCGAGGGCTTCCTGTCTCCTCAGTTTTCCCGGGATGGATATGAGCTCCTTGATGCGATCGAGGACATATGCCTTTACGCCGGCCTGCAGCTCCTCATCGACCGCCTTCTGCACGAGAGGTCTCTTCGGCTTTCCGACGAGCGTTCTCAGTTCGTTCTGAATCGCCACGATCCGCTTGATCTCAGCATGGCCGTATTCAATGGCATCGAGGAGTATCTTCTCCGACACCTCTAAGGCACCGCCTTCCACCATGAGGACGGCGCTGTCCGTGCCGGCGACCACGATATTCAGTCTCAATCCGTCTGACTCCGACAGATCGGGGTTGATAATAAGATCATCGTTTATCAAACCGACCCTGACTGCGGCAACGGGTCCGTGAAAGGGGACATCGGAAATCGTCAAAGCCGCCGACATGCCCGTTATCCCGAGGATGTCGGAGACGTTCTCCTCACCATAGGAAAGCACGGAGACAATTCCCTGCGTCTCCGAACGGAACCCGTCAGGGAAGAGCGGTCTTATGGGACGGTCTATGAGGCGGGACGTGAGTACCTCCTTCTCCGTGGGCCTGCCTTCCCTCTTGAAATATCCGCCAGGTATCTTGCCTGCCGCAAACGTCTTTTCCTGATAGTCCATGGTCAAGGGAAAGAAATCGAGACCTTCCTTAACCTGTTTATTCGCAACAGCGGTGGCGAGCAGCACCGTATCACCGCATCGCACAACGACCGCACCGTCAGACTGTTTCGCTATCTCACCTGTCTCGAGGGAAAGTTTCTTCCCTCTGATCTCGACCTCAACTTTCGTCATCGATATCGTTCTCCTATTTCCTTAGACCTAGACGTTCAACAACCTTACTGTAGCGCTCCTTGCTGCTCCCTTTAAGGTAGTCGAGGAGCCTCCTCCGCTGGCTGACGAGCTTTAAAAGGCCGCGGCGCGAGTGGTGGTCGTTCTTGTGTGTCTTGAAATGTTCCGTAAGATAGCTGATCCTTTCGCTCAGGATCGCTATCTGGACCTCAGGCGACCCGGTGTCATTTTCATGAATTTTATATTCGTTGATAAGAACCTGTTTCTTTTCCTTTTCGAGTGACATCTAATCACCGCCTTTCTCAAGTCTCTTCTTTGGTTTTCTATGATACCATATCCGTATGGCTAAATCAGTCGCTGCATGGAAAAGGGAATGCGCTTCCCTCTGTATGTATTACTTCTTCGCCTTCTCCTTTAACATGGCCTGAGCAGCCGCAAACCGCGCGATGGGGACCCTGAAGGGAGAACAGCTCACATAATCAAGCCCTATCTCATGACAGAACTCAACGGACTTCGGTTCCCCGCCGTGTTCACCGCATATCCCCATTTTCATACCCTTCCTGACTTTCCTGCCTTTCTCGACCGCAGTCTTCATGAAGGCACCGACCCCGATCCGGTCGATCGTGATGAACGGGTCATCCTTCAGTATCCCGTTTTCGACATAGAAGGGCAGGAACCTCCCAGCATCGTCCCTCGAGAGCCCGTAAACAGTCTGGGTGAGGTCGTTCGTCCCGAAGGAATAAAAATCCGCATAGGCCGCTATCTCATCGGAGGTCACGCAGGCGCGGGGCAGCTCTATCATCGTCCCGACGGTATAGGGAACCTTAACCGTGTATTCCTTCTGAACCCTGTCCGCGACCGAAACCGTGAGTTGCCGCAATGTTTCGAGTTCCTTCACGTGACCGACAAGGGGGATCATGATCTCGGGGATAACCTTGACCTTCTCTTTCTTGAGCTCACAGGCGGCCTCCATGATCGCCTGCACCTGCATCTCGTATATCTCGGGGAATGTCACACCCAGTCGACAGCCGCGATGTCCGAGCATCGGGTTGAATTCGTGGAGTGATTGATTCTTGGCGTTCAGTTGTTCAAAAGAGACCCCCATTTCCTGAGAGAGTTCCCGCAACTCTTTTTCGGTGTGGGGAAGGAATTCGTGGAGCGGCGGGTCGAGGAGCCGCACGGTTACGGGAAGTCCGTGCATCGCCCTGAATATCCCGACAAAGTCGCTCTTCTGCACCGGGAGGAGTTTTGCGAGTGCCCTCTTCCTTCCCTCGACGGTATCGGAGAGTATCATCTCCCGTACGGACCGGATCCGCTCGGACTCGAAGAACATATGCTCCGTCCTGCAGAGTCCTATGCCCTCGGCACCGAAGCTCCTCGCCACGGTCGCGTCCTGCGGTGTATCGGCGTTCGTCCTGACACCGAGTCTCCTGAACAGGTCAGCCCATTTCATGAGTTCCTTATACCAGAGATTGTGCTCAGGGTCCGCGGGCATGAGATCGAGCTTCCCTTCATAGACGCGGCCTTTCGTCCCGTTCAGCGTTATCCAGTCACCCTCTCTCAGTGTCCTGCCGTTTACCCGAACCTCTCTCTTCTGAATATCTATATCGAGGGCGGAACAACCCACGATGCAGCACTTCCCCCACCCCCTCGCAACCAGGGCGGCATGGCTTGTCATCCCCCCTTTTGCGGTAAGGATCGCCTGAGCGGCATGCATGCCGTGGACGTCTTCGGGAGATGTCTCGTTCCTCACCAGTATCACCCTCTCTCCATTCTTCGCCCATTCTTCCGCGTCGTCGGCGGTGAAGACGACCTTTCCTATGGCCCCGCCGGGGCCTGCGGGAAGGCCCTTCGCGAGCTCAACGGCCCTCTTTTCAGCAGAAGGATCGACGCTCGGATGGAGGAGTTCATCGATCTGTTCAGGTTTGACACGGAGCAGCGCCGTATCTTTACCGATCAGCCTTGTCTTCGCCATCTCGACAGCCATGCGGATCGCGGCCTGTCCGTTGCGCTTGCCGACCCGCGTCTGGAGCATCCAGAGCCGCCCGTCTTCAATCGTAAACTCGATATCCTGCATGTCCCGGTAATGCTTCTCGAGTTTCTTCTCGATCGTGAATAACTGTTGATATACCTTCGGCATCGCCTCTTCAAGAGCGGGAAGATGCCGTGTGTCCTCGGTCTTCCCTGCCTTGTTCACCGGGTTTGGCGTCCTTATTCCGGCCACAACATCTTCACCCTGGGCATTCGGAAGCCACTCGCCGAAGAACATGTCTTCGCCCGTCGCAGGGTTCCGGGTAAAGGCGACCCCCGTTGCGGAATTGTCGCCGGTATTCCCGAAGACCATCGACTGGACATTGACCGCGGTACCCCATTCCTCCGGTATCTTCTCGATCCTCCGATAGGATACCGCCCTTTTGCCCAGCCACGACTGGAAGACAGCGCCGATGCCTCCCCAGAGCTGTTCCCTGGGCTCATCGGGAAATTCCTTCCTGAGTGTATTCTTAATAATCGTCTTAAATTCTTCGCAGAGTCTCTTCAGGTCATCCACGGTCAGGTCGGTATCGCTTCCGTAACCCTTTTCCCTCTTCACCCTCTCCATGGCATGCTCCAGCTTCTGACGGATCGCCTCCCCCTCAGCGGGCTCTATACCCGCCGCCTTCTCCATAACGACGTCGGAATACATCATCATGAGGCGGCGATAGGCATCGTAGACGAACCGCTCGTTGTTCGTCTTTTTCACGAGTCCGGGAATCGTCTTCGATGTGAGACCGACGTTCAAAACAGTCTCCATCATACCGGGCATCGAACTGCGCGCCCCGGAACGAACAGAAACGAGGAGGGGATTTTCGGGGTCTCCGAATCCCTTCTTCATGATCTTCTCAACCTTTGTCATCGCGGCATCCACCTGGCCTTTCAGCTCCTTAGGATATTTGCGATTGTTCTTATAGTAGAGGGTACAGACTTCCGTCGTTATGGTAAACCCGGGCGGGACGGGGATGCCGAGGTTCGTCATCTCTGCGAGGTTCGCCCCTTTGCCGCCGAGAAGATTCTTCATATCAGCCTTTCCATCCGCTTTTCCGTCCCCAAAAAAGAAGACATATTTCCTTGCCATAAAGAGACCCTCCAAAGGTTGAATGTTAACGCATCAGGCAGATAGACTAACTTAGATAATGCAAAAAATTCAAGCCTTTCCTCACATCTGCCTTCTACAAGCGAAGGATTATTTTCGGTCACAATTGTGGTAAGATTTATCAAGGAAAGAGGAGCGAAATATGGGCAAGGTTACGGTACATGATCTCTTCAAGAAGAAAGCGGAACGCAGGAAGATTACCATCATGACCGCCTATGACTACCCCTTCGGGCTGATAGCCGATGAAGCGGGCCTCGATGCGATTCTCGTCGGCGATTCTCTGGCGATGGTCGTTCAAGGCCTGGACGATACCCTGGCAGTAACGATGGACGAGATGATTTACCATACAAGGATCGTGTCGAGGGCGGCGAGAAATGCCATGGTCATAGGAGACATGCCTTTCCTGTCCTATCAGACATCGGCTGCAGATGCAGTTCGCAATGCAGGGAGGTTTTTAAAAGAAGCGGGCGCCTCAGCGGTAAAGCTCGAAGGAGGGGTTGAGGTGAAGGAAACGATCAGGGCCATAACCCAGGCCGGTATACCGGTGATGGCTCACATAGGGCTTACCCCTCAGGCGATCCATCAGATGGGAGGGTACAAGGTCCAGGGAAAGAGCGAAGTATCCGCCCGGAGATTGCTCGGCGAAGCACACACAGTCGAAGATGCAGGAGCCTTCGCAGTCATCCTCGAGGCCATTCCCCTCGATCTGGCGGCGAAGATAACCGGAGAACTTTCGATCCCGACGATCGGCATCGGAGCGGGCCCGCACTGCGACGGCCAGGTGCTCGTGATACACGACGCCCTCGGCCTGTTCGAACGGTTCGTTCCAAAATTCGTGAAACGATATGCGAATCTGAAGGAGGATGCCCTGACCGCGGTTAAGGCCTATAAGGAGGAAGTCGAGGCGGGAGTGTTTCCGGCAGATGAACAGAGCTTCCGATGAGAAGATAAGACCCTCCCTTATCTCTAAACAGTCTCCTTCTCTATCTTTATTCCATATTCCGCACCTCCATGAAGTAACCGTTCCTTTCATGCATCATCTTTTATGTGGAGAAGGCGAAACCGAAAATTTTCTTTGAGAAGCTTATCTTAGAAAAATTTCATTGAAATAGTCGCCGCGTTCTGATATAGTTTTTTCGCTTGTCCATGGAAAAGACAGAGAAAAAATCGCTGCTCGAGGCATTATTGTTTCTGTCTGGAGAACCGGCAACAGCATCGTCCCTCAAGGCCGTCACCGAGATGGATAAACCTGAAATAAAAGGGCTCATGGAGGAACTCATCAGCGAGTACAGGAACAGGGACGGCGGGATGTTGATAACCGAAATAGCGAACGGGTATCAGATGGTCACCAATATCCGTTTTGCTCCGTGGATCAGAAAACTGAAAGGTTCGCAGGCCTCGTCCAAACTCTCGATGGCGGCCCTCGAGACGCTCGCGATCATCGCTTACAAGCAGCCGATCATAAAGGCCGAAGTCGAACAGATCCGGGGCGTCAATTCAGACGGCGTTGTGAAGACCCTCATCGAGAGAAGACTGATCAGGATCATGGGGAGAAAAGAGGCGCCGGGCAAACCCTTGCTTTACGGCACGACAAGGGAGTTTCTCCAATACTTCGGCCTGAAAGATTTGACAGAGCTCCCGACCCTCAAAGATTTGGCGAGGGAGGAAGCGTTCTGATGAGAAGAAATGACGGACGCCGCGACCGCCCTTTTTTTCTCAGGGGTGCACCATCGATTGTCCCGTATGAGATGCCCTTGACGAATCCGATTGACATCGTGCGTCTCACCGATATGACAATTAGAGTCAAAAGAGAATCTTCTCGCAGACCCTTGCCCGACTCTTTCCTTAAGAAATCAGGAAGTTCTAAAAACGCTCTCCGTGGTATGAAATCTGCTTCCTCAATCCAAGGGAGGAAGGGAATTTGAAACAGGTTCGCAACAGTAATGGACCACTCATGGTGAAGGCATTTTCTTTCTTCCTTATCTGTCTCGCACTCCTCACGATGGCTCCTTATGCGGTATACGGGGATACAACATATACCGTCAAGAAGGGAGACAGCCTCCATAAACTCTCAAAGACCTTTAAGGTCGATGTCGACAAAATCAAAGAAGCAAACGGGATAGAGTCAGATCGACTCACGCCCGGCATGAAGATAACCGTTCCGACAAAGGAGGCATCCCGGAAAAAGCATAGGGAGATTTCGAAGAGTCTCGCCCCCCGGTCAGGCGCTGATAAGGGGCAGGCCGCTGCAGAGGAAAACGATACCCGCGACGGTCTGTACCATATCGTGAAGAAAGGCGACTCCCTCGGCTCGATATCGAAGAAATACGCGATATCAGTGAGTGAACTGAGGGAGTTGAACTCTATAAAGAAATCTGGTCGCCTAAAAACAGGGCAGCAACTCATCGTCAAGAAAACAGGACCGAGAACCTATACGGTCAAAAAAGGCGATACCATGCTGAAGATAGCAAAAAAACTCGATGTGAGTCCCGAATACCTTATGGTCCTCAATGACCTCGAATCGGAGGAACTGAGCCCCGGCCAGAAACTTCTCCTCGAAGAATGGACGGCCGAGCCAGGAGAAATAGCCCCCTATTCGCCGATACTCTCTCAAGCGAAAATTACCGATGATATCAAGACGCTCTCCGAATCGCCGGAGTTGAGTTTACTGAATCTGAAGGAACGGGTGATCCTGTTTGCGCATAAGATGCTGAATATCCCGTACCGTTTTGGGGGGAGCACCTTTATGGGGATAGATTGTTCCGGCTATGTGCAGAAGGTCTTTAGTTTCCTCAACATGCCGCTCCCGAGGACCGCGCGGGAACAGTTCAGAGTGGGAGAACCTGTCAGGAAAGAGGACCTCTCGATGGGCGATCTCGTCTTTTTCAGAACCTATGCCTCCTTTCCGTCCCATGTCGGAATCTATCTCGGCAACAACCTCTTTATCCATGCGTCCTCACGGGGGAAAAAGGTCACCATAGACAGTCTCGAGACGCCTTACTATTTCAGGAGGTTTATCGGCGCGAAGAGACTCCTCAACGAAGAACCGGCTATAAAGCCTCAGCCGGAAACTGACGGCTAAAGGCCGCGCGCATTCCTCTCGAGTCTTTCTCCCGTCTTCTCCTGATCGGAAGTTCTGACGAGACCCCTCAAGCTCTTTGCGGTGTTCCTGCGCATGAGATAGCCGTTACAGCCTGTACCCCTTCCGTCTTCACTGTCCATGTCCGAGAAGAGCCCTGTTATTGTCCCTCCTTAACCTTTTGTTATATAATACTCAATCCGTTAAAGCAGAATATTTGAGAGCGGAGAATTGTTTATGCATTCCTTTAGATACAAACACGGTGAACTATACGCCGAAGACGTCCCCGTCACGGAGATCATCAAGGAGTACGGGACGCCGCTCTTTATCTATAGCCACACAACGCTTCGCAGACATGTTCAGGCATATCACGACGCCTTCGACCATCTTCCCCATATCGTCTGTTTTGCGCTGAAGGCGAATTCGAATGCCGCGGTATTGCGGCTCATCGCAGAGCACGGCGGCGGAGCCGACGCTGTCTCCGGCGGTGAGATATTCAGGGCGCTTAAGGCGGGGATACCTTCCAAAAAGATCGTGTATGCCGGTGTCGGGAAGACCGAGGAAGAGATCCGCTACGCCCTGAAATCGGGGATACTCATGTTCAATGTGGAGTCGAGAAACGAACTCTCCGAAATAGACAGGATAGCAGGAACCCTGAAGATGAAGGCGCCAATCGCGCTCAGGGTAAACCCTGATATAGACCCGCAGACCCATCCCTACATTTCGACGGGGCTGAAAGAGCACAAATTCGGAATCCCGATAACAAAGGCGCTCGAGTATTATAGGCTTGCCCATACCCTCCGGAATATCGAAATTATCGGTATCCACAAGCATATCGGCTCTCAGATTACGAAAATCTCTCCCTTCGTAGATGCCCTGAAGAAGACCCTCATCCTCGTCGATGAGTTACAGGACAACGGGATTCCGATACGATATCTCGACATCGGCGGCGGGCTCGGCATTACCTACAGAAACGAAGAACCCCCGATGCCTCGCGACCTCGCGAGACATATCCTGCCGATGCTGAAGGGGAGGAACCTCACCCTCATCCTCGAGCCCGGAAGGTCGATCGTCGGCAACGCGGGTATCCTCGTCTCCCGGGTGCTCTATCTCAAGGAGAGGCCCGATAAGACCTTTGTGATCGTGGATGCGGGGATGAACGACCTCATGAGGCCGTCCCTGTATAACGCCTATCATCACATACAGCCCGTGACAAAGACGAGGAGAAAGACGATATCGGCCGATGTCGTGGGACCAATCTGTGAATCCGGTGATTTTCTCGCCCGCGACAGGGAACTGCCCTCTCTGAGACAGGGGGAGTATATCGCCGTGATGTCGGCAGGCGCCTACGGATTCTCGATGAGTTCGCGCTATAACAGCAGACCGCTTGCGGCAGAGGTTATGGTGAAGGGCAGCGCGTGTTCGCTCGTCCGGGAGAGAGAGACCTACCGTGATCTCATACGGGGTGAGAGTATCCCGGACTTTATCTGAGGTTCGATGAAACTGTCCTTTACGAAAATGCACGGTCTGGGGAATGATTTTATCCTCATCGATTGCAGGGAATTCAATCCCCCGGATGTCACGGGCCTCGCGACGAGGCTCTGTCACAGAAGACTCGGGGTCGGCGCCGATCAACTCCTCCTCCTCTATCCCTCGCGGACCGCTGATTTCAAGATGCGTATCATCAATGCCGACGGCAGCGAGGTCGAGATGTGCGGCAACGGGATCAGGTGTTTCGCAAAGTTTATCTGGGATCGCGGGCTCTCCCGCAAGAAGACCATCTCGATAGAGACACTCGCGGGCATCATAAGACCGGAGAGGCGCGACAGCCTTATCAGAGTCAACATGGGTGAGCCGATTCTCGAGCCCCGCAGGGTCCCGGTAGCCTTAAGTCCTAACGAGACCGGTCATGAGCACGAGAAAGGCATCATAGACTATCCCCTCGTAATCGATGATTCCCGGTTCTCGATCACCTGCGTATCGATGGGCAACCCTCACGCTGTCATTGTCATTGACAACGTTTCGACCTTCCCGGTAGCTTACTTCGGTCCGATGATAGAGAACCACCACATCTTCCCCAACAGGACGAACGTGGAATTCATCGAAATCATAAACCCCTCCGAGATAAAGATGCGGGTCTGGGAGAGGGGGGCCGGGGAGACGATGGCCTGCGGCACGGGTGCCTCTGCGGCCGCTGTCGCTTCCCATCTCAAGGGACTGACGGGAAAGGATGTTACTATTCATCTTATCGGAGGCGACCTTCTCGTCGAATGGTTCTCAGACAACCATGTCTACATGACCGGGCCGGCCGTGGAAGTCTTCAGCGGAGAGTTCAACCTTGACTCATGACGCATCGGCAGGGGACATCGGTTACCATGAAGGCGAGCTTGTATAGGTATCATAACCCGTTCATTCTTGCGGTAAGGAGGAGCATATGTTCAAAGGATCTATCGTAGCGATCGTCACACCCTTCAAGAAAGGAAAGGTCGATGAGAAGGCCCTCGGCGAACTCATCGAATGGCACATAGCGAGCGGCACAAATGCGATAGTGCCCTGTGGCACAACGGGAGAATCGGCGACGCTCGATTACGATGAACACTATCGGGTCATCGAGATAACCATCAATGCTGCCAGCAAGAGAATACCGGTCATAGCGGGCACGGGGGCAAACGCCACGGATGAAACGATCATGATTACGAAGAAGGCGAAGTCGCTTGGTGCGGACGGGGCACTCCTCGTATCGCCCTATTACAACAAGCCGACCCAGGAAGGACTCTACCGGCACTACAAGGCCGTGGCAGATGCCGTCGATATCCCGATCGTTCTCTACAACGTGCCGGGAAGAACCGCCGTAAACGTCCTGCCCCAGACGGTAGCGAGGCTTGCCGAGGTTAAGAATATCGTTGCCATCAAAGAGGCGACTGGCGACATGAAACAGGTGAGCGAAGTCATCAGATTGTGTGGGGAGAGGATCTCCGTCATCTCCGGCGACGACTTTACCACCCTCCCTCTCCTTGCCCTCGGAGGGAAAGGGGTGATCTCCGTATCTGCGAATGTAGCACCGCGTGAAGTCTCTGACATGTGCAGATTCTGGCTCAAGGGCGACTATGACAAGGCGAGGTCACTTCACTTCAGGCTCGAGCCGATCAACTCGGCAATGTTCATCGAGACGAACCCTATTCCGGCAAAAACCGCCTTGGCCATGATGGGGAAGATAAAGGAAGAATTCCGCCTTCCTCTCTGCGAGATGTCAGAGGCGAACAGGGAAAAACTCAAGAAGACCCTGAAGGAATTCGGTCTGATCTAGGAGAGATTTTTCCCTCTCGGAAGAGGAATTATCGGCTTCTGGTGACGCCGGCCTTTGCACAAAAGCCCTCGATGTCGCATCTCGTGCAAAAGGGGGAAAGGGGCTTGCAGATCTGCTGACCGAATGCTACGAGGAGCCCGTTTATCTCTTTCCAGTATCTTCTCGGGAGTTTTCCCCGAAGCGCGAATTCGGTTTCTTTCGGTGATCTCGTCTTCACGTATCCCCATCTGTTCGTGATTCTATGGACATGGGTATCGACGCAGATTCCGTCCTTGTTGAAACCGAGAGTGATTACGAGGTTTGCCGTCTTCCTGCCGACGCCTTTTAACTTTAGGAGTTCGTCGATGCTGTCCGGGACTCTTCCGTCGTAGTCACGCATTATTGTCCCGCTCAGGGCCTTTATCGTCTTCGCCTTGACATTATAGAACCCTACCGGATAGATGGCGTTCCTAATCTTGTTCAGACTCAGTGAGGCCATAGCTTCAGGTTTCGACGCGAGGGCGAAGAGTCTCTCGGAGGCTACCCCGGTAGTTTTGTCCTGAGTCCTCAGGCTGAGGATACAGGAGACGAGTATCTTGAAAGGGTCCCTCTCGCGTGCCGCAACAACATCGAGCCAGGGCACGCTGAGATCGCTCACCTGTTTCTTGAGGAGAGGCCAGACCCTCTGGATGGCAAAATCACTCATCTCTCAGAAGAGAGCTTTTCGCCCCGATGCGAATCGCGAAAGGCCGGCTTGGTAGGAGAAGACGCATGCTGTCGCTTTGGGGTGATCGCCCTGCCCTACTCTTCGATGGTGATCGCGTCAACAGGGCAATTTTCCTCTGCCGCCTCGCAGCAGCCGACATACTCGCAGGCCTCCTCGTCTATCACCTCTGATTTGCCGATCTCTTCATTGAGGTGAAAGACCGCCGGGCATATCTCTTCGCATCTTCCGCATCCGATGCAGAGATCGATGTCGACGATAACCTTCATGCCGTCTCCTCAATAATCCCCGCCGCGAGGAGCGGGAGCATTATCTCATGATGCCCCGTCAGCGCATAGGATCTCCCCTTCTTCAGGGTCGGCCGTCTCAGTACGTTCTCCCTCGGCCGGTAATGCTGGATGAAATCCATATTCACCGTCGTGATCTCCTCGACCCTGTTGCCGAGGTTTCTCGCTATCGTCAGTGCCTTAAGGAAGACCTCAGGGAGAATAACCGCCGAACCGAGGTTCATGAAGACTCCTCCCTCCAGGTCACTGACTATCGATGCGAGCAATCTGAAGTCCGTCAGGCTCCCCTCGCCGATCATGGCACCGTCGGCCTGCGGATGCATATGGATGATGTCGGTCCCGAGCGCGACATGGACGGTGAGGGGGAGACCGAGTCTGAAGCCCTCGGAGAAGATACTCTTATCCCTGAACCTGTTTTTCGATTTAAAGATGTATTCCCCGACGGACCTTCCGATACCATAGCCTTTTGAGACGCCCCTGCGGATGGCGGCATTCAATTCTCTGCCCGTCTCTTTCGCCATGCCGAACCTTCCGGTGCAGAGTTCCGTCGCGACGTCCTCTGAAGTCCTCCCGGAAAGGGAGAGTTCGAAATCATGGATGATGCAGGCGCCGTTCGTCGAAATCCCGGTGATGATTCCCCTTTTCATCAAGTCGATGATGACCGGGGAGAGTCCGACCTTTATGGGGTGGGCTCCCATGCCGAGCAACACGGGCCTGTCATTCTTTCTCGCCCGGACAACAGCCCGGATTACCGCTTTCAGGTCGGAGGCAGCGAGAAAGGAGGGGAGTCCTTCGAGGAAGGCCCTGAACGAGCCGCCGCTCTCATGGGGGAGAGCGGCCGATTCGATCTCGACTCTGGACCTCCTTGAACAGAGGGGGTACGTCTTTATCTTCTTCAGCGAGACCGGCCTATAGCGTTTCATACAGGAGATTTTACCACAACGACGACGAAATGAAGAAGCGCGATTGATTTTCCCGGTGGGGTTATGCTATTTTAGTGCTCGCTCAGACGTATAAACCATCACAGAGGAGGATACTTTGGCCGGAAAATCAGCACCAAAAAAGAATCTCTCCGCACTGAAGAGAGACCGTCAGGCGGAAAAGAACAGGCTCCGTAATAAGGCCGTGAAGACGGCGATAAAGACGATCACAAAGAAGGTGGAGACCGCTGTTGCGAACAAGAACAGGGAAGAGCTCCAAAAGATATTTGCGGAAGCGACGAAGACCATCACGAAAGCTGCCTCAAAAGGCGTAATACACAGGAACACCGCTTCGAGAAAGGTATCCCGCCTCGCGAAGCTTGCCAACACCGTTTTCAAATCCGAAGTAGCCTGATAAGAAGGTATTCCATAGGAAAGGTCCCCCCCGACGTCTTTATGCGCAGGTCCGCTTCGTGGAGGAGACCGAAGACCCTGTCATAATAGCCCCTCTTCCCCTTATCCCGCTGAGACAGACGACTGTAGTGCCAGTTGATCGCGCCGAGGAGACTGTACGAGTCGGCGCTCTCCTGAAGGGCCTTCGCGATCCTGAAGACCCGTCCGGCGTCCCGATCCTTCACAGCGTCCACGAGGTCAAATACCGAATAGTCGTTGCCGCCGCTCACAATATCCACAATATCATCCTTGTTGATCGGATTCTTCCCTATGAGGATGAATTTTTCGAGTTCAGAGGAAATGAGTCCGACATCGGGTCCGATCAACCCGATGAGATAGTCCAGAGCTTCATCAGTCAGGACCAATCCCTTTTGTCGGGCCCTCTCCCTGATCCATGACGGGATATCCTGCTCCCGCATGTCGAGGGGTATCGCCTTGACCTTCTTCGTAAGCCCTGTAAACTGGGCCTTCGGTTTCCCCCGGTGAAGGAGAACGAGGACAGATGAAGGAGCCGGGTCAGCGATGTACCTTTCAAGCCCCTCCATCTCTTTCTTGCCGAGTTCCTGGACATTTTCGAGGATGACGGTCCTGCGGCCTCCCATGAAGGGCAACGTATTTACACTATCGATGACCTGGTCAAGAGACGGTCTTTCATCGATGCCGTCGAGGTCATAGACGGACAGGCCGAAACTTCTCTCCGCTTCGGGTATCGCCCCCGAGACCATGAAAGAGGCCTCTTTCAGAAGATAGCTCTCTTCGGAGTAAAGGAAATATACGGGTGCGCGCAGACCCTTTTCGATCTCCTGTATGAAATGCCTGATGCTCATGAGTATATTACCGAGGCGACAAGCTCCGTCGAAAAATCCCTCAACGCCTTTTCTATCGCCACTTCCTTTCGCGCCATGACAACGTTGAGACTGTCCGTACTCAGAAAGGAGACGATGAAGACCCCTCCTTTTGCTAGCGGCCTGACCTTGCCGGACGGCCCGACGAGTTTAAAATCTCCCCTGATGATCACCTCATATTCGACGGCAACACTGTTCTTCTCGGAAAGGACCCTCATCTGAAAGACATTAATTACCCCTTCTATCCGGTATTCGGAATTCTGAACCAGGGTAAATCCGTTCTTCATGAGTTCCTCAACGAGCGCCACCTGCATCCTGTCTTCCAGCTTCGGCTCGAAGGTCCTGTTCGCGATCTTCCCGAGGCTGACCGCCTGAAACGGAAGGTTTGCCTTGCCCTGTATCGAGTAGCCGCAAGAGACCAAACAAGAAGCCATGAGCAGAACGGAAAGCACTGTCCCAAAATAATGATACGACCCTTTCTCTCTCCTCACCCTGTATCCCATGCCTTCTCTTCCATGCGGTCTCTTCATATCACGATATTCACGAGCCTTCCCTTCACCACAAAGATCTTCTTCAGCGTCTTGCCCGAAAGGATCTCCCGCGTCCTCTCCTCTGCCAGCGTCCTCTCCTTAATCTCTTCGTCGGAAAGTCCTTGCGGGACCATGATCTTCGACCTCACCTTACCGTTGACCTGGATAACAAGCTCTATCTCCTCCTCACGCGCTATCTCTTCGTCCCATTCAGGCCAGCTCCTCCCGAACAAGTCCGGTTCATTGCCTATCGCGTCCCAGAGTTCCTCTGCGATGTGAGGAGCGAAAGGAGAGAGGAGCATGAGAATCGTCTCGACGGCATATCTGAATATCGCCCTGTCGTCGTCATCTTCTGCCTTGAAAGCGGAAAGTTCATTCACGAGTTCCATGAGGGCCGCGATCGCGGTGTTGAAATGGTATTCCCGCTCTATGTCAAGGGTCACCCGCTTTATCGTCTGATGCGTCTTCCGCAAGAGTTGTGAGGCAAGAGGCGACAGGCTCGCTGTCTGATGAATGTCGGCAACTTCGGATGAGCCCCCCTGCCCTTTTTCCGTCAGTTCCGGTCGGTTCCTGAAGACGATTCCCCAGACCCTGTTCAAAAACCGGTAAGCCCCTTCAACACCCCTGTCAGACCATTCGAGGTCTTTCTCAGGAGGGGCGGCAAAGAGGGAAAAGAGCCGCGCGGTATCAGCGCCGTATCTATTGATGAGATGGTCGGGGTCGACCACGTTCTTCTTCGACTTCGACATCTTTTCGACCCGGCCCCTTATGACATCCCTCCCGCAATGGAGGCACTTCCCGTCCTTCAGTTCCTCGGGGAAGAGCCAGTCGTGCTCGGGACATTTCAAGGTCTCCATGCATACCATCCCCTGAGTGAGGAGGTTCGTGAACGGCTCGTCGATATCGAGAATGCCGATGTCCCTCATGACGCGGGTGAAAAAACGGGAATAGAGAAGGTGAAGGACCGCGTGCTCCACACCGCCTATGTATTGATCCACCGGCATCCAGTAAGCGATGTTATCCCTCTTGAGGGCCTCTTCGTCCCTTCTCGAACAGTACCGCACATAATACCAGGATGAATCGACGAAGGTATCCATGGTGTCCGTCTCACGCCGCGCCCCGCCCCCGCACTTCGGACAATCTACTCTCAAAAATTCCTCCGAATCGAGGAGCGGAGATCCTCCCTGCCCGGTAAACTTCACCCCCTCGGGGAGGATGACCGGAAGGTCCTTCTCGTCCACAGGGACGATACCGCATTTTTCACAATAGATGATCGGAATCGGCGTGCCCCAGTATCTCTGCCGCGAGACGCCCCAGTCACGGAGTTTGTAGTTGATGACCCGTCTGCCGAGCCCGCGCCCTTCGATGTATTCTCCGATCTTCCTCTTCGCCTCCCCGCTCGGCAATCCGCTGAACTGGGCTGAGTTGATGAGAATCCCTTCGTCCTCAAAGGCCCCGGTAATCGGTTCAGGATTCGCCGATGCCTTATCCTCGGGAACGATTACTACGTTAATCGGAAGACCGTACTCTTTCGCAAAGTCAAAATCCCTCTGGTCATGAGCAGGCACCGACATGATGGCGCCTGTCCCGTATTCCATGAGCACGAAGTTCGCGACGTAGACAGGTATCTTTTCGTTGTTCATCGGGTTACGTGCGTAATGGCCGGTAAAGAAACCCACCTTTTCTTCTACGTTGCCGTACTTCGCTTTTATCCCATTCAATTTTTCCCTGTCTGTCACGAGTTTCTCCCAAAGGGGATGTCCCGGCGCGATGCAGACAAAGGTCACCCCCCAGAGGGTATCGGGCCTCGTCGTGAATATCCGCATCTTTTCATCCGTCCCCTCTATCGGAAAATCTACCTCAACGCCTTCGCTCTTGCCGATCCAGTTCTTCTGCATAGCCACGACATTCTCGGGCCAGCCCTTGAGTTTGTCGCATCCCACGAGCAGTTCATCGGCATACGCGGTGATCTTGAAGAACCACTGCTCGAGTTCTCGCTGGATCACCTCGTTGTCGCAGCGCCAGCACTTCCCGTCTATCACCTGCTCGTTGGCAAGAACCGTGGCGCAGGACCGGCACCAGTTCACGAATGAGGCCTTCTTATAGGCGAGCCCCTTTTCATACATCCTGAGGAAGAACCACTGGTTCCATCGGTAGTATTCCGGGGAGGAGGTCGTCACCTCCCTGTCCCAGTCGTAGCTGAGCCCCATGCGGTTTAGCTGTCTCCTCATGAAATCGATATTCTCATGAGTCCATTCTGCAGGATGTATTCCCTGTTTTATCGCCGCGTTCTCCGCGGGGAGGCCGAAAGAGTCCCACCCCATGGGATGGAGGACGTTGTACCCGCGCATGCGCTTGTACCTCGCGATGACATCCCCTATCGCATAATTCCGCACATGTCCCATATGGATCTTACCTGAAGGATAAGGGAACATCTCGAGACAATAGAATTTCTTTTGGGAAGTCTCCGTATCGGTTCTGTAAGGCTTTTTCTCGGACCAGTACGCCTGCCACTTCAACTCCACCCGCTGCGGCTCGTATCGCTCTTCCAAGATCTCTTACCTCCCGTGATAATCAGAAAAGTATACCATAAGGGTCTTCAGCAAGGCACGGGACTCGCATCTCTCAGTTCTCCGTCAGTCATGTCTATCTCCGTCTTACCCACAATAACTGCTGTAAACCGAGTACCATGTTTCAGAGGAGTGAGGACCTGCAAGGTTTCTCTGTCGGCATCGATTCCCTCGATGAAGCCTAGAGAGATATCCCTGTTATGCTCATTCCTGAAAGAAACGATCCTGTTCCTCATACGCGTTATGTCCCCTCTCAGGGGTCCACCGGTCATTCTTAGGGGGATATCCGCAGTACGAACCTCTATGACATCGGCACCGTGAAAATATGCAGCGATCTTCTCAAAGCGATAACAACCCCGCTGGGACGGACTTTTTGCCCCGATAAAATCGGGGACAGGGAGGCGACAGACCCGCGGGCGTCTTTGAAGAAGGAAGGGGTCGAGGATATGGTCCAATTCTCCGGAACGGTCAACGGCGAGGATGATGTCTGGACAGATGATATCCGCCTTATGCTGCTTCAGCAGACGGCCCGCTGGTTCCGCTATCAGGCCTGTCGTGTCGATAATTACTTTGTCGCAGGAAGACGCGGCCTTATCCGTCATCAGCTTCGCGCCGGTCACGGCAGGAAGGAGGCTGCCGAGGGGGGTGACGGTACCGGTGAAATAGAAGTCTTCGGTCATGACGCCGGACCAGCCTTCGAATCCTCCCCTCACTTTTCCCCAAGCCACGGTCGTGGGAGGGCCGATATGAGATTGTCCCATGTCGAGGTCTACAATGCCGACCGTTGAGTCCTTTGCGAGGGAGTGTGCCAAATGTTCGATGAGGGTCGTCTTGCCGGAATCGGAACCGCCTAAGATCATGATTATCTTATTCGCCGATTCGGTCAACTCACGGAGGACCGCCTTATCCCGAATGAAGTCTTCTAATGTCCCGGCCATAGCACCGTCATCGATAGAGTTCTCATCTTCGCCACCGAGCCTGCTCACGCACTCCTCATTCATTATACATACACATATTCCGTCCCGTGCAGAACATGCGGCCTGAAGTTCATGAACAACCCAAACGAAAAGTGATAGGATACATCATGGTCGAGATAGACGGCAGCCAAGGAGAAGGCGGCGGTCAGATACTCAGAACAGCCCTCGGTCTCTCCTGTCTCTTAGCAAAACCCTTCAGGATATTCAATATCAGAAAAGGCAGGGAGAGACCCGGGCTCATGCCCCAGCATCTCACAGCGGTCAGGGCTGCTCAGCTGATATCGAACGCCGAAGTAAGGGGTGACTCCAAAGGATCATCGGAGCTTCTCTTTTCACCGCGAGAGGTGAAGGCCGGAGACTTTTTCTTCGACACCGGTACTGCCGGCTCTGTCACCCTCGTTCTCCAGACGATCATACCCGCGCTTATTTCCGCAAAAAAGAGAACCACGGTCATCCTAAAAGGAGGGACCCACGTTCCCCTCAGTCCATCCTATCACTATATTGCGGGCGTCTTTGTCCCCATCCTGAGAAAACTCGGGGTCTCGATAAACGTATCCATAGAGTCTTACGGATTCTACCCGAAGGGCGGAGGGAAAATCAGAGTTGAAATCTCTCCTCCAAACGAGATTAAACCCCTGAGGGTCGCAGAAAGGGGAAAGGTCTTCGCGCTGCGGGGATATTCGGCTGTCGGGAATCTACCGCTTTCGATAGCGGAGAGACAACGGAACGCCATGGTCGAAAAGATCCATTCCGTGATCAAGGCCCCATCTTTTGATGAAAAGATCGAACTGCTCAATGTCTCTTCCTTTGGACAGGGAACGTTTATATACCTTCAGTCGGAATCGGAACATTCATCAGCTGGCTTCACAGCACTCGGCGCGAGGGGAAAGAGGGCCGAGAAAGTCGGAGAGGAGGCGGGAGCTGATTTCCTCGAATATTACGCTTCAGGCGCGGCCTTTGACCACCATCTCCCCGACCAGATAGTCCCATACCTTTCACTCTGCCGGGATGAATCGGAATTCACCACTTCTTCCATAACCTCCCATCTCATGACCAACCTCTGGGCCATCGGCCTGTTCCATGACTTCACGTATTCTGTCCAAGGCGAAGTTGGGAAGCCCGGAAGTGTTAGGATAAACCAACGGCCTGTATAATCAGAACTACGTACAAGTGTTCGTCTTGCGGGCTTTCATAAATTTCTTGTTTTGTGGCTCGAAGTCCGATAAGATTTCATTGAGGGGTCGATGTAATTCTGCAATGTTTCGGGCAAGGAGGAAATCAATGATTAAGAAGAGCGCCTTCATTGCGATGTTGCTTGTTGTCATGGGTTTTGGGTCTGCCTTTGCAGTCCAAATAGACTCTCTTGCTTCAGGCTCGGAGAGTGTATTGCCGCCAACTAGGGTCTTTGTTAATCCCAGTGGGTTGGGAGACGCGTTGATTTACGGGTATTACAATGTGAGGGACGCCAACCGTAAGAATATCTTTACAGTCATTAACACAAGTTCGTCATATGGTGTTAGGGCGAGGATAAGATTCAGGGAAGCGGCTGACATCAATACAGAGGACGGACTCTGCAACGGTGGGTGGGAGATTCTGAGCTTGGATATCTGCTTGAGCCCTAATGATGTTTGGAGCGGTGAAATTATCAGTGACGCTGACGGCGCTGCGCGACTCTTCTCGACAGACAACGATACGTTCACTCAGATGATTCCCGCGATGCCGTCTGATCCTAATCCTGCTGTCATATTCCCGACTATGTTCCCAAACGGGGTTGAGTTCAACTTCGGCAGTTCCAACCGTGACATCACCGCTGACCAGACACGTGAAGGCTTTTTTGAGGTGATAGCCATGAACAAGTTGGGTG
>Ga0187779_10000718_pt1 | contig 21858 bp, 22 predicted proteins | sample 1015_Q2_SP10_10__FD_132435 | JGI IMG/M metagenome (GOLD analysis project Ga0187779, IMG submission 132435) | Tropical peat soil microbial communities from peatlands in Department of Meta, Colombia - 1015_Q2_SP10_10_MG | ecosystem: Environmental > Terrestrial > Soil > Wetlands > Peat | place... | reverse complement strand
TTTGTCCACGAGCGACACGCGACGAATACCAATCTGCCACGCCTGGCCGGCTGGTTCGGGAACGATCCCGACACTCGGTTTCGTTTGCATCTTGAGCCGGAATTCGTTCCGGTTCCGACAGCGGACGGCTGGCAGATCAGTAACCCGCCGATTTTTTCCATGGCGCCATTGCGCGCGTCATTGGCGATCTTTGATGAAGCCGGGGGAATGGAGCCGCTTCGCAAAAAATCGATCAAACTGACCGGTTATCTGCAATTCCTGTTAGGTCAGGCGGGCTCAGACCAGTTCACTGTAATCACGCCTGACGACACAAAGGCGCGCGGATGCCAATTGTCGATTCTCGCGCACAAAAATCCCAAGGAATTATTCAAGGCGCTTCAAACGACCGATGTGAAATGCGATTTTCGGGAACCGAACGTCATCCGCGTCGCGCCGACTCCGCTTTACAACACGTTTCTTGAGGCTTGGCGTTTCGCGCAAATTCTCGGCGCCTAACCGAGCAGCTGTTTGACACAGTCGATCAGCGTGTTGATCGAAAACGGCTTCACCAGGTACTTGACCTGATTCTGATTGAAAAAAAGAGCGATGATCGGATCGGCAGCGAAGCCGGTGATAAAAATGAATCGGTCGCCAAGTGATGGCCGAATTTCCCTTGCTCTCAAATAAAATTCGTCGCCGCGCAATTTCGGCATCTTCAAATCGCAAATGACCGCATCGTATTCGTGCGCCTTGACCTTGAGCATCGCCTCGGCGCCATCGAACGCGATGTCGACGAAGAAGTTTTCGTCGGCAAGGATCCACTGCAAGGCAGACGCCAGTTGCTGGTCATCATCAACGACCAAAATCGCTTTCAATTGAAGCGTGTTAATCGCCTCTGCGATTTCAGGCGATTCCTGTTCCAAAAAACTCATAACGGCAGCGGCTGTTAAGCAGCCGCGGTGCCAGATCACTTAAGCAGTTCGCGGTCGGATTTGATCTCGAAAATGCCCTTTCCAACTTCTCAGCCTGCAATTCTGTCCCAGCCTGCTGCGAGTTCAGCGCCGTGACTTTTCCAGAGGTAATCGGCCACGATTTGATAATCTTTTCCACCCGCCAAGGCGACCCGTTGCGAAGGGTAATGAGACAATCAAAGATTCGATGAAAACAATTTGCCTGTTGTTTGTTTCAAACGTCTTCATGAATTTGGCGTGGTATGGTCATTTAAAGTTTAGAGATAAAGCGCTTTGGATTGCCGTCGTCGTCAGTTGGGGAATTGCCTTTTTCGAATACCTCTTCCAAGTCCCGGCCAACCGCATCGGGGTAACGGAATGGAGCGTGCCGCAACTTAAGATTCTCCAGGAGTGCATTACGCTCGTCGTCTTTACCATAATCGCGTTCATTCTTTTTCGTTCGCCCGTTCGTTGGAACTATTGTGTTTCTTACGCGCTGATCGTCGGCGCGGTTTATTTCGCCTTTAAATTCTGACCGTCCATTCATAGAACCGTGCGTATCGCATGGCGAAATTCGTTTTGATCGGCAGTGGACTTGCGGGCGGACTCCTCGCGGCCTATCTCGGCCGACGCGGATACGACGTCGATCTTTACGAACGGCGGGGTGATCCGCGCGAAGGCAATCTTGTGGGCGGGCGCTCGATTAATCTCGCCCTTTCAACCCGAGGAATTCACGCGCTCGAACAAATCGGCATCGCCAATGAAGTTCTGCAAAACGCCATTCCGATGCGGGGCCGAATGATTCACGAAAAATCGGGCCTGCTCCATTTCGTGCCCTACGACGCTGATCCGAACAAATTCATCAATTCGATCGGCCGCGCGGCGCTCAATACAACCGTCATTGAAGCGGCGCAGCGTTATCCAAACGTCCGTGTGCATTTCAATCATCGTTGCACCGAGGTCGATATCAATTCAGCGACCGCTCACCTTCTCAACACCGCAACAACCCAACTGGTTGCCTCGGGCAGCGCCGTTATCGGAGTCGATGGAGCCTTTTCGGCGGTCCGCCAGTCGATGCAGCGCCAGATTGAGAATTTCGATTACGACGAAAGTTATCTCGCGCATGGATACAAAGAATTGACCATTCCGCCGGGACCGAGCGGTTCCTGGCAGATGGAAAAGAATGCGCTCCACATCTGGCCGCGAAAAAGTTTCATGATGATCGCGCTGCCGAATCCCGACAGTTCGTTCACCTGCACGTTGTTTTGGGAATTCGAAGGACCTCGAAGTTTTGCGACCACCAGGACCAACGATGATGTCCGCCGATTTTTTAACGAAGAATTTCCTGATGCGGTTCCGCTCATGCCGCAGTTGTTGGAGGATTTTCGGCAAAATCCAACCGGCTCGTTGGTCACGATTCGCTGCGCTCCCTGGTTTTATCGGGACAAAACTTGTCTCGTCGGCGATGCCGCTCATGCAGTTGTGCCATTTTATGGTCAGGGCATGAACGCAGCCTTCGAGGATTGTGTCGTGCTTGACGAATGCCTGGCCGAATTCCCAGACGATCGACAACATGCCTTTGCTCAATATTTCCAGCGCCGGAAACAAAACGCCGATGCTCTGGCCGATCTCGCCATTGGCAATTTCATCGAAATGCGCGACAAAACCGCCTCGCGCGTATTTCGGGCTAAGAAAAAGCTGGATCACTTTCTCCAAGCCACATTTTCGGGAATTTACCTCCCGCTTTACACGATGGTGACATTCACCCGAATTCCGTATGCCGAAGCTTCCAAACGTGCTCGGATCCAGGATCGCCTGGTTTATGGTGCGATTTTCTGCCTGTTGCTGATAATCGGGTTTATCGCAGCTCTCTTGGCAAGGGGGTAGGCAAGCGTTGCGAGGCTTTGATTTCAAAGAGCAAAAACGGTCTGTGATTCCGGAATTTAGAATGTCTCCCACGAAACGGATTGGGATCGTGCTGCTGCAATTATCGGTCACCGCGGCCGGGCTCTTCTACGTGTTTCACAGTGCTCGTATTCGCGAGCAGGCGATCGAGACGTTGCAGCATTCACATTGGACCTGGCTGCTGATTGGCTGGTGCTGTTACGGAATGGTGGAAATACTTGCGACCCTTCGGTGGCAAATTCTTTTGCGCATTCAAGGCATCGGCCTGAGCTGCCCGCGTGCGTGGACCATCGTCGTGATCGGATTGTTCTTTAACATGTTCCTGCCAGGATTGATTGGCGGCGACGCGGTCCGGCTTTACCTGATCTTCAAACAGGCAACTCGAAAAAAGATGCCTGCCACGCTTTCGGTGGTGATGGATCGATTGCTCGGGTTGTGTTCGATTTTATTTCTCGGTGCCGTGGCAATCCTCTTACGTTTCGGCTGGCTGACTCAGTTCCCGGAGACCAGGCACGTGACTTACCTGGCCGCGGCGATCCTGGGGACATGCGTCGCGGTAGTAGGCTTCTTGTTTGGTCTTGTTATTCTGGTGCCGCAATCTCGACTGGCTAATCGACTTCCATTTCGGAAATCGATCGAGCAGGCTGTTGTGGCTCTTAAGATCTATCGTAATCGCCCGCTGCAAATCGGGCTTTCATTCGTCATCACGCTGGCCTCTCATTTCGCCTACTACTTAGCATTCTACTCCGCGATGCGCTCGTTGGAGGCCGGCGAGGTTCACCGCCTCTCGCATATCGTCGATTTCGTTTCGCTGATGCCGCTGGTGAACACGATTGTTGGCGTGCCGATTTCTTTCGGAGGCGCAGGTGTTCGGGAAGCGCTATTTCAAACCTTGCTCGGACAATTGATGCATGTTCCCGCATCGCTGGCAGCGCTGACGGCCTCTCTTGGTTTTCTCATTCAAGCCTCGTGGGGAATTGTTGGCGCCACCGCTTATTTGCTGATTTTTTCGAGTTGGCGGAATCACAACTGACGACTGGCTGGATTGGCGGGGTCGATTCGAAGTTCTCCTTGACAGTCTAGGTAAAAGATTGAACGATTATCTTACCAAGACTGTCTAGGTTAACAATTTATGGTTAAAGGAAAACCCGATCTCGTTTATGGAACGCTCGACATGCTCATTCTCAAGGCGCTCCAATATGATCCGCGACACGGGCTCGCCATTGCCGACCGGATCCAGCAGATGTCGAACGACATTCTTCGGGTCGAACAAGGTTCCCTTTACCCGGCTTTATATCGCTTAGAAGCACAGGGCTGGATCAAAGCTGAGTGGGGCGTTTCGGATAACAATCGCAGGGCCCGATTTTACAAACTCACTGCCGCCGGCCGCAAGCAACTCTCGGCAGAACAAGAACACTGGGCGCGGATTACGAAGGGAATCGGTCTTGTCCTGACGGGAGCCTGAAAAATCATGCCTCGATTGCGCGCCTGGTTCTCTCGATTGCTCGGACTTTTTCGCAAGCAACGCAGCGATGCGGAGATGACCGAGGAAATTCGGCAGCATCTCGATCTTTTAATCGAACGAAATATTTCTTCGGGAATGTCGCCGAACGAGTCGCGCCATGCGGCGCTCAGAAAATTCGGCGGGGTTGAGCAAATCAAAGAGGCTGCCCGCGAGCAGCGGCTCTGGCGATGGGCCGATGAATTTTTGCAAGACCTTCGCTTCGGCGCACGCATGCTGTTGCGCAATCCCGGCTTCTCGGCACTGGCCATTCTTTGCCTGACTCTCGGTATCGGTACAACTGCGGCAGTCTTCAGTTGGATCGAAGGAATACTCGTTAGGCCCTATCCACTCGTTGCGCATCAGGACCGGATGTTCGCGCTCAGCGCCACGACGCGCGGCGTTCAGGGTTACACCGGAATCTCTTATCCCGATTTCATCGATTTCGAGAAAAATTCAACTCTGTTCGAATCGTTTATCATCGATAAAATCATGGGCACGACGCTGAGCGTTGGGGATCGGGCGGAGCGCGCGTCAGGTGGAATCGTTTCGGCGAATTATTTCGATGCGCTTGGCGTGCAGCCGATGCTCGGCCGCGGCTTCAGGCCGGAAGAAGGGACCGGGCGGAACGCGCACCCGGTCACAGTGATCAGTTACCAGACCTGGCAAGACCGGTACAAAGGTGATCCTGACGTTGTTGGTAAGACACAATATCTGAACGGAATTCAGCATACCATCATTGGCGTCGCGCCGGAAAAATTCCACGGCACCTTTATTGGCTACGGCTTTCAATTCTGGGTACCGACTTCGATGCAGGAAACATTCGATTCGACCGGTTACAAACTGGAAGATCGCGGCGCACGCTGGATTGAGGCCTATGTATTTTTGAAACCGAGAGTGACGCGCGAGCAAGGACAAGCAGAACTCGCTGCGATCGCAAGACGTTTGGAAAAGGATTATCCGGAAACGGATCGCGGGCATGAGATCGCGCTCCTGCCATTGTGGAAAACACCGTTCAATCAGGCCGGAGCGTTGTCTACAACACTCGCGATCACTCTTGCCGTTGCGGTCTTTGTTTTGCTGATCGCCTGCGCAAATGTGAGCAACTTGCTTCTGGTTCGGTCGTTACTGCGCCGGCACGAAATGACGATGCGCCTCGCGCTCGGGGCGGGCCGACGTCGGCTGATCAAACAACTCGTTACCGAAGGTTTGCTGCTTTCCATCATTGCGGCCATGGGCGGAATCGCGGTCGCCTATTGGGCACGCAACTCGCTCGTGTTGGCGTTTCCTTCACCGGCTCCGGGCATCATCATGGAGTTCGCCGGACAAATCGACTGGCACGTACTCGCCATCGCGATCGCGATTTGTGTCGGCTCGACGCTGCTGTTCGCGCTCGTCCCGGCAATTCAGGCAAGCCAGGTCGATCTTTCGGGCGCGCTCAAGGCCGAAGCCGGCGGTGTGCTTGCCGGATCGAGCCGTTCGCGTCTGCGCTCCGCGTTCGTGCTTGTACAGGTTTCGCTTAGCTTTGTCTTGCTCGCAGGAACCGCGTTGCTCTTGCAAAGCCTGCAACGATTACAAAAAGCGAGTCCCGGGTTTTCAACCAATGTGTTGGTGTCTGGCGTGGATTTGTTTTCCTCTGGCTACAATGTCGAGCGCGCGAAGAGTTTTCATGCGCAATTGCTCGATCGCGTGCGTGAATTGCCGGGCATCGAATCGGCAACGTTGACACGGGTGCCGCCGTTCACCTATCTCCCGTACTCCACCGCGGCGATTGAAGTGGAGGGGTATCAGGCTGCGCCTAACGAGCAACCGACCGCCGAATACGACGAAGTGGCTGAGCAATATTTCGCGACCATCGGCATCCCGATTCTGGCCGGGCGCGAGATTCTACGCACCGACGACGAGTCCGTGCTGCCGGTTGCGATCGTAAATGAAACAATGGCGGCGAAATATTGGCCTGGAAAAGATCCGGTCGGTCAACGACTGAAAGTCAATGACAAGTGGTTTCAAGTGATTGGCGTGGCCAAGAACGCGAATTACAACACCAAACTGGAACCGCCAAAGCCATTCTTCTACGTATCGCTGCGACAGAATTGGTCGGTGCAAAATTACGTTTTGATTCGCACGCAACAGAATGCTGGTGCCATTCTGAGTATGCTTGCGCGGGAAGTGCATGCGCTCGATGGCACCATCGCACCGCGCGTTGTTTATCCATTGCAGGAGAATGTCGATCGGATGAGCTACACCCAACGGCTTTCCGTCGCACTCGTTGCAATATTCGGCAGTATGGCCTTGTTTCTTGCTGCGATCGGCCTCTACGCGGTGATGTCGTATTCGGTTTCGCAAAGCACGCGCGAGCTCGGCGTGCGGATGGCACTGGGCGCGAGCGTACGGGATGTCTTGCAATTGATCATTTCACGCGGATTGCGATTGACCATTGCCGGAATAGCCATCGGTCTCGCCGCTGCATTAATGCTCACCCGCTTGTTAGGCAACCTGCTTTATCAGGTGAACCCGCGCGACCCAATCGCGTTCGGTGCAGCGATAATTGTTTTGATCGCCGTAGCGCTTGTTGCCTGTTTTCTTCCCGCTCACCGCGCCACTCGGATCGATCCTGTCCGCGCTTTGCGAATCTAACGCCTCGACTCGCACGAGATTTTTGACGGACCGCAAGTTTGCGACAAATCAATCGATCGAGCGTCAAAAACCGCCGGGCGAAGGCGATGGACTGGCGAAAATTCCACTTTGGCCGCTTTGATCGTTTCGATGGCCGCCGTGATGTCCATGTGGATGGTTGTCTGCATTATCTGAATCGTGCGTGCAGCCTGCGCCAAGCAACGCACAGGCAATGAGAAGGTTCTTTAATCGTCTATCCCGCACCAGAAAGAAAAACGAGCGTACCATCAAGCGAATGACAGATCGGCATATGCAAAGGTTACAGTTCCTTTTGAGTAATCCGGACGAGTCAGACAAAAGCCGCGGTTCGGGCTTGAACGGGCGCACGAAGGGCGCGGCTGCCCGCCGCTCCGTGACCATGATCTAAAAGTGTTGTCGTGATTTTCCTAAAGCGTAATCTTTCAACACCGAAACAACTCAACACCGCAACCTTCAACTCTTCACTTCCAAATATGGCTGACACATACGTTCCAATGATTAGTTCCGGCACCGCCGGTTCACTCGGAGTTCTGCACCTGCCGCGAATGTGGCAGAAGGTTTCACTCGAAGCCCAAGGCAAACTTGCCGCCGGTTATCCGGGCATCGGCAAAGGTTTCGATGCGATGACCTGCGCCGCCCTCGGCCTCGATGAACAAGCGGTGAAAGACTTCATCAAGAAAAACAAGCCGACCTATCCGCAATTCGAAACGTGGGTGACGAAAAGCGCGAAGTCACTTAATCGCGAATCGATCGAAAAACACAATGCCGCAGTGCGCGGTTACAATCACGACGACGAAACACGCAAAGTCATTTGCAGCGCGTGTGGAATTCCCGACGACGCGTCTGCGCCCAAGGATGCGGTGAACTTGAATAATCTCGATGACTGGTTTGAGTTTCACCGAGCAGTACTGAAGTAACGCAATCTGCGCAAATCCGTGAAATCTATGGATCGCCTTCAGTTATGCCGTCACTGACTTACGCGGATTATCTGGATCTGGAGAAGTTGCTTACGCTGCAAAAGCCACGCTCCAAGCCGGCAGAGCACGATGAAACATTGTTCATCGTGATTCACCAGACCTACGAGCTCTGGTTCAAGGAGCTGCTGCATGAGTTTGAAAAAATTAACCGCGATTTTTCTACGGGCGATCTCTTCGGCGCGATCCATTCCTTCAAACGCGTCCGCACGATCATGAAAGTCCTGGTCGCGCAGATCGACATCCTGGAAACAATGACGCCATCGTCATTCTCAAGTTTTCGCGACCGGCTCGAGACCGCCTCGGGATTTCAATCGGTGCAGTTTCGCGAGCTCGAGTTCATGCTCGGTTACAAGCGCGAATCGACCATGAAATACGTAAAACCGGATTTCCCGGGGGCGGATCGGCTGCAAAAACGCCTGGGTGAACGCACCGTGATCGATCATTTCTACGATTTTCTTGAAAGTCGCAACGCAAAAATTCCGGCGGAACTTAAAAGGCGCGACCTAACGAAGGCCAACGAGCCTAACGAGCAGGTGCAAAAGGAGATTCTCAAACTTTACCAGAGTTCGCCCGAAGTTTCGATCCTGTTCGAGTTGATGACCGATTTCGACGAAGGGTTGCAGGAGTGGCGGTATCGCCACATCAAGCTGGTCGAACGAACCATCGGCGCAAAGAAAGGCACCGGTGGATCGCCGGGAGTGCCGTTTCTGATGCAATCGTTGTTCAAACCGGTCTTTGCCGATCTTTGGGCGATCCGGCACGAAATGTAGCTCATAATGAAGACTCAATTCGAGTTTCGGAGGACGGTTGAAACATTCACCGCCGGCGCGAAAACTCTACCGCAACGGTATTTCGTTTCGCCCGAAGTTTTTGCCGAAGAACAGGAGAAGATTTTTTCTGATCACTGGATTTTAGCCGGCCACCAAAGCGAAATCCCAAAAGCTGGCGATTACCTTATCGCAGAAATTGCCGGAGAAAGCGCGATCATCGTTCGCACGCCTTCGGAAGGAAGCTGCGGCGCAGGAAGCGACCGCACCGGAAAAATCCGTGGCTTTTACAACGTTTGTCGGCATCGCGGGTCACGACTCAAAGAGGACGCGTGCGGTCACCTGTCAGCAATTCAATGTCCGTACCATGCCTGGACCTATTCGCTCGACGGCAAATTGATCGGCGCGCCGCAGATGGAAGAGAATTTCGACAAGGCCGATTATTCGCTTGCTACGGTAAATCTGGAATTGTGGGAGGGATTCATTTTTGTGAATCTGAAGAATAATCCGATCGCGCTCGCTCAGTGGTTTGGGCCATTAAACAGCAAGTTCTCGGAGTGGAGAATGTCCTCATTGCGCTCGGCCAGGCGGATCGAGTACGACATCCGCGCCAATTGGAAACTCGTTTTCGAAAATTATTCGGAGTGCTACCACTGCGCCGGCGTCCATCCGGAGCTGACGAAATTATCGCCGTCGGATTCTGCGCAAAACGATCTTTTCCAGGGACCATTTCTGGGCGGGTTCATGACGATCGAAGACGGCCGAAGCCTGACGCGGAGTGGCAATGCCTGCGCACGCTCGATTGCCAGCAGAGTTTCCAATCGCGTCTTTTACTATTCGATCTTCCCCAACATGCTTCTGAGTTTGCATCCCGATTACGTGATGGTGCATCAGCTTCTGCCGAAGTCGCCTTCCGAAACGCTGATCCGGTGCGATTGGTTTTTTCATCCCGGGGCGTTCGATCGAAGCGATTTTAATCCGGACGACGCAATCGAATTTTGGGACATGGTAAACCAGCAGGATTGGCATGTGTGCCAGCTGAGCCAGCAGGGAATTTCCTCTCGCGGGTATCAACCAGGACCGTACTCGCCGCGAGAGAGCATTCCGGCCGCGTGGGACGATTATTATTTAAAAGTGCTAAATTAACGAGGGTCAAAGACGCGCCAGGATTTTTGTCGCGGCGGACTTTCCCTGCTCCACGGCAGCATCGGCCGGCAGCCCATGGATACCAATTGTGATCAAGACGTCCCCTTTCAGGACGTTCAACATTTCAAGACCAGTTGTTTTGTCGTGATAGAAGATCGCCTTGTCGCCGAGTCCGTCCACCCTGGTCGATTTAGCATCATCCGCAGGTAGAATTGAAAACATGGTCTTGGTCAAGTTGGGCGGTGCGTCACGGCCGGGGATGACGAGATCAAACACGAGCGCTTTATCGCCGCTAACGGCATAATAACTCCATTCGGAATCATAAAATCCATCGGCGCCCTCCTTGTTTCGCCCTTTGGGATCCTTCACCGGCACACCGAGAATCTTTTCGGCGTCTGCTTTAGTGATGACGGCGGATAGGTCAAGCTTCGACCCGGCCGACACGCAGTAAGTGCTAAAACAAACGCCCGCCAATGCGAAAATCAGTTTACGTTTCATACGTTCGCTAGGTCGAAACTAATTTGGTTGCGGAGATCTAATCTCAAAATAGATCAGAAATCGAGAAACACGCGCGAGTCATCGGCTTGAGTGCTGCTCTTTATCGGACTCCTGGCCGGCAATTATGCGCCTTCCCAAACTGTTTCGCATTTTCGTGATCACGGTCTCCGTCGGGGTCGTTCTCGCTTAGCGACATCACGTGCAGTGGAATTAGCCCATGCCGAGAAACTCGCGAGCCGCGCCGGCAAATAACTGCGTTTTCAGCTCATCTGAAAAGTCGCGACATGATTCGATCAGTTCACCGGCCTCGGCTTCGCCTAACGGAAACGGATAGTCGGAGCCGAGAGCGACACGTTGCGGGCCAAACAATTTGATCAGCGATTTCAGCGCGTCGATGTCGTGCACGAGCGAGTCGACATAAAAGCGGGCGGGGACATCTCCGTCCGCCAGATATTTTTTGGGCTCGGTCTCGTTGTCGATCGCAACCAGGTCCGGCCGGACATGAAACCCGTGTTCGATGCGCCCGATCGTCCCGGGAAAAGCGCCGCCGCCATGCGCAAAAGCGACCCGCAAGTTGGGAAACCGCTCGAACACACCGCCAAAAATCATCGAGCAGATCGCGAGGGAGGTTTCAGCGGGCATACCGACCAGCCACGGCAGCCAATACTTCGTCATCCGCTCCTTGCCCATCATGTCCCACGGATGAACGAAAATCGCGGCGCCCAGATCTTCGGCCGTCTTCCAAACCAGATCGAGCGACGGATGATCGAGATTGCGGCAATCCGGACCGTGGCAATGGTCGTTCGGGTCAACGTGCGTTCCAATCTCCACACCGCGCAATCCCAGCTCGCGGACACATCGATCCAATTCGCGCGCTGCCAGATCGACATCCTGCAAGGGAAGTGTGCCGAGACCGGTGAAACGTTCCGGATGGGCGCGAACGACTGCTGCGATGTGATCGTTTAACAACCGGCAAAGATCGAGCGTGTCCTTCGGCTTTGCCCAGTAACTGAACATGACCGGCACGGTCGAGAGCACCTGCATCGTGACACCGGCGCGATCCATTTCTTCAATTCGTCGCGTTGGTTCCCAAACATTGTCGCTAATTTCGCGAAAGACCCGGTTGCCGATCAACATTCGCGCACAACACGGCTTATAATGTTCCAGCCTGACGAATCCGCTGTAACCGTATTTCGCATCCAAATCCGGCCATTCGCGCGGCAGAATGTGCGTATGGATGTCTATCTTCAAGGAGAGTGACGAGTGATGAGTGACAACGGACTAGAGGCTACAAGTAACACGACAACGAGCGAACAAAACGCGTCCCCCGTCAACTTGTCACTGCCGTCCTCTAGAACGGCTTGACCGGCGCTGCTTTCTCCACCTTTCGGCCGCATTGCTTGCAGGTCCGTCGCGCGTCGTCCTTCCAGAAATCGAGCATCGCCTGGCTGAAATGCTCCACGATGTCGGCGCAATCGAAATGAATGTCCTCGACCAGCGCGCCGCAATTGTCGCAATAAAAAATTACGTGCTCTTTTTCGCCGGGCGGGCGGCGACGTTCGACCACCACGCCGATCGTATTCGGCGGCCGTTGTGGCGAGTGGGGCACGTTCGCCGGAATGAAGAATGTTTCCCCTTCGCGCACAACATGATCGATAATGCGGTCGCCCTCCCGAATCCGCACCTTGATGTCGCCCTTAAGCTGGTAAAAATACTCCTCCGAATCGACCAGATGAAAATCGTTCCGCGCATTTGGGCCTTTGATCACCATCACGAAAAAATCGCGACCGTCGTAAAGGTAACGATTGCTGACCGGCGGCTTGAATTTTTCGCGGTTTTCCTCGATCCAGTTTTCCAGATTAATCGGCGCCTGTACAGGGGACGGCGCGTTTGACGGCATTTTTGGTTTTGGTTCAGTGACAGTCGCCATAAAACCAGGGTATTTCCGCGTGGGCAAAGCGTCAAATGTAGGATCAGATAGACTAGCGGCGACATTTCAGTTGAATCGCAGAATCGCTCCCGTAATGTCGGCGACCCGATGAGACTTCGTCATCTGATCCTGCCTGGCTGCGCGGGGGCTGTTCTCACGCTGTTGCCTGCATGCGAAGAGATGCCACCAACAATGCAAAGGCCTCTCGCCGGTATGCTGGGGGCGCCGGCGGCTTCCGGCTGGTGGCAGGACGAAGGCGCGCGTGGCTCGCCGAAAATCGTTGTCCACATTAGCGAACAGAAAGCGTACTTCTACAAAGGCAAGACATTGATCGGCGAATCGACTGTCTCCACCGGTAAGCCCGGCTTTGGAACTCCGCCCGGCCATTATCACGTCGTCTCAAAGGATCGCAATCACGTCTCGAGCGAATTCGGCGATTATGTGGACGACAATGGCAAGGTGGTGAAGCCAAACGTCGACGTGCGCAAGGATTCAAGACCACGCGGAACGCATTTCGACGGCGCTCGAATGCCGTATTGCATGCATTTCAATGGCGGTTACGCCATGCACCAGGGTTACGTGCCGCCATTCGCCGCTTCGCACGGCTGCATTCGACTACCGAAAGGAATGGCCGAACACTTCTTCAACGCCGCGCCCGAAGGCACATCGGTCGTCGTTAAGGAATAACGGTCCGTTAGGCCATCACCTGGCGAAAGGCGGCGAGGAAACTTTCCATTTCGTTTCTCTTCCCAAGAGACACACGCATGTGGTCAGGCATTGCAGGGAATAATCGGCCGACCTGAACGTTGCGCTGTTTCATCGCTTCGATCAGCGGGACAACCGGCCGTTTGCAGTCGATCATGAAAAAATTTGCCTGCGACGGAATCGATTTGAAGCCGAGCTTGTCGAGTTCGCTAACCGTGAATGTTTTCGCTTCACTGATCAGCCGCCGCCCGTTTCGCACCTGATCAGCGTCTTCGAGGCTCGCGGTTGCGGCTGCCAAAGCCATCACGTTAACGCTGTCCCACATTTGCTGCGGCTTCATTCGGGCGATCGTCTCTTTCTGCGCGACACAGTAGCCGCAGCGCAATCCAGCCAGGCCATAAATCTTCGAGAACGTCCGGGAGACAATCAGGTTTGGATGATCTTTGATCAACGGAATCAGGCTTTCGTACTCCGGACTGTCGGCGTAGTGAAAATATGCTTCGTCCACGAGAATGACCGTTTCAGCCGGTGTTTTCTCGACAAAGGCGCGCAACTCGTCTTTCGGTGTAACGCTCGCGGTCGGATTGTTCGGATTGCAAACATAGATCAATCCCTTTTGTGCCGCAGCCGACATTTTCGACAGATCATGACCGTAGCTGCTGGTCAACGGAACTTTCACGACCTCCGCGCCATTCGCCCTCGCGTATTCCAGAATCGCCTCGAACGTCGGATCTGCGGCGACAAGATTGCCGCGCGCAGGACCGGTAAACGTCTCTGCGCAAATCTTCAAGATTTCGCTGGAGCCATCGCCGAGGACGATCTGGTCGTGATCGACATTGTTCAGTTTCGCCAGTTTGCCGATCAGAACATTGTTCTGCTCATCGGGATAGCGGCAGCACATACCGAAGGAACTGTGCATTGCGTCGTGCGCCCGTGGAGACGGCCCATAAGGATTCTCGTTTGCGCTCAGGCGAACGATCCCATTGGACGCCGACCTTGGTGCCGGGACGGTGGCAAGCGAGAGATTTGGCCTAACGACAGCCGCAGCCGCACCTACGCCCAAAATCTGCGCGAATCTACGACGGGAAATGGCAATTGTATTCATATGAAACCTCCAAACATGGGATTTTTACGCCGATCAGGCTCGATTGCGAGACCGAATTACGGTCGACACCCCCGTCGCGACCGACGAATCAATTTGATGGCGGGCCCACCAGGACGGAAATAACCCTGTGATCTTCGGGTTTCGAAAAGAACAACGCCGACGCCGGCTGCGCTCTCAGCCGTTCCCGACCGATTGGCTAAACATTGTTGACCGCAACGTGGCGTTTTTTCGCCGGCTTTCTTCAACCGACCAAACGGAACTGCTTGGACACATTCAGGTGTTTCTTGCGGAGAAACGCTTCGAAGGTTGCGCTGGTTTGAAGCTGACGGATGAAATCGTCGTCACGATCGCAACGCAAGCTTGTCTTCTTCTCTTGCATCGAGCGAGCGATTACTTTCCAAAACTCGTCTCAATTCTGGTTTATCCGTCAAGGTATGCGGCCGAAGAAGATCGTCCGATTCAAGAGCATGTTTGGGAGGAAGGCCAAGCCATTCGCCTGGGAGAAACAGCGCGCCGGCTGGGCTCGATGGTGCTGGCATGGGATGCGGCAAAATTTGGCGCTGCCGATCCATCGGACGGAAAGAATCTGGTCTTACATGAGTTCGCCCATCAACTCGATTACGAAAATTATGCAGCCGATGGTGTGCCGGCGCTGCCGAATCGCGCAGAGCAATTAGCCTGGCGCGAAGTAATGCGGATCGAGTTTGCGTCGTTGCGCGCAGCTGAACAAACCGGAATTCCGACGTTGCTCGATACTTATGGGGCAACGAACCCGCCCGAATTTTTTGCGGTGGCGACCGAAGCATTTTTTGAGCGACCGTGCGCTTTGCGGGCCGACCATCCGAAGCTGTACGCGGAATTACAGCGCTATTTTCGGCAGGACCCGGTTGAATATTCGGCGGAGCGAATGAAGTCCGCGCAATAAATCAGTCGCCGATTAGTTCACAAAACTTTTCCAAATCGATATTCCCCCCGGAAACGATGGCAACGATCGGGCCGCTGCCTGCTTTTCCAGTCAGCGCGGCCGCGACCGACAACGCTCCCGCGCCCTCGGAAATGATCCGGGCCTTTTCCGCCATCAGACGCATCGCCCTTTTTGTCTCCTCCAAACTGACAACCAAACAATCATCGACGATCGATTTCATTCGTTCCCACATGCGCGGGAACATGCTTTGACCTCCGGCGCCATCTACAAAAGACGCTTTCCAATTTTCGAAAACTTGAGGCGAACCCTTTCGAAACGAGAGCGCGGCGGGCGCGGCTGTTTCCGGTTCGACGCCGAAGACTTTCACGCTCGGCTTCAGCGCCTTGATCGCGCTGCCAACGCCGGTGATCAATCCGCCGCCGCCGATGGCGGCGACCACGGCCAAGGTCTCCGGCAAGTCCTCCAAAATTTCCAGTCCCATGGTTCCGTGACCGGCGATGAAATTGTCATCGTCGAACGGATGAATGAAGGTTCCTTCGATTCCGGGAAACGCACGCTCATCAAGTGCTTTCCAGGCAAGATCGTAAGATACTGGAAAGAGCTTTGCGCCGAGCGCGCGCATCCGATCGATCTTCGCTTGCGGTGCGGTTTCAATGGCCACCACGCTGCACGGCACGCCGGCATGTAGCGCAGCATAGGCAACACCCTGTCCTGCGTTGCCGGCGCTGATTGTCCAGACGCCGCGTTTGCGGTCTGCTTCCGACAGCATCGCGACGGCGTTGGCCGCGCCACGCAATTTGTAAGCATTGATCGGCTGCAAATTTTCGAGTTTGAGTCGGATGTCCGGAAGACTGGGCCCTAGTTCGAGGCGAATCAGCGGGGTGCGGACAATTGTTTTCGCGATCCGCTCGCGGGCCTGTTCGATTTCGTCCAGAGAAACCGGCCGAACCGGTTTGAGCGCTGCAGACATAACGCCGATATTAGCCGGGGGGCCAGGCAAGCGCACGTTTGCCTAACAAGTGGACATGCAAATGCGGAACGCTTTCACCTGCATCCGGCCCGCTATTTATCACCACGCGGTAACCGCTTTCTTCGATGCCTAGTTTTTTCGCCAAATCGCGCGCGACCAGCAATAGCCTTCCCAATGTCGCTTGATCCGCCTCGGATGCATCGCGCAAACGGGGAATCGCCTTTTTTGGAACAATCAAAACGTGCACCGGCGCCTGGGGATTGACGTCGTGAAATGCGATGGCGTCGGCATCCTCCCAAATAATTTTGGCCGGAATTTCCCGGGCGATGATTTTCTCGAAAATGGTCATGACCCGGGACGTTCAGCGCAGCTCGCACTTCAGCCGTTCGACCGTCGTCGCCCAGCTTAACTTCTCGCGAATAAAACAGACGATTTCTTCGCGGAGCGGATCGCAGGCGCGCGTCCAGAGGCGAGCGCCACGCAAATGCTTTACGCAGGCTTGTAATGAGCAGAGATGCAGGTTGTCCACGCCCGTTTCGAGTAAAAGCTGAATCCGTTTCTCAAGCAAATCGAAGAACGCGAGCTCATAACCTGTGCCCGCTTGATACGCGATATCGAGCAGCGAAATAGAGATCGGCGGAGGCGCGGGCGAAAAGAACGGAACGATTTCCTTGTAGCCAATCACTTTCAGCACATAGCGGACGGTTTGCGAAAGTTGACTGAAGGCGACCACATTTTCATCGGTTCGCAGCCGCAAGTAAAATGCGATGCTCTCGGTTACGTGTTCGGTGAGCCACCAGCTCGGATAACCGGCCTGATCAGCCGCACGATTGATCGCAGCATGCAGCCAATCGCGATTGAACTCGAAAAGCTGGCCCGATTCGCACCGGAGGTAGGGAAATTCTTCTTTAAACGCGACCATTTTTTTTGGTTGAGTTTTTGACCGGAGCAGCGTCTGCGACTGCCGGTTCAGGTTCGACCGCGCCTGGCGGAAATAGCTCGCGTTGCGCGGCATTTGTTTTTACCCGACGACCAAGCGCGTGAATCGCATCAACAAATTCGTCCACGTCACTGAAATGCCGATGAATCGAGGCATAGCGCAAGTACGCCACCTCGTCCAAATCGCGCAATTTCTCGAGCACTTTCGTGCCAATTTGCGATGAGGTAACTTCCCGACCGCTCGTCTCAAGATCGTGGATCATTTCATCGACCGCTTGTTCCAGAGCCACCAGACTAACCGACCGTTTTTCAAACGCCTTTGCCACGCTGCTGACCAGCTTGCGACGATCGAACGGCTCGTGAGTGCGGTCGCGCTTAATCACGCGCAAATCGGAGCGCTCGATTTCTTCGTAAGTCGTGAAGCGATAACCGCAGCCGATACATTCGCGCCGACGCCGGATGCTTGAACTGTCCCGAGATTGGCGGGAATCGATCACCTTATCATCACGCGAGCCGCACTTGGGGCAACGCATAGTGTTGGGGACTGAATAGCACACAACAAATTGTGGCGTCAACCATCTTTCGAAAAACTTTCCACCACCCGCGCGGCCGCGTTTGCCGCTTGATTAATCGAGATAATTAAATCCAATCTCGCGTTAGGTTGGATGCTGACTTCTAAAATCAAATCCGCGCGGCTCATCGATCTCTTGTGCCTGGCGCTTCTGCTTTCGTTCGCGATTATCATTGCATACCCGCGCTGGCGCGCCTGGATCGATTGGCGGGACGAAGGGTTGCTGGCTTACGGCGCGGTCCGCGTGATGACTGGCGAAATTCCCCATCGCGATTTCGTCAGCCTGCAGCCGCCGTTGTCCTATTACACCAGCGCCGCCGTCTTCAAGGTTTTCGGGACTTCGCTTCTCTCGCTTCGGGTTTTTGGATTATCGATCTTTCTACTTCTGCCGCTCCTAATTTACTCAACCGGTCGCAACTTCATCGGACCGATCCTTTGCTTCGCCGCCGCTGCGTCTGCGTGCGTCCTCGGCCTTCCATATTTTCGTTTTGTTCCGTTCGCGGTCTGGCAGGGAATTACAGTTTCGTTCGCGGCCGCGCTGCTTTTTATTCCGGCACTCTCGAAGCGACAATGGCTCGCTTTTCCAGCCGGCCTGCTCAGTGCGATTTCACTTTTCTTACGGCAGGACCAGGCGGTCTACACCGCAATCGCGATCTTCGTTCTGGTAGTCGCCACGAGTTTTACCGGTTCGGTTCCGCGTAATAATTTGCAACGCGCGTTGCTTCTCTGGCTGGCCGGGATCGCGATTGTTTCGATTCCATTGGTTGTCGTCTGGTGGCGAATCGGAGCGCTTCCGGAAATGTTTCGGCAGCTCATTGTTTTTCCTTTTGCCACTTATCGCAAAACCAGCGCCCTGCCGTTTCCAATTTTGTTCGGGCAAAGGTCGTGTCTGGATGCTGCCACCGCGCTTTTGTTTTACCTTCCACCGTTGGTGCAGGCGATCGGCTCGCTTTATATCGTGCGATCGATTATTCGCCGGCGATTTCGTCTTCGCGAAGCTATCTTGACCTTTTTTGTCGTTTGGTCGGCACTCTTCTATTTCCAAGTACTGGTTCGATCCGACCTGACCCATCTGCTGATCACATTGCCGCCATTTTTCCTTCTCACCGCATTCGGTTGGTCGATCGTGCGCGAAAAAATCACCCATCGCCGAACCGTCGAGATGGTCTTATCAGTTTCGCTATCAATCTTCATCGCCTTGTTTCTATGGATTCTGAGGCCGGTGTTGCTGCCCGATATGTCGCAGGCAACCGAGCTTTTGAATCTAAAACGCGGAGGCGTTCGCGTCGCGAAAGCTCCCGTCATTGCAAACCTCTTCCAAAGTTTGCAAACCGCTGTTCCGCCAAACCGCTCGATTCTGGCGTTGCCTTATCAGCCGATGTTTTATTTTTTGGCGGAACGCAGAAATCCAACTCGATGGAATTATTTATGGCCGGGCGACCAAACCGCGCGCGATTACGAGAATTTAATCGCGCAAGCAGAACGCGATCCTCCCGCCGTTGTCTTGCTTTCGGAACGACGCGCAGTCGCCACGTTTGCGCCGACCATTCTGGGTTACATCGAAGCGCATTACGATCTCACCGACACAGTCGGCGATATTAACGTTTACGTTCGTCGCGAATCGAACTAGGCAGTGATTTGTTTTTCGTCGGGCGCAGCCTGAACCGCAGCGGTATCGGCCCCGAGATATTTGGCTCCGAACAGCCAGACCAGGCCCGATGCCAGAATAATTCCCGAGACGAATACGAATGCGATGCGGATGTTCCAATGATCGCCGATGAATCCGAGCATCCAAAACGCCTGGACGTCGCCTAACAAATGGATGATCAAAATATTCATTGCGAACGCGGTGGCGCGGACGATCGGCCGTGAAACGTTCGCCAGCGCCGTGTTCGAAGGCCCGGTGTTCAAAAATAAAAAGAAGATTGCGACAAACATCCCGATCCACGCGGCCGGAAACGGAAGAAAGAGAGTGATGACAAAAATTGGACAAGTAATCAGCATCCCGATTCCAGAAACCCAGAAATCGGATCCCGGAAAACGCGGCCGCAATTTGTCGGCAACCACCCCGCCGAGCAGTGTCGAGGTCAGCCCTGCAACCACAGTTATCAATCCGAAAATCGTCAGAGAATTGCCCGGATCTTGATTTCGAAACTTCAAATAAGCTGCCATCCAATATCCCAATCCGCCCGCTGCGAATGTCATGAGCGTTTGGGCGATGCAATTAATGAGGTACGAACGCGTGCTGAATAGTTTTAGATAATCGCCGAGCCTGCGCTTGGATGATTTTTGCACCAAATGGTGAGCCGAGACACGCGGGTCGCGCTGAGAAAAACAGGCGAGACCAAGCAGCAAACCGGGCACTACCAGAACGTAGAATGCCCAGCGCCATCCAAAGTGACTGCCAATTTGCCCTCCCAGCACATAGCCCAGCGCGCTGCCGACCGGGATTGCTGCGCAAAACATGGCCATAATGCGGCCGCGCCTCTCGAGAGGAAATAAATCGGATAAAATGGTTGGCGCGGCCGGACCGTAACCGCCTTCGCCGATTCCAACACAGATTCGCGTAGCGAACAGAATTCCAAAGCTCGTCGCCAGCCCGGAACCGCCGGTTGCCAGACTCCACAAAATTACTGCAACACCGACAATCACCCACCGGGAGAGTCGGTCGGCTAAAAATCCAAGCAACGGTGCGCTGAGCATGTATGTAACCAAGAATGCCGATCCGAGGAGACCAGTTTGCGTCATCGCGGTCGGGTCGTCAGGGGCAAAAAAAGTGGCGCGAATATCGGGTTCAACCGCAGCCAGAACCTGACGATCCATGTAATTGAACAGATTGATTGTGAGAAGAAGCAACAATGCGCCGCTGGCAGCACGAGCGGCACCCTCCTTCGTCGACAATTGCCGATTGCCGGGCACTGTTCCGGGGTTGTAATTCATACACGTGACTGATTCCGCATTTGGCCGGCGCCTGTTTTATTTCTTGGGCTGCTTGATCGCGCGAATCGTCTATCGAGTCAGCGCGTTCGGTCAAGAACGATTGCCGCCCGGCGGCCTCCTACTTCTGCCCAATCATATCTCATTCGTCGATGCGATCGTACTGCAACTCGCATGCCCCCGACCCATTCGCTACGTGGTTGATCAAGAATTTTATCAGAAACCATATCTGCAGCCATTTTTGCGACTCATTGGCTGCATTCCAATCGACATCCGCCATTCGCGCTCTGCGATTCGTGCCGCGACAGAACAAATTGCAGCGGGTGAGATCGTTTGCCTTTTCCCGGAGGGACAATTGACTCGCTCCGGCACCCTGTTGCGTCTTCGTCGCGGTTATGAACTGATCGCTCATCACGCAAGTGCGCCGGTGGTACCGGTCTGGCTCGACCAGCTCTGGGGCTCAATCTTTTCATTTCAAGGCGGAAAATTTTTTCGGAAATTTCCAAGGCGAATTCCGTATCCTGTAACCGTCGCGTTTGGAAACCCGCTCTCACCCGACTCAGCAGACCTTGCCACCGTTCGCGAAGAACTCCTCAAGCTCGGCGAGTTTTGTTTCAGCCGGCGGGCTTCGTTAGACCGGCATCTGGCCGAAGTGTGTCTCCGCGGGCTCAAACGTCGCCGTTTTGCGACAGCAGTTGTGGACGGAATCGATCACAGCAAATTGCAGCGCGCGAAATTGTTGGGTGCAGCCGCGGCTTTGAGCCGATTTCTACGGAGAAATTTTCCGGACGGACGAATCGCTATCGTTTTACCCGCCGGCAAAGGTGCGGTCGTTGCGAACCTGGCGGTGGCACTTGCGGGCAAAGTCCCGGTCGGCTTGAACTTCACCATCGGGCGTGCGGCGAACGAATCGTGCATCAAGCGCGCGAACATCCGGGTCACAATCTCAGCATCGGCATTCATGGAACGGGTGAAAGATTTTCCGTGGCCGGAAACAGTTCTGCAGCTCGACCAAATTCTTCCGGGCCTAAAACGGCAAATCTTCTTTTGGTGGATGATGTCGATCTTTGCGCCGGCACGTTTGCTTTCGCGCTTGCTTGAGATTCCGAAAGTCGGCGGCCACCAGGAAGCGGTCCTCCTTTTCACCAGTGGCAGTTCGGGTGAACCCAAAGGCGTGGTCCTTAGCCATCGCAACATTCTGGGCAACGTCGAACAATTCAATGTGCTGCTCGATGCCACCAAAAGCGACGCCATTCTCGCATCCCTTCCGTTTTTTCACAGCTTCGGGTCGACCGTCACCCTCTGGTATCCCATGGTCGAAAGTGTGCGGATTGTTACGACTCCGAATCCGCTGGAGTCGGGCAAAAACGCGGCTCTCATTGAGAAGTACAAGGTCAC
>Ga0187779_10000717_pt1 | contig 21867 bp, 20 predicted proteins | sample 1015_Q2_SP10_10__FD_132435 | JGI IMG/M metagenome (GOLD analysis project Ga0187779, IMG submission 132435) | Tropical peat soil microbial communities from peatlands in Department of Meta, Colombia - 1015_Q2_SP10_10_MG | ecosystem: Environmental > Terrestrial > Soil > Wetlands > Peat | place... | reverse complement strand
GTAGCCTTCGACAGGTCCAGAGGGACCCTGGACGAGGACGACCTAAGGAGCAGGCTATCCGACGACGTCGCCTGCCTCTATCTGGAGAACCCAAACTTCTTCGGGGTAATCGAGGAGCAGGTCCCGGAGTTGGTGGAATGGGTCCACAACGCAGGAGCCCTCGCACTGGTAGGCGTCGACCCAATCTCCCTCTCGCTCATCAGGGAACCGGGTAGCTACGGTGCAGACGTGGTCGTCGGGGAAGGGCAGCCGCTTGGGATAGCGATGAACTTCGGAGGGCCCCACCTTGGGATCTTTGCTGTGAAGGACGTCAAGCTCGCGAGGAGCATGCCCGGGAGGCTGATAGGCATCACCACCGCCGTTGCCGACCCAACCAGAAAGGCCTTCGCCATGGTCCTCCAGGCGCGCGAGCAGCACATCAGAAGGGAGGCGGCGACCTCCAACGTCTGCACGAACCAGTCCCTGATGGCTCTCGCGGCGGCGAGCTACCTCTCGCTGTTGGGCAAGGACGGGTTCAGGAAGCTGGGTGAGGCAGTGATTTCCAATTCGCACTATGCGGCCAAGCGCATATCGAAGGTCAAGGGGGTCAGCTCCCCTCACCTCGGGGGCGCCTTCTTCAAGGAGTTCGTCGTCTCCTACAAGAGGGCGAAGGCCGAGTCCGTCTTCCGTCGTCTTGCAAAGAAGGGCGTTCTGGCAGGCCACCCGGTCTACGGCTCTCTCGGCCTGGGCGTAGAGGCGGGGCTCTACTGCGTCACAGAGGTCCACAATCACGAGGACATCGAGAAGCTGGCGGTAACACTTGAGGAGGTCCTATAGGTGAAAAACTTCAGGCAGGCCCACTGGGACGAACCGCTGCTCAGGGAGCTCAGCAGGCCCGGAAGGGTAGGCATGCAGGTTCCCTCTGACCCGGTCATCAGGGCCAGGTTCAGGGACCCGACCTCCCTGGTGCCCGCGTCCCTCAGGCGCGGAGCGCTCAACCTGCCTGAGCTGTCGGAGCTCCAGGTCCTTAGGCACTTCAACAGGCTCTCACAGATGAACTTCTCCGTCGAGCTGGGAATGTACCCACTCGGGAGCTGCACCATGAAGTACAACCCGAAGGTCTCGGAGATGATTTCTTCATCCGATGCCATGAAGCAGGCGCACCCCCAGCAGCCAAGGGAGACGGTCCAGGGGTTGCTATCGATTTTCTACGAGCTGGAAAGGTACCTGAGCGAAATCGCCGGCATGCATCGCTTTTCGCTCTCCACCGCTGCCGGTGCCCAGGGAGAGTTCGCAGGGGTGCTCATGATCAGGAAGTACCTGGCCGAACACGGGGGCGGCGAAAGAGACGAAATACTCGTCCCAGACTCGGCCCACGGGACCAACCCCGCCAGCGCGGCCATGGCCGGGTTCAAGGTCGTCAAAGTCCCGTCAGACGCCAACGGCCAGGTGACAACCGGCGCTGTCAAGGAGGCCTGCTCAGACAGGACGGCTGGGATGATGTTCACGGTCCCCAACACACTCGGACTCTTCGAGGCCGACGTCGCAGACGTATGCGATGCGGTCCACGCGGCAGGGGGCCTGATGTACTACGACGGAGCAAACATGAACGCCCTCCTCGGGCGCGCGCGCCCCGGAGACATGGGGTTCGACGTAGTCCACCTCAACCTGCACAAGACGTTCGCCACCCCTCACGGAGGCGGGGGGCCCGGTGCCGGTCCCGTGGGCGTGACAAAGAAGCTGGCCGATTACCTCCCAGTCCCCGTGGTGTCCAAGGGGAAGGATGGCTACTCCCTCGACCATGGGCTCAAGCACTCGATAGGGCCACTGAAGGGGTTCGTAGGGAACTCTGCGGTCCTCCTAAGGGCCTACGTCTACATCCGCCTCCTCGGCGCCCAGGGTCTGGCTGACGTTTCGTCACTGGCGGTGCTCGCAGCCAACTACCTATGGAAAAGCCTCGACCCGGAATCGTATCCAGCCTCACACGGGCAAGGGCTGCACAGGAAGCACGAGGCCGTTGTATCCGTCAAGAGCGAGCTCCCAGGGGCCGCGCTCACGGTGGCCAAGGCGATCCTGGACCACGGCATGCACGCCCCCACCGTCTACTTCCCGCTAATAGTCCACGAGGCCCTGATGCTGGAGCCCACGGAGTCGGAGCCGGTAGAAATGCTCGACGAGTATGCCGAGGCGCTCAACCAGATCTACGGAGAGATGAAGCAGGGTACCCTGGGCGACGTTCCCAGGAACACCAGCGTCGGCAAGATCGACGAGGTCAAGGCCTCCCACCCGATGACTCTCCGTGTGCACTGGTGAATCAAAGGACATATAGCCTCGGGAAATTCGGAGGCGCCCAGAGTGCCCAGCGAGCTGGCCAAGAAGGTCACGGAGCGTCTGAATGAAGTGGTGGACGAGGAGACCAAGAGGAGGCTGGGCGAGCTCAACATTGTCACCGAGGTCGCAGAGATGGCCACCGGTTCGATCCGAGTGAAATTTCAGCCCCTCTCTGCCTACAGCCCCATCGCCGTCGACACTGGGAGGAGTATCAGGGAGGCGGCCCTGGCCGTCGATGGCGTCCAGGCAGTGCGGGTCGAGTGCGCAGGGCACATGATGGACGAGCTGGTCAACAAGCTCGTGAACCAGGAAGAATCAGGTCCCCGTCCGTCAAAATAGATCCGACAATATCACGCGGCGCATGGTGAACAAAAACTACTTCGTCGTCAAATGTATTGACTGGTGGCCTTGTTTATCCTTGACAACTCCTAGGTCTGCGCCCCAGTGTTGTCTGTCAAAAATCGCGGAGAGATCACCGCCGTCGGAATAGGGACCGCCGGAACCAGGATCGTGTCGCTGCTCAGCAGGAAGTCGCTGTTCGTAGGAAGGTACGTCTACGTCTCCTGCGACGAAGGGGACTTCAGCACCGTGGAGCGGGCGGATACTGTCCTGATAGATTCCCCTGTCGACCAGAAGCTGACTCCCTCGATGGTCAGAGGCCTGGCGCTGGGCTCATGTTCCAGGATTGCTGATGCGCTTGCGGGCTCTGGCGTGGTCTTCATCGTAGCAGGGCTGGGAGGGGCCACTGGAAGCGGGCTCGCTCCTCTTGTCGCCTCGATGGCCCAGGCCTCGGGAGCGATTACAGTCGGGGTCGCTGTGATGCCGTTCGGGTTTGAGAAGAAGCTGAAGTTCTACGCCGGGGTCTCACTCAGGCGTCTCAGGGCCGCCTCCAAGGGGGTCATCGTCATAGACAACGACACGCTGATGCACTCTTCCCCCGAAGAGTCTACCCTTCCAAACCTGTGCGACTCGGCCAACAGGGCGGCAGTGAAGGCCCTGGGCTCCCTCCTTTCGAAGGCCTCCGAAGGCTCGACACCCGTCGGCCTCAACAAACTGTTGGGCACCGTGCTCCAGGATGGCTACACGCTTCTTGGGCTGTCCAGCAACCAGGGGGCCGACAAGACGGAAGACGCTCTCGCCGGAGCCGTGGTCTCGCTTGGAAACCTCGCCAAGGCGAAGGAAGCCAGCCGTGCGATAGTCAGCCTGGACGGGGACTCCTCGCTCTCGGCAAGAGAAGTCGGCATGGCGGTCGAGCGCCTGGGATCTATGATAGACAACCAGAACGTGGATGTGGAGTACGGCGTGGACTACAGGGGCACCGCGCAGTTACAGGTGAGCCTGCTCGCGTCAGGCTTCGGGTCTACGAAGTACGACGAATACGACCCTCTGGCGCAGGTTCTTGGGGACCGTGTCCTGGACGACGAAATGGACGCGTCGCTCCCTGCGGGGCTCGAGGCCCTTCAGTCCTGCGACTGATTCCCTCTGGGGAAGTACTCGCCGACGGGCCTGCTCTTGGTTGACAGCGTCTTCGCGAGCTGCACCTGGGCGTCTTCAAGCTTCTTGAAGGGGATCTCCGGCTTGCCAGCGAGCCTTATCACACGGTGAGCCTTCTGTGCCTCTGCGAGGCTCGGTTCCGATATCCCGAGAAGGCCCAAGATTCTCTGAGAAGACCCAGGCAGGAAGGGCTGGAGCATGATCGCGATTACCACTGACACCTCAAGGCACGAATGAACGACCCCTTCACATCTTGCCCTGTCCTCCTTGACAAGCACCCAGGGCTGCTTGCGCTGGAAGTACTCGTTGCCGAGGTCTGCGATTGCCAGCACCTTGGTTAGCGCATCTCTGAACTTCGCCTCCTCGAGCAGGGCCTCTGCTTCTCCCGCGAGCTGGCGTGCCTTCTTGATCAGGGCCCTCCCGTCCAGGCTCACGCCTCTACTGCTCGCCTGGCCTCCGAAGTTGTTCCAGGTGAAGGTGGTCGTCCTGTGTATGAAGTTCCCGATGTTGGCAACCAGTTCGTTGTTGACCCTGCTCTTGAAGTCGTCCCACTTGAACTCCGTGTCCCGGGTCTCCGGGATTATGTGGACCAGGTAGTACCGCCAGATATCCGGGTCCAACCCGGCCCGGGGCACGTTCTCGCAAAAGACTCCCCAGTTCCTGCTCTTGGAGATCTTGTCCCCCTCATAGTTGCAATACTGCTCCCCGACGACGTCGTAGGGCAGGTTGAACCCGCCGTGGGCGAATAGCATACCGGGCCAGAAAATCGTGTGGAACGGGATGTTGTCCTTGCCCAGGAAGTTGTAGACCCTGGTCTCCTTTTCAAGCCAGAACCTCTTCCACTTCTCGGGCACCCCCCGGGCAGCTGCCCACTCCTTGGTCGCCGAGATGTACCCTATGGGGGCGTCGAACCACACGTAGAATACCTTCTCCCTGTATCCGTCAAGGGGAACGGGGACCCCCCACCTGAGGTCCCTCGTGATCGACCTCTTCTTCAGCCCCTCCCTCAACCATCCGCGAGCAAGCGAGGTGACCTGGGGCTTCCACGTCTTCCTCGACCCTATCCATCGGTCCAGCTTTCCCTGGACCTTCCCGAGCTCCAGGAAGAGCTGCCTGCTTTCCTTGAACACTGGGGTGCTGCCGTCGACCTTGCACTTCGGCTTGATCAACTGGACCGGGTCCAGTAGTGTGGAGCAGTTCTCGCACTGGTCGCCTCTGGCGTGCTCGTAGCCGCAGACAGGGCAGGTCCCTTCCACATACCTGTCCGGCAGGAAGATCCTGTCCTTCTCGCAGTACGGAAGGCTCATCACCCCTTCGCTTACGAAGCCCCTCTTGTTGATCTCCAGGAAGAAATCCTGGGTCGTTCTGTGGTGGATGGGCCTCGAAGTCCTCGAAAAGTTGTCGTAGGAGATCTCGAACCAGGAGTAGATGTCCTTGTGGACGCGGTAGAGAACGTCTGTCAGCTCCTTCGGTGTTATCCCCAGCTCCAGGGCTGCGACTTCAGTCGGCGTACCGTTCTCATCGGTCGCGCCCAGGAACAGCGTCTCCGCACCCTTGAGCCTGCAATAACGAGCGAATATGTCGGCGGGGAGGTGGGAGCCGACCATGTTCCCGATGTGCGGAATCCCGTTGGTGTAGGGGAGCGCGCAGAGGACCAGCACCCTCTCCTTCTTGGTCCGCCTGGCCACCATGAGACGCGACTCCACTACTTTCAGTATAAACCTTGGCTAAATCTTCCAGCTTTTCGCGTAGTCGCGCTGTTCCTTGGTGGGCGAGCCGATGGTGACTCCCATGGACTTCAGAGCTGCCCGGGCGACCTCGTCCTCCAGCTCGGGCGGCACGCCGTAGACCTTCTTCTCCATCTTCGAGTGCTCGAGGTGTATCCTGATGGCAGCCATCATCTGGTTGGCAAAAGACATCTGCATGACTTCCGGTGGGTGCCCCTCCGCTGCGACGAGGTTGGCGATCCTCCCTTTCCCCACCAGGTAGACTCTCCGCCCTGATGGCAGTGTCACCTCGTCCACGTTGGGCCTTACCTGCTTTACCCTCTTCGCCTTCGAAAGCAGCGTGTTGACCTCGATCTCGACGTCGAAGTGTCCCGCGTTTGCAAGTATCGCTCCCTCCTTCATCCTCCCTATGACCGCATAGGGGACCACGTTCTTCTGGCCCGTCGTTGTGATGAAGAGGTCCCCGCCTGGCGCTGCGCCTTCGATGCTCGACACGTCAAATCCGTCCAGGTGAGCTTCTAGCGCCTTCACGGGGTCGACCTCGACCACTGTGACCCTGGCCCCCATCCCGCGAGCCCTCATGGCCACCCCCTTGCCGACCCACCCGTACCCGACGACCACCGTCTTCATCCCAGCCAGGAGAAGCGCCGTGGCCCTCATGATGCCGTCCAGCGTGCTCTGTCCTGTGCCGTACCTGTTGTCGAACATGAACTTCGTCTTGGCATCGTTGACGGCGATAACCGGGTAGGCGAGCTTCCCTTCGGCCTCCAGTGCCTTGAGCCTGACGACCCCCGTAGTAGTCTCCTCGGACCCTCCCACGATGTCTTTTGTGCGTGAAACATGGGCTGCCACGTGCAGGTCGGCGCCGTCATCCACGACCTGCTCCGGCCGGGCCTTGAGCACCTGGTCGATGCACCAGCCATACTCCTTAGGCGCCTGGCCCCTCCATGCCCACACCTCGGTGCGGGTGGAAAGATACGCGGCGATGTCGTCCTGGGTTGAGAGCGGGTTCGCCCCTGCAAGCTTGACGTCGGCCCCTGCCATCAGCAGTGCGTCGATGAGCACCGAGGTCTCCTTGGTCACGTGGAGGCAAACCCCCAGCCTGACCCCTTCCAGCGGCCTTGACCTCGCGTACTTCTCGGCCAGGGTCGTCAGGGTCCCCATGTGCGCCTTGGCCCAGAGGAAGTTCCTCTCGCCGTCTTCGCTGAGCTTCTGGTCTGCGACCTTCGTCATCTCTCTCGCCTCATTCCCGCGATGGTGGCTTCTATCAACAGTTTCACTGTCTTCCCTGACCTCCTCATGGCCCTGAGCACCTCGTCGTGGCTTACCTTGGGCTGCATCCCCGCCGCCCAGTTGGTGGCCAGCACCACCGAAGCGTACTCCAGCTTCTTCTCATTGGCCAGCACGACTTCTGGGACCCCGGTCATGCCCACTACGTCCCCTCCGAGGATCTTGTACATCTTGATTTCAGCGGCAGTCTCGAACCTGGGCCCCTCCGCGCAGACGTAGGTGAGGTGTGATACGACGTCGACCCCCGTCCTCTTCGCCGCCGCCAGGATCTCTTGGTTCAGGCGCGCGCTGTAGGGGTTCGTCATGTCGGTGTGTACCACCTTCTCCTCGAAGAAGGTCGTCTGCCTCCTTTTCGTGAAGTCGAGGAACTGCTCGATGAGTCCGATAGAACCGACCTTGAATCCCTGGTTCATGGACCCGACGGCGCTGGAGGCTATCACATCCTTCACTCCAAGCTGTTCGAGGGCGGCTATGTTCGCCCTGTAGTTGATCCCATGAGGAGGGGACTTGTGCGCTGCTCCGTGCCTGGGGATGATGAAGAATTCCCCGCCCGGGTCGGTGAAGACTGTAGCCCTTCCGAACCGTGTCCTGACGGTCCTCGGCCTGCTGAGGTCGAAGTGCTCGGTGACCCCTGTCCCGGTGATTATCCCTATTGAGAGTGGCCTAGTCATTCTTCGCGATGGTGTAGACCTCGTACCCGACAGCTTCCGTCTCCCACTCAGCCCCCGGACCTCGGTGACGAAAGCGAAGCCCACCACCTTCCCTCCCATCTTCTCTACAAGCGTAGCCGCGGCCTTCGACGTCCCTCCGGTCGCGAGCAGGTCGTCCACTATGAGCACCCTCTCTCCCTTGGCGACCGAATCGGCATGCATCTCCAGGCCCTGCCTTCCGTACTCCAGTTCATAGTTCACGCTGATCTTCTTGCTTGGGAGCTTTCCGACCTTCCTCGCAGGGACGAACCCAATCCCAAGCCTGTCCGCCAGAGGCGCCCCGACAATGAACCCTCTCGCCTCTATCCCGACGATCTTGTCCAGCTTCCGCTTTTTCCACTTCCTCTCGAGGGCACCTATGACACGCCGGTTCAGGTTCCCGTCCTTCCATAGGGTCGTCAAGTCCTTGAAGGGAATGCCCTTCTTCGGATAGTCGGGGATGATCCTGATGGCCTTCTCGACATCGCTACCGAGGACGCCCACTAGGCGCTCATCCTCGCGTGCGCCAAGGCCGAGCCACACTCGCAGTCGCGCTTCTCCGGCATCTGCTTGATGACTTCGACGATGAGCTTCCTAAGTATGTCCATCTTGCTGTTGAACACCCTGATTACCTCCTCATGCGAGACAGGCTTCACGCTCGGGTCGCCTTCGAGGCCGGCGTCGTAGTCCGTCGCCAGCGAGATGTTGAGGTAGCACAGCTCCTGTTCCCGTGCAAGGACGACCTCGGGGTACTGCGTCATGTTGATGACATCCCACCCCTGCTTCGCGAAGAACCTGCTCTCAGCCGTCGTCGAGAACCTTGGACCCTGGATCACCACCACGGTCCCCTCCGCATGGTGCTTGACGCCCATCCTCTTGGCGGCCTCCACCGCCACCTCCCTCATCTGCGGGCAGTAGGGCTCCGCCATCCCTACGTGCGTAGTCTCGGGCCCGTCGAAGTAGGTGTCGTTCCTCCCCGTGGTGAAGTTCACGAACTGGTCGCAGAACACCAGATCCCCGGGCTCTATGTCTGCCTTCAGGCTCCCCACAGCGTTCGGCGCAATCACTCTCTTCGCCCCCAGTTGCTTGAACGCGAACACGTTGGCCCTGTAGGGTACCGCGTGCGGGGGGTACTCGTGGTGCACGCCGTGCCTTGGAATGAAGGCTACCTCCTTGCCTTCAACTTCAGAAATGGTGACACTGCCGCTCGGCTTCCCGTAGGGGGTCCGTACAGCGACTTCCTCTGCGCCTTTGAAGAACTTGTAGAACCCCGAGCCGCCAAAGCCGCCGATTTCCGCCCTCAGCTTGCCAGGCCGCCCCCGACACTTTCCGATTTAATCTTTGTAGGCACGTCTGTATGTCTCCCTTCGACTCTGGCAGGAGAATCGACCTACGGCGCAGATTTACCCATCGGTGGGGCCGTGACATTTGTTCTCGCCAGATTCAAGGATACCACCGCCTCCCAGAGGAGGACGGAACCCAAGAAGAGCCGCTCCGTAAGGCCCCCTATTGGTCCAGAAATCGTGCCGAACCCAATTAACAGCAGTATCACACAAAGAACTGCTATCGGGAACGAAGTCCTCTTGGCGAACTGAAGGACTGGACTGTTCCCAAACGAACTCGACAGTAGGACAGCCCCTGCGGCTCCCCCAAGGAATGCGACGGCAGCCACTACAAGGTGGACGGCTCCGTGCCAGGAGATGGGAGTCGCGGGAACATCTGTCGGGAAGAATGCGAGCAACAACGAGCCGACCCCCCAAACTCCTAACACGTACAGCCCTGCTTTGAACCTCCGTTCGGTGCCCGGCGTCGTTAATCCGCCCCCGGCCTTTGCCGTAGTCGACAGGGCATAGAGGAAGACCAGAGAGAAGACCGCCCTGTTCACGAAGTTCACCGCCATGACATAACCGTAGGGTCCGACTGCTAGGTCGCTTTCCGCGTCTTTGATCACGCTGTAATGCGGAGGAAGCGCCTGCGCCAAAGCGTCGAGGAGAACGTAGAGCACGATGCCAGCGATTACAATCCAGAACAGGCGCCGCCACTTTTTGTAGGCTTCCAGTTCTTTCTGTCCTCCCGGTCATCCTTCTTATGGAGGCGCAAAAGGTGTTTGTTTCAGTCGGTTCCCCAGAAGACTTGAAATACCATGTCCGGGCGAAACGGCCATGCCCCCTTCCTACGAGGAGCTCCTTTCAAGGGCCAGGTCCGGACTCGACAAGGACGCGAAGAAGTCCGGTGCCCTCCGTCTTGAGCTCCCCGAGCCTGACGTGATCTGGGTAGGCAACAAGACGATATTCCGCAACTACGCCGAGTTCCCCAAGCGCCTCAGGCGAGACTCCAGCCGGGTCCTCATGTACCTGGCCAAGGAGCTGGCGACGGCAGCCTCCCTCGACGGTGAGCGGGCGATATTCATCGGACGCAAGGACCGCGACTCGTTTTCGCAGCTCCTTCAGCGCTACGTCAAGGATGGCGTCATCTGCCCTGTCTGCGGGAGCCCGGACACCCACCTTGACAAGGAGAAGCGGATGTGGTTCATGGTGTGCGAGGCGTGCGGCGCACGGTCGGTGGCGAAGGTTGCCTAGCGAGAACGGCAGGGGCTATTCAGTCAGGACTGCCGAGTACAAGGGCACCATCCTGGTGAACATCTGCGATGAGGAGCTGGTGGGCCGCACAGTGGCAGAGGGGCAGCTCAAGGTTCACCTCTCGGCAGACTTCTATTCAGGGGAAGTAGTCGACAAGGGAGAGGCGCTCAGGCTCATCAGGACCTGTTCCATTGTCAACCTGGCCGGCTCCCGCTCAGTCTCTCTCGCAGTCGACAACAAGGTGGGTGCACCCGAGGCGGTTCGTGAAATAGAGGAAGTGCCCTTCCTGATGATCTACAAGTTCGCCGGCTAGCGCTGCTCGCCGAACCTCTTCAGCAGTTCCTTCTGCTGCCCGGTCAGGTTCCTGGGGACTTCGACGTCCACCTTGACATATTCGTCCCCCTTCCCGTAGCCGCCATACCTCGGAAGCCCCTTTCCCTTGACCTTGAACACGGTCCCCGGCTGTGTCCCGGCCGGCACAGACAGTTTGACATCGCCGTAGAGGGTCGGCACAGTGAGCTCAGAGCCGAGCATCGCCTGCACCACGCCCACCTTCGTTCCCAGATAGATGTCGCCGTCCTGTCTCGCAAAGGCCCTGTGGGGGAGGACGCTGACTACCACGTACAGGTCGCCCGGGGGCACCCCCGACTCGCCGGCGTTCCCCTCTCCCCTGAGCCTCAGGGTGTGCCCGTCGTCTACCCCTCCTGGAATCATGATACGTATCCTCCTCGTCTTTTCTATGGTCCCCCTTCCCCTGCACTCCCTGCACGGGTCCTCAATCAGGTATCCGCGTCCCCCGCACTTTCCACAGGCAGTAACCCGTACCAGCCTGGCAAACCCGGCTGACTGGACCTTCTGCACCTGTCCCGTCCCCCCGCAGGTGTTGCACCTGTGTGGAGATGTCCCCGGCTTGGCGCCGCTCCCGCCACATGTCGGGCACGGCTCGCTCCTCGGTATCTCTATCTCCTTGTTCGAATCAGCGACCAGGTCTTCCAGATTCAGCTGCAGGTGGTAGGTTAGGTCCTCCCCCCGGCTCACCCTTCCACCTCCTCCTCCAAAGAACTGCGAGAAGAGGTCATCGAAACCGAACCCGCCGAAGCCTCGGAAGAACTCTCCGAAGTCCACTCCTCGGAATATGTCCTCCTGGCTATACCTCTGGTATACCCCCTCCCTGCCGAAGTTGTCGTACTGCCTCCGCTTCTCGTCGTCCGAGAGGACGGCGTACGCCTCTGAAATCTCCTTGAACCTTGCCTCTGCCTCGGGCGCCTTGTTCCTGTCCGGATGGAACTGAAGGGCCAGCTTCCTGTAGGCGTCCTTGATCTGTTCCTTGGTGGACCCTTTCTGCACTCCAAGTACTTCGTAGTAGTCTTTCGCAGCCAACGCGCCGGTCCTCCCCTACTTGCCTTCGTCCACTACCTTGTAGTCCGCGTCGCTCACTTTCGAGCCGTCCCCTGCGGGGCCTCCTGCCCCCGGCGGCGCCTGCTGCTGTCCCTGCGCCTGCTGGTAAACTGACGCTCCCACGTCCTGCAGGATCCTCTTGAGCGCCTCGTTCTTCTCCCTGATTAGGCCCGAGTCCTGTCCCTCAAGGGACTTCCTGAGCTCCTTTGAGGCCGCATCCAGCTTGTCTAGGTTCGCCTTGTCCACCTTGCCCTCGAGGTCCCTCTTCGTCTTCTCGGTGGTGTAGAGGATCGAATCCGCTTCGTTCCTCAGCTCCGCCTCCTCCTTCTTCTTCCTGTCCTGCTCTGCGAATGACTCGGCGTCCTTGACGAGCCTCTCCTTCTCTTCCTTCGAGAGCTTCGTCGATGCGGTGATCGTTATCTTGTTCTCTTTCCCAGTTCCCATGTCCTTGGCCCCCACTGTGAGGATCCCGTTGGCGTCGATGTCGAAGGTCACTTCGATCTGTGGAACACCCCTGGGGGACGGGGGTATCCCTGCGAGGTTGAACATGCCGAGGGAGACGTTGTCGGCCGCCATGCTCCTCTCCCCTTGCACGACGTGGATTGTGACAGCCGTCTGGAAGTCTGCTGCGGTCGTGAAGGTCTTGCTCCTTTTCGTTGGGATGGTGGCGTTCTTCTCTATCAGGTGCTCCGTGATCCCTCCCAGCGTCTCGACGCCCAGGGACAGCGGCGTCACATCGAGGAGCAGTATGTCTTTGATCTCTCCGGCCAGCACAGCCCCCTGGATCGCCGCTCCGATGGCCACCGCCTCCATGGGGTCTACCCCCCTCTCCGCCGGCTTCCCCGCGACGTCCTCAACGAACTTCCTGACGAGGGGCATCCTCGTCATACCTCCGATCAGTATGACCTTGTCGACCTCCTGGGGAGTCAGCTTCGCGTCGCTCATCACCTTGCGGATGGTCTGTTCGGTCTTGGCGACAATGGGCCTCGCCACCTCTTCGAGCTTGGTCCTCGTGAGCGTGTAGTGAAGGTTCTTCGGGCCGGAGGCGTCGCTGGCGATGAAGGGCAGGTCTATGTCCGTCGAGGTCAGGTTCGAAAGCTGGATCTTCCCCTGCTCTGCGGCCTCCTTCAACCTCGCCATGGCCGTCCTGTCGCCGCTGAGGTCTATGCCTGTCTTCGCCCGGAAGTCCTCGAGCAGGACCATGATGATCGCCTTGTCGATGTCTGTCCCCCCAGTCTGGGTGTCTCCGGAGGTGGCGAGGACCTGGAAGACCCCCTTCCCGAACTCCATGATGGTCGCGTCGTGTGTCCCTCCCCCGAAGCTGAAGACGAGTATCTTCATCTCCTTCTCAGCCTTGTCGAGCCCGTAGGCAAGGGAGGCAGCAGTCGGCTCGTTGATGATCCTGACGACTTCCAGGCCCGCTATCTCTCCCGCGTCCTTCGTCGACTGGCGCTGGTTGTCGTTGAAGTGAGCGGGCACGGTGATGACGGCCTTCTTCACCGGGTATCCGAGGAACACCTCGGCGTCGTGCTTGATCTTCTGGAGGATGTAGGAGCTCAACTGCTCCGGGGAGTAGTCCTTCCCCTGCAGGCTGACCCGATGGTCGGTCCCCATCTTCCTCTTGATTTCAAAAACAGTCCCGTCGGGATTGGTGACGACCTGGCGCCTTGCCGGCTCCCCGACAAGCAGTTGCCCGTCCTTGGTGAACGCCACGACTGACGGGAACATCTTCCCCGCAGGGGTCGCACCTTCGGCGCTGGGAATCACAACCGGCCTTCCCCCTTCGATAACTGCCCCAGCGGAATTGGTGGTGCCGAGGTCTATTCCGAGGATCTTCTCACGCGCGCTACTCACTGGTTTCCGCCTCCTCCTTGGCCTCCTTCATACCCAATTCAACCTTTACCATGCTCGGCCTCAAAAGTTGCCCTCTGAACGTGAACCCGGCCCTGACCTCCTCTACCACGGTATCCTCCCCAGCGCTCGTCCCCTGAACCTTCTCGACCGCCTCCTGGAGGGTTGGGTCGAAGGCCTTGCCTACGCATTCGATGCGCTCCACGCCGGTCGACTCCATGGCCGACCAGAGGTTCCTTTGAATCATCGCAATTCCTTCGTTCACTTCCTTGCTATCGTCGTCCTTGACCGAATGCTTCGCAGCCAGTTCCAACTCGTCCTGGACCACCAGCAGCCTCGTCAGGAGGTTCCTTGCAAGCGACTCCCCCGCAGTCTTCAGCTCCCTGTCCATCCTCTTCCTCTGGTTCTCCAGGTCTGCCTGCAGGTACCTCATCCGGGTGAGAAGGTCCTCGTTCCTCTTCTTCTCCGCTGTCAGCTCCTGTTCCAGCAGCCCGACCTGCGATTCAGGAGCCGAACTCTCCTCTTTGCCTTCAGATTCCATTATTTGTCTCAGCGACCCTCGAGGGAGTGTTTCGCGGCCCGTTTCCTGTCTTTAAATTTTCCACCAAAGTGGGTGCAAACGTGGCCGAGGCGGACGAATCCAGGAAGATGCAGGAGAGGCTGATGCGCTTCGAGCGCGAAAGCAGGTACCTAAGGAAGGACTCCGACCAGCGGAAGGTCCTGGAGGAGGTCTTCGACCGTTCGACCCTACTGGCCGTCGAAGAGCTGATTTCGAGGAAGGACCTGGGGGAGTTGAACGGCGTCGTCAACGCAGGCAAGGAGGCAAGGGTGTATTTCGGTGAGGATAGGAAAGGGAACCCAGTCGCAGTAAAGATCTACCTCATGTCCGCCTCGGATTTCCGCAGGCGACTAGGCTACATCGCGGGGGACAGGAGGTTCGGGAAGCTCCCGTCCGGGTCGAGGGACACGATCTATCTCTGGACCAGGAAGGAGTTCAGGAACCTGCAAACGGCAGACTCGGCGGGCGTAAGGGTCCCCAAACCGCTGGCGTTCCTCAAGAACATCCTCGTCATGGAGTATGTCGGCAACCCGCCGGAGCCTGCGCCGACCTTCGCCGAGACGGAGGTTGACGAAGACGACTACGGCTGGACCTTCGAGTCCATCCGGACCCTCTGGAAGAAAGCCAGACTCGTCCACGCCGACTTCTCCGAATTCAACGTCTTCAAGACTGAGAAGGAGCGGATCCTCTTCGACATGGGGTCTGCCGTGCTGACCTCCCACCCCCAGTCGCAGGAATACCTGAAGCGAGACATCGCCAACATGGTCAGGTTCTTTAGGAAGCGTGGCATCACGAAGAACGACGCCGATTCCCTGATGGAGGCTACATTGAGATGAGTTTCGAACAATCCGTGAGGATACCCGTCGAGCGCGTGGGTGCCGTTATCGGGAAGGAAGGGGGCACCAAGAGGTTCCTCGAAGAAGAAATGGGCGTGACGCTCCAGGTCGACAGCAGAGAAGGGCTGGTGACCGTAAGGTCGGAGTCGGCGCTGAAAGCGGACCCATTCTCCGCGACCAGGGTGATTGAGGCCATCGGGCGCGGGTTCTCGCCTCAGAAGGCGAGGAGGCTCCTGGACCAGGGGACCGCCCTGGAGGTCATCGACCTCCGCGACTACTCCGGAAGAAGCGCCAACTCGCTGGAGAGGATTCGCGGCCGGGTCATAGGGCTCAGGGGGAAGTCCAGGCGGGTCATAGAGGAACTGACCGGGTGCTACCTCTCGGTCTACGGGCGCACTGTGACGATAATCGGGGAGGCAGGCGAGGTCCAGAACGCCTCGCAAGCGGTCCGCTCTCTCGCCACCGGCAGCCAGCACAAGACGGTCTACGACACTCTCCAGAAGGCCCGGACCAAGCGCAAAATGGAGCGCATGTTCCTCTGGGAAGGTACGTCGCCCGAAACGATCGAAGAGAAATTGCGAAAACTGGAGAGTTAGCATATATCCGAACTCCATCGATACCTGCGCGGCGGGGCAGGTGCGCCGCGCAAAAAGGGAAATATCTCAATTGGGAAAAGCTTCGTCAACTTTCGGATTGGAGGAGGTGATGGAAACTGAGTAGCAAGACAACTTACGCAGAGATCTCGCCCTCAGAATTCTTTCTATCGCAACCGTGACCTGGCTGGGTTCACCAACCCCGCCCGCGCCCTCTACATGGCGGTCAGAGAACTCGTGGAGAACTCCATGGACGCCACCGAGCTCGCGGGGATCCTCCCGGAGGTCTATGTCAGGATGGTGGCTGAGAGCCCCAATGCGGAGCTACCCGACCCCAAGCCCTACCGTCTGGCAGTCATCGACAACGGCCCCGGCGTCCCTCCGCAGCACGTCCCGAGCGCCTTCGGGAAGGTCTTCTATGGCTCCAAGTACGTGCTCCGCCAGTCCCGGGGGATGTTCGGCCTGGGCGGCAAGATGGCCATCCTCTACGGGCAGATTACCACCAACCGGCCCGTCACGATAACCACGTCTCCCGACGGCAGGAGGAAGTATGGCTTCCAGATGATGATCGACATCAGCGAGAACAGGCCCACAGTCATGAAACGCTTCAACAGCGACGGTAACGGCACTACGGGGACGAGGGTAGAGATAGTCCTCGAAGGGGACTACATGCGTTCATCGCAGAAGATTGCGGACTACTTCAAGCAGACAGCGATGGTCGCCAGCTACGCCAACCTGACCTTTGTCGACCCGACCGGCCAGGTCACCTTCTACGAGAGGGGAACCACCTCCATGCCGCCCTCTCCCAAAGAGACCCTTCCACACCCGTACGGGGTGGACGTGGAGGCCCTGAAACGGATAGTCAAGCTCTCGGAGGAGCACGACATGAAGTCGTTCATGGTGACGAACTTCCACAGAGTCGGGGAAAAGATCGCGCTGAAGTTCCTCGAGTTCGCTGGCATAAGTCCTAGACTCCCGCCCAAGCGGCTAAACACCAACCAGATCGTGGCCATCGTTGACGCGCTCCAGCGCTTTCCCGACTTCCTGCAGCCGGACGCCGCGGTACTGTCCCCCATAGGCGAGGACATCCTGCAGGCGGGGATCAACAAGGAGCTGAAGCCGGAGTTCGCCACGGTCGTTGCAAGGCCACCGTCATCGTACTCGGGGTTCCCGTTCCTGGTCGAAGTCGGCGTCGCCTACGGAGGGAAGGTCCTCCAGCCCGGAGTCAAGCTATTCAGGTTCGCCAACCGCATCCCGCTGCTCTACGACGAGAGCAGCGACGTCAGCTTCGAAGTACTAAACGAAGAGGTCGACTGGCGCAGATACCACGTCCCGCCTGAGGCGCCGGTCGGGGTAATCACCCACATCTGTTCCACGAGGATCCCCTACAAGACCGTCGGCAAAGAGTACATCGCCGACAGGCCGGAGATCCAGCGAGAAATCAGGAACGCGGCCAGGGAGGCGCTCAGGCGCCTGGGCATCTTCCTTTCGAGGAAGGGGAGCATGGAAGCGGTCCAGAGGAAGATGAACATCTACGGAAAGTACCTCCCCATGATCGCCCAGTTCTCGACCGAGCTGGCAGGGAAGAAGGACCCCCCAGACTACAAGAAGCTCATTGGCGAAGGCGGCGAAGTCGTCCAGGACGAAGGTGAAGGAGCCCCCGAACAGCTTTCGGAGGCAGGAGATAGCGATGTCCCAAGCACCAAAGAAGAGGAAGTCGGCCAAAAAACGATCGACGAGTACGGCGGAAGCTAGGCAGACCGTCGTCCAGGGCCTTCTGAAGGACCTGGGGGGCAGCGTCTACAATGACATAGACGAGGGTCGGTTCCCTAGCCTTACCCTCGCCAGCCGTTCGGTCAGGAACATAGTCTACGACAAGAAGCTCCAGCAGTTCGTCCTCGGCCCGACCACAGTCAAGAAGTCCTCAGGCAACATCAAGCACATCCGGCCTTTCACCCAGCTCGTGTGGCTGGCATACTTCGCGAAGAAGCTGGTCGACGAGAAGCGCACTTCGACGCTGAGGGACGTCTTCTACTCGGCCCAGGCATTCAACGTCGAGTTCCAGGACCAGGCAGAATCTGACGAGCTGATCACAGACCTCGAGGTCTTGATGGCGATGGCGCGCGAGGGGATGAACATCTACCCTGAAGAGAGGAGCGCCATCTTCGGAAACATGAGGATCGAGTACACCGTCCCCGGCTACGAGGGGAGGGTGGCAGACCTCTCGGCGAACCCCGACGGCGTCATGATTGGCCCCGCACTCACGACGGCCGAGTTCAGGGACACGGACGCCGAAATGGTGCTCGCCATCGAAAAGGGCGGCCTGTTCACCAGGTTCACAGAGGAGAGGGTGCACCAGAAGTACAAGGCAATTCTGATCAACACCGCGGGCCAGCCGCCGAGGTCGACCCGTTACCTCATCCGGAGATTGAACCAGGAGCTGGGTCTGCCTGTGGGGATCCTCTGCGACGCGGACCCCTGGGGGGCCCACATCGCAATGGTGATAAGAAGTGGCTCAGCGAATGCGGCGCATTTGCGTGAACTTACAACTCCCGAAGCGGTCTGGCTCGGCGTCTGGGCGAGCGACATCCAGAAGTACAAACTGCCGTCCGACAAACTGACCGAGGTCGACGTGAAGAGGCTCTACGAGCTCAAGGCAGACCCGAGGTACACCGAAAAGATGTGGCACGATGAGCTGGAGACGTTCCTGAAGTACAGGCGGAAGAGCGAGCAGGAGGCTTTCGCCCGCTACGGCCTGAGCTACATAGTTGACAAGTATCTGCCAGAGAAGCTCGAGCTCATGAAGAGCGCCTGAGCTTCTTCTGCACGGCTTCGCTCTTCAGCTCCCTTATGGCGTCGGCGGCGATCCACCTCGCGCTTGGGCTGTCCTTCTTCGATATCTTCTGGGCCAGCTCCAGGGCGGCTCTGTTCAGTTTCAGGTTCCTCTTCCCTATCTGCCGCAGCGCCCAGTTCACGGCCTTCTTCACGAAGTTCCTCCGGTCCGTTGACCCCTTCTCGATTTGCCCAAAGAATCTCAGGAACTCCGAGTCTGGTGCTTTCTTGTCATGGACTGCAAGGGCTGCCATCAGGACGTAGCCCGCCCTCTTGACGAACTCCTCTTCCCTCTTCGACCATTCAAGGGCTTTGGCGCGCGCGAAGGGGGTCCTGTCCAGCAGTCCGCTGCAGACTTGATCACACACGTCCCAAGAGTCGAACTCGGAGACCCACTTCTCCATCTGCGCCTCAGTCACCAACGAGGGGTCGTCGACGAATGCCGCGAGGATTCTAGCCTCATGGATTCCGGACTGCCAGAGGCCCTGAGCGACCTGATGGTTCGTACCGATTTTCTTTGCCATCTCCCTGATGGTCGGAATCGAGAGGCCCAGCGTGTTCTTGGACGAGATTCCAAAGCGGGCCATGCCAGCCACAGCCTTGGGGTCTGCCTTCGACTTCATCTCAGCGATCACGGCTTCTGCGGACAATGCGCTCCTCTCACGCCGAATAATCGCTAAATACCCTCCGCCAACTGCCCCGCACAATCAATGACGACGACTTTCACGGCCCAACAGTCAAGGGTCGATGCCCTGGTGAGACTACTTGGCCTGGTGGTCCTCGTTTTCGGTGCTGCGTTGCTCTACTACACTTACGCCAACGCCACAGCGAGCGGCGTTAGCCCCGAAATTGTCACGATAAACTACGCCCTCGGCTTCCTCCTGCTGGTCGTGGGCCTGCTGGCGACGTTTGCGAAGTTCAAGTGACGGCCCTTGGCGATCAAGATTGCGATTGCCGGGGTCGGCAACTGCGCATCGGTCTTCGTCCAGGGGCTAAAGTTCTACTCGGGGGATGAGCGAAAGGGGCTCTGGCACCCGACCGTCGCCGGATACAAGCCAAAGGACCTGCAGGTCGTTGCTGCGTTCGACATAGATTCCAGGAAGGTGGGACTAGAGCTCTCCAAAGCCGTCTTTGCTCCTCCGAATGTCGCCAGGAGGTACCTCTCCCTTCCCAAGGGTAAAGTAATCGTCGACCCGGGCATATCAAAGGGCGATCCCGCTCCACATCTCAGCGGCATCCGCCTGGAGAAGTCCGGCGGGGACGAAGTCGCGAAGAGGCTGGAGGATTCGGGTTCAGACATCCTGGTCAGCATGATCTCCTCGGGATCGAACGCATCGTCCGAAGAATACGCGAGGGCCGCCCTGAAGGCCGGATGCGGGTTCATCAACTGCACACCTGCGCTGGTCCTTGGGAACAACAAGCTCGTCGTGGGCTTCCGGAAGGCAAAGCTTCCATTGGTGGGGGACGACCTGATGAGCCAGTTCGGCGGGACTGTATTCCACAAGGGGCTCCTCGGCCTCATGGTAAGGCGGGGCATCAAGGTCTCCAAGAGCTACCAGCTCGACGTTGGCGGCGGTTCGGAGACGATGAACACCATAGACGAATCAATCAAGATGGCAAAGCGCTCCGTAAAGACGACCGCGGTGGCCTCCGAGGTCCCCTACAAGTTCGAGACGATCTCCGGTACCACCGACTTCGTGGACTACATGGGGAACGATAGGACGAGTTACTTCTGGTTCGAGGGGAGCACCTTCATGGGGAGCGACACATCCGTCGACGTCTACCTCAGGTCCTCCGACGGAGCCAACGCCGGGAACGTCCTGCTCGATGTGATACGCGCAGCCTACCGGTGCATGAAGGCCGGCAGGCTTGGGACGGTTCCCGAAATCTGTGCCTACGGGTTCAAGTCCCCGCCGAAGCGCATGCACTACGACGAGGCCCTGACGAAGTTCTCAGCGCTCTACGTCCGCTAGGGCGCGCACTAAGACCGCGGGGATGACACCGTGGGAGCCGGGACTCTTTCTCCTTGGAACACGTCGGTATCGTAGCGCCCGACCGCGCGATAGACGCTGTAGCCTGCCTCCCTGGCGAACCCCCAAGCCAATGCCAGTAGAAGGCTCCCTCCCACCCGGAGGCCACCATTACCGGGCCAGTCGAGCTCCCGCTTGCTGAACAGGGTGTCCATCTTCGCCTCCTCTATCCTGGACTGAATCCTAAGGATGGCACTTTCCCTTTCGCTCTCGGGAAGTTTGAGTGCGTCCTCCACCTGCTCCATCAGCTCCTTGGTGGCCTTCTGCTGAGACGCCACTCTTCTGTACACCGCCGAGTCTATCAGCCCGTGCCTGAATTTCAGCTCGTTCAATGCCGAAGCCACGTCATAGCTGGCGTTGATGATACTGTCTCGAGACATGGAGTCGGTCTCATAGGAGAGGATGGACCTCCAGGTCCTGGTAAGGAGGGCCTGTCTGTGGTCTTCCAGCGATCTGTAGAAAGACTTGCACCCCAGTGAAGCGTCTTCGAAGGCCTCGCACCCGGGGTCGAGGAAGGGCCCCAGCGGCGAAACGAAGAACTTGAGGCGCCTTCCCTCGTCCAACCGAAGAAGGCGCTCGCAGAAGGGGATGACGGCCATGACGTCCTCGTAGGTCTGGTGAGGAAGGCCGACCATGAAGAACAGGTCGAGCCTGTTGCAGCCGTGGGCCAGGGCGCTGGCGACAGTGCTCTCGATCTCCTCGTTGGGTACTGCGAACTTGAGCCTGTCGGCCTTTCTGAGAGTTTCGCTTGGCGTCTCAATCGAGACCTGGAGGCTCCATCGGGGGACGTTCCTACGGATGACCTCGAAGAGCTCATCCCCGGCTGGAAAAAAGAGTTCGAAGACCATCTCGTTCGACACCCTCTCCTTCCCCAGGAGTTCGAAGAACCGGTTCGCCCGGTGTGAGCCCCCTATTCTGGGGTCGTGAATCAGCATGATGGGGCCCCGAGAGAATGTCCTGATTGCCCTCACATCAGACACAAGTTTCTCCGGGGACCTGAACGCGGGCTTGGACCTCTTGCAAATTTCTCTGTATGCTGACGCTGAACCTCCGCAGACCGAGCAGTCGAAAGAGCATCCACGCGCCCCCAGCAGCATCGTGGTCGGATGTTTCAGCCAGCGGGCGTAGGGAGCGATGTCTTCGACGCTTCGGTACTTGAAGACGGTCATCACTGCGTAGAGGTAGTCTGGTACGTTGACGTAGTCGATGTCCCGCGGGACGAAGGTTAGAGGGTTGACCACAACCTCTCCCGTGGGCTTCTTCCATGTGAGGTTCTCGACCCGTTCCAGGTTGTCGCCCCGACGGAGGCAGCTGAGAAGTTGACGGCATGGTTCCTCCGTGGAGTCCCCACGAAGGACGAAGTCAACGAAGGGGTATCTGATCAGCTCCATATGATAGTAGCTCGACGAAAGGCCTCCGAAGAGGAGGTAGCTGTCGGGGTGGAGCTCCTTCACCAGCTTTCCTATGGCTAGGGCTCCGTTCGCATGTGGGAGCCAGTGAAGATCGATGCCGAAGACCTCGGACCGCATCTTCCTCAGATGCTCGGACACGTTGTAGGATGGATCCCGGAGCATCCTGTAGGCAATGTTGACTATCCTGACGTTGTAGTGGTTCCTTCCGAGGTAGGTGGCTATGCTCGTCATACCCACGGGATACATCTCGAATTCCTCGGTCGACGG
>Ga0187779_10000716_pt1 | contig 21921 bp, 19 predicted proteins | sample 1015_Q2_SP10_10__FD_132435 | JGI IMG/M metagenome (GOLD analysis project Ga0187779, IMG submission 132435) | Tropical peat soil microbial communities from peatlands in Department of Meta, Colombia - 1015_Q2_SP10_10_MG | ecosystem: Environmental > Terrestrial > Soil > Wetlands > Peat | place... | reverse complement strand
GCGGACTGGTTGACCGTTGTGATCCGCGCCGCTCGATCGATGGATATGACTCCCGTATCGATGTTCGACAGGATCGTCTTCTTATAGTTCATTTCCTGCTCGAGCTGCTCCCGGGAGGCCTTGAGCTCCTGGGTCATCAGGTTGAAAGAATCGACCAGGACACCGACTTCATCGCCGGACTTCTCGTCGATCCGGTAATCGAATTTGCCCGCCGCCACCGCGGCGGTCCCTTCAGCGAGTTTCTTGATCGGAACAGTGATGCCGGCAGCGACCCGGAGCGCCACCCAGATCGCGGCAAGAAGGAGTGCGAGGGTAACGGCGAGGAACCCGAGCTGATAGGCAACCTTGATCGGCTCCTTTTTTTTGAACGCCTGCCGATACTGCACATACCCCTCTCGTATCATGTCCACTTTCGCGGACAGGTTCTGAGGGACATAGTAACTGACGGCGATCGCGGCTGCGACGGGGCCGCCTCCCGCGGCCTCATAGAGCGGAACGACCGCCCGCAGGCTATCACCCTTGTTTCCCGTACTCGATATATCGGTGGCGTCCTGGCCCGCGAGCGCCTGAGCGACCAGCTCAGGAGGCGTCTGGGTAAAGGTTCTGGCGGGATATTGGCTTGTCACTACGACGATGGAGCGTTTATTCGGTCCGAGGAAAAGCTCGACGGATCCCAGGCCGTACTCATTCCCCTTTTTTGCGAGATAATCTTTGAGCACCGGGTTGTCAAACTGCGCCAGGAGCCGGGACTCGCTCATCTGCCTGCTAATCTGCTTCGCAAATACGAAGGCGTCCTTTTGCAGCCGGTCGTAGTATTCCTGGGTAAGGACAACGGAGTCTTTCAGCGAATTTTCAATGCGCAGGCTGAACAAACGCTCAATACTGCTGGTGAACATCCCGCTTCCGATGAAGTACAGCAGGACTGGCGGGATGAACGAAAGGCTGACAAAGGCAAAAACGAGTTTTCGCCGGAAGCGGGCGCCCAGCACGCCGTGCTTTCGTTCGACCGAGAGCTTCCAAAGGCTCCTGCCGATCATGACGATAACGACCGCAAAGAGCAGGAAGTTCGCGCTCACGAGCAGGAATATGAGAATATTATCGGAAAGCGGGCCACCAAACCCGCGGTATTCGAGTTGCAGCACTATGGCAAGCGCAGTCAGTGTGAGAAACCCGAAGAGATACAGGACTCCCTTCCACCCGGTTTGTACTTCTTCGCTGCTTGTTGTCATCGTACGGGCAGAATACCAAAAATGCCCGTCAAAAGCAAGGTCTGGTTTGCCCCCCTTCCCATTATTCTCTTGACAAACCACAGGTTTCTCGTTAATCTTTAGAAAAAATTGGACCCGCAATCGCCTGGTGAACCAGCTTTTAAACTGCGAACGGGTAGCCGTATCCATCGGGATCAAGCATGGAGAAATGGCTCGTATGCCGTACGGCTCGAGGAGGCTCACTACGGAATGTGCTCCGAACAAGGAGATTTTCGCCATCCTTATGTCTCGCGCATGCCCTGTTCATTCGACAGTACGGCCTCCCTGCATGCCTTCCCAGAACACAGATCACCGCGCTGCCAGCTCTCGCTGGCTTGACCTAAGCCAATACGTCAGGAGGCAGGAATGACCAAACGGTTGGACGCCATTTCGCATGCCGCTCGCTTTGCCCTTCTTCTGTTGCTTGTCCTGGTTGCCCCTGGTAGAGCCGTCTCTCAAGATCAGAATGCACCTGCGCTGCAGCAGCCCGAAAAAACCGGGGAGACCGTCCAGCAGCAGGGCACTGCCGTGATCGACCCCGCGGGGAAGCGGACAGAGTCGGCGGGAGAAAAGCCGCAAGCGACAGCATCGCCCGCGGAGTCTTCACCCGCTGCACCGGCCGAGGGAGCGGTATACACGATCAAAGCAGGCGACACGCTCTGGGACATCGCGAACACTTATCTAAAAGATCCTTTTCTCTGGCCGTTCATCTGGAAAGCAAATCCCGGCATAGCCAATCCGGACATGATATTCCCCGGCAATAAACTAGCCATTCCGAATCTTGCCCCCGTGGAACGCGCCATGCAGGCCCCCGCCGAGGAAGCCCCCCGGGAACAGGCGATCGAGCAGCAGCCGGCCCCAAAAGAGGAAGTGGCGGCGCCTGCCGCAGAAGCCGTGACCGCGGGAGGCATTGCGGGGGCCCGGGTCGGGCGGAACATGCCGGTACAGCCTTCTCCCGCCCCGGAAGTTCCAGGAGAAGAGGCTCAGACGAAAGGGAGCACGCTCATTGCGCCGGAGCAGCAGCAAGTTCCGCTCATCGACAAGTACTCCATGCTCAGCGCGGGATTTGTGAATAACATCGAAAGCAGCGACATGATCGTCGGCGGAGCCGAAAGCGGCAAAACGATATTTGCCTATGGCGACGTCGTATACGTAAATGTCCCTGCAAAAGAAAATGTTAATGTAGGCGACAAGTATCTCATCTACGCACCGTTAGAACAAGTAAAGCATCCGATAACCCGCGAGCCGTATGGACGGCTCATCCGCGGATTGGGCATCCTCCAGATCACCGCCAAGGGTCCCAGTGACCTGCTCACCGCGCAGATCACCCTCTCGTTCGATGCCATCGAGCGGAAGAACCTCCTGGTACCCTATCAGGAACCTTCACTCCTCTATCAATCTTCGCAAAAGAAAGCAAAGGACATCTCAGGATATATTCTTGAAGTTGCGGACCATCACGCCGTAAGCGGACAGACGGACATCGTTTACCTGGATCGAGGCAGTCTGGACGGCGTTGAGCCGGGCGACCGGTTCACCGTATACCAAGTAGAGATGACGAAGAAAAAGGAAGTTTCGAGAAAGGCAATCGGCGAAGTACTGGTCTTTCTGGTGAAGGATCGGACATCTACTGCCGTGGTAAGCCAGGGTACCGAAGAAATCGAAAAGGGCGAAGCAATTGACTTCAAGAAGTAGGACGAGGCGCAGACGCGCCGCCGTTCGAGTGCACACCTCCTGATCACGATGCCCTGTCATGCTCGCGATCAGATCCGCGGGTCCGCTATATTTCCCTCGTGCGATCCCTTTCGTCCGCCCCACCATGCACGCCACATTACCATGCCTCATTCTGCCCCGGCCGTGATTCCCGGAGATCCTGCGTGCCCCAATTCTTCAAGGTAAAACTGCAAGGCTATTGACGACATCGATACCTGCCGTTCGGCAGCACGCGAGCAACTCCCGGAGCGTTTCCGCACGGAGCTCTCCCGGTGCGGCAAAAGCCGTCCTCGTTGCGAACGACTATTCCTGGACGATAGCCGATGCCTGCGGATTAAACGGATTCAGACGTATTGCCAGCGAGTAGAGGTAGGGGTATTCGCTTTTCAGGTGCCTCATGTACGTAAGCCATTGTACAATGAGCAGGGCATACGCCCGCTTCATGTCGCCTCCGATATGGTTGCCATCCACCGGGATCAGCCGCGTAACATCATCCCGCACCGACAGCTCCTCGGTCAGGTGAAAGACCGCCCAGAGCAGCTCGGTGAAGGTTTCGTGCTCGAGCAGGTTAGGGTTCTCGAGAAGCCTCAAAAGAAAATCACGTTTGCCGGTCAGGTAAGCCTTGAGCGCCGTCAGGTCGGCCTTTGCATAGTCGATCCGGAGGTCGTAGTGTACGACGTCCCGGGCAACGCGTGAAAAATGCTCCTCTGACCAGTGGGTGGATACCTGGAGCTCTGCCGCCGTCTTGTCGGCATTATGGTCGAACTCCGAGAAGCACTTCAGGAGCCCGCTCCCGACCTCGCTGAAGAACGTACCAATGACCATGTTCAGCTTATTCAGTTTCGCGGCCTTTTCGCGCACGTTCAGGAGCTGGTTCAAAATCAAGGTAACGAGTAAAACCTGGATCGGGATAAAAGCGATGTCCTGGAGCAGATAGAAAAAGGTATCGCGCGCATCGTGAAAAATCATGATTTGAGCGATAAAAAATGCCATCGAAACCGCGACCAGCGATATGCCAAGAACTATCTGCCACTTGTATCGATTCATGTGCAACTTCCTTACTGTTGAGTGAGGGACAACGAATCTCCGCCGGTATCCCCGAAAACGAGGGCACAAGCGCCGATCATGATCTGTTGCCTGGACGAACGGACGAAAGCGGCCGCCTGGCCGCCCCTTTCCGAACGGCTATTTCATGAAGAGGAGAAACCCGTCGAAGAAATAGACGAGGCCAAAAGCTCCCCCAGCCAGTCCGAGAAACCAGAAATATTTCTGCTTCATCAAGGCAGCAATGGACGACAGCAGGATCGCTATCTGGAGAAACATGGCCGCCAGACCGAAGCCGCCGGAATGTTTCTGCGCATCGTTTCGGCTCGCCTCGAGCGCCTCGGCCTTTTTCTTAATCGCTTCCTTTTCCTCCTTATAGCGGTCTATCTCGTCCTGGTAGAATTGAACCTTCTTCCGGTACTCCCCCGCAGCACCGCGCGCCCCCGTTTTCAGCTCCAGCTCCAGTTTGTCCCGTTGAAGCTCATAGAGATACCCTTTGATGCTCTTGGCCTGATAATAGGACCACTGATCCGAAGCCTGCGCCTGGGACATAACCGCCTTGGAGCCATACCCGCCGCCTTTGAGCGTTGAAAGCGTTGCACAAACCGCGAAAATCACCGTCGTGAGCGCAAGATAATTGAGCCAAGGCTCTTTCTTTTCTTCTGCCATGGAAAAACCCTCCTCGGAGCACGTTTTTGATGAGGGCTCATACTACAGAATATTCACCAATTAGTCAATACTCTCATGCACATTCACCGGTGAGGCGCCCTGCAGCCCTTCGCTGGCTATGCTACTATTAAATAGGTCAGGAAGAAACATCCAGGATCGGCCATGATCATCGGCGTCCCCAAAGAGATAAAAGTCGAGGAATTTCGCGTCGGCATCACGCCGTCCGGGGTGCATGATCTGACTCGGGACGGCCACACCGTTCTCATCGAGACCGGTGCCGGAGAGGGCAGCGGGTTCCCTGATGAAGCGTACAGAAAAGCCGGAGCAGCGGTGCTCGATAAACACGGCCTCTTCGAAAGGGCTGAATTAATCGTCAAAGTCAAGGAACCTGTTCCTGCAGAATATGATTTGGTGCGGCCCGAACAGGCGGTCTTTACGTATCTCCATCTTGCGCCGAACAGGGAGCTTACCGAAGTTCTTTTGAGAAAGCATGTCACGGGTATTGCCTACGAGACGCTGGCCAGGGACAAGGGGCTGCCTCTCTTGTCGCCGATGAGTGAGATAGCCGGCCGTATGGCCCCGCTCATGGGGAGCTACTATCTGCAGAAGTTCAAGGGAGGGTCCGGCATCCTGGCAACCGGGGCGAGCGGCGTAAAGCCTGCAAAAATTCTGATCCTCGGCGCGGGAGTGGTCGGCACGAACGCGGCCCGGGTCGCATCGAATCTCGGCATGGAAACCACTGTCATGAACAGAGGTACGGAGCGGCTTCAAAAAATAGATGAGTTGTTCTCGGGAAGGGTGAAGACCCTGCCCGTAACATCCCAGACCATCGCGGAAGAGATCAGGGATGCGGACATCATTGTCGGCGCAGTCCTTGTACCCGGCGGGAGGTCGCCCATTCTGGTAACCCGGCAGATGCTCGCGACCCTGAAAAAAGGTGCGGTGATCGTTGATGTCTCCATTGACCAGGGCGGCTGCATTGAAACCTCGCACCCCACCACGCACGATGATCCCGTATTCACGGTCGACGGCATTCTCCACTATTGCGTGGCGAACATGCCGGGCGCCTATCCGAGGACGTCAACGCTGGCCCTTACAAACGCAACCTTGCCGTATCTTAAGATCATCGCTCGGCGAGGGATCAAAAAAGCAGTCCAGGAAGACATGATCATCAGAAGTGCGCTCAACACCTATCACGGAAAGATCGTGAACCAGGCGCTGGCTGAGTCGCTGGGGTTTACCACGGTGGATCGCTTGGGATGAGCGGCTGAGGACGCGAAATGAAGAGGCAGGCGCAGGAAGTCTGTTCGGTTTCACCTTGACCTTCTGCAATGGCGCTCTTCACGAAGGACCATCTTCTCGTTCGGAGGAACCCGGCATTTCAGCGTTCTGTTCGATGTACAGGATCCGTTTGAGACTCAATCCCTGATCACGCATGAACGCAGAAAAGCACCGCCGTCAGGATGAGCGGCGATTGCGCCAGGGACTCGTCATTTGTTATGCGCGTTATTCGCTTGCCACAGCATGGACGGTCTCTCCGCGGTCGACCGGCAAATCGACTCTCTGCAATTCCTCCTTTTGCATCCCGATCGCCTCGAGCAGGAGCGTGCTTCTCCATAAACTGCTCCGCGAGCGGGCCCCGAGAACTGCAGTAAAGAGGGGGCCTCTGCCCGTATTAATCGCGCACACAAAACAGTGCCGCGCATTTCCGGTGTAGCCAGTTTTCCCGCCAATCATGTTGTCACTCTGCCAAAGCAGATCGTTCGAGTTCTCGAGGAAAAGGTCCCGCCCCTCGGTTGTCCTGACCAGGTACGCTTTCGTACCCAGGATATCCCGTATGAGGGGATAGGAGAGCGCTGTCTTCAGAATAAGCGCGAGGTCGCTGGCGGTAGTGTACTGAGTTCCCTTCGGGAGGCCCGAAGCATTGGCGAAGAGCGTGTTATCGGCCCCTATCTCCCTTGCCTTCTGATTCATCAGCGTCACAAATTCCCGCTCGGACCCGGATGTCGCTTCGGCAAGAGCTACCGCAGCGGCATTGATGGATTTCATGAGGGCCAGGTGGAGAAGATCGGAAACCGTCATCTCTTCGTCGGGATGCAGTCTCGGCGGTATGGACCTGATCTTTCCCGCGTTCCTGCTGATCTTCACTTTGACCGCGGGATCAAGCTTATCGATGACCACCATTGCCGTTACAAGTTTGACCGTGCTTGCAGGGGCGAGCCTTGCGTCGGGATATTTTGCGTAGAGGACCTCTCCGCTGGAGTCAACGACGATTGCGGCCTTTGCAGGGATCCTTTGCTGCGGCGCTGTTTCCGCCGGCAGTACGCCGCATAAGAGAATGAGAACCGTGGCTGCAACGATATATAGGTATTTCAATTTTCCCTCGCTTGAACTTGGAGTCTCTATGATCATCCACTGCGCTCCGGCAAACCTGCGAACAGAGAACCCGCGCGCACTATCGGATAGGCGTTTCCGTTCATGTAAGCAACAACTGGTTATCCTTCGACCTGCTCTCCCCTACGCTCGACACGGTGATCGCGGGCCTGCCGAGGACCGGGCACTTGTTCTCGCAAATGCCGCAGCCGATGCACAGTTCCAGGTCCACATGCGGCTGTTGCACAAGCACGCTCTTTCCCTCACGATCGCGCACCTGGACTTTTTCGAACCAGATCGCTTTTTTCGGCGTAGGACAGACTTCCTCGCACATGATGCACGGCCGGGCATGGGCCCAGGGAAGGCACCTTCCCTTGTCGATCATAGCGAGGCCGATCTTCGTTTTCGCCTTCTCCGCCAGCTGCAGTCTCTTGATCGCCCCGGTAGGGCAAACCTGGCCGCAGAGCGTGCACCGGTATTCGCAGTAGCCGATGCGCGGGACAAGGAGGGGCGACCAGATCCCTTCTGCCCCTGCTTCCAGGAACGTCGGCTGGAGCCCGTTCGTGATGCAGACTCTCATACATTCCCCGCACTTGACGCAGCGCTTCAGGAACTCCTTTTCCTCAAGCGATCCTGGCGGGCGCAAAAGATCGGGATTCTGGGAATTCGTCCTCGTAATCGGGGTGATACGCAGGAGCGGAACGGCAACAATCCCGCTGAGCGCCGACGTAATGATCCTTCTCCTGCCGAGGTCCATGGCTGCAGCTGAACGCCTGCTCGAAAAGCCGAAACTCACTGCATTCTGGGGACAGATATCGTCGCAGTTCCTGCACACGAGGCATTCGGTGTCCCGCCAGTGTTCGCCGGCGTCGGGCCGGGCGTTTCCCTGGCAGGAGGTTGCGCAGATTCCACAGGAAGTACAGCCTTCGCTCACGGACCGCTTCACGATCGAAAATCGCGAAAAAATGCCGAGGAGGGCGCCGAGCGGGCAAAGGTATTTGCACCAGAACCTCTTCTCGATCAAATTCAGTCCGAGAATGAGAAAGAAGAGACCGCCTATGAAGACGCTTTGGTCATAGAACGATTGCTCAAAGGAGAGAATGGTTTTTTTGAGCACCGTGTAAACCGGCTCTGATACGTTCGCGGCGCCGAGCGGGTTCACTGCATAGATTGTGTCGAAGAGCGATCGCAGGCTGTAGTTAAACAGGGGATAAACGCTGACCGATAGTGATCGGATAAGGAGCGAAAGCGGGTCGACGAAACCGACCGGCTGGAGCGTAAAGAGAGCAGAGGCAAGAACCGCGATCAGGATGTAGTATTTGATGCGGTACCCCTTTGCGTACAGCTCAGTGGGACGTTTCCTCCTGATGGAACCGACGATGTTATGCAGGGTGCCCAGGGGACAGACCCATCCGCAGAAAACCCTCCCGAAGACGAGGGTGATGACAATGGTGACAAGGGAAAAGTAAAATGCCTTGGCCGCGGCATGGGCAGACAGAATTGTCGTGATGAAGATAAGGGGGTTCACATCGAGAAACAGGCGCACGGGATACCCGAGTTCGTCATTTCCCTTTGACTCGGTCTGGATGAACAGAAAAAGGAATAAAAGGAGCAGCAGCCCCTGGGTCAGTCTACGATATTTTTGCATGATCCATTCAGTTCGCTTGAGCTCTAGGCTCAAATGATAATACAGATTGACGAAAAAAACAAGTTCTCGTTTCGCCCCGCCGAGTCTCCAGGCCGCATCTTCTCCCCTGCCCCGATGCCCGCTCCGCGCTCACGCTCCCCGCGTGCTGCGCTTAACAAGGCTCCTTCTCCAGGCAGCACCCGGCCTCGCCTGGGAGGTGACGCCCTGTGTCCCCGCGCATTCGCCTAACCATTGATCTTCTTGATCCTCACTTTGTTGAGATCCATCTGACCCATCCCAAGCTTGTGGCCAAGCGTTACATACCCGAGGTCGCTTCCGTGCATGCCGAAGAGCGTTGCGCCGTACGAGTCAATAGCGACCTGGTCCACTCCCACGATGATGGTATCGAGTTTTTTCACGTCCGCAACATTGCCGCCCTGGGGGCCGTTTGCCGTCAGGATGCGCACGGCGTCGAGGATCGTGAGCGTCGGTTTTATCTTCATCGAGAGGTCCACGAGGCTCTCGTCCAATTTCTGATGAATCTGGCGGCGCTGTCCTCCCATAACGCCCATCCAGTTCTTCATGGACATCGTTAGCTTGGCGAGACCATGGTGCTTCGCGATCGGGATATTGATCACCTTATCTGCCTCGAAGATCTCCGTGTAGAGCGGCCAGGACTTGAGCGCCGTTCCGTTGATATCCATGTCCTTAAACTTCCTGTCGTCCACAAAGTCGACATTCGCACCCAACGCAGCCGCCGCTGGCGCTATCCCGCTCTGGACAAAGCATCGCCGCGGGTCGTTTACCGGCCTGTCGAATACCCGTACCTTCTTGGCGCCGGCCTCGAAGCAGAGTCTGACCACTGCGGCAACGACTTCGGGATTTGTGTTCCCGGCCTGCTCCGGGGTCCGGTCCCAGCCGATGTTCGGCTTGATGACGACGACATCGCCGCGGGAAACAAACTTCTTGATCCCGCCCAGTGCGTCGAGCGCGGCCATCACGATCTTTTCAGGCGACGCGCCGTGCGCCACCACCAGATCCGGAGGGCGCGTTGCCTCAGCAGCTTCGGCGATCAGGTTCAATCCTGAGGGCGCCGAGAGGCCAGCCCCCGCCATCGCAGCCAATTTCAGAAATTCTCTTCTGTCCATAGGTCACCTCACCTTACCCCTCGCCAGCGAAGCAAAGATGCCGCCGAAGCAGAGGGATGCAAATATCATAAATGCAGTTTTTGTGCTTGTCAAGAACAACGGATAGTAATCCGGCGTAATGCGGGCGCTTCCGATCTTGAGCGCGAAAATGATCATGGCGATCCCCATGCTCAGCATCTGCCCGGTGAGCCGCATGGTTCCCAGCGTCGCGGACCCCACGCCGTAGAACCGCCTCTCGATCGAACTCATGACCGCATTGGTATTGGGCGAAGAAAACAGGGCGAACCCGAAGCCGAGCAGGACCAGACCAATGATGATGGAGACCAGATGGGTCTCGCTCTCCAGGAATGTGAACTGGACCAGTCCCGCCGCGGTGAACCCCATACCGATCGATGCGACGACGCGAGGTTCAATTTTGTCGGAAAGCCTTCCGGCAAAGGGAGAAAAAATCGCCATGACGAGCGGCTGGGAGACCAGGATCATGCCCGCCTGCTGGGGCGTGAGGCCTTTGATGTACTGGAGATAGAGGCTCATGAGAAAGGTAACCGCGAAGGTCGCGCTGTAGTTGATCAGCGCTGCCAGATTTGAGAACGCAAAGGCCGCATTATCGAAGAACAAATTCATATTCAGGAGGGGGCTCAGCGCCCTTCGCTCCCAGAGAATAAAAAGCGCGATGCCGGCAATGCCGGCTGCGATCAGTCCCGCGCCCGACCGTGCAGGCAGGAGTGAGAATCCATACATGAGAGCCACGAGCATGGCGCTGTAGATCAGGGAACCCATGAGATCGAACTGTTCACCCTTGGCTTCAGCCCATTCCTGCTTCAGCTTTGAAGCGACAAGATAGATGATTACGCTTCCCAGCGGAACATTCACGAGAAATATGCTCCGCCACCCGAGCTGCTGGGTCAGGATTCCGCCAAATGTCGGCCCGAGAGAAAGCCCCAGATAGATGGCAGCAACATTGATCCCGAGCACCCGCCCACGCTCCGCCGCTGGATACACGGAGGTCAGGATGGCCATTCCCGTTCCAAAGATCATGGCGCTTCCGAACCCCTGGAGCACGCGGAAGAAAATGAGCAGGGCCATGGAGGGAGCGAGCGCAAGGAGGAGCGATGCAGCCGTGAAGATCCAGATGCCGTAGTTGAATATCCGCTTCCTGCCAAAGATGTCGGCCAATCTCCCGAAGGGTACGAGGAACATTGCCGCTGCGAGAAGATAGGACGTCGGGATCCAGCTCATCAGGACCGCGCTCATCTTGAAGTCTTTCCCGATCGCAGGCAGTGCGATATTGATGGAGGAAACCATGAAGGGCGTAAGGAACGCCGAGAGGGTGGCAATCAGCAGTGCCGAGCGCTTTACCGTCGCTCTGTCGTCAGACATGCTCAGTACCCCGTTCGCAGGCATCACGGGACCGGCTCGTCGGGAGCGCTACCGTGGAATTGCACACCGGAGCGATGGGAGGCGCCATGTGATTTACCTAAACCTGTTGAGGAAATAGAGAATCAGGCTGATGATAATGCTGATGATGATGCTCGTGGCAAGGGGAAAATAAATCGTAACATGTTCCCGTTTGATCAGGATGTCTCCGGGCAGCTTGCCGAGGAACGGGGTTCTCTGCAGGAGGAGCACGATGAGCCCCAGAACGACCAGAACGGCCCCCAGGAGGATCAACATTTTTGCCAGTTCGCCCATGATCAACCTACGTGGCAAAGAATTCAAGGACCTTGCCAAGCGTCGCGCGCATATCCTTGCGCGGGATTATCATATCGATCATCCCATGTTCGAGCAGGAACTCCGCACGCTGGAACCCGCCGGGAAGCTGCTGCTTGATCGTCTGCTCGATGACCCGTGGCCCGGCAAAGCCGACGAGGCTCTTCGGCTCCGCGACAATGATGTCACCCAGCATGGCGAAGCTCGCCGTCACGCCGCCGAAGGTGGGATCTGTTAAGATCGAGATAAAGGGGAGTCCCGCCTGGCCAAGACGCGCCACGGCCGCCGATGTCTTGGCCATTTGCATGAGCGAAAGGATGCCCTCCTGCATACGAGCGCCGCCCGATGATGCAACCGAAATAAAGGGTGTGCGGTTTTCGATGGCCCGCTCGACGGCACGGGCGATTTTCTCGCCGACCACGGAGCCCATGCTGCCGCCCATAAAATTGAAGTCCATGATCACGAGCGAGACGTGCTTGCCGCCGATCTTTGCCTCGCCGGATATGATTGCGTCCTTGAGCCCCGTTTTTTTGCGGTTGCTCTTAAGTTTGTCCTTGTAATCCTTAAAGGACAGGAAATCCCTCGGGGAAAGGCCATCCTCCACTTCGAGAAAGCTTCCCTCATCAACAAGATAGGGCAGACGCTCTGACGAGGAGAGTCTGAAATGGTAGTCGCATTTCGGGCAGACCTTGTAGTTCTTCTCGACTTCCTTGCGATAAATAATCTCTTTGCAGTTATCGCATTTTACCCAGAGTCCCTCAGGGATCTTCACTTTTTTGGCAGGGGCCTCTGGCGCAACGTTCTCAGACCGTTCTTTTTTGAACCAAACCATATTACTCCTTCAGCTGCAGCTCTTCCTTGCTTTCTCTTCGTTGGGATCTCCGCGCAAGATGCCCCGCGTGCGGGAGCGGTGGATCACTGCGCTAAACCCGTATCGTTCACCAGTCACACCTGCGCTCTCTCGTTCCCCTGACTCACGGCCGGCAAGCAGTGACCTCCTGTGAACTTTGCAGCCAAGCAGTGGGTGGTCTGGCGAGAAGGTTGCCGGATACGCTATTGCCCGCTAGGAAACCGGAGCCAGCAGGGGGATTGAGTCCGCCCTTGGGAACGGGAGCCGTGAGCCTTTTGATGCTGACAGCCGCTCCCTGTGCATGCCGGCATCCCGCCTCCGTTGGCGTCGGAAGCGTTAAAAGGTATACGTCTTCCCTTCCACGAGGATCTTCACATTTTTTCTGCCGAGTCCCTTAAGCTCGCTGATGACCTTCCTTTTATGGACCGGTTTCACATGATAGATATAGACCGGCACGTCATAACTTACGTTCGCCTTCGCAAGATCCTGATGGAGCTGGGCAGGCGTGAAGTGACCGCTCAGGGTGGCGATGCCTTCTAAGCTATTCGGAAACGACGTATCAACGATGATCGCCGATAGGTTTTTGGCCTTCGCTGCTTCTTTCCAGAGCCCTTCGTTCGGCCCCGTGTCCGCGCTGTAGAGAAAGGAAGACTTCGTGTCACTCACGAGAAAACCGACGGCAGGGACTGGATGGTTCATGGGAATTGCTTTGACCTTCAATCCGGCGATGCCTAGGGTCTTGCCGAGTGGCATCGGGGCATAGGCCAGCACCGGATTTTTCGGCGTCGGGATCTTGGTGAAATCCGGCCAGATGATGTCGTTCATCAGGTGTTTCCGGATCGCGTCAAGGACCTTCGGGATGGCATGGATATTCACCGGTTTCCTGATTCGGCCGATAATGTTGTCCGCCAGGAACAGAACTGACTTGATGTGGTCCAGATGCGTGTGGCTGATGAGGATGTCGGTGATCCTGCTCTGCGCCTCGATGCTGAGCGCGGCAGTGATCGTGCCGGCGTCCAGCATCATCACGTCATTTACCAGGATACCGGGGGGCATGTGGCCGATCGTTTCGGAACCGGAGCAACCCAGAATTTTTACCTTCATGCATCCTCCTCTGCGCTTTCGATCTAGGCGTTACCTGATCCGCCTGATTGCTATTTCACCCCGACAAGGTCATATACCACTACCGGATTTTCTTTTCCCTTGACGGTCACGGAATCGAGTTCTTTTGCCTCAACGATGTCCTTGACCTTTTCATAGGTATATTCCGATATGATGATATGATTATTATACTTTCTTGTCAAGCCTTCTAATCGTGCGCCGAGGTTCACGTTGTCACCGATCACGGTATAGTCCATCTTCTTGCCCTCGGCCCCCATGTTGCCCACGACCATGTCGCCGGTATTGATCCCGATCCCGATATCGATGACGTACCGTCCTTCGGAGGTCCACTTCGCCTGCAGCTGCTTAAGCTTGGCGATCATGGCCAGGGCACACCGGACCGCACGCTCCGCATGATCCGGCTGGCCTATAGGCGCTCCCCAGAGGGCCATGATGGCGTCTCCCACGAATTTATCCAGCGTTCCTTCGTGCTCGAACACGATCTCCGTCATGGCGCCCAGATATTCGTTCAACAGCGAAACGACTTCCTCAGGCTGGTGCTTCTCGGAAAAGGAGGTAAATCCCCGTATGTCCGAAAAGAGCACCGTGATCTCCTTGCGGTCTCCGCCCAGCTTTGCCTTGCTGGGGTCCCTGATGAGCTCGTCCACGATCCGCTTTGACACGTAGCTCGAGAACATTCTGCGAATATCCCGTGCCCGCCGTTCTTCCATGAAGAACCGGTATGCGGTCTGGCTTGTGTAGCCGAAGAACAGCGCTGAGGCAGGATAGACCAGGTTGAACCAAATTCCCTTGGCCACGAACAGGTAATAGACAAACCCCAGGTAACCGGCGAACAGGAGGAGGAACAGGGCCACTCCTGCTTTTGCGCCAAGCCGGGGAATGGACAAACCGAGCACAATGGCAAAGAGAACGATGAGCACGGGAACGCTGAATTCGACGTGGCGGAGGAAGTCCCCGTGCAGGATATTATCGACCACGCTGGCGTGCTTTTCGATCCCCGGCATATTGTTGGAGAACGGCGTAACGCGGAGGTCGTAGATGCCGATGGCGGTAGCGCCGATCAGGATGATTTTGTCCTTGAAGGTGTCAGCGGGCAAAGACCGGTCGAGTATGTCGGAAATGGAATAGGTGGCGAACGTCCCGGTCGGGCCACGGTAGTTGATAAGCATGCGTCCGTGTTCATCGGTCGGGATGGACAGATCTCCGAGGCCGACCTTCCCATGGTGATCGAGTGCAAGGTCCTCATTTTTCAAGCCCCGGTAGAGCCGAGCGGCCTGCAGTCCGATGGGGGCATAGTAGTCCCCCTGGTAATCGATGGCCAGCATCTCCCAGCGGAGTTCGCCGTCGTCGTCAGGGATCATATTAATATGCGCCAGTGATTTCGCGACCGAGGAAAACCGGTAGAGCGTCGGGAGCACCATGGCCGCTCGCAAGGGCGAAAACGGATCGTCGGCATGTTTGACTACTGCGTAGGAAGAGGGGGTCATGAAGTCGAGCTTTTTGTCGGTGAAGCCTGTTTCCTTGAAGCCGGTTTTCGAAAAATCGAACACGACCGGCAGGATCACGCGACCGCTTCTCCGGATGGCCTGCTGCAGCATGTCGTCAGATTCCACGTTCTCCGGTTCAGTAAAGAAGACGTCAAATACGATGACCTTGGCGCCGTCTTCCGTCAGACGGTCTACCACGCGGCCCCACACGGACCGGGGCCACGGAAAACGTCCGAGCTTGTTGATGCTCTTCTCATCGATCGCCGCGATCACGGTCTCGGGGCCGGGTGAGATCTTGCCCCTCATCGTAAAACGCATATCGAGAGTCTTCTCCTCCAGCACATCAAAGAACTTCGCATTGCCTACGTAGCAAAGCGACAACGCCACTGCCACAATCAGTGCTATCGTGATACCCGCGCTTTTACCGCCTTTTTGTCTCATCGTAACCCCATCTCGTCTGCAGTCAGATTCTCCTCTATGCCCGGGCGACTGCTCCCCCCTGTTTCCTACACCATTTCGCCAAATATTTCCCGCATCTCCAGATAGCGCAGCAGACGGTCGACCTGGCCCTGGTCCTTGATGTGTACCTTCTCACCAACGACTTCCACGATCCGGACGTTTGCAAGCTTTTCCAGGATAGACCGGGCTTGAGAAGTTTCAATGCCGGCAAGACCCGCCAGATCTTCAATGGTCATGCTAAACTCACCGGCCTTTTTCTGTTCCCGCACGTGCTTGGCAAGAATGCTTACGAGGCGGCTGGTATTGTCTTTGATCATCAAGGCTTCCATCTGGTCGTTCGTCTCACGCAGCCGGTCAGCCAGGCGCTTGATGAACCGCACGGCGATTTCCGTATTCCCGCGGATCAGGGTGTCGAAGGTCTTTCGGTCGATGACCAGCATATCGCACTCATCGAGTGTCTCGGCCGTAGCCGAGCGCGGCTTGTCGTTCAGGATGGCCATCTCGCCGAGAAACTCTCCCTTTGCGAGGGTAGCGAGGGTCTTTTCCACGCCGCGGATCCTCTTGCTGATCTTGACCCGCCCGGACTGGATAATGTACATGTTTTCCCCGGCATCACCCTCGTGAAAAAGCACCGTGTTCGCGGGAATTTTTTTTCCGAATCGTGAAAAAAGCTGTGACTGAATGTCGCTCATGCATGACCTCCTCGTTCGTGACTGGCAAATCCGTTATTGAAGAAGTGCGTAGAGCTCCCCATGCGAAGACGCACACAGACGCCCGTGCCACACCGCCGTGCACGACTTGACACGCCGCGTCTCTCGCCTTGTTGCGGGAGACGCCGTTTCTTTGCTGCTGGCTCGCGTGAATGATTTCCCTGACATAGAAGAGCCTCGATGCTAGGTGCCCTGTCCCGCAAGAACTCCCTGTTTCAGTGCCCGGGCAAAATCCACGGCACGGGGTACCAGTTCCGGGGCTCCAACATTCTCTTCGATCACCTTGACGAGCGCGCTTCCGACAATGACCGCGTCTGCACCCCAGTGGGCTATTTGCGCCGCCTGGTCCGGCGTGGAGATGCCGAAGCCGACCGCAACAGGCTTGTCCGTGGCCGCCTTGATCTTTTTGAGCGATTCTTCGATCGAGGTCTGGACCCCGACGCGGGCACCGGTCACGCCTGTCAGCGACACGTAATAGACAAACCCCTGGCTGACCTTGCACACGAGCCTGATCCTCTCCTCGGTACTCGTCGGCGCCAGCAGGAAGATCGTGTCCAATCCCGCATGCTTGGCAAGCGGTATCAGCACGCCTGCCTCTTCCGGGGGAAGGTCCGGCAGAATGATGCCGTCCAGCCCCGAGGCAACAGCCTCGCTGACAAAGCGCTCTTCACCGTAATGGAAAATCAGGTTGTAGTAGGTCATGAGAATGAGCGGAATTTTGCTGGTTGTACGAACATCAGCGACGAGCCCGAGCACGTCGGCGATGCTCGTCCTGTTCCTGAGCGAACGGATCGCTGCTTTCTGGATCGTCGGCCCGTCAGCCAAAGGGTCGGAAAAAGGGGCTCCGAGTTCGATAATATCGCATCCCGCCTTTTCCATCCCCAGAATAAGCGTCTTCGTCGTGGCAAGATCAGGATCTCCCGCCATGATATAAGGGATGAGGGCAGTCTCACTTTTTTTCTTCAATCGATTGAAGGCAGTCTTTATTCTTGACATGGATTGGCTTTTCCCGCTCTGCGGGAGCATTCCGCATGCTGCATCACTTACAGGTCCACTCCCTTGATCTTCGCCACCTGCATGACGTCCTTGTCCCCTCGCCCCGAGAGATTCACGATGATGACCTTGTCTTTGCCGAGGGTGGGCGCCAATTTCAGGCAATAGGCCACTGCGTGTGCGCTTTCCAGCGCAGGAATGATGCCTTCGAGACGCGAGAGAAGGTCGAAGGCCTCCATGGCCTCTTCGTCTATTGCATACGCATACTCGATGCGTCCCGAATCATGATAGAACGCATGTTCAGGCCCCACAGCCGCGTAATCCAGGCCAGCGGACACGGAATGGGTCAATTCGATCTGCCCCTGCTCATCCTGAAGGATGAATGTCTTGGAACCCTGGAGTACGCCGAGCGAGCCGCCGGCGAACCGGGCAGCGTGCTTTCCGCGCTCGATCCCGAGCCCCCCTGCTTCTATGCCATACATTTTGACCGTCACATCGTCAAGAAACTCATGGAACAGACCCATGGCGTTCGACCCCCCGCCGACGCAGGCGATCATGGCGTCCGGAAGCTTTCCTTCAAACTTCAGAATCTGCTTTTTTGCCTCACGGCCGATCACGGACTGAAAGTCCCGAACCATCATGGGGAAAGGATGGGGGCCAAAAACCGTTCCCAGCACGTAATGAGTATTCGCTACGTTCGTGATCCAGTCGCGCATGGCCTCGTTGATCGCGTCTTTCAGCGTTTTGCTGCCAAGGTCTACGGGACGGACCGTCGTGCCCAGCAGTTTCATGCGAAAAACGTTCAGGGACTGGCGTTTCACGTCATCGGTGCCCATGTAGACCTCGCAGTCGAGGCCGAACATGGCCGCAGCCGTGGCCGTGGCTACCCCGTGCTGCCCTGCGCCCGTCTCGGCGACCAGGCGGGTTTTTCCCATGCGTTTGGCGAGCAGGACCTGGGCCAGGGAATTGTTGATCTTGTGCGCACCGGTGTGGCAGAGGTCTTCTCGCTTCAGGTAGATCTTGGCGCCGCCAAGATGTTCGGTAAGCCTCCTCGCGCAATAAAGCGGAGTCGGTCTCCCGATGAATTCGCGGAAGTAGAATTCAAGCTCGGCCTGGAACTGTTTGTCCTTCTTCGCGGCAAGGTAGGCGGATTCAAGTTCAGCAAGCGCAGGCATGAGCGTCTCCGGCGCGAACTTGCCGCCGTAGATGCCGTAATGTCCCTTTTTATCCGGTATATTCATGCCGCGATGCCCTTCGGACTTCAGCAATGAACTTTTTGATCTTTGCATAGTCTTTGATACCTTTTTCCTTTTCCACGCCGCCAGCCACGTCGACCCCGTAGGGTTGAACGAGCTTGACCGCCTCTGCCACGTTCTCCGGGGTGAGCCCGCCCGCCAGGATGATTTTGCCGAATGTCTTGGCCACAACCGCCAGGTGCCAGTCAAAGGCATTGCCGGTCCCGCCGCGGACGCCCTCACGATAACTGTCGAGCAGGAACGCTCCGACATGGTAATGCGCCATATGCTTGATGCTCTCCTTGTCTTTTACCTGGAAGGCCTTGATCACGCGGCCGCCGAACCGCTGGCAGAACTCCGGACTTTCGTCTCCGTGCAGCTGGATGGCCTGCATGCAGGTAAGCTGCTGGATCTCCTGGATCTTCTCCTCCCGTTCGTTCACAAAAACGCCAACGGGCATCACAAACGGCGGAAGCTGGGCAATGATCTCGGCCGCCTTATCCGGGTCAATATAGCGCGGGCTCTTTTTATAGAAATTGAACCCCAGCGCATCCGCACCGGCATCAGCGGCAGCGAGCGCGTCATCCAGACTGGTGATTCCGCAGATTTTTATTTTTATCATACCATTGCCCCCCCCAGAGGCGATGAGACTCCGCGAAACTGATCAAAAAGCGGAGGAGACTGTGATATCCACTGCGTCACGGTCTCCGTGCGGCACCATTACTCCTTCCCAAGAAGTGCCTTTACTTTTTTCCCGACATCGTCCTCCCGCATCAGGCTCTCTCCCACCAGAATTGCATCAACACCGGCTTGCTGGAGCTGCATCACATCTTCCCGCGTCTTGATTCCGCTCTCGCTCACGATCGTACGGTCATCGGGGATGTCCTTCACAAGGTCCAGCGTGGTCTGCAAACTGACGGTGAAGGTCATCAGATCCCGGTTGTTGATCCCGACAAGCATGGCGCCGGCAAGGAGCGACTTATCCAGCTCTCTATAGGTATGGGACTCAACAAGCACATCGAGACCGAGCCGTTGCGCGATCCCGAGATAATCCTGCAGTTGCCCCTTCTCCAGGCAGGCCGCTATCAGCAGGATCGCGTCAGCTCCCGCGGCCCGCGCTTCGTGGATCTGATACTCGTCAACGATGAAATCCTTGCGCAAGAGCGGGAGCGCTACGCCTTTCCGGATCGCGCCCAGATATTCGAGCTTTCCCTGAAAGAACTTCTGCTCCGTGAGAACAGAAATGCAGGACGCTCCGGACCTCTCGTAGATTCCTGCGATCGCGACCGGATCGAAATCCGTTCGGATAACGCCGTATGAGGGAGAAGCTTTCTTGACCTCGGCGATCAGCCTGATTCCGTCTCCCCGGGTAAGCGCATTTCCGAATCCCCTCACCGGTCCTGCATCAGCTGCCCGTGCCTTAACATCTGAGAAGGGATGACGACGCTTGGTCTCGGCCAGTTCCTCTTTTTTATATGCAGTGATGTCATCTAAAATCATAGTAGAACGCTTCATCACCACGGAAGCAGGTCGCCGCACCATCACCTTCCCGGGAGCGCCCTCGTGCATCCGTGGTCCGCATGGCATCACGGTCTGTTCGTAAATGCTCTCAGCTGTTCCAGCTTCTTGAACGCCGCACCCGAATCAATCGCGTCCGCGGCATGCTTGATCCCCTCGCTGAAATTGGCCGCCTGTCCCGAAGCGAAGAGTCCCGCAGCAGCATTGAGCAGGACGATGTCTCGGCGAGCGCCCTTCTGGCCTTTCAGGATCTCTGCCGTGATCGCGGCGTTCTCCTTTGCGTCACCGCCTTTAAGGTCTTCCGCCCTGCCGCAGGGCATCCCGAAATCCGATGGATGGATAACGTAGTCCGTCACGTTCCCGTCCCTGTACTCCGAAACGCTGGTCTTGCCCGTGATGGTGATCTCGTCCAGACCATCCATCCCGTGCACCACGAAGGCGTGGTGCGCACCGAGGTTGCCGAGGACCCGGGCCAGGGTTGAGGTAAGCTCCGCCGCATACACGCCCATGATCTGGGACGTAACTCTCGCCGGATTCGTTAAAGGCCCCAGCACATTGAAAATCGTGCGAATTCCGACCTCGCGCCGCGGGCCGATCGTGTATTTCATGGCCAAATGCATCATCGGCGCGAACAGGAAGCCGATGCCCACTTCCTCCAGGCACTCTTCAACACGATGGGAAGGGATCTCGATATTCACGCCGAGCGCCTGGAGGACGTCGGCGCTCCCGCTCTTGCTCGAAACCGAACGGTTGCCGTGTTTCGCCACGGTCACGCCCGCGCCCGCGACAACGAACGCAACCGTTGTTGAGATATTGAACGTATTGGCCATATCGCCGCCCGTACCGCAGGTGTCGATCTGGTATTTCGCGCTGAGCTTGATCGGCACGGCCTTGTCGCGCATGACCCGGGCAGAACCCGTTATCTCCCCGACGGTCTCGCCCTTCATCCGCAGCGCTGTAATGTAAGCGGCAATCTGTGCGTCCGTTGCCTCGCCCTGCATGATCTCGCGCATCACCGCCTCGGCTTCCGCCTCGGCGAGGTCCGTCTTCGCGACAATTTTTAAGATTGCTTCTTTGATCATGAAAAACCCTTCATGACGGAACGGCGCTCCGGGACGTGCCCAAAAAGACCGGCGGTTCCTGCCGTGACACAAAACCTGCCGGGTGACCAGTCACAGCTTCAGGAAATTCCTGAGAAGATCTTTGCCCACGTTCGTCAGGATCGACTCGGGGTGAAACTGCACGCCTTCCAGCTTGCACTCTCTGTGCCGGACGCCCATGATAATGCCGTCTTCGGTCCAGGCGGAAATTGCGAGTACGGCAGGAAGCGTCTCGCGCTTGATGATGAGCGAATGGTAGCGCGTTGCCTCGAAGGGGTTCGGAAGGCCGGAAAAGATCGTCTGATTGTCATGGTAGATCAGGGAGGTCTTGCCGTGCATGAGGTAGGGCGCGCGGATCACGTCCCCTCCGAAGGCATCGCCGATAGCCTGATGTCCGAGACAGACCCCCAGGATCGGGATCTTTCCCGAAAAGTGCCTGATCACGCCGATCGAGACTCCGGCCTCTTTGGGCGTGCAGGGACCGGGTGAGATAACGATGCGATCGGGATTCATCTTCTCGATCTCAGGGATCGTAATCTTGTTGTTCCTGTACACTTTCATGTCCTGCCCCAGTTCACCCAGATACTGGACCAGGTTGTACGTGAAGGAGTCGTAATTGTCAATCATCAAAAGCATAACAGCCCTCAGCAGATCTGTTTCCCGCGGCCGCGCAACGCTCCCGGCGCAATGAACCGTGAACGTCAAAAAGCCGCGCCCTGCGCCCCTCTAAGGCGCCGGCCATCAATCCAACCCCAGCTCCGCCATCTCCACAGCGCGCATCATGGCCTTGGCCTTGTTTACCGTCTCCTGGTACTCCGAGGCCGGATCGCTGTCAGCGACCACGCCGCCGCCTGCCTGGATATAGGCAATGTCTTTTTTGATGACGAGCGTCCTGATCGTTATGCACGTGTCCATGTTG
>Ga0187779_10000715_pt1 | contig 21926 bp, 20 predicted proteins | sample 1015_Q2_SP10_10__FD_132435 | JGI IMG/M metagenome (GOLD analysis project Ga0187779, IMG submission 132435) | Tropical peat soil microbial communities from peatlands in Department of Meta, Colombia - 1015_Q2_SP10_10_MG | ecosystem: Environmental > Terrestrial > Soil > Wetlands > Peat | place... | reverse complement strand
GTAGGGACCTCCTCCCAGAAAACTCGACCAGCCAAAACTGGAACGATTTGCTACGCTGCAGCCCTCTAACCGAGGAGGGCGGTCTGAAGAAGAGCAAGTTTTCTGAAGAGCAGATCGCGACGGCGCTACGCCAGGTGGATGCCGGGGCGCCGATCCCTGAGGTGACCCGTCGCCTCGGGATCAGCGAAGCGACGTATTATGTCTGGCGCAAACGCTACGGCCAGATGGCGGTGGCGGAGATCCGTCGGCTGCGGCAGCTCGAGGACGAGAACCGTAAGCTGAAGTAGTTGGTGGCCGATCTCACCCTCGACAAAGTGATGCTTCAGGAGGTGCTGGCAAAAAAGCTCTAAGGCCCACACAAAAGCGTGCGCTGGCCACGGAGTTGACCAGGCGCTTTGCGATCGGTGTACGTCGGGCGTGTGGGCTGCTTCGGTTCAATCGGGCGAGTTGGTATTATCGCCCGCATCCCCGGGATGATCGCCCCATCTGGAGACGGATTTGTGAGATTGCCCAAGCGAGGCCGCGGTTTGGCTTTCAACGGATTCACATCTTGCTCCGACGAGAAGGCTGGATGGTCAACAAGAAGCGCCGTGCATCGGATCTATCGTGAAGAAGGCCTCACGGTACGGCTACGCCGTCGGCAAAAACGGGCGAGCCACCTGCGAATGATCCCGCCGCAAGCGAGCCAGGTGAATGAACGGTGGAGCATGGATTTTGTCGCCGACACCTTGGTCAAGGCGCGAAATCGCCGGCCATTGAGCAAGATCGATAACCTTAGTCGGCATAGTCCATTAATCGAGCCCGATTTTACTCTGACGGGCACAAAGGTCGTCGCCGTTCTCGAACGGATCGCGAAGCGGAGTGGTTATCCGAAGATGATCCGAATGAAGTCGAGCTTCACCCCCGGCCCGGAAAACCCGTGGACAACGCGGTGATCGAGAGTTTCAACGGACGATTCCGCGATGAATGCCTGAATGCGAATGTCTTCGTCTCGTTACACGACGCGAGACGGAAGATGGAAGCCTGGCGAATCGATTACAATGAACACCGGCCGCATGGTTCACTCGGGAACCTCACGCCCCGAGAGTTTACGGAACACGCGGCGACAACTGGGCTGCAGGAACCGGCGGATTTCCAGTTAAGAGCGGTCTAGTTTTGGGGAAAGGGTCAGCAGTGAACCATCATGTTGGGATTGCCGAGCAGACGTTCTAGGGATGGAAGCTGTGGTATCCGGGACTGGAATCGGAGCGTCATAAAGGCCCATAGCTATTCGTATGTCTTTATACCAATCAGAGAAAATCAGTATGAAATACTTGCATATCCGGTCCCCCCTCTTTTGTGTCATTGAATTCGAGCAATAAGCGCAGTAGGCTGCACGCCTCACCAAGCGGCCTCACAGCTCGGTGGGATGCCTTCCCCAGAAACCTGAAACGATCGAACTCAAGACGCGATAGACCTCTCGCGGCATGACTAACTATGTATGGTGGCCTAACAACTTAGAGAGAGCAATTCTGTGAACCCCTTCTTTCTAGTGAGCGTGTTGACTGCCTTCCGTGGCCTTGGGCGGAACCTACTGCGAGCAGGCCTTGCGATTCTCGGGGTTGCCATTGGTGTCGCAGTTCTAATAATTACGAGCAGCATCGGGCAGGGCGCTAGGGCTACTATCTCCTCAGAGATGGGGACCATGATGTGGACCAATGTGATCGTGGTTATGCCGGGCACTACAAACAAAACTGGAGCGCGAGGAACGCAAGGACTCGCTGTCAACCTGACGATCGAGGATGCCAAGGAACTTGAGAAGATTGATTCTCTCCTAAGCAATGTGTGTATGCGAAGACGTGATCCATCTCAGGTCGTTTTTAAAAACCAGAACTGGAATGTGCCGGTGAATGGCGTGAGTCCAAGTTGCTTGACCCTTTTCAGGTGGTCCCTCTCCAATGGCGAGTCGATTAGTCAAATGGATGTGGATGCCGCTTCACGCGTCGCCGTTCTTGGGCAATCTGTTGTCGAAAATCTTTTCGATTTGGACGAGGATCCAATTGGAGCGATTATCCGCATCAAGAATGTTCCATTCCGGGTGATTGGCGTACTTTCACCAAAGGGCAGTACGGCCGAGGGAGATGACGCGGACAATGTGATTTATGTTCCCTTCTCGTCGGCCCAACGGAAGGTATATGGTGGGATGTTTCTGAACACTGTTGAACGCATTTTCGTTACGACCCATCGTCCGGAAGACATACCGGAAGCGGTTGAACAAATTCGTCAAACTATAAGAATAAAACATCGCTTGGAACCTAACGAAGCAGACGATTTTACGGTCATGATGCCGCTAGAACTTATGAACGTCTCTGAAGGAACGAACCGGACAATGGGATCAATACTTATCGGCGTTGCAACTATTTCTCTTTTGGTTGGCGGGATTGGCATTATGAATATTGTTCTCGTGTCGGTAGCGGAGCGGACTTGCGAAATCGGGGTTCGCGTGGCAGTAGGTGCCAGGCGAGGCCACATTCTGGTCCAGTTTCTGATTGAAGCCATGATCCTAAGCGTTTTGGGTGGCCTTGTGGGAATCGCTGTGGGCATTCTAGGAGCCCTGGTCATCACGATTGTCGCTGGATGGCCCACCATTATTACAGCAGAATCTATTGGGACCGCCTTGTTCTTTTCGCTGATTATTGGTCTCTTCTCTGGATTGTACCCATCGAATAAAGCCGCCCGCTTGAATCCAATCGATGCACTCCGCTATGAGTGACCCTGCACGTATATGGTATTGCCACGATCAACAATTCGCTCTATGCAAACGGTTCAAGCTTTTAGTGGTGAGATAGCAATCTTTCGCAAACCTGTTCACGCCGAGGCAGCGTCCTTGGTGGTCAGTATGAAACTCCTCGTCTTAATCCCTGCTGCATCAAGAACCGATACCCCCTTTCTGCTTACCACTGTGCATCCAACCTATCCCCAGTATTAGTTCAAGTCAGTCGGAGTGCCCCTCGGCAACCGACCTTGAGCTCAGTCGCAGCATGAGCCTCTTTCAAGAAAATCTCGAGGTAGCCATTGCTATTGATCAGCGCGCGGGGTTTCTGTCGGTCGCCTTCACTGTAGCTGGCGACAAGTCCGTTTATCGGATGTCCGGCCACCCGGATAAGCGGGCTCGGCCGTTTCGTGACTGCCTCCAGTTCCTTCAGTAGGGCTGCGGAGATGTTGGAAATCAGATTACCGAATCGATCGATATAGACGATCTCTCCCAACAGCGTTCCCGATTCCCAACGCGGTTTACTGATCGGAAATGTCTTGGCATCACAGACCACCGGGCCGAACGCTGAGACCGGCTGATTTTTGGTGAGCCAGGCAGCAGCAGGAGCGAAGAGGTCTCGCCCATCGAACGTGGTCCCTGCGGATTCTAACTTAAATTGTCTGTTGGTAATTTCTCGCACTTCGACCTGGCTTTCCTCATCGAAAATATAGCTCAGCACCCCATTGTCCGGTGCCAGGAAGAAGTATCGATCGGTGTTGACCAAAAGGGGACGGCGGAGACTCCCCACACCAGGATCCACCACAACAACATGAATAGTGCCATCAGGAAATGATGCGTAACAGCATTTCAAGATGTAGGCAGCTTCTTCGACGGCATGTGGCCTGATATGATGGGAAAGATCGACGACCGTCGTCTGTGGATTAATCGTGAGGATGACCCCTTTCATGCTTCCCACGAAGTAGTCGCGATCGCCGAAGTCTGTCAGGAGGGTAATGAGAGGCAGTGCCTGCGGCACGCTACAACTCCTCGAACCGGATCTCCACCACTTCGTATTCAACCAACTTGGCAGGCGTCTTGACCTCGACAAAATCGCCCACCCGCTTGCCGATCAGGGCGCGCCCAACGGGCGACTGTACTGAGATTTTGTTAAATTTCATGTCTGCCTCATCCTGCCCAACAAGGGTATATTGTTTCTTGGACTGAGACTCTTGTTCGACCACCAGAACGGTCGCACCAAAGACGACGGTATCCGACGTGCGGCCAGCGGTTTCAATCACTCGAGCGTCGGCCAGCTTCGATTCGATCTCGGCAATCCGCGATTCGATGAATCCTTGCCGCTCTTTGGCTGCATCATACTCGGCATTCTCGCTCAAATCACCGTGGGAACGAGCCTCCGCAATGGCTTCGATAACGCGAGGCCGCTCCACTTTTCGGAGTCGGTCCAGTTCGGCTTTCAACGCCTCATATCCTTTTTTAGTAATCGGTGTCGGCATGATAACGAAATCCCTTTATGACAGGCGGTGATATTCCTGCAACGCTCGGATTGTCAACTCCTTCTTGAGCATGGCTTCAAGAGCCATCACCGCGGCTCGGGCTCCACGCATTGTTGTAAAGTACGCTAACCCTTTAATGAGAGCTTCGCGACGAATGGAGAGTGAGTCTTGATGAGAAGACGCGGTCCTGACCGTATTAACAACCAACGTGATCTGCCCATTTTTAATGTGGTCGACGATGTGCGGACGCCCTTCTCTTACCTTATTGACCGTCTCAACATCGAGTCCTTTTTCACGCAAGTACGACGCGGTACCCCTTGTGCTCTCTATTTTAAAGCCCAGCCCTCTTAGCTGTTTGGCAACTTCTAGTGCCGCTGGTCGATCCGAATCTTTGACGCTGATGAAGGCCGTTCCACCTATGGGTAGCGTGGCTCCAGCCCCAGCTTGAGATTTGGCGAACGCCCATCCGAAGTCACCGTCAATACCCATCACTTCGCCAGTCGATTTCATCTCAGGCCCCAAAAGCACATCGACTCCGGAGAATTTGGTGAATGGAAAGACCGCTTCCTTTACCGACAAATGGGACGGTATGCGCGCCTCGGTAAATCCCAAATCTCGCAAGCTTTTTCCCACCATCGTTTTCATCGCCAGTTTGGCAAGTGGTGTCCCGATAGCTTTACTGACGAACGGCACGGTCCTGGACCCTCGAGGATTCACCTCGAGCACATACACTGTATTACCTTTCACGGCGAACTGGGCGTTCATGAGTCCTACGACGCCGAGTTCCAGGGCCAGCGCGGTCATCTGACGGCGAATCTCCTCGACGATCTTCTGGTCGAGTGAGTAAGGAGGTAGTGAACAAGCAGAATCACCGGAGTGCACTCCGGCTTCCTCTATGTGCTCCATGATGCCCGCGACCACAACGTGCTTCCCGTCAGAAATGGCGTCGGCATCTACCTCTATCGCATCCGATAGGTATTGATCGATCAGGACAGGATGCTTCGGCGACGCTTTGACCGCAGACCCCATATAGGCGAGTAAGCCAGCTTCGTCGTACACAATCTGCATAGACCGCCCGCCGAGAACGTAGGAAGGCCGCACCATCACAGGATAGGCAATCTGAGACGCCACCTGCACGGCTTCCTCGACCGATCGCGCCATCCCGCTGTCAGCTTGCCGTAGCCCTAGCTTGCCTAAGAGCTCACGGAATCGCTCACGATCTTCCGCCCGATCAATGGCGTCCGGACTTGTGCCGAGGATCCGCACACCGGCCTTCGCCAGCGGTAAGGCCAGCTTCAGCGGTGTCTGTCCGCCAAACTGTAGGACCACACCCAACGGCTGCTCACACTGAACAATGTTCAGGACATCTTCCTCTGTCAGCGGCTCAAAATAGAGTCGATCGGACGTATCGTAATCCGTACTGACCGTTTCCGGATTACAGTTGACCATGATCGTTTCGATTCCTTCGTCCCGTAAGGCCATGGCTGCATGCACGCAGCAATAGTCGAATTCAATCCCTTGCCCGATTCGATTCGGCCCGCCCCCCAAAATAATCACCTTTTTCCGGTCCGTCGGCCTCGCTTCGCATTCGCTTCCGTAGGTTGAATAAAGATAGGGAGTATGGGCCTCAAACTCTGCAGCACAGGTATCCACCCGCTTGTACGTCACCCTTCTCGATTGTGCGGCTTGGAGCCGCTGCTTCGACACAGCGGCTGCCGTCGCACCAACCAAGTGTGCAATCCGATCATCCGCAAAACCCAATTCCTTGGCTTCCCACAACAATGCGTCATCAACTCTAGCCGACCTGTTTCCAGATTGACCCACCAATCTGTCTTCGAACTGGAGTAGTTCCCTGATTTGTTCCAAAAACCAGTGGTCGATTTTGGTCAAGGCAAACAGCGCATCATTGGAGAGGCCGAGACGCATCCCATCGGCCACATGCCAAAGTCGCTCCGGAATCGGCGTTCGCAACACCTGGCGAACGCGCTCCACACCGGCCTCCCGATCGAACCCTTCAGGGATACCGCGGTCCAATCCCATCCGAGAGGCAAACCCGTTTAGGTCCAACTCGAGCGAACGGATCGCCTTCTGCAACGCTTCCTTGAATGTCCGCCCGATCGCCATCGCTTCTCCGACTGATTTCATCTGGGTCGTGAGAGTCGGGTCAGCTCCTCTGAATTTCTGAAAGGCAAATCGAGGAATCTTGACGACCACATAGTCGATCGTCGGCTCGAACGAAGCCTTGGTCACTCCTGTGATGTCGTTGGTGATCTCATCCAGCGTATAGCCAACCGCTAACTTGGCGGCGATTTTCGCGATGGGAAACCCCGTCGCTTTCGAAGCCAGGGCTGAGCTTCGAGAAACACGCGGGTTCATTTCGATGATGACCATCTCGCCGTTCTCCGGGTTGACCCCGAACTGAATATTCGATCCTCCCGTATCAACACCGATTTCGCGGATGATCCGAATGGCTGCGTCCCGCATTCGTTGATACTCTTTGTCCGTCAGCGTCATCGCCGGAGCCACGGTGATGCTGTCGCCGGTATGGACGCCCATGGGGTCTAGGTTCTCGATGGGACAGACGATGACGACGTTATCCTTCAGATCCCGCATGACTTCGAGTTCGAATTCTTTCCATCCGATCACTGACTGTTCGATGAGCACTTGGCTGACAGGGCTCATCGCCAATCCCCAATCGACAACCCGATCGAACTCTTCGCGGTTATAGGCGATGTTCCCGCCGGTTCCTCCCAAGGTGAACGACGGGCGAACAATGGCAGGGAATCCGACCCGGTCGAGTACGCGAAGGGCTTCGCCACGAGTATGAGCGGTACCGCTCTCCGGAACCCTCAACCCGATTCGCTGCATCGCCTGCTTGAACGCCTCTCGATCCTCAGCCTTATGAATGGCCTCCGCCGATGCTCCGATGAGCTTTACGCCATACTTTTCGAGCGTTCCTCGCTTCACCAGCCCCATCGTGGTATTGAGCGCCGTTTGTCCCCCCATTGTGGGAAGCAACGCATCGGGACGTTCCCGTTCAATCACTTTTTCGACCACGTCGACCGTGATCGGCTCGACGTAGGTACGATCAGCTAGTTCAGGATCCGTCATGATCGTCGCCGGATTGCTATTGATCAGGATGATCCGGTAGCCCTCCTCCTTGAGTGCCTTGCAGGCCTGCGTTCCTGAATAGTCAAATTCACAGGCCTGGCCGATGATGATCGGGCCTGATCCGATCAGGAGTATCGATTCGATGTCGGTGCGTTTCGGCATGCAGTCCTTGAAAAGATCAACTGGTTCTCGGCATGACCGGACCAATCGGTGGCTGATAGGGCGCCGGACGCGGCGGAGTGCTTGGTCCCCCGTCGGGCGGGTGATAGAGCGGCAGGACGTCCGGTAACCACGCTTCAATCTGATTGATACGAGTCACATCGGAAGGATGGGTGGAAAGAAACTCGGGGATGGCCTGTTGAGATCGGAAGCACAGTTTATCGATCATCTGGCGCGGGCATCCGCTCATCCGTTCCCAAAATGGAACGGCTTCCCGGGGATCATACCCCGCCTGGGCCATGAGCCGGAGTCCGATATAATCCGCCTCAGACTCCTGTCTCCGATTGAAGGGTAAGGATACGTTCACTCCGTACGCCCCGAGAAGGCCTTGGATCGCTCCTCCTTGGGCATGACCGGATACTGCGGCGCCCAAGGCACCGAGTTGTGCGATTTGGTCGATAATGCTTCGGCTCATTCGTTCCACACCATGGCGTTGCAGTGCATGAGCAATTTCGTGTCCCATCACCGTGGCCAAGCCGACATCGTTTTTCGTTACCTTGAGGATTCCTGTAAAGACCGCGACTTTTCCACCGGGCAAACAAAAAGCGTTCACCGTCTTGTCATCATCGATTACGGCAAATTCCCATTGGTATTCCGGTTTGCGCGCCACATCCGCGATCCGTCTCCCCACCCGCTGGATCATTTCATTGGAATCGGGGTTCTCGCTCAATCGAGCCTGACGCAGAACTTCACGGTACGCGCTGATTCCGAATTGCATTTCCTTCTCTTCTGAAAAGAAAATCAGCTGGTCACGTCCAGTCCCCGGCGCGCGATAACAGCCGGCCAGACTGCTGAAGAGACTGAGAGCGGAACCGGTCCCTAGCGCTATACAGACTCCCATAGCTCCACGGGCACCGAGATACAAAACGGCACGACGCCCGATCGACGTCGCTAAGGCGCGCTCGATCGACGGGCCATCTGCGCGATAGCTTTTGTAATCGCTGGTCATCTTTCTTTAGGGCATCCACAAATACATGAACTGAGGGGTTCCGCCGCGAACCATAGAGAGAAGATCGATGTTGGCGATACTCATCAAGCCAGGGCCTGGTGCGAAGAGGCGTGAGTAGATATTGTTCTGATATTCTCCCCGGCGACCATAGGTCACAACCCGTGCCTCTGCGAGTCCGGCCTTTTTTTTGGCCAGTTCCAAGGCATCGTCCAAGTAGCCAATCTCATCGACCAATCCGGCTGCCTTGGCCTGTTCGCCCGAGTAGATCCTTCCATCAGCCAGTTTCTTGATCTGATCGGCTGACAAATTGGGCCGACCGGCCTGCACCACCGAAAGAAACCGTTGATAGAAAGAGTCGATCACGCTTTGGAAGATGACTCGTTCCTCAAGAGTCATCATTCGAAACGGAGACCCCATGTCTTTCCGAGGACCGGATGTAATGGCGGATGCTTCGACTCCGACCTTTTCCAAAAGCCCCTTGGCATTCACGGTGAGCATGATCACCCCAATGCTACCGGTGACCGTCGATGGATGGACGAGGACGGTATCACTGGCCATAGCCAAGTAATATCCGCCAGAAGCGGCCACATCCATCATTGACGCGATCACGGGAATCTTCTTCTTGGTCTTAAACTCCTTCAACTCGTGGTACATGATATCCGAGGCCGTCACCGTTCCCCCGGGGCTGTTGATCCGAACCACCATAGCCTTGATCTTCTCATCCTTCGATGCTCGCGTCAGTTCCTCTTTGAATGTGGCAAGCATGTTAGGTTGGGGTATCAACCCATCCTTGTCTTGCGAACTGATCAGCCCTGAAAAATCGAGCAACAGCACCTTGCCGTCGCCGGTCCCGCTGAGCTGCACCTCCTGAACTGGGCCCGATGGTTCGAGCAAATTGATCGTAATACAGCCAGCTTGCAATCCAATGAGGCTGACGGCACCGAGTACACGTAGCACAGAACAGACTTTACGCATAAGTCTTCTCCATTAACTGTATAAATTCGGTGAACAAATACGCAGAATCATGTGGTCCTGGAGACGCTTCCGGATGATACTGCACCGAGAAGACAGGACGATCCAGGCAGACCAGTCCTTCGATGGACTGATCGTTCAGACTCAGGTGCGTAATTGCAACCTTGCCGAACGTCGTATCGACGATGGGCGGCCTGTCCGGTATGGAACTGATCGGAGTTGGCACCTGCACAGCAAAGTTATGATTCTGAGATGTAATTTCGACCTTCCGTGTTCGAAGATCCAGCACTGGATGATTCGCCCCATGGTGACCAAACTTCAGCTTGTAGGTCTTGAGGCCGAGCGCGAGGCCGAGAATCTGATGACCCAAGCAGATTCCGAATATTGGATAACGACCGATGAGCGTCCGGACAGCCTCCATCGCATAGGGAACCCCTTCCGGATCACCAGGCCCGTTCGAGAGGAAGATCCCCTCCGGTTTCAAAGCCTCAACCTCTGTAGCCGTCGTTGACGCTGGCACCACTGTGACCTCACACCCCACATCAACCAATCGACGCAGGATGTTCTGCTTCACCCCAAAATCGTAGGCAACGACGCGCCAGCGTCGTGTTGGCCGCGTGGTAACCTCCGTCAACTCCGGAACCCATTCACCAGATCCATCGGCCCACTGGTAGGCATGTGTGCAGGTCACTTCTGCAGCCAGATCACGCCCAATGATACTCGGGGCCTTTTTCGCCCGCTCCACGATTCGAGCAGCATCCCCATCCTGATGCGTGATGATTCCCTGTTGCGCTCCATGTTCACGCAAATGCCTTGTCAACGCCCTGGTATCCAGTCCTTCGATCGCCACAATCTTTGCCTCGCACAAGTACTCATGTACACGCTGACGGCTACGCCAATTACTCGCCAACCGGCTCGCCTCCTTAACAATGAACCCTTCTGCCCATACGCGACGTGATTCGCGATCCTCCGGAGTTACGCCGTAATTCCCGATGTGGGGACAGGTCATCGTGATGATCTGACCTTTGTACGAGGGATCGGTCAGTACCTCTTGATAACCGGTCATGGCGGTGTTGAACACGACTTCACCGACCGTTTCTCCTTCATGGCCGAGTGCACGTCCTTCGAATACCGTTCCGTCGGCGAGTGCCAATAATGCGCGCGCCATGGTTACATGCTCTCCCACCGGATCGATCGCTTCGCTTTCATTCCCAGCAGTACAATGCCAAGAAACAGATTCACCATGTACAGGGACCGAACCGGCATATGAATCCGAAAAAATTCCTCGAGGGCTGCCTTTCTCGCCACTTCACCTTTCGCGGCAAAAGCCTGGGCTTGAAGCGACGCAGCATACGGATGCAGAACAACGATAATAATTCCTGCGACAAGGATCATCAGCATCAGCACCAGGGTTTCGCCTCGATCGACCCGGACCGCTGGGTCACCGCTCCACCAGCGATACCACGTTGCAGCCGATAAGACCGTGAGGGCTCCCAGGACAAAACGATTGAATCCTTCAAATGTTCGAGTCAGGAATAATCCTCCGGCATCCTGACCGCCAAACGTATTAAACACCGCCGGTATTACCGCACCGATCAGTACCAGTAATCCTCCAACCCACACTCCAAGAGCCACGAGCTCAAGGGTGAAGCACACGACCATTCCCCATCGGGATCCACGCATTGCCCTACGACTGTTCAGCCTGAGTGGTTTCGAACACCACGCGGCCTCCGACGATCGTCGTCTTGATCCGCCCTTTGACTTTCCATCCCGCGAACGGCGTATTCCGGCTTTTCGACCGAAACTTTGCCGGATCGACTTCCCATGGCTCCTGCGGGTCCGCCACAACCACGTCCGCGTCCGCCCCCACCACCAAAGTCCCCTTCGACAACCCGAACGCTTTCGCAGGAGCGGTACTGAGTTTCTCGACCGCGGCTTCGAGAGACAAAATTCCCTCTTCGACCAGAGCGAGCGTCAAGGGCCACGCCGTTTCCAATCCAACGATCCCGAAGGGCGCGTCAGTGAATCCCTGCTGTTTTTCCTGCGTAGCGTGAGGCGCATGATCTGTGGCAATCGCGTCAATCGTCCCGTCACGCAACCCTCCCTTGATCGCCTGAACGTCTTTCCAGGTTCGAAGAGGAGGGTTCATTTTGGCATGGGTGTTATAGCCTCGAACCACTTCTTCCGTGATCGTAAAATGGTGGGGACAGGCTTCCGCCGTCACTTTAATACCGCGGGACTTCGCCTCGCGCACCATCCGCACCGATCCCTCCGTGCTGATATGGGCAAGATGAAGCCGCGCGCCGGTCAATTCTGCCAGCGCCACATTGCGCCCGACCATCACATCTTCGGCCGCCGCCGGGATGCCCGGGAGCCCCAGCTCCGTCGACACCAGTCCTTCATTCATACAACCGCCTTCGGTCAGGTGCAAATCTTCGCAATGGTCCACCACCGGGACATCGAACGCCATTGCATACTCCATGGCACGCCGCATGACGAGACTATTCATGACCGGTCGGCCATCATCGGAGATTGCCACACAGCCGGCACGGCGCAGGTCGCCGATCTCCGCCAGCTCTTTACCTTCCGACCCTTTGGTGATGGCTCCAATCGGCAGCACGTTCGCCAGCCCAGCTTCCCGGGCCCGCTCCAGCATGAATTCGGTGATCGCTTGATTGTCGTTCACCGGATTCGTATTCGGCATGCAACACACGGTCGTAAACCCACCAGCAACCGCTGCCGCCGCCCCGCTCTGGATCGTTTCTTTATATTCAAAGCCCGGCTCACGGAAATGGACATGGAGATCGACAAAACCTGGAAGCACCAGCCGACCTTTCGCATCGATGATCGTCGCACCGCGAGGCGCGGTGAGATTCCGACCGACCGCCGCGATCTTTCCGCCTTCAAGAAGGACGTCCGCCACTGCATTGAGGCGCCCAGGATCGATGACTCGCCCCCCACGGATTAAGATGGTCACGATTTAGTTGGCTCCCGACATCAGATAGAGGATGCCCATGCGTACCGCCACGCCATTGGCGACTTGTTCGAGGATCACTGAGGACAGACTATCGGCCACCTCAGGCGCGATCTCCACCCCCCGGTTAATCGGACCCGGATGCATGACGATCGCTCCAGGGTCGGCGATTTTCACCCGCTCCGCTGTTAACCCGTACAATCGCGCATATTCGCGAATCGTTGGGAACAGTGCACGTCCCTGCCGCTCCAACTGGAGTCGCAACATCATGATCACCTGTACACCCTCCAACGATTCATCTAAGTCGTAGAAGACTCGGGCGCCCAGCTTTTCTACTCCATGTGGCATCATCGTCGGTGGACCAACCAGCCGAACTTCGGCTCCCAGTTTGGTCAAGGCATAAATATTCGACCGAGCGACTCGACTATGGGCAACATCACCGACGATCGCGACTCGCAATCCCTCAAACGCCATGCCCCGTTCGCGAATTGTGTACAGATCGAGGAGCGCTTGAGTTGGATGTTCGTGCCAGCCGTCGCCCGCATTGATCACCGACGACTTCACTCCGCAGGCGAGTGTCTCAGCCGCGCCTGCCGACGAGTGACGTAACACAATAATATCCGCCTGCATCGCTTCGATATTGCGGGCCGTGTCCAACAACGTTTCACCCTTTACCACGCTGCTCGACGACGGCGAAAAATTGATGACATCCGCACTAAGTCGCTTCGCGGCCAGCTCGAACGACGTGCGTGTTCTGGTGCTCGGCTCAAAGAATAAATTCACAACGGTCCGGCCTCGAAGCGCCGGGACTTTCTTGATTTCGCGGCCCGTGACTTCCTTGAAAGAATCGGCAGTCTCGAGGATCAACCGAATCTCATCAACCGACAGCGGGGCAAGACTCAGAAGATCTTTGCGTTTGAGGCTCATCGCGTCCTCCCCTTCAGGCCTTCAGAATCACGACACGGTCGTCTTCGCCGTTTTCTTCGAGCATGACCTGCACTTTTTCATCTCGAGAGGTCGGCAAGTTCTTCCCGATATAACTGGCTTTAATCGGCAATTGGCGATGGCCGCGATCCACCAGGACCGCCAATTGGATTTCGGCTGGACGCCCGAGATCGATCAATCCATCCATCGCAGCACGGATCGTTCGCCCGGTAAACAAGACGTCATCCACTAAGACGATGATCTTATCCGAGATATCGAAAGGCACTGACGTCTTCCGTAATTTCGGCTGCTCTTTCCGCAAGGACAGGTCGTCTCGATAGAGCGTGATGTCCAACTCGCCGATCGGGACGGTCGCTCCTTCGATGTCCTGAATACGCCGCACCAACCGATGCGCCAAATAGACTCCGCCGGTTCGAATGCCGACCAAGGCCAGACCGTGGACACCCTTGTTCCGCTCCAGAATCTCGTGCGCAATGCGAGTCAAGGCTCGGGCGATATCGCCCGCGTCCATGACCAACCGTTCCTGCTGTCTATCGCTGTGCGTCGTGGTTGTCATCGAAATTGTGGGCATAAAAAAACCTTCCCCTCCATCATGGAAGAGAAGGTTGACCGGAACTTCCGCGGACGGGTGAGACCGCGATGCATCGTCCACTCCTTGCTCACCTCGCAGGATGAGCTTTAAAGGCTAGGACATCTTAACGAGGCAGGACTGACTCTGTCAAGGCAATGGTATCAACCGCAAAGATCATTGCCCTACGCTGTGGTGACGTGAAAAAGCGTAAGCTTATTCCTGAGCTTTGCCTTCGGCAGAATACTCCGATGCATCCGAAATGTTGGGAGATTTTCAACCCCCTCTTGCCAACGAAGCGCCATTCGCTCTTGCATCAGAGGCCCAGCCAGGTCCACCGGACCTACCAGGAAGGCATGTCCCTTAGTTTGCAAGAGTCGGCGTACGATCCTCACGTGTTCACTCAGTCTCGCCGGTTGATCATATAAATGCAGCGGCACCCAGTCATAAATGAGATCATAGCGTTGTTGGATCGTAGTCTCAGGAAACGATTCGACGGGAAGAAAGCGAATCCGTTCAAGCCAATCCCACCGCTGAAGGTCCGCCGAGATGGTCCAGAGTTGCTGGGCCTGCCTCTGAGCAAATGCCGGATGGTGGACGTGCACCGTATAGTCGCGGGGGCGATCGAACGGAATACAGGTTGTAATCACGGCGTCTCCATTGTCGATCAAGATATGTTCAGCACGAGAGATCATTGCGCCGATTTCGCGGTCCTGCTCGGCCAGATCTTGAAGATAATCCGCCACGAACGGTTGGGCTGCCAGCTCTCCAATCGGCTGGTCATCGTCCGGATAGAACAGTACTGCACTAAACGCTTCCACAGCGCGGATCGGCGGCATTTCACACGCAAAGACAGAACGCCAATCCGTCCGGCTTACTTCACGACAGTCAGCACTCGCAGTCGCTTCCTCGAGTGGTTGACTTGGCAAAAGCACCATTTCGTTTTCACGATCTCTCAATACGATTCTGTCTCCCGCCACGGTGAGGCTTCGATCGAATGGCACCGTACGCCGACCTTTGGGATTCACATAGGGAAGGCCGGTCGGGTCGTCCGCCATGGTGACCTTTTGGAGTACGCCGCCCTGCACAGTCAGACAAGCTCGTTGCGCGTCGTCGAAGAACCGCAGAGGAGGATGCATTGCCGGTACCCAGATTACTTGATGAGACCGATCCTGGTCCATGAACAAGGTCAAAGGATCATGCCCTGGCGGAGCCTGCGGGGTAAAGAAACTGCTAAACAGACGGAACGCCGCTTCAGACGGATAGGTCGGAATACCTCGATAGCGCAAGGGCCGTGGAACCGGTTGACCTTGATTCTGATCGTCATAGAGACCGCGGATCAGTTCGAATGCTGCCGAACCAGTGCCCGGCAACAGCGATTTGAAAAGTTCGACCACCGGCAGGAAATCGATCCCGTCCCAATGCATGGCACCCATGCAGGACATGAACCGTGTTCGTTCAAATCCTTCGGTCTCCAATACGTAGAAGGCATCTTTCTTATGACGGATGATGGCCTGGCCTCTTGCATCGACCACCAGATCGTCATCCCCGTAGAAGAACCGAACTTCCTCGATGGGGACCCCCATGGCCTGCGCCGCCATATGCCGAAGACTGTCCGCCGTCAGTCGTTGCCATCCCGGCTTATGGGAAAGGTTAAGGCTGGTCTCGTTCACCAAACCAGCCGGCCTTATGCCAACCCATTGTCCCCAATCAAGTCGCATCCGCGTCCGAAGCAACTGGACCTGACCTGATGAATTCTGACTCCACTCACATTCATGTAACGGACTCCCAGCTGGATCAGCCGCGAGAAACCGCCGACCATCGGGACGATAGAAGACAAGATGGCCGGAGGCCTGGCGCACGACTCGTCCGCCCGCTTGTTCAAGATCTTGCGCGAAGGGGGAATTGGCAGGGAACTGGAGATGAGTCAGAGCGAGACGAACGGGGTCGGGCGACATCTACTCGCGGAGTTGGCCGCTCCCCATGACGATGAACTTGAAGCAGGTTAACTCTTCCAATCCCATCGGACCCCGCGCATGAATGCGCGACGTGCTGATCCCGATTTCCGCTCCCAACCCGAATTGGAAGCCATCGTTGAGGCGCGTGGATGCATTCACCAGCACAGCGCTGGCATCGACTTCTCGGAGAAATCGCATCGCTTTGGCGTAGTCGGTCGTGATGATGGATTCCGTGTGGCGGGATCCGTACCGAGTAATGTGTTCCATTGCTTCATCCATGTTTTTCACGACCTTGACGGCCAAGGTCAGGTCCAAAAACTCCTTACCGAAATCTGCTTCACTCGCAGGTTTAGCGGCGGGAGCCAACTGACAGGTCTTCGGACACCCGCGTACTTCGACCTTGGCCGCCATAAGCTTCTCGATGAACGGCGCAAGCCACGTCCGCGCAATCCCTTGATGAACCAACAGCGTCTCCATCGCATTGCACGTGGCAGGCCGCTGGACCTTGGCATTGAAACAGACCCGCTCCGCCATGACCGGGTCGGCATCACTATCCACGTACGTATGGCAGACACCGGCGTCATGCTTGATGACGGGGATCGTGGCGTGTTCCATGACAATTCTCATCAAAGATTCGCCCCCTCGAGGGATAATCAAATCAATATGGCGATCTTGCTTGAGGAGGATCGGAATGAGTTCACGATCCGGCCGTTCAACAAACGTGATGGCACCGGCCGGAATCCCGAACTTCTCCGCCGTTTGCGACAGCACGTTGGCAATCGCCGTGTTGGAGTGGATCGCCTCACTTCCGCCTCGCAAGACGCAGGCATTGCCGGACTTCAAGCAGAGAGCGGCAGAATCGGCGGTCACATTCGGACGTGATTCATAGATGATGCCGATCACGCCGATCGGAACCCGCACCCGTCCCACGTGCATGCCGTTCGGTCTTGTCCACATCCTGGACATGTCGCCCACGGGATCTGGCAGTTTCGCGACTTCCCGGATTCCAGCCGCCATTTCCGTAATCCGCTCCTTCGTCAATCGAAGACGGTCGGCCATCGGTTTCTTGTCCGGCGCGGTCCCGAATGCCTCTAAGTCCTGCTCATTCGCAGCTAACAACGCTTCGGTCTGTTCTTCCAACGCGTCAGCCATCGCCGTTAAGGCCTGGTTTTTCACCGACGTCGAAAGGGTGGCCAATCGGCCTGCGGCGTTTCTCGCACGCGTGACTAATTCGATTACATACTCGGGAATCGGTTTGATCGATGTCTCCGATTCAGCGGGAGATTCCTTTGCATCCCGCATCGTGGCGGGTTGGTTGGCAGGGTTCAGCATGTGAGAACCTTAAGATCCTCTTCCGAAGACAACGGCACAGGATACCGTGGGAGTTTCAGAGTGGTCAAGCCAAGACAGCCCCCCCTTAACCGATCGATCGCGGTGTCCACTGATGGGAAAAGGAAGGCTCGTGCAACGGCACCTTGCGGAAACATTCAACGGTACAAGGAAAACCGTTCGTGGCCGGGCAGATGGGCGATGTTGGTTATTCACCGGTCACCAGATTATCTGATGACGGAGTGTCCGTTCTCGACTAAAAGATCCGACAGATGGCTGCCATGGAATCCCGCCTCACCGGTGATCAGAACCCGCATTCGAGATCTCCTCTCATACTTGGTTCATCTACACGGACACGCTTGTCAGGAACTCCCTCACATCTGTCCCTGAGGCGGTTGGCCCGTGGGCGTGGGAACGCCTGACCCACCGGGCTGAATTGGCGGAGAAGGAACGGATGGAGTTGGCCCAGTAGCTTGAGGAGCCTGCGGGATCAGGCTGGCTGAGGAAGGGTTAGGATACTGAAAGATCCACTCATCATACCTCGTCCGTCCTTCGAAATGACGCACCTCGGGAGGAAACTCATGTTGGCGAATCGGCTTTGCCTTGCTCCGACTTTTCACGCCCATGAGACCTCCTGTCGGAGACCGGAGGTAGTCCCACTCTCCGTGTCCCATGGGATCCAGGTAAACTTTTCGCAGAAATGGCCTCGGAAGTCGAGTGAGGTCCGCCAGCGATTGAGGATATACTTCTCCCTGGATCACACGTCCCGCCTTCATCGTGGTTGAATACAGTGCCAGCGCCTGCTGGATTTCGATCCCCCTGGCCAGGAGATCCGCCTCTAATTCTCGCTGCACCATGATCTTCCACTGCTTGGCTGCCATACTCGTGACAATACCGATGAGAACGATCGCACACATCAGCATTATGTAGGTCACACCACCTTCGCTTCTCAGATTAGATTGCATACTTCGAGGCCAAGAGGGGACCATCAGGGCTGTCCTACAGTCTCCTCCGAAAGGGGAACCATCTGTTCTAGGCGGGACGCACGATCCTGAAGCGTGACGCTGTCGGGAGTAATGGTTTTGACGATCACCTGATCGACAACGGTCTGTCCGGCTCTGACCACATGCACATCATCATCCCTTGTCAGTACGGCCATCGCAGCATTGGGTCGTCGATCTTGTTCCATCCGGATAAATCCGAGATAGCGGAACTGCGAGAGTACGCTGACCACAGTTTGTTGGCGCGCGGCTTCATCCGAGGTCACATCGACAATCTCCTGGCTTGCGCTACTAATCGGCTGACCATCAACGCGTGGCAGGGCAAAGATGTTTCGTGGAGCTGTGAAGGCCATTGCTCGTTGGGTCCGTGCGGCCGCGAGGAGATCAAGGTGGACTTGCAATCCCCCCGCAGGAGCCCGTAACGAGCTTGTGACGGTGGTAAGCCCTGTCACGTTCGTCAACGGAACTCGAGTCGGTTCTGCCGCCGTCAACCACTGTCTGGCAATCACCCCCCCCCAGAGCAGGGCCAACACGATGAGCACCAGAATCTTTTTTCGATCACCCGTCATAACCCAACGCCTATTGAACCGTGACGACCCCCGGTTCATTCCGCAAGAAGGTCGAAATCTTGATGTTGAACGTCAGCGTCTGTTCATGCTGACTGGCCGGACGCACCAGATCGAGATCCTCGATGATGATCCACTCCTCTGCAGTCTCCAGTTCGTAAAGAAACCGACGAAGATCTTCATAGCGACCGGTCATAGTTCCCTGAAGAATTCCCTTGCTGGTCTTAGCCACCGGCGTAGCTTCAGTTTTATAGGATAACGCCGGGAGAGTGACACGATTTCGCTTGGCTTCCTCGGTGATACCCAACGCCAGGGGGGCAAAGTCCCGTTCGAACGGCAAGACAGACCAGACTTCGACGAGATCCTGGCGCGCTTTCTTAGCCTCCTTGAGATGTGTCAGCCGCTGGCGAGCCTGCATCCACTCTGATTCCAACTGAGCTCTATGTTGTTCCGCCCCCTCGAGCCCGATCGTATGGACCAACAATAGTGCGGCAAAGAGGGCGATGATAATGAGGCACCACGGGATCAATGGGGCGTAAGGGCCTCGCAGTTGTTGAGTAATCATATTCATCGTTCGCGCTAGATGCCCTGGGCAGGCCGGTACTTGAGCATCAGATCAAATTCCACTAACCCAGTCGATCCTGCACGGTGCTGTCCAAGAACTGGGTCTCTGAAGATCTGGTGGTCTTGCAACTTCACCGTGAGTGCCGTGATGTCTTCAAGGCTGACGGCAGATCCAGTGAGATGAATAACCGCGCTACCCGGATCGAGACGGACACTCTCAATGGCCACGCGTGGTGGAATCACTTCCTCAAGACCGGAGAGAAATTGTGTCCAAGAGAAATGACGCTTTGCGAGCAATTGGTTGGCTAACGCCACTTCAGCGGGCAACCGTTGGAGGGACGATTCCGAGAGATCAATTTCCTGGCTTTTTGCTTCCACCAACACCTGTTGATCCTGCTCCTGTACATGTGTGATACGCGCTTGAATTGCATATGCTTCTTGATAAGTCATGCTCGTCTGAACAAGGTCCCACATCATCATGACACCCAACACCCCACAGGTCGTCATGAGGACGAGTCGGAGGGGGGCCAGGTACCAGCGATATCGGCTACTGAGTTCGATGTGGAAATAGGATCGCTTCCGAAACCATTTAGGGAAAAGACTCATGCGTCCACCAAGAATGCTTGGCATGTTCCTTGGCGTCATGATTAAATCACTCCTGCCAGAACGGGAAATGCGGCCAGGGATGTGCTTCCGCCATCATACTTCCATCCCAATGCTTCGACCTGCTCCCAATCACACTGCTCTATCGAAACAGCAAGTTCCCGGTTGAATGCCGCGTCTAAAGCAGACAGCGGATGGTCGCTGGCATAGATCACCTGTTTCACGGCAAGCTGAGGATGATGTTCATGACACATATAGAGGGAGGCCGCACATTCCTTCACAATGCTATTCGCGAACTCGGCCCCGGCTTCTTCGTCCAACTGGACGGGCCCTCCTTCCAGGCGTTTGCTTCGCACAAATACGACACGCCCCTCATGCAGAATCAGGCATGTCAGCCCTCCATCCAACACGCTTATCCACAGGAGATCATGATCTAGCCGACGACCCTTTGAAGCTTTCAACCATAGATTGAAGAGCCTCAAACTGCAGACTCCAATCCGTTGGGTGACCAATCCAGCCGATTCACACACCGCCTCATACTGGTTCAGTACCGATTCTTGAATCGCGACAACCAGGACCGCATAAGTCCTCTGGTGACTCGGCCGTTCAGGAGGAAAGACTTGCCAGAACACCTTGACGCCAGCGAGAGGGAAGAGTTGCTCCTGACCAAGACGCCATCGGACCAACGCCTCTTGCTCATCAGGTTGATCAGGAAATTGATCGAGATGCACCACAGTGGCGCGAACGGACAGGTCTGACAAAAGCAGTGTGATCGGGCGAGGTATGTCGGCCACCATCACGTGCCCACCAACACGCAAGTCGCGATTCGGTCCGGCAAACGATCGGAGGCGATTTTCCACTACCGTCACGTCGGTCAAATTCAACTCAACCGGCGTGAGCTTCACCGCTCCGGTCGGCGCGGGCGAGAGCAGACAACGGTAGCGAGGTCTGCCTCGCCAATTCCTCGATGCTTCCACGCATGCCAGTGCCTGAGCCCCGATCTTGACACAGAGACGTGGTCGACTGGCGGCAAATTCCCACATGGGCTAGCTCTCTTCACTGAATGTGACACGATTGATCTCGTGCAGGGTCGTATCCCCAGCCAGCACTTTCTTCAGTGCAGACTGCCGCAATGTAATCATGCCGGCGGTGACAGCACGATACCGGATTTCCGAAAGCGGGCGCTCGGCAAGAATCATCTCCTTGATTTCGTCCGTCAAATCAAGAAACTCGGTGATGCATTTTCGTCCTCGGTAGCCCGTCCCATGGCAGTCGTGACAGCCTTTCCCTTGATAAAGCGTCAGGTCCTTGTATTCTTCATAATCGAGCCCTGATTCTTCCGCGAGCGATTTCTCAATTTTGATTGGCAGTCGGCAAGAAGGACAAGAAATCCGGACGAGCCGCTGTGCCAACACGCAGTTCAGCGCGGCCAGGAAGTTGTAGGCATCAATGCCCATTGAAGCGAATCGACCAATCACGTCGAAGACGTTGTTGGCGTGGACGGTGGTCAGCACTAGATGGCCCGTAAGGGCGGACTGAATGGCAATCTGTGCCGTCTCGGCATCACGAATCTCACCGACCATGATTTTATCCGGATCATGGCGCAGGATCGATCGCAGCCCTCGCGCAAAGGTCAGTCCTTTTTTCTCGTTGACCGGAATCTGCACGACGCCGGGCAACTGATACTCCACCGGATCTTCAATGGTAATCAGCTTGTCTTCCTTGATGTTCATCTCAGTGATCGCAGCATAGAGGGTGGTAGTCTTTCCACTTCCGGTCGGACCGGTTACCAATACCATGCCGTATGGCCTCGTGATCGCTCGGCGAAATCGTTTGAGGTCTTCATCATTGAACCCCAGGCGATCCAACCGCAAGGTCGATACCCCTGCTGTAATCGCTTCGCGATCCAAGATACGAAT
>Ga0187779_10000714_pt1 | contig 21928 bp, 20 predicted proteins | sample 1015_Q2_SP10_10__FD_132435 | JGI IMG/M metagenome (GOLD analysis project Ga0187779, IMG submission 132435) | Tropical peat soil microbial communities from peatlands in Department of Meta, Colombia - 1015_Q2_SP10_10_MG | ecosystem: Environmental > Terrestrial > Soil > Wetlands > Peat | place... | reverse complement strand
TAACGTATGCCAAGGGCGTGCTTACCGTGACCGACCCCGCCAACCTCCTGCTGAACGCATAGCTTCCCATCAGCTTCCGTCTCTCTCCCGCCAAATTACATTTCCGAGCGGGACCGTTCCGCACAGGGGAATATGCTGATTGATGTATATCAAGAGCCCCATGAACCTGCCTCAATGACAATGGCCTAATCTCGTGATATGAATAAAATAGGCAGTATTTCCGGAAGGAGAGCTTTTCAAGAAGGAGCTGCGATTGCATATTTCGGATGGCTGAGAGAGCCGGACTTCCAGAAGACTGCACTTTTCGGGATACACGGTTCCGGTTTTTCCGAGCGGCTTCTCAAATCAGAGAGGAGAGGAGGATTTTATGGACGGATAGCTAGGGAGCAAGAGTCAGGTGGTGATCATTATGTTTAATGTCGATAGAGCTGCGAAGCGCGTGGTTATTTTACATACCGTGGAAGCTTCGGATGGGCGCGTAGACTTAAAGACCACCTTCGACCTCGGTGATGTCCCGGAAGATCGAGTGCTTCTGTGGGCTGCAACAAACAGACTGACGCAGTGGCTGTCTCATTTAGAGGTGGGTCGATTCACCACGGCTGAAGTCAAGGAGCGCTTTGATAATCTTGTCATGGAATACAAAGGGTACTTCCAGCCGAATGCAAAGCCGATCTCGAAGGAAGAGCAGACGATCGTTGAGAATCTTCGAAAAGTTCTGCGAGACGGCGTATCGATGGAGGAACTGGTGCAATCACTCATTCAGAGTACGCTCAAATTTGCACACTGAAGCGCGCAGAAAGACCGAAGGATGACGGATCCATGGTGGCTCAAAAAACAGCAAATGCGGACCGAAGGGGTGGGAGGGGGGAACTCTTTTCTTCCTTGGGAAGCATGACAAGATCACCGTCATGACTGCCGCAATTATGCAAGCCGAGATAATCGCTTTTCCCTTAGTCGTACAGAAAAATCCATGTATACTGTTCTTAGAGAGCGGCAAAACAGCTGACGTTGTCACACTGGGCTAACGGGGAGGGAGTGCAGCGGAGAAGCTCTCTGTGCTCGCATTTCAGCAGTGCAGGTCCGCCCCTCAGTCGCATCTTGAAATTTCCTACAGGATGACTCGAATCTGTTTTGGGGAAAACGAACAAGGTGCCTTCGGGTCGGCAGAGAAATGACGCAGGTTTGACGGCATAACGGAATAAGCATATAATTGATCTCATTGTTGGCACACGGTCATCAGGAGGTTGGCATGCATGTAAAAAAGAGATTTTCCGGGATGAATAGGATGGAGTTCTTGAAGGCTGGCCTGGTGGGGACTGCCTCGGCTCTCATCGGGGGAAATGCCTTTGCCGGGGTCTTGCAGTATGCGGCGTCATCAGAGCCTTTCACCGTTCCTGCGCCTGTTTACCGAACGCTCGGCAGAACAGGACTGAAGGTAACGGTCGTCAGCTTTGGTGCAATGCTGGTTCCCGAGCCAGAGCTTCTGAGGATCGCGTTCGATCAAGGGGTCAACTACGTCGACACGGCGCGGAAATACATGGATGGCAAGAACGAGGAAATCGTCGGCAAAGCAATCAAAGGACGGCGTGATAAGGTGTATGTGGCTACCAAGACGCTGCCTGCTTCTAAGTCCAAACAGGACATTATCGGGGATGTGGAAACCAGCCTCAAGGCGCTCGGAACCGACTATGTCGATGTGATCCAACTTCATAATCTTACCGACAGGGAGCGAATATTCATTCCGGAAACGCGGGAGGCTCTCACCAGGCTGAGAGAACAGGGCAAAGTGCGTTTTTTTGGAGTGACCACGCACAAGAACCAGCCTGAGGTCCTAAACGCCCTGGTGGATGATAAGGATCGTTTCTTCGACACAGCGCTCGTGGCCTACAATTTTGAAAGCAGCCCGGAGATTGGTGACACGATAGCGCGGTTAGCCAAGGCGGGCATCGGAGTCATTGCAATGAAGACGCAGGCGGGGGGGTACAAGCCGGAACATCTTGAGGCTCTCAGCCCTCACCAGGCTGCGCTGAAATGGGTTCTCCAAAATCCCGACATCACGATGGCTATCCCAGGCATGAAAAATTTGTCCCATCTCAAGGAGAATATGGCAGTCATGGGAATGCCCCTCAGTCGTGCTGATGTCAACATCCTGCTTCGCTACCATGCTGCCGTGCAGCCGTACTACTGCGACTTCTGCGGGACTTGCGAAAGCACCTGCCCGAAGGGCATAGATATCAGCACGATCAACCGTTCACTTATGTATGCGGAAGGGTACCGGAACCATGACCTGGCTCTGTCGACCTACCGCGAACTCCCGCAGCGAGCTCGTGCCGCTGCGTGCAAGGACTGCCCGGTCTGCGTCGCTTCATGCGTCCGGGGGCTGAACATCGCGGCGCGGATGGAACGGGCAAGGAATGTTCTGGCGTAACCGGGGAAGCCGTGTTCCCGGGAAGGCGCGGAGACCACAGAGGGAAGAAGGCAAATGTCAAGCCTCAAAGTTCAATCAAAGGGTAAAGAACCAAAACAGAGATCGATGTTCTTCCTGCTTGGTATGATCGCGCTCTTCACCTCGCTCCCCGTCGCGCAGGCACAGGAGCAATTCCTGCCCGCGCCCGCCTGCGTCGAAGGATGGACCCTGGACGGGAAGGTGACGCTCTATGACAAGGACAGCCTCTTCGACCGGATCGACGGCGAAGCGGAACTGTATTTCCCGTACGGGTTCACCGCGCTCGCCTATGCCCGTTACGAGAGCACACAGAACAAGAATATTGCGATCGATGCAGATGTTTACACGATGGGGTCGCTGCTCGACGCCTTCGGAATGTTCGCAAACTATCGCCAAAAGGACAGTATTGACGCCGTGGTCGGTACTGAAGGAACGATCTCCCCATCCCAGGTGTTTTTCTATCAGGACAGGTACTTTGTGCGGCTGCAGGTCACGGGGACCACAAGCCTGGAAAAGGACATCCTCCTTGTCTGCGCTCGTGCCATAGCGAAGAATCTCCCCCAGAGCGCTCCTAGACCGAAAGAACTTGACGCTCTTGCGATGACGGAGGTCGTAAAGAAGAGCGAGCGGTTTCTGGCCCAGGGCCTTCTCGGGTATGACTTCTTCCGTCGGGGCCTGATGGCTGACGCCATTGGAGAAGGTGGGTCAGTACAGCTATTCATTGTGCTGGAGGATTCCCGGGATTCGGCGCGCAAGGCCTTTGATCAGTACCGCGCATACCTGAAAACATTTAAACGAGACATTACCGTGACCGAGATGCCGGACCGGATCTCCCTCTACGCCGTAGATCCGTTGTATGGTAAGGTGTTCGCTATGCAGGCAGGCCAATACGTCATCGGTGTTGTCAGAGTTAAAGATTTCTCCTTTGCCGTACCCCTTGCGGAAAAGTTAAGAAAAAGTCTGATCGGCAGTGAGGGAGTTCTCCGCAAAGATACCGATCGTTAAATCCGTACCCGAGTGGTCAATGAAGGCCGCATCACGCCTGACCGCAACTCCTGCCGGGCTGCTGCGTGAGCGTTGGATACGACAGCGCAGCGTGCGGAATGCCGCTTGAAACATTCCCTGGGGGGCAGTGCGGAACGTCGTGAGACTGCCCTGTCCGCTCGAAGCGATGGATTGTCATCCGAGGCCTGCTGATCTTCTCCGGGGGCTCTTACCCGGAACCCCGCAATCCGTTCACCTGTCCGGTGAACGCGCTCAGTCTTATTTCAGTTCAAAGTCCGCACGGCTGTTGTCGATAGTGCCCTTCTGGCCTTTGCCCTTATCGCTTTCCAGGGTCTTTGCCTCGACGATGAAGATGCGTTCAGGAGGAATCTGCCCGGACTGCAACAGATATCCCAGGACCGCCTGCGCCCGCTCGGCTGCCAGCGACTGCAGGTCTTCATCGGTCACCTCAAGGTTGTCTAACATGAGCTTCTCCATCTCAGAGGGGGGCAGGGTTTTGGCCATTCCGATGAAATTGCGTGGTTTTGGGAACTTTTCTGCCGCATACGCCCGCTTGAGGAACAGGGGGTATTCCTCGGGCGTCACGGTTACTGATCCGAGGGAGGAGATATCTTCACTTTTCCCGGCAAGTTCCTTGATCTTTTGAATCTTGACTTTTCTCAAGAGGAGGCTTTGCTTCAGCCCCTCACGGTCTTTTTCCGGATCGGCATGACCGACAATGTCCATTTTCAGCGTGGGTCGGTCCTGAAGCGCTTTTGCAAGAACGTCGAGCTTTTTCACGGTATCGGACGTCAGGGCCGCTGACCCGGCATCGAACTCGGCATATCCCAGCTGCTCATTGCTGCCGAAAATGGCCCCCAAAAGCGCAAAAGGAGAGGTAGCAGCTTTTTCAAGGAGGTTCACGATGACTTTGAGAATGATACCGCCCACGCTGAACTTGGGGTCGTTCAGTTCGCCCGATACGGGTATGTCAAGATGGATCTCTCCGTTGCGGTCCTTCAAAAGAGCCACCGCCAGTCTCACGGGCAGCGATGTCGCATCATGACTTTCTACGGGATCTCCGAACGTGAATTGGTCGAGGAAAATGCTGTTCTTCGCGTCGAGCTTGTTCTTGTTGATGAGGTATTGCAGCTCTACCGAGAGCTTTCCCTTCTGGATCGTATAGCCAGCGTAGCGTCCCGAATACGGGCTGACCGTCGTGAGATCCATGTCCTTGAAAACCACCTTAAGATCCGCATAGAGATCCTTGCTCAGCGGGTTGACCTTCCCGGTGATCTCGAGGGGCGCTGATTCATCGTACATTCCGCTCAGTTCGACTTCCCCGAGCATGTTCTCCTCCGACGACAGCCCCGAAACATGACCGCTGATCTTGCTCAGTGCCGAGCTGAGACGCGGTTTTACGCTGCGGTCAAGGATATCAACATCCCCTCCCTGAAAAACGATCTTATCGATGCGGACGGTATATGGCTGCGACTGCTGCCGGTCTGTTTCCGCGGCCGTTTCCTTGACGGCTTTCTGGTCCTTGTCGGGCTCGGGCGTGCCAGACTTGAACGCTTCGAGCAGATTTACTGTCCGGTCCTCATTAACCGTTATCCGGGCATTGAACCTGGAAAGCGTAATCTCTCTGATACGAAGCGACAAAGGAGCAGTGCGGGCTTCTATTCCTCCCACGGAGAGCGTGCTCCACTTGAGCAGGCTTTCTGCGTTTGCCTTATCGAGCACGGAGAATCTGCTGATATGGAGCTTCCCGCTTACGGAGGCCTGCAGCTCTTCTGAAGTGCTTCTTCCCAGGACGAGATTGCCGTTCGCGTTCAGCAGGCCATCGGCAAGCAGAACCTGCGTATGTTCGGCCAGATAGGGTTCCAGGAGCCTGAGAGGGGCATCCGCGAGGCTCATGGCGAGGCTGGCGGCTGGAGGATCGAGGGTGAGATCGCCGCTTACCGATGCAGATCCGCTGTGGCCAATGCGGAACGATAGCGCGACCGTTCCCTTTGCTTTTTTTTCCGTGGAAATATTTTGTGCGTTGAGCGTGATGGCTGAGATGGTTACGGCGAAAGGCTCGACGAGGCTTTGATCGGCCAGGACAACGGTATAATCGCCGATGACGAACGAGTGCAGCGTGACGGTCCAGGGGGCCGCTGCACTCTCTTTTGGGACGGCCTTGCGGGGCGGTGCCGCCGCAGAGAGCGACTCCACGAAAGAAGCGAAATTCATCCGGCCGTCCTTCAATCGGGAGATCGCCAGCCGGCCTCGTTCCGTTATAACGGACCCGACTTCAGCTTTACTTTTCTCCAGGTCGAGTGAAATGTCTTTAATGCTTAACAGAGGAATGTTGATAAACTGCGCCGAACTCTCCCGGGTGCGTACCACGAAATCCCTGATCCTCGTTTCGCCGGTCAGATTCACCATCGGCGCGCGAGTGGCATACGCGTGGTAAACAAGCCTCATCATGATGTCGAGTTTTCCGGAAAGCACCTTCATCACCTTGAGCCTTACCGGCATGTATGCCAGATAGTAGGGGATATCGATGTCCTTGAGCTCAATACCCAGCGAGGTCTCCCGTGAGTCGGAGAACACCTTGGTCTCGCCGCTCACGGTCACCTGCTTGCCGTTTATCAGTGCGCTGAACGAAGGCTGAACGAATGAATCGACGTAGGCAGGAAGGTCAGAGATGAACGGGATCATGAGATTGATCTGCGTTATGTGGTGCTTCGTTGCCGTCGGCCGGTCGTCGAACTCGATGTCACCGTCGGTGACCTGGATATTGCTGAATGAAAACAAAAGGGGTTTTCCCGGTTTCTCCGGGACGGCGGTTTCCTCCCTTCTCTGAAGTCTCTCCATGACCGAAGAAAAACTATAGGTGATCTCCGATGTGCGTACCGCATGGAGGTAAGGCTTTTCCAGCCTGACCTCTCCTATGACCGGAGCTCCTTTTACCAGGGAGATCAATCGTACGTCGACATACAGCTTTTTAAACGCAATAAACGTCGTCTCGCCGTCAGCTTCCTTGATCTCGAAGTTATTGACAACGACATCAAGGGTATAGGGATTGAAATGCATTGAATCGATATGGACGGTGCGACCGAGCTCCGAGGTCAGTTTTTCCGTTGCAATCTTCCTGGCGTAATAAGGCAGTAGGAAAAATCCTGCAATTGAGTACAGGACGAAGAAGGCGAGCACTAGGATGCCTGTCACGCGAGCCTTGCGGTTTCTCCTCGGGTTGAAGCGGCTTAATAGAGATCGTTTATTCTCGGCGGCGTCCACGCGATGCCTCCTGACCGGATAGTATTATCTTAGCCAAGGTACGCACGAATGGCAAGGACGCGCCGGGATATGCAACTAAAGGCTGCGCTACGACAACTAACTGTTGTACCGCAAGGCGTAGAGCTCGGCTCACAACTTGCGATGAGGTTGTTTTCTTGCTATTGTATACCTAATGAGCAGGGCGAATGCGGCAGGCGAAATTTGGTTAACCCGCCAAGCGGCGCTCTTGCCGCGCAGTGCGAAAGGCCTCACCATGAGAACGAATGCCTGCTCATGCCCGCAATGCCGCGTTGCAGCTGAACGCAAAAAGGCCGGAACATCCGCCCCATTTGTTCAGGGGGTATCCAGTGCATGTTACACTATCGACGAATGATCAGGAGGGTGTATGAGCACGAACAATTCACACCGGTGGAAATTTTTTCGCGCAGGCGGGTTTGAACAGGTCTGGCTTGAGAACGGAGAGGACCTTCAGAACCTGCGGTCACTCGATCAAAAGCTCTGGGTTGCCTTGAGCTGCCCGGTGCAGGGCGTCGAATTCGACCGGAAGGCCCTGGAGTTCCTTGATACGGACCGCGACGGCCACGTCAGGGTCCCTGAGGTGCTTGCCGCGATCGACTGGGCAACCGCCCTGCTCAAGGACCCGGCGGTCCTGGCTTCGGGAAAAGGGCTGCCCCTTTCCGCCATCGACGATGCGTCAGAGGAAGGGAAGATGCTGCTCAAGAATGCGCGGCGCATGCTTATGACCCTGGGGAAAGGCGATGCGGACGTCATCAGCGCGGAGGATACGGCCCTTGTTGAAGAAGCTCTTTTCAAGAAGCGGTTCAATGGCGACGGGATCATCACGGTTGATGCCACGGATGATGAACAGGTTCGCGCTGTGATCAAGGATATCATCGCCTGTGCCGGCTCCGAGAAAGACCGGAGCGGAGCCCCGGGCATATCGCGGAAGCTTTTTGAGCGGTTCTTCGCCGATGTCCGGGTATTCGACGAATGGAGCCGTAAACCGGAGCAGGATGCCGCCCTCCTGCCCCTGGGAGCAGGGACTTCCGATGCCGCCGCTGCCCTCGCCGCGGTGCGGGCGAAGATCGACGACTATTTTTTGCGATGCGAGTTGACTGAATATGACGGCCGCTCCTCGTTAACGGTAAACCCCACGCCGGAAGACTACCGGGCTTTCGTCCTGCAGAACCTGGCATCGGGCCAGAGCCCGGTAGCGTCCCTGCCCCTTGCCGTCGCCGGTCCCGGAAAAGCTCTGCCGCTATGCGAAGGGCTGCACCCCGCCTGGAAGGCGGCGATGGAGAGTTTGCGGGGAGCGGTCATCACCCCCCTGCTCGGAGCGCGCGAGGCCATCACGCGGAACGACTGGGACAAGGTAACGGCGGCATTCGGGCCTCATAGCGCGTGGCTGGCATCCAGACCGAAGACCATGATCGAGTCACTGGGCGAAGCCAGGCTCCGCGCCATCTCGTCCTCCCCTGTTCAGGATGAGATCGGACGGCTTCTTGCCATGGATGAGGAAGTGGCGGAAGAGGTTGATTCGATCGTAAGCATCGACCGGCTCGCCCGCTATTGCCGGGAACTGCTGCCGTTCGTAAACAATTTCACCTCATTTCGGGACTTCTACACCCGCAAAGGCAAAGCCATGTTTCAGGCAGGCACGCTCTATCTCGACGGGAGGAGCTGCGACCTCTGCGTCAAGGTCCCCGCAATGGACAGCCATATAGTCCTGGCCCAGCTGAGCAGGCTCTTTCTTATCTACTGTGTCTGCCGTCGAAGGGGCGGTGCGGAGACCATGACCATTGCCGCGGCAATGACCACGGGCGATTCCGACCAGCTCATCATAGGACGAAACGGAGTGTTTTACGACCGGGATGGCCGGGACTGGGACGCGACCATTGTGAAGATCATCGACCACCCCATCAGCATGCGCCAGGCCTTCTGGGCACCCTACAAGCGCATCAGCAGGATGATCGGCGAACAAATCCAGAAACTTGCCGCCTCCCGGTCCAAGTCGCAGGAGGATCGCGCCGCAGAGAAGGTCGCTGATCTTGCGAAAAACGCGGAGAGCGGCAAAGCACCCGCGCAGACTGCCTTCGACGTTGGTAAATTCGCCGGAATCTTTGCGGCAATCGGACTGGCTATCGGCGCAATCGGCACGGCCGTCGCGTCGATCATGACGGGCCTGCTGCGCCTGGCCTGGTGGCAGGTCCCGCTCGTATTTGCGGGACTCATCCTGGCCGTCTCCGGAATGTCCATGATCGTCGCCTGGTTCAAGCTTCGCCAGAGAAACCTGGGACCCCTGCTCGATGCCGGCGGATGGGCCGTCAACGCCCGGGCCAAGATCAATATTCCCTTCGGTGCCCAGCTCACGTCCTCCGCGAAAATCCCCGAAGGGTCGGACCGCCAGCTCTTCGATCCCTTCAAGGAAAAGAAGCGGGCTTCACGCTATATTCTGGCCGGTGTTGTTCTTGCCATCCTTCTCGCAGCTTTCTATTACTATCTGCGGGGGCGGTGAGGCGGCAAGGATCAGCCGGAGGCATTGCCAATCGTGCTATATTTATAGGAATATTGGACCATGAGGCAGTTGTCCCTAATGCACGTTAATGAGGGTTATCCCTCTTTGCGTGCCAGGGACGGATCGTTTGCTCTTTTTTGCCAGTTTTTGCGCTATCCTGTCCATTTTCCATTTATCGCCGGCATGCGCCCTCAAAATTCGCTATACTATAGTAAAAATCTTCATTGTCAAATATCGCTAACACTCGACAAAGCCATTCCCTTCGTGAGAGGGGGGCGGAAAGCAACGGATCTTAAAGGATCAAGATGGCCGAGCTGCCGACAAATGCACAGAAGGCATGCCCGGCCTTTTTCATTTAACGGAGCCTGGGAGCGGCCGCACCAAGAGCTCGCGGACGGTCTTCTCCGGAACGTTGCAGGGCAAGGATGGCGAACAGGGATCCCTCCTGGAGGAGTGAGACTGTGCGCTTTCGGCCTGTCTGACATGCCGAGGGGAACGGAGGATCGGACTCTGATGAACCTGACCATGCACCGGGGATGCGGTACCGCTTCGGGGAACCAGGCAGAGTCTTACGTGAACGATTCTTAAAACTCAATCCCGGCACTCAGAGGGGAATCATGGATGCGATCGGGAAGTTCAGGCGCCCAGATCGTGGAGGGAGAAGGCCCATGTGGGTTATGATACCTATCATAAAGAAAGGAGCGTATTACCTATGAAAAAAATCAGGATGAGCTTCAAGGCCTCAAAAATCATTTTTTTGTTTTTCGGTGCCGCTCTGCTGACGGCTTTGGTAGTCGGCATGCCGGCCTCTTCCCATGCAAAGAAGGCCGCGGCCGGAATCGTTGATCTGAACACTGCCGATGAAAAAACGCTGGAAACCCTGCCCGGCGTAGGATCCTCGACGGCAAAAGCGATCATCGCGGGGCGGCCGTACAAGAGCATTGACGACCTGAAACGCGTCAAGGGCATGAGCGACAAGAAGATCAATGCCATCAAGGACATGGTTACTGTCGGTGCGGCTCCAGCCGTGGCCGCTCCTGCCGCAGTCCCGTCAGCAGCGGCAATGACGGAGAAAGCGTCGTCCGAGACGAAGGCCGCGACGGAGAAGGCCCAGCAGACCAAGACCAAACTGGCACCCGGCCAGGTCGTCAACATTAATACGGCGAGCGCGGAAGAACTCGATGCGCTGCCGGGGATCGGCAAGAAAAAGGCTCAGGCCATTATCGATGGAAGGCCGTACAGTAAGCCCGAGGATATCATGAAAGTAAAGGGAATCAAGCAGAAGACCTACGATAAGATAAAGGACCTGATCACGGTCCGCTAAGGAGCGCGGCATTTCAGTCCTTATGTTCGTTGCAACGTGAGGATATCTCTACTTTAAAGGAGGATTATGGTATGAAGCGTCTTTTTATCGCAGTTGTGGCATCCCTGTTCCTGGTGTCCCTGGCTTTTGCCGGCATGAGGACGTATCAGGTGACAGGACCGGTCCTGGAAGTAACGAATGACAAGATCGTCGTGCAAAAAGGCAGCGATAAATGGGAGATCGCGCGCGATGCAGGCACCAAGGTTACCGGCGACGTGAAAGTGGGTTCCAAGGTAACGATCCAGTACGAGATGAGGGCGGCGAGCATCGAGGCCAAGGAAGGAAAGAGTAAAGGCAAGTCAAAATAGAGATGAATCATCATCTCTCACCTGCTCCGGCGGTTCTGCGCCGCCGGAGCGCATGATATGCTGTCCATCGGCGCACTTTTGCAGGATTCTTTCCTGTCGCCGAATCGGTATGATCAGACTTCAGAGTCCGATCATGCCGGGATTTCAGGAAAGGAGGACACCATGGGTTTACTTGATCAACTGAAAGCGGGAATCACCTCAAAGCTGGGAGGGAGCGGCAGCCAGCTGAACAGTGTACTTGACCACGCCATGAACCTCATCAATGATCCGGCGACGGGGGGAATTGCCGGGCTTGTGGAAACATTCAAGAACAAAGGATTGGGCGAGGTGGTCAACTCCTGGATCGGAACAGGAGAGAACAAGCCCATTTCTCCCGATCAGATCAAAAATGCGCTTGGGGCCGATACCATAGCGCAGATCGCCGAGAAGGTGGGCATATCGAAAGACGTCGTCTCACAACATCTGTCGCAATTGCTTCCCCAACTGATAGACAAGCTGACGCCGAACGGGAAGCTTCCTGAGGCAGGCAAACTGGGTGATGCGTTGAACGCGGTGAAGAAACAGTTGCTCGGCAGCTGATATGCATCACGGAAGGCCTCACCCGGGACCTCCACGAGCTCTCCACCCTTCTTTAGGATCCCCCGGGGGGAGGCTTCGTTCGCGTTTTTCTTCACCGGTGGCGGACAGGGGACCAGGCCCGTTTCCCGAGCCTGGCCCGGGAGGTCGGGCAATCGCATCCGGCCCCTGTGACGGCACTACCCGCTCCCGGGTCGATGCATGTCGCTCGTAAACGGGAGACGTGCAGCCTCCCGGGGAAGCGCTTTTTTTTTGAGACTGTCCGTTAAGGGCTTTCGCACCGGGGATACAGAGGCGAGGCTACTCCTATCCTGTCATAACGCTCTCGACCGGGATGATGCAGCATGCGAATAGCCCGGAAACCTTCCCGCTGCCGTCCTGTTTGTGTCCTGCAAAAGAAAAAAGCATTTTCGTATGCACAAAGCCCTTAATTTGGCCGGACGGGGAGGGTGGAGCGTAAACCCCCTTCGGGTGGCTGACCCGAAGGTCGCTTGCGTACGGCAGGCGCTTTTCCCGCATGCTCCTCCCCGAGGCATCGCCGTTCCCAGGCGGAACGTCGAATCCCCCGGGTCTGCATTCCCAGCGACTGTCCCGGCCGCAGTATCTGCATGCCCGCATACCTCTTCTTTCAGAGCATGGTTCCGCGGTATAATGCGATGGCGGTCAAATAATGCCGCGGCACCCAATTCGAATGATGATCGTCAAAGAAATAGAAGCAAAGAGCATCCTGTCCAAGTCCCAGGTTTACGATTATGCCCTGAATGCCTACGTTGGCTGTCAGCACAATTGCGTTTATTGCTATGCAAAGTTCATGAAGAGATTCACGGGACACCGTGAGCCATGGGGAGGTTTTCTCGACGTAAAGATAAATGCTCCAGAGTTGTTAGCCCGTGAGGTAAAGAAAAAGAAAAAAGGCAGAGTCTGGATTAGCGGCGTATGCGATGCTTATCAGCCCTTGGAAAAGAAATACAAACTTACACAAAGGTGCCTTGAAATCCTTGTGGATAATGCATGGCCTTTCACGATTCAAACCAAATCCCCGCTGGTTTTAAGGGATCTTGAGCTCTTGAAAAAAGCTCCAGAGTGCGAGGTTGGCTTCACCATAACCACGGCAGAGGATAACGTGAGGAAGATATTTGAGCCGGGTGCTCCTCCCATAGCCACAAGGGTCGAAGCATTGGCAGTGCTTCATGCAGGCGGGATAAAAACCTTTGTCATGATTGCCCCCATGCTGCCCGGCGCAGAAGGGCTTGTGCGCATGCTGAAGGATAAGGTTGACCATGTTCTGATTGACAGGCTGAATTATCACTATGCAGATTGGGCTTTCAAAAAGTACAAGATGCAGTGGGCTATGGATGATGAGTTCTTTTCTCAAAAGGGTGAGGAATTGAGAGCGGGACTGGAAAAGGCAGGGACTGCCTGTCGAAAGCTGTTTTGATGCACATTGCGGTACGGGGAGTGATGAGCACGAGACGACTGGCAACGAGCTGTCAATTTTCGATTGTTCTCTCTCAGCCTTTCCGCCCTTGACGGAGCAGCAAACAGAAGAGCCGCGTGCAAGGATGCTGTAGTGTGGGGGATGATTACGGCTGATCAAACAAAAGCACCGATCTGGACAGCAGTGTTTCAACGTCATACGATGAACGGCATAGCGATTGCCGATTTCGCGCACAGAGATAAGGTACATTTATTCACCGAGCATATATGGAAATCAATTATGCGTACGAGCATAATTTCCTGGAAGCACTAATGGAAACCATAACGGGAGAGGTCGAGGAAGAGGAAATGGCCAACTTCGAAATTCGCCAATTTCTCTTTGAGAGGTATCCTATTCTCAGAAAATTCATGGGGAAAGGACAAAAGCGGCATTCAACCTATGAGCTTGACGACAAGGTGCCTGGTCACTTTGTTGAGCGGGGAATCGATGAGTGGATAAGGCAATTTTCCATCTAAGATGCTCGTCTTCTTAGCCGCTCGATCACGAAAAGAGCAGTAAGCGCCATGACACCGATGATGCTGACGACCCACCCGATTCGCACCTCCAGCGGCTCATACTTCATCTCCAGGAGATGATGGCCTGCAGGCCATGGCACAGCGCGGACGATGCAGTCAGCCAGCCATATCGGCACTTCTTTGCCGTCAATCGTGGCCTTCCAGCCGGGCCAATAAGAATCATTGACAACGAGAACGCCGTCTTTCTGGGAAGTCGCTTCAATCGCCAACCAGTCGCTGGTACGGACAGAGTTAAGAACCTGCCCGGCACTTAATTCCTTTGGGTCCGCTCCCTTTTCAAGGATCACTGTTTGTTCTCCGCGTCTCAGAGTTTCAAGCAAGGTATCAAGTGCCGCCTTCTCATCCGGCACCCGCACAATCTGCTCTGCAAAAGTTGCCCAGGGACGATGAGGCAGCTTCCATCCTGCAAACCCCCACGCGCTGTTTTCCAATACTTTCACCGCTCCCTCGCGAGCCAGCCACTCTTCGGCAGTGCTGGGGTTGCTGATGAATAGGTGTGTCACGGCATAGCGTCTCAGCACGGGCATGGACTGAAGCGCGAGTCGATCAGAAAAAGCTCCCATAAGCACATCGAAAGGTCTCGATCGAAAACCCGTATACGTATCTAATTGATCAATATGCGACGGGACATTATAGGAAGCAACCCCCATTTGAGACTGGTAACTGATTTCGGCATCGTAATCATTGAGCGCATACGGAGAAATATACTCATTCTGAAGCGGGGTTGCTATCCGGGTAAGTTCGCCCGCATTCTTAAGTTGCGACAGGGGTCGCTCATCGCGAATATTGCGCATTCCCGAGTGCATTGCAAATGGTGCCGCAAATGAGGATTGCAAGAAAACCAAACCGGCTGCTGCCAAGGGGAAAAGAGTCCGGAATCGAGCCCAGCGAGTGGCGCCTGCGAGAATGCCAGAAAGGGCCAGGAGTATGATGCCGGCGTGCAGAAGCCCGATTTTCAGGTTATCGCGTGCATAGGGAGCTGCCTGACGGGCAACGGAGTCTGTGAAGAGCGTATCAGCGTTCTGCCAATTCGCAAGGAGCAATGCCAGAAGCAGCGAAACTAAACCGGCAGCTCCCGACAGCATCATCCAAAACCGGGTGGGTCGGTTTGACAATCGGTCGGCGCCAAACGCGGCGAGAAGCGAAAGGCTGAATGTCAACGGCCCCACGATTTTTTCCCAGTAACGAAACTTGCCCCAAACCGGGACAAGATGCATAAGCTGTTCGGCTCCCGCATTCGCACCGAGAGCAAGCCACAGCAGAGCAAGCGCCGTAATGCCCAGTATCCGTGTTACGCGTGAATGCACGATGCCTGCTGCAGCCAGGATCAAAAGGCATGATCCAACATATACGCTCGGAGCGAATGGCATTTTCATGACGCTGTTTGTGATACCGCCAAGCCACATATACACCGGCCATTCCCCCATGAGTCCGTCAGGGCTGCCAAAAAAGCCGGGGACGAGCAATTCGATGATCCGCCAGGGAGCCAGCGCCCATTGCTTGCGGGCAAGAGAGTCAAGTTCAACTGCGCGAGACGTCTCTTGAAAATACGCCATCGTTGGTATCAACTGAATCCCTGCGATTGCGGCACCGATGGCAAGACCCAGGAGCGCGTATAGAAATCCCCTCTTGCCGCCTGCCTCAATTGCTAGCACCGTGCCAATCAAAATCGCTATGATCGCCCACTGTGGATCTCCTGCAAAAAGCAGGACAGCAGTGCCTGCCGCAGCGGCAACGATCCCCCCGCGTCGTTTTTCTCCGGCCATGCGCAATCCAATGATAGCCCAGGGTGCGGTGGCAGCTGCGCACAGATACTGCAGGATCGATGCCATTCCCAGTACGTATCCCGAAAGACCGTAGCCGATACCTGCGATGGCTGAGGAACTTAATGAAGCGCCAAGAATGCGCGCGAGTAAGGCGCTCCCAAGCGCAGCAAGCACGAGATAGATAAGAATAAAAATATCCATGTCGGCGTGAGGAAACAGGAAGGCCCCGATTACCGACACAGGATGAAGGACTCCGTGCAGCATCTGCGCAAAGAGGGGTATGCCGAGGGCTTCATACGGGTTCCACAGGGGCAGCTGATGATTCTGCAGCGATTCCACAACGAGATGGCGGATGGGTTGAAACAGCCTCGACGTATCCCGCCAGATCAACGTGTAGCCTGACACGAGCAGCAGCGCTGCCGGCAACAGTACCGCAAGAGCGATCGTTGAAGCCCAGAGGAATAAATTTCTTTGTTTTTGGATAGCCTGTAACAAATTGCCCGAGAACGGGAGCATTGTAAGGTTATCGATCTTTTTTTTCATGTGATGAAGTTCGTATGCCATGTAACGTTACGGAGCATAGCCTCTCTAGTGGTTAATTTCCTCCATGAGGATTCGTAAGCTTTTCATAAAGCTTGATTTGCCCTTGAGCCTTGCCAGGTTCACCCCATGCGTCATAAATTTCTGCAGAAACATTGAATTCTGAAGCGCGATAGAGCTGTTTCGGGGTACGCTCCGGCGACAGGTATGTGCAAAGCACACAGCCGATAAGAATAAGCAGGTACCCCGCAATTCTCCGTCGTGAGCTCTGGTTGACCATAAAATAAATGTAGTATGCAGCCCAGGGAATCCAGAATATACAGAGCACTTGCCGGTAACGGGCGATGGGACCGAAAAGAATTACATTGGCGAAGAGACAGAAAAAAAGGACCCAAAACCAGATCCACCGACGATCATGTTTTACCAGACTGAGAATGCATCCATAGATGCCAGGGACAATAACCAACCAATGCGGAAGCGCGTATCGAACAACCGGAGATATCAGCTGCATATAATAAATATTCACATTGTCGGGTGCTTCAAACGGGTCCAGAAGAGACAATGCCTTTTCCCCCATTTTTTGCAGCAGGGGCCAATAATCGTTTTCATATAATGCCAACGTCTCACGAACTACTGCCAGTGCTGCTCCCCGGGAGCGCTCAAGAATGTACGTCATTTCCCTGAAAGGAATCATTAATTCCGTTCCAGGCGCGCTCGGCGCATTGAACTCGATAAAGGTTTCGGCGAAACGATTTGAAGTAGATACAGGCGGCGCGCCCGCAATGATATTCCTGATTATGAGGGGGGATATAAAAACCAGAAAAGCTACGAGCATGTAGATAAGTGGCTGGTATCTGCGAGAGCGAAGTGCTTGAAAGCCGCTTGCGGAAACAACGATAATCACATAGACATAGAATATTTCGCGCACGAGCAGACCAAGCGCAAGCACGACGCCTAATTTTATTGAAAGCCACGTGGAAGGATACTCGTTCTCGCCCCACGTTCGCCACCATCGGATGACGAGAAGCGCAAAGGTCGATATGATGAGCCAGCTCAGAAGATCACGAAGCAATGGCCAAGCATAGGCATAGAAAGGACCATAGAGGCCGCTAATGATCAATGCGATAAGCCCGACGGTGCGATTATTCGAAACCTCTTCGGCCAGGGTACCAATGCTTGCACAGAGGAGAAAACCGATAATCAGTTGTGAGAAGTGTACCGCGAAAACACTTCCACTACATTTCAGAATAATGGCAAGAAAATAGGCATACAGCGGAGATTGTTGATAGACTGCGATACTGCCCCACCACGAAACCCACGTGCTGAAGGGTGCAATTGATTGCATCCACTCATTATAGGGATGGAATGGCTGCGGATTGAGCGGACCCTGTTCCCCTATGGACTCGGCCCATCTGAGATTTGCGTGCATGTCCGAATCTACATAGAAGCTGCTGAAGCCAGGTAATGCGCTTAGGGAGCAAGCAATAAAATGAATAAGGTAAAGACAAAAGATAGAGGAGTATACGAGCAGTCTTATTTTATGATATCTCTTGGTATCCATTCGTCATGCTGGTTTTTTCCCGGAATCTGAATGACTTGAATACAATCGCGCAAGGTAACTTGCTGCATTTTACTATGAAGGAAACGTATCGCTAGACTACAAATTATTTTTTTTATTGTCAAGGAATATGATGGGGTATTTTTGGGGTATGATAGAAAGTAGCGGGGCTGTGGAGCACAGCTTGTACCTTACCGTAGTGCAGTTACTGCAAACTTGGTTGCCAGAGGGTAAGCAGCTCTCGAAATAAGTCGCGTGCGAAATGCAGGGTGCCTCTCGAATTTCTGCAAAGAGCCTAACAGCTCTAGCGCAGGAACTACCGTACCGGCAGTTCTGGTAATCTCTTGTGCGCTTTGACGAAACGTTCACTATCGCAGGGTTCTTAACGGTTTATGACCTTCAATATTTCTCCAGCGACGACACGTGCAACGAGCATTTTTGCTTCGTTATTTGTTGTTCTGCTGTGCCGGCCTCATGAAGAGTTCCCTAGTGCATGGCGGGGAAGGGGGAGAATTTATCGATGTCAAGACAGATGCTCCGGAATTTTTGGCTGGCGAGCTCAGGAAAAAAAGAATCGGTCGTGTCTGGCTCAGCGGCGTGTGCGATGCCTATCAACGTCTGGGAAAGAAATGCGAACTGACGAAACGGCGCATCGGAACTCTCGGCGAAAACGGGTGGCCTTTTACGATTCATTCCCAATCACCGCTGGTCGCGAGGGCCTTCTACTCTTGAAGAAGGCTCCCGATCGCGAAGTCGGGCTCACCATAACCACGGCGGAGGATGCATCGGGGAAAATCTTTGCGCCCCATGCACCGCCCATCGCTGATCGGGCATGGGCATTGTCCCTGCTGCAGAGAGCGGGGATACGAACCTTTGTGATGATTGCGCCCATGCTTCCCGGCGCTCGAGGACTCGTTGGAATGCTGGAAGGTAGCGCGGGCCATATTCTCCTGGACAGGCTGGATGACCATGACGCAGATTGGGCGTTTAAGAAACAGGGGGACAGCGTGGGCCATGGACGATTTGTTCTTCAGTCAATTGGCAGAAGACTTGAGCGCGAGATTTGAAAAGGCAGGGATATCCTGTCGAAAGCTGTTCTGATCGCTATAGCGTGCTCGTGGCATCGTAAACAGACATCGAGGAGCTTACTGGAGCGTCAAGAGGGACACTATGCAGACCATCTTAGGGGCAGGGGGCATTATCGGGAGAGAATTGGCAAAGAGCCTTCCTCGATACACGGACAGGATCAGGCTGGTGAGTCGTAATCCCAAGAAAGTAAATCCAACCGATGAAATCGTTTCTGCTGACCTCTTGGATGCAGAGCAAACGCTGAAAGCGGTTCAAGGCTCAGAGATCGTTTACCTCACGGCGGGCCTTGCCTATGACAGCAGGACGTGGCAAAGCCAATGGCCCTTGATCATGAAAAACGTCATCGACGCATGCAAGAAGCACGGCGTGAAGCTGGTTTTCTTCGATAATGTCTATGCCTATGGACGCGTCAAGGGATGGATGACAGAACAGACCCCCCTGCATCCCTCGAGCAAGAAGGGCGAGGTGAGAAAAAAGATTGCTGCTATGGTAATGCATGAGGTTGAAAGGGGGAACCTGAAAGCCATGATCGCGCGGGCTGCGGATTTTTATGGTCCTGATACCCCGCTCAGCTTTGTCAATGTCATGGTTTTTGACAATTTCAAAAAAGGGAAGAAGGCACTGTGGCTCGTCAATGACCAGGTGAAGCATTCCCTGACCTATACGCCTGACGCCGGCAAAGCTACCGCTCTCCTGGGGAATACCGGGAGCGCCTATGATCAAGTCTGGCATTTGCCGACGGACAGGAATGCTTTGACAGGGAAGGAATTTATCGAAAAAGCGGCTCAGGAGTTCGGACGACCGCCCAAGTACAGGGTGCTTTCACGCTGGATGGTTCACCTGGTAGGGCTCTTCAACGAGAACGTGCGGGAAAGCGCGGAGATGCTTTATCAGAATGATGCGGACTATCTGTTTGACAGCACGAAATTCGACAAGGCATTCGACCTGAAGGCAACTTCATACCGTCAAGGGATTCGGGAAACCGTAACATCGATGAAGTGATATTCAACTGGTACGGATCACGGAAGGCAGCTTCCTGGCAGGGCGGGTGATTCCTCCAGGCTCTTGCGATGCTTTCTTGCCGGCGCTTCCGGGAAATCTTCCCCGGAAATAGCTGAACACAAGCCAGACCACGATACAATGTGTTCCCTGATATCTATGAGAGCATCCAAGTTCATGATGCTCACCCGCTCTCTGCAGTGCCGATTTTACGACAGGGTCAAATAACGCCGTTGAACATCGCGCTGTTCCATGAGTTGGGGGACGAGGTCAAGGCCGGGAGCAATCCGTCAGCGGCGAACGGCTGCTGCGAGGCCATGAAGCGTGCTGTCAACGGCCCATCTGAATGTGGCAGCAGAAGCAAAGTTCGTCCTTTTCACTGCTTATGACCAGGTGTTGCGGCCCTGGCTTCCTCAAATCATGGCAGGAAATGCAAACGACCTGCCCCCGAACAAGCCTGATACCCTTTGCTTGAACCTCGGCCGCACTGGCATATTCAGTTTCCTTACCGGGGGGCGGGTAGTCACTTAGTATCGGATGAGACATGTGCTTTGCCGCTCCGTCATGGCAGGTAACGCAAATCTCCACGGGCAAGTCAGCATTGACTGTCATGCCGTGATGCGTCACCGGCGCGATGCACGATGGCATGGGCAGTGCCAGGCAGCATGCGATCGCTATAACCCTAGCCACCGTTCTCATGGAAGGACCTCCCTTGATCAACGTTGTGCCGTTCGGCAGACGAGCATCTGGAAAAAAGCTGGAGAGGAGACATCAGTAAGTAACCCTCACGGCAACCTGCAAGAGCAGTTCTTCACTTCTCACGGCCGTCTTGTACGGTTCGTTGGCGTTCTTTTCGGCCTGTAAGATGCCACAATCGAGAAAAACTCGACCATGGTCATCACCCTATCGGCACCCCATGGGGAACGAGCCAGCCGCCATGCGGGAAGTTTCCGCTGGGATCCCCGTTCGGGCCGCCAGGCGCCCGCATGATTTCCTCAAACGTAAAGAACGTTGCAAACGGCAGCCGCGCCGGGGAGTTCTCCGATCCTTTGAGCGGAATGGTCAACTCCTCCCGCCTCATGAGCGTGCGGCAGACTGTCCCTCATGAGCCTAAGATGCTTACTTGAAAATCTCGCCGAAGAAGCTTTTCATTGCTTCCCATGAACGCCTGTCCGCTTTTTCGTTATAGGCTACACCCTTGGAGGTGTCCGTTCCGCTTTCAGGGTTGGTGAAGGCATGGACGGCATTCGCATACGAAATCAGGTACCAGTCAACGCCGGCCGCGCGCATTTCATCTTCAAAGGCCATCACCTGTTCGGGTTTTGCATAGGGATCATCTGCACCGGTCAGGACCAGTACTTTGCTCCTGATGTTCTTTGCATCGGCCGGGTTCGGTGTGCTAAGTCCGCCGTGGAAGCTCACGACGCCGGCAAGGTCAGCGCCGCTCCTGGCAAGCTCCAATACCGCAGTCCCGCCGAAACAGTACCCGATTGCGGCAACGCGTTTCGGATCGACGAGGGGATTCTTCTTGAGCGCATCAAGCCCCGCATTCACGCGGGCGCGCACGAGATTCCGGTCGCTTCCGCCAAGATACCTGCCTGTAAGCGCCATGGCTTCCTGAGGTGTTTTTGCCCTATTGCCTTTTCCGTAGATATCGGCTGCCAAGGCAACATATCCGAGCTGCGCCAGCTGTTCAGTGCGTTTCCTGGCATACTCATTAATACCCCACCATTCATGAACGACAAGGACGCCAGGGCGAACGCTTTTGATGGCATCATCATAGGCCAGGTATCCTTCGAGCACTGCGTCTCCCTGCGCATATTCGACGAGTTGCGTATGAACGGCAGCATTCGCCTTTACCGCGAGCAGGATAAAAAACAAGGTCGCAATAAGATATTTCATAGAGCCTCCTGGTGGTCAGTTCCTTAACTCCCCGTACATTATCTCTGAGGGAATTCGTTTTCGCATAGCTCCTGTTTTGCCTTCGGTCAGGGGGTGCTCATTGTCCAGGCGTCCGCGTTCCTTGCAGCGCAATGGCTTGCTCAGGATACCGTAGCGCAAAGCATGTCAGGTGAATGACGGCATCCCTCTGCATGCCTGCAGCCATCGGTGACACGGGTCTGGATATCGTTTCATAGTCGTAGCCGATCGACTGTACGTATGAAGGACACCATGCACCAGACGATGGGGAAGCGGTACGGCCGCCAGATACAGGAAGTCCTCTCGCCGGAAGAAGAGCGATACAGTGAGGACGTATCCGGCAAAATACAGTTTAAAGCCGATCCAAAGAAGAATCCTCCTTGGGAGAATGTGTTCACAGCTGGAATTCAATTCCTGACCTGGAGGCTTGAGCGAGACAAGGTAAATGGTATCAAGCTCCGCGGATTTTGTCAATTTAAGAAAGAGGGAGGGTAGTGCACACTGTTGTGGGTGTATTCCCCCTCTTCAGGCATGAGATGGCCAAAAGGAGAATACCCCCTTTTTCT
>Ga0187779_10000713_pt1 | contig 21934 bp, 18 predicted proteins | sample 1015_Q2_SP10_10__FD_132435 | JGI IMG/M metagenome (GOLD analysis project Ga0187779, IMG submission 132435) | Tropical peat soil microbial communities from peatlands in Department of Meta, Colombia - 1015_Q2_SP10_10_MG | ecosystem: Environmental > Terrestrial > Soil > Wetlands > Peat | place... | reverse complement strand
GCCGGCGGTCGCTGCGAAGTATCCGAACGTGCTCTTCGAGCAGGCCACCGGAACGTACGTCGCGAAGAACGTGTCCGAGTACTTCGGTGCCGCCGAGGACACGGTCTTCCTCTCCGGGATGGCTGCGGGCGCGGCGAGCAAGACGGGCAAGATCGGCTTCGTCGTCGCCTACCCGATCCCCGAGGTGATTCGGCACACGAACGCGTTCACCCTGGGCGCACAGCTCACGCACCCGGGTGCAACGGTCAGGATCGTCTGGACGAACTCGTGGTTCGACCCGGCCAAGGAGAAGAAGGCCGCGCAGAGCCTGTACGCAGCGGGCGTCGACGTGCTGGGCCAGAACGTCGACTCGCCGGCGACCGGCCAGTTCGCCGAGTCCGTCGGCATCCCGTGGGTGGGGTACGACTCCGACTCGTCGACGTTCGCGCCGAAGTCGTGGCTGACCGCCTCGGTCTACAACTGGGGCCCCTACTACCTGAAGCGCGTCGAGGCCGCGATGAACGGCACGTGGAAGGCGGGCTTCTACTACGGCACCATCAACGACGGCTTCACGGCGATCGCGCCCTACGGCCCGAGCGTTACGGCGGCGACGAAGGCCAAGATCGCCTCGTACGAGAAGAAGATCGAGAACGGGTCCTTCTTCGAGTTCACGGGCCCGCTCTACGACCAGAGCGGGAAGCTGCGCGTGGCGAAGGGCGTGAAGATGCAGGTGCTCAAGGGAGGCACGAACAGCCTCTACGGGATGAACTGGCTCGTGAAGGGCGTCATCGGCAGCCCCAAGGGCTAGCCGACCGTGTGCAGGGGGCGCCGGCCGGCGCCCCTTGCCGCTCCCGCTGACCGTCCCCCTACCACCCGGCACAAGAGAACATGCGCATCACGGTCGAACGGAGGCTGCGTCAGCCGCGCTGGCTCGTGGTGGCAGTGCCGGTCGGCTCGGTCGTGGTCGCCTTCCTCATCGCGGGAATCGTGCTTCTCGCCACCGGGCACGACCCGTTGTCGACGTACCGCCAGCTGTTCGACGCGGGCTTCATCCAGACCGGATCGCTCAACCAGACGCTGATCACGTCGACGCCGCTGGCCTTCACCGGGCTCGCCGCGGCCGCGGCGTTCCGGATGAAGCTCTTCAACATCGGCGCCGAGGGGCAGATGTACATGGGCGCGATCACCGGCGCGGCTGCCGGCCTCTACCTCGGCGGCCGCGGCGGCCCGTCGGCCTTCGCGATCGCGGCGATGGTGGTGATGGGCTGCCTCGGCGGCAGCGCCTGGGCGCTGATCCCGGGCATCCTGCGCGCCTTCTTGAAGACGAACGAGATCCTCACGTCCTTGCTGCTCAACTACGTCGCCGGACTCGTGCTGACGTACCTGATCTTCGAGAGCGAGTCGTACTGGCGCCAGACGAAGGGCTTCAACGCGACCGTCTTCCCGACCGGCAAGCCGCTGCCCTCGTCGGCGGTCTGGCCCGGGTGGACGATCCATCTCCAGGGCGGCATCAACGTGCCGCTCGGCGCCGGCTTCGCGGTGCTGGCGGCCATCGTCCTCTGGGGGCTCTACAAGCGGACGCGCTTCGGGTTCGAGGCGCAGGTGCTCGGCGACTCGGAGCGCGCGGCGCGCTACGCAGGCGTGCGCGTGCGCCGCAAGATCCTCGCCGTGATGGCGCTGTCCGGGGGGATCGCCGGCCTCGGCGGCGCCAGTCAGGTCGGCGACTTCGCGCACTCCCTCGACGGCGACCCGAACGGCCTGCAGAAGCTCGGCTACGGCTACACGGGGATCGTCATCGCCGCGCTCGCCCGCTACAACCCGTTCGCGGTCGTCGTCGTCGCCTTCCTGATCGGCGGCCTCGAGAACGCCGGCAACACGCTGCAGGGGGCCAACTTTCCGGCCGGCCTCGTCGGCGTGATCCAGGGGATCATCCTCTTCTCGGCTCTCGGCGGGGAGCTGCTCGTCCGCCACCGCGTGCGCCTTTCGAGGACGGCGGCCGCGGCGACCTCGCCGGAGGCGGCGTCGTGAACAACTCGCTGCTCGTCGTCCTGATCGCCTCGGGCGTGGCCTACGGGACGCCGCTGCTCTATGCGGCGCTCGGCGAGCTCCTCGCCGAGCGCTCCGGGGTGCTCAACCTCGGCGTCGAGGGGATGATGCTCGTCGGCGCGGTGATGGGCTTCTGGACGGTCGAGCGTCTGCACACGAACACTGCGATCGCGCTCGCGGCCGCCGTCCTCGTCGCGGCCGTGATGGGCGCGCTCATGGCCTCGATCCACGCCTTCCTCGTGATCACGCTGCGCGCGAGCCAGATCGTCTCCGGGCTTGCGCTGACGATCTTCGCGGGCGCGGCGGGCCTGTCGTCGTACCTCGGGAACGACCTCAACCTCGCCGACCAGCCCGCCGTTCACACCTTCAAGGCCGTGTTCCCGGCGAGCATGCAACGCTGGCCGGTCATCGGGCCGATCGTGTTCGGGCAGAACGTCCTCGTGTACATCTCGTGGGTCTGCGTCGTGGCGATCTGGCTCTACCTGTCGCGCACGCGGCCCGGGCTCAACGTCCGCTCCGTCGGCGAGTCGCCGGCGGCCGCGGACACGATGGGAATCAACGTCACCGCCTACCGCTACGCGCACACGGTGGCCGGCGGCGCGTTCGCCGGAGTGGCGGGTGGGACGATCACGCTCGCGATCACGCCGCAGTGGGTGGCCGGGATCACCGGCGGCGCCGGGTGGATCGCGATCGCGCTCGTCATCTTCGCCTTCTGGCGGCCGGAGCTCTGCCTCGTCGGTGCGTACTTCTTCGGCGCGCTGCAGGCTCTCGCCCCGCAGCTGCAGGCGCGCAACATCAGCCTCGGGCCGACCGTGCTCTGGACGAACGCGCTCCCTTACGTGATGACCATCGTCGTGCTCGTCGTCGTCTCGTCCGGCACGGCCCGGAGCCGCCTCGGCGCCCCGGCTGCGCTCGGCAACGCCTACGTGCGCGAGGAGCGCTGATGACAGCTCCCGCCGAGCCGGCGGTCTCGATGCAGGGCATCACGAAGCAGTTCCCGGGCGTCGTGGCGAACGACCACGTCGACTTCGAGGCGGCAGTCGGAGAGGTGCACGCGCTGCTCGGCGAGAACGGTGCGGGCAAGACGACCCTCTCCCACGTCCTCACCGGGCTCTACCACCCGGACGAAGGCCGGATCTTCCTCTACGGCGGCCGGGTCGAGTTCGCCTCGCCGCGTGACGCGATCGACGCCGGTGTCTGCATGGTGCACCAGCACTTCCGGCTCGTCGACCGCTTCACCGTCGCGGAGAACCTCGTCCTCGGCGACCGCCGCGGCGAGGGGCGCCACTTCCACATCAACCCTGGTGCGGTCGAGAGCCAGGTGCGCGAGCTCGGCGAGCGCTACCGGCTGCCTGTCGATCCGAGCGCCCACGTGTGGCAGCTGTCGGTCGGCGAGCAGCAGCGCGTGGAGATCCTCAGCGCGCTCTACCGGGAAGCGCGGGTCCTCATTCTCGACGAACCGACGTCCGTGCTCACGCCCGACGAGGCCGACACGCTCTTCGTGACCCTGCGCCAGATAGCGAGCGAAGGGAGAACGGTCATCTTCATCTCGCACAAGCTGCACGAGGTGATGGCGGTCTCCGACCGCGTCACGGTCCTCCGTGCGGGTCGGGCACTCGCCACCGTGGCGACCGCCGAAGCCACGCCGCATTCGCTCGCGGCGCTCATGGTCGGTCGTGACATCGAGGTCGTGAGCAGGCCCGCGCGTGCCAGCTCCGAGAGCCCGGCGGTGCTCGAGGTGGAGGACGTCTGGGCGGACGGCGACCGCGGCACTCCCGCCGTCAGGGGCGTCTCGCTGACGGTGCGGGCGGGGGAGGTCGTCGCGGTGGCGGGCGTCGCCGGCAACGGCAAGCGCGAGCTGGCCGAGGCGATCGCCGGCCTGCGCCCGTGCACGAAGGGTTCGGTCCGGGTCGACGGCGAGATGGTGAAGAACGGCGACGCGCGAGCAGCGTTCGAGACGGGCATCGGCTACGTGCCCGAGGACCGCATCGGCACGGGTCTCTCTCCGCGGCTCTCGATCGCGATGAACCTCGCGCTCAGGTCGTTCCGCGACAGCTCGCGCGGGCCGCTGTTGCGCCTGCGCCTGCTGCGGGCGAACGCCGAGGAGGCCATCCGTGCCTTCGACATCAAGGCGTCGGGACCCGACATGGAGACCGATTACCTGTCGGGCGGGAACCTGCAGAAGGTCGTGATCGCCCGCGAGTTCTCCGAGAAGATGAAGGTGCTCGTCGCCGCGGCGCCGACCCGTGGCCTCGACGTCGCCGCGGTCGAGACGGTGCACAGGTACCTGCTCGAAGCCGCCGAGAGTGGAACCGGCGTGCTGCTGCTGAGCGAGGATCTCGACGAGATCCTCGCGCTCAGCGACCGCATCGTCGTCATGTACGAGGGCCGGCTGTCCGAGGTGGAGAATCGCGACAGCATCGAGGAGATCGGGCTGCGGATGGCGGGAGGCGAGCCCGACTCCTCGCCCATCGGCTCGTAGCCGCCGCCAATCCGGGAATGCCCTGAGTCGCCTTCGTGGGATTCGGCGGATGTAACGCGCGCGTGGAAGCGGTTTCCTCCCACGTGTGACGTGAGGCCCTGGAGCCGCGCTCGCGCCGCTGATCACGATACGCGTCGAAAGGACGGTGGGACCGTGAGATCGCTTACGCGGCGCAGGTTCGTCGAGGGGGCCGCCGGCGGGGTCGGGCTGCTGACCGTTGGCGGCGGCTTGCGCTACCTCGAGCACGCGGCGCCGGCCGAGGCCGGCGAGCTGGTCGGCAAGGAGACGGTGTTCCGTACGGGTCACTCGAACAACTGCGACGGTGCGTGCGGCCATCTCGTCAAGGTCGTGGACGGCCGGATCCGGCTGATCCAGGGGGCTCCGTGGAGCCAGAAGACGATTTCCGGGCAGGCTGCGCCGAAGTACGACCCGCGCGTCTGTCTGCGCGGCATCGCGCAGATCCAGAACACGTACAGCCCGGACCGGATCAAGTACCCGTACCAGCGCGTCGGCGAGCGCGGCTCGGGCCAGTGGCGTCGCATCAGCTGGGACGACGCGACCTCGTTGATCGCGGAGAAGTTCGAAGTGATCCAGAAGCAGCACGGCAAGAAGTCCGTCTGGATCGCGCCGTACACCGGGTCGCTCGCCATCCTCGAAGGTGTCGTGGGGGCGGGCTTCCGCTTCGCCAGCGTGATCGGCGCTTCTGCGGGCGACTTCGAGGGTGACAACGAGGGTGACAGCTCGACGCCTGCCGGCTGGAACTACCTTCTGGCCGACCCGGACAAGACCGCGGGCGGCATCTTCGACGGGCACGAGTCGGTCGACTTCCTCAACTCGAAGCTGATCGTGCTCTGGGCGAACAACGTCGCCGAGACCTCGCTTCCCGACTGGCGCATCATCGCGCAGGCGCAACGCAACGGCACGACCATCGTCTCGATCGACCCGCGCTTCACGCCGACGTCCGCGAAGGCGGACGTCTGGCTGCCGATCCGGCCGGGCGCGGACACGGCGCTGATCGACGGGATCATGAACCAGGTCATCCAGAAGCACCGCTACGACGCCGAGTACGTCAAGAAGTACACCGTCGGGCCGTTCCTCGTTCATCCGGGGACGAAGAAGTTCCTGCGCGACGAGAAGGGGCACTATCTCGTCGCGGACTCCGACGGCCAGGTGAAGCCGATCGGCCAGGCGCACGATCCCGAGCTCCTGGGCGAGCACGACGCCGGTGGAGTGGCCGCCAAGACGGCCTTCCAGCTGCTGGCCGACGAGATGGCGCCGTACACGCCGGAGAAGGTCGCGTCGCTGACCGACCTCGACCCGCGGCAGGTGCTGCAGCTGGCGAGTCTCTGGACCGACAACGTGCCGGTGGGCGTGCGCGCGGGCTTCGCCCTCTCCCACTGGTATCGCGGCGACCTGACGATGCAGGCGCTGCTGACGCTCCAGGCATTGACCGGGAACATCGGCGTCCACGGCGGCGGCGTGACCACCTTCGCGGGCGGGCTCACGACGACGGCGTTCGACCTCGGCAACTGGTGGGCGCCGAAGGGAACCGAGATGTTCACGGTGCTCGAGCCGATGGAGGCCTGCGACGCGATGCTGCACGGCAAGCCGTATCCGGTGCGTGCCGCCTGGTTCATGATCGACAACTTCGCGCAGCAGATGTCTGACCGGAACCTCGTCGTGAAGGCGTTGAAGTCGCTCGACTTCGTCGTCGTCTCCGACTACGTCCTCTCGGCGACCGCCGATCTCGCCGACGTCGTCCTGCCGGCCTGCACGTACCTCGAGAAGACCGACCTGCTCAGCTCGAACAACTTCTACCTGCAGTACATGCCGAAGGTGATCGAGCCGTTGTGGGAGTCGAAGTCCGATCTCGAGGCGATCACTCTCGTGGCGCGGAAGATGGGCGTCGGCAAGTACTTCGACAAGGCCCCGGACGACTACCTGAAGGAGATCCTCCATATCGGCGACCCGAAGGCCGACGGCAACGTCGTCGGGCTGAGCTGGAAGCAGCTCACGACGAGCGCGCCGCACCTGAACACGCCGACCGTCCCCTATGTCCCCTTCTTCGACAAGAGCTTCCCGACGAAGTCGGGACGCATCGAGTTCTACGTCGAGAAGCTGCTCCCCTACGATCAGCAGCTCCCCGGCTTCAAGGAGCCGGTCGAGGCCACTCCTACGAACGCCCTGTTCAAGAAGTATCCGCTCACCTTCCTCAGCACGCACACGCGGTTCCGTACCCACTCGCAGTACGTGAACCTGCCTTGGCTCAAGGAGGTGAACAACGGCGGCGACGGCTTCCTCGAGATCAACCCGACCGACGCGAAGCCGCGCGGCATCCGAGAAGGAGACGTGGTCGAGGTGTTCAACGACCGCGGCACGATGAAGGTGAGGGCGCGCCTCACCGAAGGCATCAAGCCGGGCGTCGTCAACTGCTATCAGGGCGGCTGGGACACGATCAAGGTCAAGCACTACATCGAGGGCCATCCGAACAACCTGACCCACCAGATCGCGAACCCGGCGCAGTCGATCATCCCCAACTTCCGCTCGAACGCTGCCTACTACGACTGCCTCGTGGAAGTTCGACGGGAAGGAGTGTGATCTGCGATGGCCGTGACTGAGAAGCAGTACGGGATGGTCATCGACCAGAACCTCTGCATCGGCTGCTGGACCTGCGCAGTCGGCTGCAAGGAGATCAACAACGAGCCGTTGGGCTTCTGGTGGAACCGGATTCTCACGGCCGCTCCGGCGGACACGACCGGCGAGAGCTCGTCCGCGGTCGCCGACCCGGCGAGCGACAACATCGACGTTCCGCACGGAACCTTCCCGGACGTCGAGATGGCGTACATGCCCGTCGCCTGCCAGCACTGCGAGGACGCCCCGTGCGTCAAGGTGTGCCCGGTCGGAGCGACGTTCCGCCGCGATGACGGCACCGTTCTCGTCGACTACGAGCGCTGCATCGGCTGCCGCTACTGCATCGCTGCGTGCCCCTACGGGATCCGCGTCTTCAACTGGGGCGACGCCGAGTTCGACCCGGATTTCACCGTCGGCTACGGACGCGACTACCGCACCGGCGGCCGGCTCGTGTTCACACCCGACCGGCCACGAGGCGTGGTCGAGAAGTGCACGTTCTGCGTCGAACGGATCGACACCGGCGAGGAGCCGTTCTGCGTCACCGTCTGTCCTGTCGGTGCGCGTGTCTTCGGCGACCTCAACGACCCCGACAGCGAGGTGAGCCAGCTCGTCGACGAACAGGGTGCAACACAGCTGCTCACCGACCTCGGCACGAGGCCGCGCGTCTTCTACATCCCCGTCAACGTGCCCCGAGAGACCAGGGAGTGAGGGAGCCGAACATGGACATCGGAATCGAACACACCACTCCCGAGCACGGCCGGCTCCCGTTCCGGGCCGTCGGCGGCGGACTGGGACTGCTCGTCCTGCTGGGCGTCTCCGCCTGGATCTACCAGCTGACCCAGGGACTGATCGCGACCGGGATGCGCGACGTCGTGTCCTGGGGCCTCTACATCTTCACGTTCGCCTTCTTCGTCGGCCTCTCCGCAGGTGGCCTGATCATGGCGTCCGGCGCGGAGGTGTTCGGCGTCAAGGCGCTGAGGCCGCTCGCACGAATCGGCGTGCTCACGGCCGCGGCGTCGGTGGCGATCGCGGCGATGACGATCATCCCCGACCTCGGCAATCCGCAGCGGGTATGGGAGCTGTTCCGCTACCCGAACTGGAGCTCGCCACTCGTCTGGGACATCGTGATCATCATCTGCTACTTCGTGTTCGCCGTCGTCGACCTTTGGGTGCTCGCCGGCCGGCGGCCCTCGTCGACGCAGGCGAAGGCCCTGCGCGTGCTCGCATACGTCGGCCTGCCGATGGCGGTGCTGCTGCACTCGATCACCGCGTGGATCTTCGGGCTGCAGATCTCGAGGCCCTGGTGGAACACGGCGCTGATGGCGCCTCTGTTCGTCACGTCGGCGATCCTCTCGGGCACAGCGCTCGTCGCGCTCGTCGCGCTCGCGGCGCACCGCTTCGACCGCCTGCACGTGCCGGACGAGACCTGGCGTGCGGTGTGCGGCCTGATGGCGACCGCGATCGCCGTCGACCTGTTCCTCGTCGGCAGCGACTACGTGACGCTGCTGTGGGGGAACGTGCCCCGCGAGCGGGCGGCGCTCAACCTGATCCTGCCGGGAGGCAGCTGGCAATGGCTGTTCTGGCTCGAATGGGTCGCGGGTGGACTCGTGCCATTCGTGCTGCTCGTCGTGCCGCGCTTCCGGTCCCGCCTCTCGCTTGTGGCGGTCTCCTCGGTGCTCGTGCTCGTCGGCGTGTACGCGTTCCGGATCGAGCTGGTCGTCGGCGGCATGATCAAGCCGCTCCTCCACATGCCGCCCGGGATCGCGATCGGCACGTACAAGATCACGCAGACCTCGTTCCAGTTCACGGGCATGTACCACCCGACCTGGGTCGAGTACTCGATCGTCGTCGGCTTGACGGCGCTGCTCGCGCTCCTGATCACGCTCGGCTACCGCTGGCTGCGCGGGCTTCCATCCGAGGCGTCCGGTTGAGCGTCGTGGCGGACTCGGACGCGGCCCAGGCCGCCGCGCTGCTCTCGGCCTGGTGGAGCCGGCCGCTCGAGGTCGAGCTCGCCGCCTGGGACGCGTCGTGGCCGGTCGCGGCGGAGACCGCCGAGGCGCTCGGGCTGGACGCCGGGCCGATCGAGGAGCTCGCCGCCTGCTCCGGCAGCATGACGGAGGAGTTCCTCGACGAGTACGAGCGGCTGTTCGTGGGACCCGGACGCACGCCGTGCCCGCCCTACGAGAGCCTCTGGCTGGGCGCTCGCCCGCGCCTGGAGCAGGGCCGGCTGATGGGCGCTGCGAGCGTGGCCGTTGCAGATCTGTACCGCGCGCTCGGGCTGGATGTCGCCGCCGGCGCGCACGAGCTGCCGGACCACGTGGCGATCGAGCTCGAGGCGCTCGCCGTCGCGCTCCGCGCCGAGGGTTCGGGGGCGGAGGAGGCATGCGAGGCGCTCCTGCACGAGCACCTCGTGGCCTGGCTGCCGGCGTTCTGCGCTGCGGTCGAGCGGGAGACCCGGCAGCCCTTCTACGCGGTTCTCGCCCGCGTGACGACGGCGTGGGTCGAGCGGCTCGCCCGCGACCTGCCCGCGCCGTGAGCCTGGCCGACCTTCTCGACGCCGTGGCCTCGGAGCCCGAGCAGGACCGGGCCGCCGGCGGCACGGTGATCCTGCTCTGCTCCGATCTCGCGGGCGCGGGCCTCGATCTCGGCGATCTCGACAATGCGCTCGGCGACCGTCTTCCGGAGGTCGCGGTCGTCGTGGTCGAGCACCTGTGCGAGCGCCCGGCGGCGGCTGCGCCGGCGCTGCGCGCGGCGGGCGCGGCGCGCGCCGTGATCGGCGTCTGCCGCCGGCGCGTGCCCGAGGCGGAGCTGCGCGGGCGGATCCGCTCCGCACGCTCGTCGTCCTGCGACGTCGACATCGTGCGCGTTCCCACGACGCGAGGCGTCGTACCTGCCGCGACCGTGCTCGCAGCAGCCGCGGCGCGACTTGCGCTGATGCCCTCGGGCGAGCCGTCCCGGGCGGTGCCGACGGCGGGCGGCTTCAGCCGGGCGGCGCTCTTGCGGCTGGCGCCCGCGGTCAGCCTGCGGCCGGTCGCCGCGGTCGACGCGGAGCGCTGCGTCGGGATCTCCCGCTGCGACCTCTGCGCAGAGGCGTGCCCTGCCGGGGCGATCTCCCTGCGCGGCGGCACGGCGACCGTTCTCGCCGCGGCCTGCGAGACGTGCGGCCGCTGCGTGACGGCCTGCCCCGTCGGCGCGGTCCACATCGCCGGCGCCACGCCCGCGCAGATCCGGGCGCAGCTCGCCACGCTGCTGGCCGAGCCCTTGCCGCCAGGGGTGCTCTTCGCCTGCACAGGCGCGATCGCGTCGCTCGACGCGGAGCCCGCGCTGGACGACTGGGCGGTCGTCGAGCTGCCGGCGCTGGCGGTCGCCACGCCGGGCTGGGTCCTCCAGGCGCTCGCCGGCGGAGCGCCCCGCGTCCATCTGCGGCCGTGCCCCGGCGCGTGCTGCAGCCCATGGCGGGAGGGAGGAGCGAGCCTCGAGCTCTGCCGCGCCATGCTCCCGGCTGCGCTCGCCGGACGTGTGACGTCCGGTGAAGACGCGCCCTTGAGGCGCCCACTCGCGGAGACGTCGCCGCCGGCGGCCCACGCGCTCGAGCTGAGCGAGCCGCACGCGACGGCCCTCGCGCTGCGCTCGCTCGGCGTCGACGACCTCGTCCTCGAGCACCCGGCCGCGCCGCTCGGCCTGGTCGACGTCGCGTCCGCCTGCACGGCGTGTGGCGCCTGCGCGGTCGCCTGTCCGACCGGCGCCCTCGAGCTCTCCGAGCGGGAGGACACGATCGCGCTCCTGCACGACCCGGGCCTCTGCACGGGCTGCGGGCTCTGTGCCCGTGCGTGCCCGGAGCGGGTGCTGCGTGTGATGCGCGGGCTCGACCTGCGGCGCCTGGGCGAGCGGCTCGAGCTGGTCACGACCCGCCGACGCCGGTGCCGCCGGTGCGGCACGCTCCTGCCGCCGCAGGCGGCCGTCGATCGCAACCGGAGCCTCCTCGCCGGGACATGGCCGCTCCTCGCCGGCCTACCGGACGATCTCTGCCCGTTCTGCGCCCGCACGGGCGATACGATCGCGTCGGCCGTCGTGCCGGCGCCCGACGAGAGGAGAATCTGACATGGGAGACGCAAGGGCCGACCTCGTCGACGGGCTCGCCGAGCACGTCGGCGTCGCGCCGCTCACGCCCGCGGAGATCGAGTCCGTGCTCGCGCTCGCGGGGGCGGCGGCGCACGGCACCGGCGACCGGACGTCGGCGCCGCTCGCCTCCTTCCTCGCGGGCATGGCGGCCGCGAGGGGGGGCGATCGGGCCGGGACGCTCGACGAGATCAGGCGGCGCGCCGAAGAGCTCGCGCCGCCGGCCGAGGCCGGCTAGTCCCGTCATCCCGGCCTTCCCTGAAACGGGGGTTTGCCCTCACAATCGAGCCGCCCGTCGCCGATAACGCCGAGCGGAGGCAGGAGTACGGCCGCCGCGGCGCTGCGACCGCGGAGGAGAGGGCATGTCAGACGAGGGTGAGTCCGGCGTCTCGCCGCGCGTCGCAACCCGCCGCACGCGGCTTCGCGCGCAGGCCGGCTTCACGCTGATCGAGGTCCTCCTCGCCGGCGTGATGCTCGCGATCGTCTCGGTGCCGATCTCGGCGATCATCTCCCAGGGCGCGGCCATCGCCAAGCTTTCGCGCGAGCGGACCGGGGCGGACCAGCTCGCGCAGACGGAGATCGAGGCGGTCCGGGCGCTGGCCTACACCTCGGTCGGAACGGTGAACGGCAACCCTGCGGGCAGCCTCACCGCGAGCACCCCGGCGGGCCTGCCCGGAGGCGAGGCGGTGACGATCTCGCGGGCCGTCACCTGGGTGGCCGACCCGATCCCGACCGCCTTCGTCACGAACGCCGACTACAAGAAGGTCGTCGTCACGGTCACGCGGAGCAGCGACGGCCACCAGCTCGCGCAGGACACGACGTACGTCTCCTCTGCGTCGGCGCCGCCGTACGCCGGCTCGACGTGGGTGCAGGTCAAGCGCCAGGTCGTCGATGCGGTGACGGCGTTGCCGCTTCCCGGCGCGAACGTGAACATCACGGGAGGGCCGGACACCAACCCCGTGCTGAACCGCAACGACACGACCGACGGCTCCGGCACCGTGCTCTTCCCGGCGCTCGACAGCAGCTCCAACAGCCTCCCCGCCTACACGCTCGCGACCACGCTCTCCGGCTACAAGGTCTTTCCCGACGACATCTCTCCCGGGAGCGCGTCGTCGATCCCGTCGACGCCGGGCCTCAGCTCGACGGGGATCCTGCGCATGTACCTGCCCACCTCCCTGACGGTGAACGTCCAGAGCTCGAGCGGAGCTCCCTACACGAGTGGGGCGACCGTCTCACTCGACTCGTCGCGCTGCGGCGTGCAGACGCAGACAATCTCCTCCCCGCAGAGCTCCGTCACCTTCACCACCTGCCAGTACGCGAACGGACAGACCGTGTCGCTGCCGCCGAACGTCCTCGGCCAGACGCCCCTCTTCAACCAGTACTACGTGACCGCGTGGTCGAACAGCGGCGGCAACTGGAGCCCGGGCACGGCGGTGACCGTCCCGTCCAACTACCCGACGACGCTGACCCAGAGCGTGAACGTGAAGTTCTCGTCGACGACGTTCTCGACGACGAAGCAGATCAAGGTGACGGTCACGAAGGGAGGCAACGCCGACGGGAACGCACGCGTCGAGGTGACCGGCGATCCGACCGGCCTCTCCTCTCCCGTCTATCTCTACGGCGTGACGAACTCGAGCGGGCAGGTGACGATCACGGTTCCGGTCGTGTCGGCATCGACGACCTTCACCGTCAACGCAAACGACATGGGTGTGACGAAGGGGTCGAACACCGTGTCCCTCAGCACGGGCTCCTCGGCCACGACGAACGTCTCGGTGGCGATCAGTTGAGAAGCTGGGCAACACGACGCGCGCCGCGCGAGGAGCGCGGCTTCACGCTGGTCGAGCTCGTGGTGGCGATGCCGCTCATGCTGGTCATCATGGGCGGACTCGTGATCATGTTGACGACGCTCACGCACTCGAGCAGCCAGGTGCAGGAAGAGACGACTCTCCAGACGGAGGCGCGCTTCGCGCTCAACCAGATGGAGACGGAGATCCGCGGCGCCTTCACCGGCGACGGCTCGCCGCAGATCGTCACGGCGACGCCCACCTCGATCACCTTCTACTCGCCCGACCAGTACACGACGACGGTGAACGGGAGCACGCAGTCCTCGTTCCACCTGCGGAAGATCTCGTACCAGGTCACCTCGAACGGGCTCTTGCAGCGCCAGTTCATGACGAGCACGAACACGTATCCGACCGCGTCGTGCCTCACGTGCGGGGGTACGTCGCAGTGGGCCTGGCCCGGCGGTGGGATGAGCTCGTGGGCGACCGTCGTCGGCTCGACCGACGCCATCGTCAACGCGAACAACTCGTGCAAGCCCGCCAACGCGGAAGCGGTTCCCGGCGTCTTCTGCTTCTACGACGGCACCGACGTGCTGAACACGGTCCAGAACCCGCAGACGGCGACGGGCTGGACCGACAACTGGCTTCCGCAATCCTTCACCGGCAGCCCGCCGGCGGTCAGCAACACGGGCGCAATCAGTTCCGTCGTCGTCACGCTCGACCTCTCCAGCGGCGGCAGCCAGCCGGTCGAGTTCCTCGTGTCCGACACGATGACGATCAGAGGGACGTCGTGAGCTTCCGCGAACGGATGCGGCGCAACCTGAGGGACGAGCGCGGCTTCGCCATCATCATCGCCGTCGCATTGATGGCGCTTGTGACGATCATCTCCCTGGGGCTGATGACGCTGGCCCAGGGCGAGGACAGCCACAGTCGGCGCGACCTTGCCGCCGACGACGCCTATCAGGCCGCCGAGGCGGGGACGGACGCATACCTCTCAGACCTCACGGAGAGCAACATCTTCTGGAGCGCGTACATGGCGAAGGGCGAGGCCACTCGGTGGGACAGCAGCAACAACGCGCACCCGAACGACTGCAGCACGCTCGTCAACGGCGTCCCCACCTGCACCGACAAGGCGTGGTCGTCAGGGAGCACGTGGACGTACAAGACGTCGCGCGCCTCCGACGTCGGCTGGTACACGATCCCGAACACCGGCTACCAGTACCTCATCCAGGTCTACCCGCCGAACGCGAGCCTCTCCGGCCTGGCCCAGGTGATCACGCGCATCGACGTCACCGGCCGGCCGGCCGGGAGTGCCGACGTCTCGAGGTGGAAGACGATCGAGACGCAGCTCCGTCCCTCCAGCCTCTCCGACTTCGAGGCGTTCACGGCGACGAACCTCAGCTACGCCTCGGGCGCGACGACGACGGGCCCGGTCTTCGTCGGTCAGGACAACTCGACTCCCCCCGTCCTGGGCAACCTGTCGCACAGTGGAGTCGCGGACGCGAACCTCTACGCGGAAGGCACGGTCACGGTCGGCGGCTCGACGTTGCAGAACGGCGCGAAGAAGTACGACAGCACGACGAGCCCGACCGCGCTCTGCAAGGTCAACAACTGCAGCGCGGTCCAGTTCACGTCCTTCGCGTCGACGTTCACGACGGTCGCAGGCGCGGCGAGCGCAGGAGGCATCTCCCTCGCCTCCACCGACCCGACCAACCCCGCCCTCAGCGGCCAGAGCCCCGCCTACCACGTCGACGCCTGGAAGCTCGTGTTCCAGTCGAACGGGACCGTGCAGATCTCCTCCTGCAAGCTGTACAAGTCCGGCGGCGGCACGACGTACCAGGATTACGACGGCAGCAATCCGCCCGTCTGCGGCACGGCGACGACGTACAACGTGCCGAGCAACGGCGCGATCTACTCGGCCGTCGACGTCCTCGTCCAGGGCGTCGTCAAGGGAAAGGTCACCGTCGCGACGGCGGGTAACGTCGTCTACACGGGCAACACGACGTACAACACGACCGGCGTCGACGTGCTCGGTGTCGAGGCGACAGGGTCGGTCATCGTCGCGCAATACGCGCCCGGAACCGGCCACAACATCACCCTGTACTCGGCCCAGTTCTCGCTGAACGGCTCGTTCGAGGCGGATCCCAACTGGAACGGCTCCCCCTCCGGGACGATGAACTTCTACGGCTCGACGGCGGTGTACGGCAGCAACTGCGGACAGTCGGACTGCACGATCTTCTTCTCGACCTTCTTCAGCGCGCGCAACTACAACTACGACCCGAACCTCCTCTTCGTGCAGCCGCCGTTCTGGCCGACGCTCGGCAACGCGTTCACGATCCTCACGCAGCGGCCAATCTAGCCGCATGCTGCGGAACGTGTCACGCTCCAGGGAGCGTGAGCAAGCACGACGTCGAGCTCGCGAAGGCACGGGCGGCGCTCGAGCGCGGCAAGCTCAAGGTCGCGGTCGGGCACGCCTGGGCGGCCGGGCTGGCGGCGGTGCGGGCGAGCGACGAGCAGCAGCTCGAGCCCGTCGTGCAGCTCGCCGCCGTCCTCTGCGAGCGATCGAGCGGCAAGCTCCGGGGAGAGGCCGAGCGCCTCTCCGCCTACTGCGCCGGCGCGCTCGCCGACCTCAGGGCGGGCGTCGTGAGGAGCTCGGGAGCGGGAGGCCTGCTCAGGCTCGGACGGCGAGGCGACGAGGGGCCTGCGGTCAGCCGACCTCGCGGAAGGAGATGGCCTGGGCGCCCTCCCAGAGGGTGAGCCGCCCGAGCTCCCGGAGCTGGTCCTGTCCCTCGACGAGCGTCGCGAAGTGGTTGGCGGCGAGGTGGCCCGCCTTGCTCGCGAAGCTGCAGTAGCCGTAGGGGAAGAGCAGCTCGGTTTCGCTCACCCCGCCCGGATAGAGCGCGAGCTCGCCCGGATGCGGGTAGCTCGTCGCGTTCTCCGGGCCGACGCCGAGCTCACGGTCGCCCCACGGGATCCAGTTCGACTCGCCGCTCCAGCGACAGTGGATGATCCGGTCGTCGAACGGGAGGATGGCGCGGAAGGCAGCGACGGTCTGCGGCGCCAGCTCCTCCTCGAAGCGGGCGACGAAATGCAGGCCGGCGGCGACGACCGCGAGCACGACGAGACCCTACAAGAGGGGCCGGACCGGGCGGTCGCGCGGCTATTCTCCTTCGATCGGAAGCATCCTCGAGCGGCTCGACGCGCTCTACGCGCTCGGCGACAAGATCGGCTACTCGGCGGAGGAGGACGAGGCGCACCGGCTCGCGCGCGCGTGGATGGAGGAGGCCGGCCTCGCGGTCGAGGTGGACGACGCCGGCAACCTGATCGGCAGGAGTGGGAAGGACGACGGCGTCTGGGTCGGCTCGCACCTCGACTCGGTGCCGAACGGCGGCAAGTTCGACGGCATGCTCGGCGTCGTCGGCGGAATCGACGCGGTCGCTCGTGCAGGTCGCGGCTCGGTGGTCGCGTTCCGCGACGAGGAGCGGGGGTGCGCCGGCTCGCGGGCCCGCGTCGCCTCGGGCAGGCTGCCGCGCCGCTACGTCGAGCTGCACATCGAGCAGGGCCCCGTCCTGCTCGAAGCGGACGAGCCGCTCGCCGTCGTGACGGGCATCACCGGTCTCGCCCGCGGCGAGATCGTCACGAGCGGGCGCGCCGGGCATGCGGGCACCGTGCCGATGGCCGGGCGCGCCGACGCGCTCGTCGCCGCCGCCGAGCTGATCCTGCGCGTCCGCGACACGGCCGCGCGGATCGAGGGGGCCGTGGCGACCGTGGGCCGGCTCGAGGTCGAGCCGGGCGCGCCGAACGTGATTCCGCAGCGGGTCGTGGTCTCGATCGACGCGCGCGCCCCCGACCGGGTCCGGTTCGGGGAGCTGATCGCGGCGATCGGCTTCGAGCCGACGTACCGGGTCGAGCCCGTGGCGATGGCGGCCGTCGTGCGCGACACGCTGCGCGCGACGATCGCGGCGCGCGGCCTTCCCGTGCTCGAGCTCGCCTCGGGCGCCGGCCACGACGCGGGCATCCTCGCGGCGGCCGGGGTCGAGAGCGGCATGCTGTTCGTGCGCAGCCAGAACGGCGGCGTCTCGCATCATCCGGACGAGCTGACGACCGACGAGGACGTGGCGCTCGCGGTCGATGTCCTCGCCGAGACCTTGTCTCGCCTCTAGCCTGTCCCCCTGCCGGCGCCGATCCGGGTCGTGGACGAACGGCATCGGCGTCGAATCGACGGCGACCGTCTCGATCAGCTAGGCCTGCGAGGCGATCTCCTGCCGCGCGTCGATGGTACGCGCGGAATCAGGGGTCGTAGAGGACGAGGCGGTCGCGGTGCACGGCTTCGACGCCGCGCGGGCGGCCACGCAGCTCGTCCGCGCCCGCGCCGACGATGCCCTTGCCGAGCACGGTGCCGTCGAGCGCGGCGAGCTCGACCGCGTCGCCCTGCTCGAAGGAGCCGACGCACTCGATGACGCCGACCGCAAGCAGGCTGCGCCCGCCGGCGGTGAGAGCCTCGCGCGCGCCGTCGTCGACGACGAGCCGTCCGGAGGCGGGCTTCGCGTGGCGGAGCCAGAGGCGGAACGCGCTCGCCGGGGGCGCCGTCGCGGTGAACCTCGTCCCGCGCGCCTTGCCGGCCGCGATCGCCGACACGACGTCCTTGCCGCGCCCCGACGCGATCACGGTTGGGATGCCGGCTCCGGCGGCGAGGCGCGCGGCCGCGACCTTGCTCTCCATGCCGCCGCGCCCGAGCGGGCTGCCCTTGCCGAGCGACGCGGCGGCGACCGCGTCGCCGCTCGCAAGCGGCTCTGCGTCCGGGTCGGCCGGATGCGAGCTGTAGACGCCGTCCACCTCGGTGAGCAGGACGAGCAGGCGCGCGCCGAGAAGCACCGCCACCTGGGCGGCGAGCGCGTCGTTGTCGCCGAAGGTGATCTCGTCCGTCGCGGTCGCGTCGTTCTCGTTCACGACGGGAACGACGCCGAGCCGAAGCAGCGCGCGCAGCGCGTTGCGCACGTTGAGATAGCTGCCGCGCTCGGCGAGGTCGCTCGCCGACAGCAGCACCTGCGCGACACGGATGCCGTGGCGGCGCAGCGCCGCCTCCCAGGCGAGCTGCAGCCGCACCTGGCCGGCGGCGGAGGCCGCCTGCAGCTGCGGAGTCGCGCGCGGACGGCGGGTGAGCCCGAGCAGCGGCAGGCCGAGCGCGATCGCGCCCGAGGAGACGACGCAGACGCTCTCGCCTTCCTTCGCGATCGCTGCGATATCGGCGGCGCGCGCCGCAAGCAGCGAGCGGCGGATACGGCCGCTGCCGTCGCAGACGAGCGACGAGCCGAGCTTGACGACGACGGTCACCGCTGCTGGCTGCCGTCTCCGATGATCCGGTACTGGCGCAGGCAGAGGTCGCGGTAGGTGACAGGCCCGCGCGGGCCGGGGAAGCGGTCGACGTTGATGCCGGTCTCCGGCGTGCCGAGCAGCTCGAATCCGTCGGTGAAGCGCGTCGTCGCGTTCCAGAGCGCCGCCGTGCCGCGGTAGCCGTCGAGGAATCGCCGCGCGGCTGCAGCGTCCTCGGTGACGATGACGGCGGCGAGCCCGGAGGTCTCGTCGTTCGCGATCCGGAGCGCCTCCTCGAGGCCGCCGACGAGCGCCACCGTGACCGTCGCAACACGCTCCGGCTCGGAGGCCCACTCATGCCCGAGCGGACGGTCGAGCGGCAGTCCGCCCTCGCCGCGCACCTCGAGGCCGAGCTCGCGGCAGATGCCGACGACCACGGCGGCGAGCTCCGGCGAGTCCGCGAGCGCGAGGTTGAGGCGGTTGCAGACGCCGAGCCGGTCGAGGCTCGCTCGGACGACGTGGGCCAGGCGCTCCGGCGCGGCCCCCTCGTGTGCGTAGAGGACGCCGCCTCCCTCGGCGTGCGCGAGCGTCCGCACGCCGTGCGCGGCCGCCGTGCGCGCGAGCGCGGCGGTGGAGGCACCGCTGCCGCGGAGGATCACGAGCGGCAGCGCGCCCGGCAGCGACACGAGCGCCTCCGCACCGGCATGCTCGGCCGTGCGCACGAGCCCGACCGCCGCGCCGTCAGCGCGGGCGTCCTCGAGCGCGGGCCGCAGCACCCGGTCGACGAGCACGGTGACCGTGCCGAGCGCGGCGGCACCGGTACGGAGCACGACCGCATTGCCGCTCTTCAGCACCTGCGTCGCCACGTCGACGGCGACGCTGGGGCGCGCCTCGAAGTTCGCGCCGACGACGCCGACCGGAATCAGCCGCTCCGACACCTCGAGCCCGTTGGCCAGGCGCCACGAGTGCAGCTCGCGGCCGATCGGCGCGAGCGCGGCGGTCGCGCGGATCCCCGCCGCGACCGTCTCGAGCCGGCCGTCGTCGAGACGAAGCCGGTCGAGCGCCCCCGCGTCGAGCCGTCCTTCGGCGGCAGCGAGGTCGAGCTCGTTCGCGGCGAGGATCTCGGCGCGCCGCTCGGCGAGCAGATCGAGCGCGCGGGCGAGGGCCAGGTCGACACGCTCGTCCGTCAGCGTGGCGAGTGCGAGGCGCGCGGCGAGCGCCTCGCGCTCGACGAGCCCGAAGATCGACGCGGCGCTCACGACCGTATTCTCCATCCCGCTTCCGCTAGCCGCGCCCGAGGGCGCGGGCGATCGCCGCGACGTGCTCGGGGGTCGAGCCGCAACAGCCGCCGACGATCCGCGCACCCCGGTCGGCGTAGGCGCGCACGTGCGCGGCGAGATCCTCGGGGCCGGCCTCGTAGACGACGGCGTCGCCGACGATCCGGGGCACCCCGGCATTCGGCTTCACCCACAGCGGAATCGACGGTGCGACGGCGAGGAACTCCGCCACGATCGCGTCGGTGTCGTCGAGCGACCGGCCGCAGTTCGCGCCGAGCGCCGCGACGCCGAGGGGCTCGACGGCCGTGACGACGTCGGCGGGGCTGACGCCCATCATCGTGTGCGTGCCCTGGTCGAAGCTGAAGGATGCGACGAGCGGAAGATCGGTCGCCCGTTGCACGCCCTCGATCGCCCACAGCGCCTCCTCGAGCGCGAAGAACGTCTCCAGCACGAGCAGGTCGACGCCCCCGTCGACGAGCGCGCGTGCCTGCTCGGCGTACGCCTCGACGGCGACCTCGCGCGTCAGGACGCCGTAGGGCTCGATCAGCTGCCCGGTCGGCCCGAGCGAGCCGGCAACGAGCATGTCGTCGCCGACGGCCTCGCGCGCGAGCTCGGCGGCGCGGACGTTCACCTCGGCCGTCCGGCCGGCGAGCGGCCCGTCCGCGAGTCGCGGCGTCGTCGCGCCGAAGCTGCACGTGAGCACGAGGTCGGAGCCCGCCTCGACGAAGCGGCGATGTAGCTCGCGCACCTGCTCCGGCGCGTCGAGCACCCACTCCTCGGGCGCGACCCCGGGCTCGATCCCCATCTCCTGGTAGTTCGTCCCCGTCGCGCCGTCCGCGAGCAGGACGGAACGCTCGGCGAGCAGGTCGACGAACGACGGCATCGCGACAGCCTAGTGGCGACTAGGCTTGGGCGGTGGCCGCGACGTCGAGAAGCGTCCAGACCGTGCGCGGGCCTGTCGATCTCGATCGACTCGGGCCGACGCTGATGCACGAGCACGTGCTCGTGGTCGACCCGGAGGCGGTGCAGAACTGGAGCCACTTCTGGGGCGCGAGCTACTGGGACGAGGAGGTGCGGGTCGCGGACGCCATCGCGAAGCTGCGCCGCCTTCGTGACGGCGGAATCGAGACGATCGTCGATCCGAGCGTGTTCGGACTCGGGCGCTGCATTCCCCGGATCCAGCGAATCAACGCCGAGGTCGATCTCAACATCGTCGTCGCCACCGGCGTCTACGCCTTCCTGGAGCTGCCGATGTTCCTCGCCTACCGGAGCGACGACTGGATCGCCGAGCTGTTCGTCCGCGAGATCCGCGACGGCATCGACGACACCGGCGTCAGGGCGGCATTCCTCAAGTGCGCCGTCGAGCGGCACGGGATCGCCGGAGACGTTCCGCGCGTCCTGGCCGCGATTGCAGCCGCCGCCGTCGAGACGGGCGTGCCCGTGATGGTCCATACGAACGCGGCGGCCCGAACCGGGCTCCCCGCGCTCGAGGCGCTGACGAGCGCGGGTGTCGACCCGAGGCGCATCGTCATCGCGCACGCGGGCGACAGCAACGATCTCGACTACCTGCGCGCGATCGCCGACACCGGTGCGAGCCTCGGCTGCGATCGCTTCGGCATCGAGCATTTCAACCCCGACGCAAGCCGCGTCGAGACCCTTGCCGCACTCGTCGCCGAGGGCTACGCCGACAGGGTGCATCTCGGCCACGATGCCGCCTGCTTCTACGACTTCATGGTCGGGAACCCGTCCTTCGCCGACGAGAGGCCCGACTACCTCCACATCTCGACGAGCATCGTGCCCGCCCTGCTCGATCTGGGCGTGACGCCGGCGCAGGTCGACGAGATGCTGATCGACAACCCGCGGCGGTTCTTCGACATCACCGCGACGTGACCGACACGCTCGCGCTCGCCGTGTTGTTCGAGCTGTCGTACGCCGTGACGGTCAGCGTGTACTTCACCCCCCTCGCGCCGGGCACGGCCCAGGCGCACGTGTAGGACGCGGTCGTGTCGGTGCACTTGAGCACGCCGTTGACGTAGAACAGGACCTTGCCCACCGCGCGATTGTCGGTCGCCTTCGCGGCGATGACGACGGTCGAGCTGTGGGTGACGGTACTGCCGTTCTTCGGGCTGGTGATGGAGACGGTGGGCGGCGTGGTGTCGGCCGCGGCCAGGACAGCGCTCGTTGCGGCGGAGCTGGCGCTGGCCGAGCCGCCCGCGTTGGTCGCGGTGACGGTGACGCGCAGGTAGTCGCCGGCGTCGGCCGACGCGACGGTGTAGGAAGAGGTGGTGGCGCCGGCGCCGGTCGCG
>Ga0187779_10000712_pt1 | contig 21946 bp, 15 predicted proteins | sample 1015_Q2_SP10_10__FD_132435 | JGI IMG/M metagenome (GOLD analysis project Ga0187779, IMG submission 132435) | Tropical peat soil microbial communities from peatlands in Department of Meta, Colombia - 1015_Q2_SP10_10_MG | ecosystem: Environmental > Terrestrial > Soil > Wetlands > Peat | place... | reverse complement strand
CCTCGGCGCCGCCGCAGCCGAGCGCGCGCCGGAGATCGCCCAGCCACCGCCGGCGCTCGGCGGCCGGCAGCGCGAGCTGCTCGATGACCGTCACCTCCTTGCCGCCCCGGCCCTTGCGCTCCAGCCGCACCACGGCCCGCGGGGGAGCAGAGGGCGGAGAGGCCGGGCGCCGTGGCGTCGCGACGGGGAGCCGGTCGCGGAGCGACCCCAGCCCGGCGAAGGGGGTGTGAAAGGGCTCCGGCCCGGGCGCACCGGCCTTCTTCGAGCTCACTGGCGCGAGGCGTGGCGCGGCGGCGGCAGCAGCGAGGCCAGTGCGGGAGCGTCCGGGTTCCCGGCGGTCATCGCCAGGACGTAGAGAAACGGACCGGCGGCCGGCGCCGGCCGGCCGTTGACCGAGACCACCGGGGTCCCGGTGGGGTTGTAGAGCTGCGCATACTGGATGTCCTCGTTCAGGCGGTCCCGGGTGGCCGGGCTGGCCATGCACGTCTCCAGCTCCGCACGGGTGACGGTGAAGGTCGAGGTGGCGATGTCCAGGATGCGGTCGCGGGTCAGGCCGTGCTGTGCCTCGAAGAGCTTCTCCCGGAGGCGCCAGAAGTCCGGAGCCCGCTCCAGGCAGATGAGCGCCAGCGCTCCGTCGCAGCTGATGCCGTTCCCGGTCTGGGGGACGAGGGGATTGCAGGCCCCGTCGAGCGGGAAGTTGCGGGCCTCGACGGCCAGGCTCCCGGAGGGAAGCACGGCGCGGAGGCCCTCCAGCACCTGGTTGAAGTGCCGGCAGTGGCTGCAGCGGATGTCGGTCCACTCCACCACCTTCACCGGCGCCGACGCGTCGCCGAGCCGGTTTCGCTCGGGGGGGAGCAGGCCGGGGACCGACTGGCCCCGGTACTCGGCGAGCGTGTCGCTGATCGCCTGGCGCTCCGCCGGGGTGGCCTTGGCGAGGTAGGCGGCCAGGCTCGCCGGGCGGGCGGCGGCGCTGGGCACCGCCAGGGAGGCCGCCGGCAGGCTCCGGGCGGGAATGAGCAGGATCCCGTAGACGATCACCGCCGAGACGGACGGCATCCCGAGCGCCGTCCACCACTCGCCCCCCTTCGGGACCCAGGGCCGCGGGAAGGCGAAGAGGGCCACTGCGGCGAAGCCCAGGACCAGGAAGTAGGTCAGCAGACAGGTGAGGCAGAGCGCCCCGGCGCTGAAGCTCCCCGCCCCCAGGCCGGCGACGGAGAGGAGTCCGACCCCGGCGGCGACGCGGACCGCGCCCATCTCGTCCCGGATCGGCCGGCCGGAGCGCGCCCGGACGAGGAGCCACGCCGCACAGGCTGCCCCGACCAGGCCCCAGAGGATCCCCAGGGCGGCCACCGGCATTCCCACTGCGTCCTGGATGGACTTGGCGAAGGGGCTGGTCCACACCGTCTCGCAATCGACGGTCTCGTTGACGCTGCAGATGACCCGGCCCCCGGACTCCACCACCCGGAGCTCGACCCACTGGTAGATGGCCAGCCCGGCGACCGCGAGCGCGAGCAGGAGCAGGCCGAGCGCGGCGCGTGCATGAGCGGTGTGGCGGACGGGGGGCTTGCGGCTCATGGCCTGCCCGGGTTGGGTGTCATGAACACCAGGACACGGGCATCGACGGGGCCGGCATTGCGCACCCCGTGCGAGCTGCCTGCCGGACAGTGGACGACCGCCCCGGGCTCGAGGACACGCTCCTCACCGTCGACGAGGATGCTGGGACGCCCCTCGACGCCGAGGTAGAGCTTGTCCGCGTCGGCGTGTGCGTGGGCGGACTGCTCTTGCCCCGGCCTGAGGCAGTACACGTCGAGGAAGAAGCGCCGGGTGGAGAAGACGCCATGCTTGCGCAGCTTCTCCGGTGAGAAGTCCGTGAATTCGGACAGGTGGTGGAGGTTCATCCGAGCCCCCTTTATATAGCCAGCTCCGGCGGCACCATGGAATCGCTCGTGCTTCATTCCACACACGCCCGTCTGGGCGCCCACTTCGGGGCGGTCGGCGGGCACCCGGTGGTCCTGCGCTACGGCCCGGAGGAGACGGTCGCCGGCGAGCTCCAGGCGATGCGAGACGGCGCGGCGCTGGTCGACCTCTCGGGCCGCGACGTGCTCCGGGTCACCGGGCCGGACCGGATTCCCTTCCTCCACGGGATGGTGACCAACGACGTCAAGGACATGCCCGTGCACGGCGTGCGCTACACCGCGCTCCTCACCGCCAAGGGCGCGATGGTCGCCGACGCGCGGCTCGTCCGCCGGGACGACGACGTGCTCCTCCTGCTCGAACCAGGGCTCGGCCCCGGGGTGCTCGCCCACCTCGAGCGCTTCCTCATCAGCGAGGATGCGGCCGTCTCCGACACGAGCTCCGACCTCGGTCAGCTGGCCCTCGTCGGCCCCGCGGCCTGGACCCTGGCCCGGCGCGTCTTCGGCCTCCCCGGTGACGAGGCTCCGGCGGCGAGCTTCCTCGTCGGCGGGGTGGAGGGCCACGCGGTCCACGTGCTCCCCTCGTCGCTGCTCGTACCGGGCGTGGACCTGCTCGTCCATGCGGCGGACCTGGAGGCCGTCCACGCCGCCCTTCTCGACGAGGGCGCCGAGGTGGGTCTCCGGCCGGCCGGCTGGGAGGCGCTGGAGGTGCTGCGGGTGGAGCGCGGAGTGCCCCGCTACGGCGTGGACATGGACGAGCGGACCATCCCGCTCGAGGCCAACCTCGAACGAGCGCTGAATTACCAGAAGGGGTGCTACATCGGTCAGGAGGTCATCGCCCGGGCCACCTTCCGCGGCCACGTGAACCGGAAGCTGGTCGGGCTCGCGCTCGGGTCGCCGGGAGCCCCTCCGCGCACGGAGCTCTTCCAGGGCGACCGCAAGGTCGGCTGGCTCACCTCGGTGGTGCGCTCGCCCCGCCTCGGAGACATCGCGCTGGGCTACGTCCACCGCGGGGCCATCGAGCCCGGGACCGAGCTCCGGCTCCCGGGGAACGGAGGGAGCGCCGTCGTCCGGCCGCTCCCGTTCGCATGAGGCTCCGGGGATGCCTTCTGGTCGGGCTCCTCTGGCTCGCGCCAGCAGCCTCCGGGGGAGACGGAGGCGCCGCCGCCGCCCTCGAGGGTAGGCGCTGGCAGTGGGTGAGCTTCCTGGGACCGGACGGCAAGCCCCTCGTCCCTCCGCAGCCGGACCGGTACTGGATCGAGCTCCTTCCCGCCGGTCAGCTCGAGCTGCTCGCGGACTGCAACCGGGGCACCGGCCGGTGGTCGGCCGAGGGGCGGGAAGTCACCCTCCAGCCGCTGGCCACCACCCTGATGGCCTGTCCCCCCGGCTCGCTGGATTCGCGCTTCACCCAGCTCCTCGGCCAGGCGAGTCGCTTCGAGGTCCAGGGCCAGGAGCTGGTGGTGACGCTGCGAGGGGGCGCGGGCGTGATGCGCCTGGCGCGCGTCCAGGGCGAGGCCGGACCGGAGCTCCAGGGAGCGCGGTGGGGCTGGGTCAGGTTCCTCGGCAGCGACGACTCCACCGTCGTGCCCGACGACCCTGCGAAGTACGAGCTCGACTTCCTGGCAGACGGGAAGCTCCGGCTCCGCGCCGACTGCAACCGCGGCGGCGGCACCTGGTCCGCCGATGCCACCCGGCGCCTGCGACTCGATGCGGCGGTTCTCACCCGGGCGATGTGCCCGCCGGGGTCCCTCTCGGACCGCTTCGTGAAGCTCCTCGGTCAGGCCTCGAGCTACCTCTTCCGGGACGACCAGCTGGTCATCGTCCTGCGAGTCGACACGGGCTCGATGTTCTTCTCGAGGCTGCCCGCACCCCAGCCGTCGCGGTGACGGCGATGACCCCGGGAGCATGGGTCCCGGCGCTTCCGCGCGGCGCAGCCTGGCGCGTTGGCTGCACTCCGCGCTATGTCTGGCCGACCGGCGGGGCGCCGTCGCCCGGACGGGAGAGGCTGGTCGGGCCGGCGCGTCTCTCGCCCGCTGCTCCTGGCGCAGAATGTCGACCCTCGCGCTGACCACCCTGCTCCTCCTGGGCACCCAGTCCGATGCGCCTCTCGCCCCGCCGAGGAGCGCCGTCTCCGCTCCTCCGGCGGCGGTGGCCGCCGCCCCCGAGGCGCACCCGCCCCCCACCGGCCAGGCGGAGCGCATCGCCATCGAGCTCCTCGTGGCCGGGGCGGCCGGGCTGGGCGCGGGCGCGTTCGGCGGCTACCTGGGATGCCTCGCCTCGCCGAGCCCGAACGGACAGTCCTGCTCGACGAGCACGGTGGCGGCGGTGGGGCTCACCACCTTCGGGTTGACCGTGGGGGCGGTGGTCCCCCTGGTCGGGAATGCGCTCGGAGGCGACGGGCTCCTCTGGGTCTCCTGGCTCGCCGAGGCCGCCGGGCTCGGCGGGGGACTGGCCCTGGCGCAGGGGAACCCGACCAACGCCATGTACTTCGCTGCGCCGCTGATGCTGGTCGGCGCCATCGCCGGCTACGAGCTCACCACCGGCCGCGGGCCTCCACCGAAGGACGACGCCGGCGTCCGGGCGGTGTCGGTGGCGCCGCTCCCCTCCGGCGCGGCCCTGGCCGTGGTGGGGCGCTTCTGATGCGCGGACCGGTGGCCCTCCTGATGCTGGTCGCCGGCTGCGCGGTCCCCCACGGGCCGGACCGGACGGCCTCCGAGCAGGACCTCGGCCTGGAGCTGGGGTCGGAGCTGTCCTCGGCGCTGGCGCGTGCCAGCGGTCCTCTACCCGAGGGCTATGCCTGGCCGGTGCCGGCCGGGTGGTCGAGCGATGTCTCTCCGCTCCCCCCGCCGTTCCAGCCCCGCCTCGCGGTCCACGGCCGCGAGGAGGTGCGGCTGGCGCCGGGCTACCTCGAGCGCGGGTCGCCCGACTTCCGGACCTCCGGTTTCGTGTGGTGGCTCCCTCGCCGGCAAGGGCTCGGGGCTGCCGCGCTCTCCGACGACCTGACCGAGTACGACCGCGCGCGCATCGCCCAGGCGACCGGCGGCGCCCCGGTCGACCCGTCCCGCGTCCTGACCCGTCTCGCCCCGCTGGGGGACTTCGCCCAGGGGCGGCCGGTGCGCATCTTCGCCGGCGGCGTCGACGCCGAGGGCACCTTCACCCGGGGCGCGTCCATCGAGCTCACCCCGCCGCGGATGGTGCGCGTCTTCACCGGGCGGTCGAGCACGCTCGACGCCCGGGACGGCAGCGCCGAGGTCCGGCTCCATCTCCTGGTGTCCGTCTTCGACTGCCCGGCCGCCTCCCACACCGTGGTGCTGGTCCTCGCCTCTCCGCAGCCCCTGCGGGGCGCTCTCTGGCGAGGGCTGGTCGACCAGGCGGGGGAATTTCGCTGCCGCTGAGCCGCTGGCCGGCGGGCCACGTCCGCTGCTAGAGGTGTGCCGGAGAGCATGGTCCCGTCGGCCTCCTTCCGCCGCGCCACCTGGGCGCTCCTCACCTTCACGCTGGCGGTCATCGCCTGGGGGGCCCTGGTGCGCGCCTCGCACAGCGGGGATGGATGCGGAGCCAACTGGCCCACCTGCAACGGCGAGCTCTTTCCCACCGGCGGGGTGCTCAAGACCCGCATCGAGTTCACCCACCGGGTGATGAGCGGCGCGGTGCTCGCGCTCACCGCCGCCTGGGCCGCGTGGGCCTTCCGCCTCTCCCCCGCCGGGAGCCGCGTCCGCCGCGGGGCCGGGGCGGCGGCAGTGCTCGTCCTGGGGGAAGCGCTCATCGGCGCGGGCATCGTGCTCCTCCGCCTGGTGGGGACCGACGCCTCGGTGACGCGAACCGCGGGCATGGGCCTGCACCTGCTCAACACCTTCCTCCTCCTGGCGGCGCTGCTGCTCACCGGGCTGTGGGCCGGCGGCCTGGCCACACCCCGGCTCCGGGGTCAGGCCCCGGTGAGCACGCTGCTCTGGGCCTCGCTCGGGGCGCTGGTCGTCCTGGGCATGACCGGGGCGGTGGCCGCGCTGGGGGACACGCTCTTCCCGTCGCGCTCGCTCGGCGAGGGCATCCTCCTCGACGCCTCTCCGACCGCCCATTTCCTCCTGCGGCTGCGCATCCTCCATCCGGCGCTGGCCGCCTTCGCCGCCAGCCTCCTCCTCGCCACGGCCGCGGTGTCGGCCGTGCTCCGCCCGGGGCCGGCGGTCCGGCGTGCCGCCCTGGCGGTGGCCGCCCTGGTCGCCGCGCAGATGCTGGTGGGCCTGGTGAACCTCCTCGCCCTGGCGCCGGTCGGCCTGCAGCTGCTTCACCTGGCCGTCGCCGACCTCGTCTGGCTGGCCACGGTGGCGCTCTTCGCCACCGCCCTGGCCGAGGACGCTCCGAGGCTGGCGATGGCGGACTCCACCCCGGCCGGCGCCCAGCGCTAGGCCCTCAGGGCGCTCCGGTGACCGGCACGTCGAGCAGCGGCGCGCCCTTCGCCTCCGGGGCCTCGTAGTGCCACCATTCCGCCCGGTTGATGCGAAAGCCGGCCGCCTCCATGACCGTGCGGAGGAGATCGCGGCGCCCCCCGACCTCGGGGGACGACGCCTTGGCCCCGTGGCGGGCGGCGGGTCCGAAGGCATCGAAGGCGGTGGGCATCTCCACCTCGCTCCCGTCGAGGAGGATGAGGGTCACGTCCACCGCCGCTCCGCGGTTGTGGTGGCTCCCGGTGCGCGGGTCGGCGACGTACCCTTTCTTGGGCATCCGCTCCCACATCGCCCACTGGACGGCGTGCGGCCGGTAGCAGTCCCAGACCTTGAGCCGGTAGCCGGCGCGCGCGGCCGCGGCGGAGGCGCGGGCGAGGCGCTCCGCCACCGGGCGGAGGAGAAGGCAGCGCGCGCCGGGCGGGTAGAAGGCGTGTCCGAAGAAGTTGTCCGCCCGGGCGTAGCGCAGGTCCACCGCCAGGCCGGGGACCGCCGACGCCGCGTCGACCAGGTCCGGCGGCGCGGCCGGGGCGGCCGCCAGGAGCGCGAGCCCGAGGAAGCTCCCGCTCACCGGGCGGCGTACCGCGTGGGGTCCGGGACGCCCGCCGCCTGGAAGCCCAGCCGCCGGATGAGGCAGCTGTCGCAGCGGCCGCAGGCCCCGCCGTCCGGGGCCGGGTCGTAGCAGCTGTGGGTGAGCGCGTAGTCCACCCCGAGCCGCACGCCGGTGCGGATGATCTCCGCCTTGGAGAGCCCTGAGAGTGGGGCGTGGATGCGGAAGCGCTCGCCCTCGACGCCGGCGCGAGTCGCGAGCGTGGCCAGCGCCTCGAAGGCCTGGATGAATTCCGGCCGGCAGTCCGGGTAGCCGCTGTAGTCCACGGCGTTGACGCCGATGAAGATGTCCCGGGCGCCCACCACCTCGGCCAGGCCGAGCGCCAGCGCGAGAAGGAGCGTGTTGCGCGCCGGGACGTAGGTGACCGGGATGCCCCGGGCCCGTTCGGATTCCGGCCGGTCCTTGGGCACCGGCACGTCGGCGGTGAGCGCCGAGCCTCCGATGGTCCTGAGGTCGACGGTGACCTCGCGTACGGCGCCCACGCCCATCGACCGGGCCACCGCCCGGGCCCGCTCCAGCTCGACCTGATGGCGCTGGCCATACCGGACGAGGAGGCATTCCGGCTCGAAGCCCGAGGAGCGAGCCAGGGCCAGGCAGGTCGCCGAGTCGAGGCCGCCGGACAGCAGCACCACCGCCCGCTTCACGGCGGTGAGGCCCGGCCCTGGCCGGTGAGGCCGAAGCTGACGGAGCAGGGCGGCGGGATGGGCACGTTGCAGCCGCCGTCCTGGAGGGGATCGGCGCAGCACAGAGTCGGATCCGGGAACACCTGGTCGACGAGCACTCCACAGGCCGGGCTGTCTTGTGTCTGCCAGGTGCCCTGGATGTCGATGGGCGGAGGGCCGTCGGGAATCCCACCGTCGCATCCCCCATCCAGGTCGGCGTAGATGCGCAGCTCGATGGTCTCCGTCACCACGGCCACGCAGCCGGCATCGGCGGGCGGCTGGTCGTTTCGGACGAAGAGGCGATTGGCCGAGGCGACGGTGGTCACCGTCTGCCCGTCGAAGGTGCCCACCGAGGTCGCGCTCTGGGCGCCGGACTGGTAGCTGATGAAGCCGTAGCCGCCGTCAGGCTCGGTGGAGACGACGAGCACGGTGGCGCCGGCGTCCGGGTAACCGGCGTCGCCGCAGGGGCCGACCCCACCGTCGAGGCAGAAGCCGGGCAGGTTGGCGAAATCGAGGCAGGAGTTGCTCTGGCCGACGAGCGCGGTGTCGAAGCTCCCCACCAGCTGCCCCGGGTACTGGATGCCCGACGTGCAGGCGGCAACCGCGGACAGTCCGAGGACGACGGGGACGGCGAGCAGGGAGCGAGACATCGGAGCGGAGTCGCCTCGGGACTCTACACGAGCGCCACGGCGCGCTGGACGACGGCCCGGAAGGCGGGGCTGGCCGCCAGGATGGCGGCCACGTCCAGTCCCTCCACGTCCGACCCGCGGGCCGCGGGCTCGAGGAGGAGCAGCACGCGGGCCGCGGCCAGCGGCGCCGGGACCGCGGTGAAGGCAGCCGCCGCCACCTGGGCCACCGCATCCAGCGGTCCGGGCAGCGCCAGGCCCACGCCGGCCTCCCCGAGAAGGAGGGCGAGCGCGGCGAGGAAGGTCAGCTCGGCCGCGCCGAAGTAGCTGAGGCCTCCCGTTCCGAGGACGAGCGTCTCCGGGCCAGCCATCCAGGCCTCGGGTCCGCCGACCGGGTCGAGGTAGACGACCACCTCGGGCGCACCGAGCGCGGCGAGGGCCTGCCCCAGGGCGGCGTGCAGCTGGGGCATGCTGGCGGCCTCCACCGCCATCGCTCCCTGGGGAAGGGGGGTGGTCCGCACGGCGCGCGGACGCGCCACCGGAGCCACCGAGCGCGGAAGCTCGGAGAGCGGGAGCTCGCCGGAGGCAGCCAGGGCGAAGGCCTCGGCGCGCACGGCCGCCTCGGCGCGGCCGGTGCGCCGCAGCGCCTCGGCATAGGCCGACCAGCCGGTGACGTCGAGCCAGCCCTCGAGGAGGAGGGCCGGCCACAACCCGGCGGCGATGCTGGCGCCGGCGTCCGACGGTGCCAGGCGCTCGGCGACCTCCCGGCGCGCTTCGTGGGTCAGTTCGCCTTCGGTTCCGGCGATGAGCTGGGCGGCCCGCTCGAGGAGGCCGGCGCGCGCTGCCTCGAGGCCGAGGCCGGCTCGCTCCGCGGGCGACTGGACCAGCTGCTCGCGCAGGGCGAAGGCCTCGTCGGAGCGCCCGAGCTCCTCGGCCAGCGCCGCCCTCTCGGCCAGGAGGGCGGAGGTCTCGGGAAGCTCGCCCAGCATCCGGTACGCGTCCTCGGAGCGCCCCAGCCGCGCATAGGCCGAGGCCAGCGCCGGCCGAAGGTCGGCGAGCGCGCCCGGACCGGCGAGCGCGACCAGGCGCTCGGCCAGCTCGACGAAGCGGCCCGGGTCGGACTCGGCCGGGGTGAGCCGCAGGAGCCTCTCCACCGGAGCGGTCGAGGCCGGGTCCTCGGCCATCGCCTCGCCGAAGGCGGCCCGCGCCCGGTCCGGCTGGCGGAGCTCGAGGGCGAGGTCGCCGAGCTGCGTCCGGATCCCGGCGCGCCGGCCGGGCTCGGCGGTGGCCTCGACCCAGGCGGAGAGGGCCGAGAGGGCGTCCTCGAGGCGATTCTCGTCCCGGGCCCTCCGGGTGATCTCCTCCCAGAGCGGGGCCGAGCGGGCCGGGACGCGCTCGGCCAGGCTGCGCAGGGCCCGCTCGCGCTCGCTTCCCCGGCGGGCGCGGGCATAAGAGGCCAGCGCATCCACCAGCGCCTCGGGAGCTGAGGCGTCGAGCTGCTCCAGGACCTCCCACAGGACGGCATCGCCCTCGCCGAGCGCGACCAGGCGGGCCAGGGCCTCCACGCGGAGCGCTCCGTCGGTGCCCGGCTCCGGCGCGGGAGGAGCGAGGAGCACCGCCCGGTCGAGCGCCGAGGCCAGCTCCGGGGCGCGCACGGCCTCGCAGAGCCGCGCGGCACGCAGGCGCTCGTCGGCGGTCCCATCCCTGAGCACCAGCGCGGCCAGGCGGCGGACCGCCTCCTGCTCCGGGGACGCGGCCACCGCTGCCCAGAGGGCCTCGCGCACGCGGACGTCGTCCCCGAGCGCCTCGGCCACGGCCAGGGCCTGAGCGTGGGCCCCGTGGGCGAGCAGGGGCGCGTACCCGCGCCGCACGGCCGCCTCGGTGGCGCCGACCCGCACCAGCCGATTGGCCCACTCGAGGGGGGAGAGGGTCTCCGGCGAGGTCTCGGCCAGGGTCTCGAGCAGGGCCCGGGCCTCCCCGGCGTCACCGGCCCCCTCCCAGGCGTCGGCGGCCTCGAGCAGCAGCAACGGTCGCTCGGCCTCCGTGGCCCTCTGCGCGGCATGCCCGAGGGCCGCCGCGGCGCTGGCCATGTCGCCCGCCTCGCGCATCACGGCGGCGAGGAGGACGAGCGAGGCTCGGGTGGGCTCGGCGGCGACCGAGGCGCGGGCGTAGGACGCGGCCCGCTCGCCGTCGCCGGCGGCCCGGGCCAGCTGAGCCGCCTCGAGGAGCAGGGCGGCGCGCGGCCCGGGCGGCTGCAGCTCGGCGCGGGCGGCCAGCGCCGCGGCCCGGGCGAGGGGGGTCTCGGCGAGCAGGGGCTCGAGCAGCTCGAGGGCCTCGGAGTAGGCCGGCGATGGCCCGGCGTCGACCACCGGCTGGAGGAGCGCACGCAGGCGGTCCGGCGCGGCACCCGCCCCGAGGGCCCGGGCCGCCTCGACGCGAAGCGCGGCGCCGGCGCCGTCGGCCGGGAGCTGGGGGACGAGCGCCTCCAGGGTGCGGGCGAGGGCCGGGGCATCGGCCCGCTCCCGGTGGAGCTGCGCGAGCGCGCGGAGCGCCGCGACGTGGGTGGGCTCGGCCCGGACGGCGGCCTCGAGCGATGCGAGCTCGCGCTGGCCATCACCGCGGTGGCTGGCCAGGGCGGCCGCCTCGAGGAGCAGCGTGGCGGCGCGGCTCCCTCCCGACGCACGGGCCGCCCGCTCGAGGAGGGACTCCAGCTCCTCGTGCCTTCCGGCGGAGCGGAGCCCGGCGAGCGCGCGGTCGACCACCGCGGCCTCGGCGGGGCGGAGCTCGGCCAGGGGTAGGAGGGCCTCGAGCGCCTCCACCGGGTCCTCGAGGAGCCCGGCCGCCCGACGGTAGAGGGCCTCCGCCTCCTCCGGGCCGGCGGCCCGCGCGAGGCGGAGCGCGGTGCGGAAGGCCCCGGGGGAATCCTGCCGCCGGGCATAGACCTCGGCGAGAAGCGAGAGCGCCTGCCGCCCGCGTTCACCGTCCGGGTCGGCGGTCACCACCGACTCGAGCATCTCGCCGGCGTCCTGGAGCGCGCCCGAGCCGAGCGAGGCGTGGCCGAGCCGAAGCTTGATGCGCAGGACCTGCTCGGTGCTCAGCGTGTCCCTCCCGGCGGCGAGGACCCGGCGGTCGTAGGGCTGCGCGGCCTGGGGTCCACCCGCCTCGGCGGCCAGATCTGCCCGGGCGAGCAGGGCGCCGACGTCGTCGGGCCGCACCCGCAGCAGGGCATCCCAGACCTCGGCCGCCCGGAGCGGCTCCCCGGCGCCGGTGAGCAGCCCGGCCGCCTCGGCGAGCAGCGCGGGCGCCTCCGAGGCCACGGCCCGCGAGCGCTGGACGAGCAGGTCGGCCAGGGCGCGCACGTCGCCGGCGACGCGCGCACGGCGGGCGGCGAACGCCACGTCGGAGTCCGGGGCATGCACGAACGCCCGGTCCTCGGCGGCCAGGGCGTCGGCCTCGAGGCCGGCGGCGCGGAAGGCGCGGGCGGCCTGGAGATGGCTCTGGGCGGCCTCGGTGCTCACCTGCCGGTCGGCCCTGGCCAGATGGAGGGCGGCGGCGGCGCGGAAGTCACCGGTGGAGGCGAGCCAGGCCAGGTGCCGCTCGGCGGACGGATTCCGGAAGGGATCGGCGCGGAGGAGCTGGGCGTCGTAGGGCGCGGCGTCCGCCGGGCGGCCGGCCTCGGAGAGAAGGTCGGCCAGCTCCGCGGTCAGCGAGAGGTCGCCGGGCCGGAGCGCGTGGGCGGCGGCCAGCGCGTCCACCGCCGCCCCGACGTCGCCGAGGCGCTCCCGGTGGATACGGGCGGCGGCGCGAAGGGCGCGGGCCCGCGCCTCCGGATCGCGGAGACCTCGGGCCGAGCCGGCGTAATAGGAGGCGAGCTCGGCGAGCCGTCCCGAGCCCTCGAGCAGGCGCACCAGCCGGGCCTCGGCCGGCGGATGGCCGGGCACCTCGATGAGCGCCTCGCGGAGGAGCGCCTCCGCCCGGGTGGCATCCTCGAGCGGCCCGAGGAGGAGCTCGGCCGCCGACAGCCGCGCGTCGGCGCGGGCTCCCGGCGTGGGGTGGAGCGGGACGCCGCGCTCCAGCCAGGCCGCCTGGCCGCGCCAATCCTCGCGGCGCGCGGCCAGCTCCGCGGCGCGCTCGGCGGTGGCCAGCGCCGGATGGAGCTCGAAGCTGCGGGCCAGCGCGGCATCCGCGGCGGCCCGGTCTCCCCGGTGAAGCAGGAGCTCGGCGCGACGGAGCTCCGCGCGCGCGGCGCGGGGCGCATCCCCGACGGCCCGCGCCCGCTCCCGGAGCGAATCCAGCGCGCCCAGGGCCTCGTCGGTCCGCTCGAGCGACGCGGAGACGTCGGCCAGCTCTTCCAGGGCCACCAGCGCTCCGGTCACGTCGCCCGCCTCGGCAGACTCGGTGGCCAGCGCGCGGAGCGCGACGACCAGCTCGGTGTTGCGCCCGGTGTCGCGCAGGAGTTCGGCCTGGACGCGGCGGGCGCCGACCGGGTCGGGCATGGCCCGGGCGGCCCGCTCGAAGAGGCGGAGGGCGAGGTCGTCATCGGCCAGCTCGGCCCGGGCGCGCCGGCCGAGCGCCAGGAACATCTCGCCCACCTGGAGGCTCGGGGCCCGGCCCTCGAGCGAGCTGGCGAGGAGGGCGATGGACTCTCGCGGATTTTCCCGGGCGATGAGATCCGCCAGCCGCTCCACCGCCGCGGTGCTGAGCGGCCGCTCGCGCAACAGCCCGCGCAGCGTCTCCACCGCGGCCCTCTCGTCGCCCGAGGCGGCGAGCAGGTCGGCGTAGGCCAGGAGCAGCTCCTCGTCGCGGTCCGGAGCGTCCTCGAAGGTGGCCGTGGCCGCCGCCTTGGCGAAGAGGGGAAGCGCCTCGGCTCGGGCCCCGGCGCGGTAGAGGTCGAAGGCCAGGGTGCGCAGCTCCTCGCCGGCGGCCGGGCTGAGCTCCTCGGCGCGCCGCCGCAGGGCCAGGGCCTCGGCCTGGGCATCGGCGCGGGCGCAGGCCGCGGCCGCCTCGCGAAGGAGGCCGGCGCCCTCGGCCGGCGGCAAGAGCCGCGCCGCCTGCCGGGCGGTCTCGGCGGCCTCTTCCCAGGCTCCCCGGGCGACGAGGAGGCGCAGCAGCTGCCGGCGCACATCGGCGGCGGATGGATCGAGCTGTGCCGCGCGCCGCAGGGCGGCCTCGGCCGGTCCCTCCAGGCCGAGCCGGTCGAGGTAGAGCGCGCCGAGCTCGGCGTGGAGGTGGGCCGACTCCCCCTTCGGTGCGTGCGAGGCGCGCGCCGCCAAGAGCTCGGCCACCCCCGCCCAGTCTCCGCCGCGCTCGAGCAGTGCCTGGAGGCGGCTCGAGGCGCCGGCGTTGGCCGGATCGAGCGCCAGCGCGCGCTCCAGGCTCTCGGCGGCGACCCGGGCGTCGCCCCGGCCCTCGGCGAGCTCGGCGCGACGCAGGAGTGCCTGGACGCGCAGCCCCGTCGGGCCCTGGTCGGCGGCGCGGAGCAGCGACTGGAGAGCGCCGTCGACGTCGCCGGCGGCCACCGACGCCTCGGCAACCCCGAGCTGGGCCTCGCTCGCCAGGGCGTCGACGACCGCGGTGGAGGCGGCCTCGGCGAACGCCGCCCGGGCCTCGAGGGCCGACCCCTGGGCGAGGAGCGCCCGGGCGAGATGCAGGATGCGCGGCGCCGCCTCCTGGCGGAGACCGGGGGCCGACGCCGCCGCCGAACGCCAGGCAGCCAGCTCGGCCTGGGCATCGCCGTCCGACCGTGCCAGCTCCGCCACCTCGCGCCACAGTGTCCCGGGGTCGGCCGCCTCCCTGGCCGCGGCCATGAGATCGGCACGGGCCTCGCTGGTCCGCCCGAGGGTACGGAGCAAGCGGGCTCGCTCGACCAGGTGTCCGCCGCGCACCGACCCCACCGTGGCGGCGGCCAGGGTGGTGCGCAGGGCCAGCACCTCCTCCTCCGCCCCGGGAGTCGCGGCCAGGAGCCCGAGCAAGGCCTCGGCCGCCCAGGCGTCGCGCGCGTCCCGGGCGAGGAGGTGGCGGAGGACGGGCATCGCATCCGTCGGGCGGCCCATCTCGACGCTCAGCGCCACCAGCTCACGGGCCACCTTCTCCGCCTCCGCCCCAGTGAGGCGAGACCAGAGCGCGCTGAGCAGGGACTGGAGCGCCTCCAGCGCCCCCGCCTGGCGGTGCAGCGCGGCCAGCTCCAGCTGGGCGGCAACGTCCTCCGGCACGAGAGCGACGTAGGCGGCCAGGTGGCGGCGAGCCTGCTCCGGCGCCCCGGAGGCGGAGGCGGCGATGGCCGCGCCGCGCAGGAGGCGGGCCCGCTCGGCCGGGGGGAGCCGGGAGGGCTCGGAACGCGCCAGCGCCAGAGCGGTCTCGAAATCCTGGAGCGCCTCGGCCGGATGCGCCGCCCGGCGAAGGGTGGCCCGGCGGGCGCGCGCGCCGATGAGGTCCGGGTCGAGCTTCAGGGCGGCGTCGAGCCAGGCCAGCTGGCGGCCTTCGTCCGGGCTGACCTCCGCCGCGCGGAGGAAGAGCCGGGCCGCGGTCCGGGGCTCGCCGGCGCTCTCCGCCTGGCGTGCCAGGAGCTGCGCCGCCCCGGGCCGGTTTCCCTGCTCCAGCTCGAGCTCGGCCAGGGTCTCGAGGATCTGCCCGGCGAGCGGGCCTTCCCGCTGGAGCTCGAGCGCGGCGTAGAGCTTCTCGTGGGCCGCCTCGCGGTGACCGGCGAGGAGGAGCGCCCGGGCGGACTTGAAGAGGAGGGGGGCGGCCGCCTCCGGCCGGCCGGTGGACCGGAGGAGCTGCGCCCGCGCCGCCCAGAGCTCGGCCAGCTCCCGGCTCTGGCCGAGCTTCTCGTAGATCGCCTCCAGCCGCTCGGCCAGGGCATCGTCGGCCGGGCGCCGGGGGAGCGCCTGGGCATAGTGGGCGGCGGCGCCGACGGCATCGCCGAGCAGCTCGCAGGCGCGGCCGAGCTTGGCATGCACCTCGGCCAGGGTTTCCGGGGGGGCGGTGCGCGGCAGCGTGGCGAGCACGTCCTCGAGCGCCCGCCGGGCGTGCTCCGGACGCTCGCACCGGAGCGAGAGGTCGGCCAGCTCGAGCAGGACGGCCGGCTCGGGCTGCAGCCGCGCCGCCTTCTCCAGGGCGACCAGCGCCTCTCCCACCCGCCCGAGCCGCGCCTCGAGGACCTGCGCCAGCTCGCGCAGGGCGGCCACGGCGAGCCGGAGGTCGTGGTTGGCCTCGGCGACGCGGGCACGCTGCTCGAGCGCCGCGGCCAGCCCGGGCATGTCCGCCCGGCGCCGCTGGAGCCCGCACAGCTCTCCGAGCGCGGAGAGGTCATCAGGCTCGAGCCGGAGGACCTCGGCCAGCGCCTCGGCGGCCAGCGCCAGGTCGCCGGCCAGATCACGGGCGGCCACCGCCAGCCGGCGCAGGAGCCGGCCGCGCTCGGCCGGATCGCGCGCCTGTGCCGCCAGCGCCTGCAGACACCGGCACAGGAGCGGCCCATCGCGTCGCTGCTCGGCGATGGCGAGCATTCCCTCCAGGGCGGCGCGGTTGGCGGGATCGGCCTCGAGCGCGCGGGACAGGAGCGCCTCGGCGAGGACCGGGTTGTCGAGGCGGACACGCTGGAGCTCGCCGGCCTCGGCCAGGGCGGCGGCCCGCGCCGGGGCGGCGGGGAGGAGCGGGGCGGCCCGCTCCAGCGCAGCGGCCAGGCGCGCGGCGTCGCCCTGGGCGCGATAGAGCGGCACCAGCTCCAGGAGGACCTCGGTATCGTCGGGGGCGAGCTCGAGCGCCGACTCGAGATGTGCCCGCGCCTGGCCGGCGTCGCCGAGGCGGGAGCGCTCGAGCGTGGCCAGGGCGCGGTGCGCCCGGTGCGCGGCGGCTCGGACCGGCGCGGCCTGGGGGTCCCTGCCGGCCAGCTCGATGCCCTGGAGATACCCGGTGATGGCCTCGGAGACGCGCCCCAACCCCTCGGCGGCGTGCGCCGCGGCGACGAGCGCCTCGGGGTCGGCGGGGAGGAGGGCCACCGCCTCGCGGTAGCGGAGCAGGGCATTGTCCAGGTTCTGCAGCCCCACCTCCCACACCCGTCCGGCGAGGAGGTTCGCCCTCCCCACCTGGGCCAGGTCGTGGCGGCCGAGCGCCACGTCGCGGAGCCGGTCCAGCGCCTTCAGCGCGCGGAGGTGGTCGCCGGCGCGGTGACAGAGCTCTCCGAGATGCTCCAGGGCGCCGGGGTGGTCGGGGGACAACCGCAGGGCGGCCTCGCAGTGCAGGCGTGCGCCGGCGACGTCCTCCTCGGCGAGGACGGTGAGCCGGGCCAGCTGGACGTGCGCCTCGGCCGCCTCGGCCGGGTCCCGGGAGAGCGCCGAGATGCGCCGGTAGGCACGGATGGCCCCGGCCCGGTCGGCCGCCGCGTCGGCGGCCCGGGCCAGCGACCGCAGCGACGGGAGGTGGTCGGGGCGCAGTCCGAGCAGCTCGTGCAGCGCCCGCATGGCCATCTGCGGGGCCTGACCCTCGGCGACGCGCGCTGCCGCCTGGGCCGCGGCGGCTGCCGGAGCATCCTCGCCGCGCTTGCGGGCCAGGTTGCACAGCGCCAGCCACCGCTCGGCGGCGCGGGCCGCCTCGCCCCGCCGCTCCCGGACCACGGCCTCCACCCACTGCGGGGCGGCGCTGGTCGGACGGCGCCGGGAGACCGTCTCGGCGACGTCGAGCGCCAGCTCGTGTGCCCCGGGGTCGGCGACGAGCAGCCCGAGCAGTCGCTCCAGCGCGAAGGGGTGCGCATCCTGGGGCTCGGCCCCGCGCAGGTAGGCGTCGCGCGCATCCTTGAGCTTCCCGGCGGCGAGGAGGGCCTCGGCATCGGCGAAGGCGCGCGCGCCCTCCAGGGTGAAGAGGAGCTCCTCGTCGAGGAGGGCCGGGGAGGGCAGCCCGGCCGAGGCGAAGCGCAGGCGAAGGGCGACCGGGGAGACGTCCAGCCCGGTGAGCCGTGCCCCGTCGAGCGACGGGACACGGAAGCCACGGGTGACCGCGGCCACCTGGACCAGGGGAGGAAGGACGCGGGCGCTGAACCCGGTGGTGCCCCGGAGCTCGACCTCGGGGAGAAGCCGGGCGGACTGCGCGGCCCGGGCGAGCAGGAGCGGGACCATGGCCGCCGGCGTGGGCGAGAACCCGTAGAGCCGGACGTCGTAGAGGTAGACACCGAGGCGCTCGCCGTCGGCGTCGAAGGCGACCTTGAACGTCGCCGGCGCGCCGGCCGGGCCCCGCAGCCGGGCCTGTCCCTCGAGGTAGCCGGTCCGGAAGGTGAGCTGGACCTCCTCCAGCTCGAGCGCCGCGGCGGCCACGTCCTGCACCGCCCGGCGGATCCGCTCGGCGTCGAGCGTCACCTCGAGGAAGCCGAACTGGAGCGTCTTCTTCTGGTAGCGGAGCGCGCCGCCCGAGACGTTGAAGGGAAAGCTGACGTCCGGAATCTGCAGGCCGAAGTCGGTGATGCGGACGCCGGGCGCGACCTCCAGCGGCGGAAAGGCCACGAAGGCACGCCGGTCCAGGAGCCGCAGCTCGGGGGCCGCGGCCCTGCCGACCTCGGGCTCGCGCTTTTCTTCGCCGGCCATGTCGTCCAGGACGGGGCCGCTCTGGAGGGGTCCCCGGGGGAGGGAAAAGGGTAGCACCCGCCCTCGGAGCGCCCAAGTTTCCGGGGCTTTCCGAGTTGATATGGTCGGCGGCTCAGGGCCCCGTGCTACCCCTCAACTCGCTCGTCCTCGACGAACGCTTCCGGGTGCTGGGCCACCTCGGAGGCGGCGGTATGGGCGAGGTGTACCTCGCCGAGCAGGTCAGCCTCGGGCGGCGGGTGGCCCTCAAGGTGCTCCGCCGCGAGGTCGGGCAGCAGCCCGGGATGAGCGAGCGCTTCCGGCGCGAGGCCCGTCTCCTGTCCTCGGTCGAGCATCCGGCGGTGGTGCGGGTCATCGACTTCGGCGAATCGGCGGAGGGCACCTGCCTGGTGATGGAGCTGGCCGAGGGGGAGACCCTGCTCCAGGCGCTGGAGGCCGGCCCGCTGGATCCCGAGCGCGGTCGACAGGTGGTGGTGCAGCTGGCCGAGGGCCTGGCCGCCATCCACGAGCGGGGAATCATCCACCGCGACCTCAAGCCCGAGAACGTGGTGCTCACGCCCGGGCCGCGGGGCGAGCAGGCGCGGCTCCTCGACTTCGGCATCGCCCGGCTGGTGGAGCCCGACCCCGACTCGCGCGGGCTGAGCCAGGTGGGCGTGGTGCTCGGGACGCCGGAGTACCTCTCGCCGGAGCAGGCCATGGGGGCGCCGCTGGACGCGCGGAGCGACATCTACTCGCTCGGGGTGCTCGCCTACCGGATGCTCACCGGGCAGTTGCCCTTCCAGGGCCCCAACGCGCGCGACTACCTCGTCCAGCACGTCAGCGCCGCCCCGAGACCGCTGCTCCAGCTCGCCCCCCGCGTCGCCACCCAGCCGGACCTGGCGGCGACGGTGATGCGCTGCCTGGCCAAGGATCCCAAGGCGCGGCCGCAGGCGGCCCGGGACGTGGTGGCGGCGCTTCAGCCGGTTCCGGCACGTGTCCCCACCCCGGTCGTCGCGCCCGCCGTGCATCGCGACTCGGTGAGCCAGCAGATCTACAGCGAGAAGACGCAGGCCTCGGCGCGCGTTCTCCCCGAGCTCTCGACCAGCGAGACCACCGGTTACCGGACGATTCCCGGAGGCCGGCTCCGGTTCTGGCTCGTCCGGCTCGGCGCGGGGTTGGCCGCGCTCGCCGTCCTGGCGGGCATCGTCCTCTGGTCGCTCGGGCCTCCCCGCGCGCTGGCGCGGGCCCGGGCGCAGATCGCCTCCGGGCGTGCCGAGGAGGCGCTGGCCACCCTCGGGCAGTCGGGGCGAGGACCGCTCTCACCGGACGCGGAGGCGCTCCGCGCCGCCGCGCTGCACGCGCTCAAGGATCATGACCAGGAGCTCGTCGCCCTGCAGCTGGGACAGCGGTCGGACGAGGCCCTGGACCCGCTCGTCCTCGCCGGCGTGAGCGAGGATCTGATGCACGGCCGGGGCGAGGCGGCGAGGAAGGAGTGGCTGGCCGGGCTCGACCCGGTGCGGCTCACCGCGGCGCTCAAGTCGGTGGCTTCCTCGGGAACGACGGATGCCTCGTGGGGAGCGCTCCGCTACCTGGACTCGGAGAAGCGTCTCGACGCGGGCGAGCTCACCGCGCTCTACCTCGGCTGGCTGGAGCAGAAGGAGTGCGCTCCGCGTGCCGCCGCCGCGCGCCGTCTGGCCGAGCTCGGGCAGGCGGATGCCGTGCCGGCCCTGCAGCGAGCCCGCCGCAAGGCACGGGCCGGGTGCGGGCTCGAGGAGATGTCGGCGGCGTTGCGGGCGTTCGAGACCCGGCCGCCGGGACACTGAGACCCAGCTCTGCGAGGTGGTGCGCCGCCCCTACCCCTTCGAGAAGCTCGTGGGCAGAGGCCGGGGTCTCCGACTCGCGACGTCTCCTCCCCCGGGGTCCGCTCAGCGTCTTCCGCGCCGAGCCTTGACCGCCGCACGGCGCCGCGCCGGCTTCCCCTTCGGCCTGACGGCGCGCGCCGCCGGAACCGGGGCGTGGCAGACGGCCTCGAGGTTGTGGCCGTCCGGCCCGATGACGAAGGCGCCGAAGTAGTTCGGATGGTAATCGGTGCGGAGCCCGGGCGGCCCGTTGTCCGTCGCCCCGGCGGCGAGCGCCTGGCGATAGAAGCCCTCGACGTCGCCCCGCGAGGCGGCGGCGAAGGCGATGTGCATCGGCTGCGTCGGGGAGCCGGGCTTGATCCAGAAGACGGGCTTTCTCTTCGTCCCGAAGCCCACGAACTGCTCGAAGCGCATGCTCACCCCGTACCCGAGAGGAGCCAAGGCCCGGGTGTAGAAGTCGATGGCGCGATCCAGGTCGGACACGGTCAGCGTGAGGTGATCGATCATCGTCGGTGGCGTCAAGTCGCGGGGTCGAACTGCTCGGCGACGGTGAAGCGCAGCTTCAGGCCGGAGAGCGCGAACTCGGCGGGGCTGGTCGGGCGGATGCGGCGCACCACCGTCTCGCCCGTCTCGTGGTCTCGCACGGTGAGCTCGAAGCTTCCCTCGGTGCGGAGGATGAACACGTCCATCCCCAGCTGATGCTCGCTGCCGTCGCAGGCCAGGAAGCCGAGCAGGATGCGCGCCGTCCCGCCGGCGCTGCCCACCGCCAGGCGGCTCTTCCCGGCGGGCTGGACGCCCCCGGCGCAGGCCAGCGAGGCCGCGCCCTCCACGGAGAGCCAGCGGTGCAGCTGGGCGTCGCTCTTCGCCGCGGCGCCAAAGGCGGCCACCCCGGAGAGCGCGATCCCCACGATGCTCAGGAGCGCGAAGGTGGTGACGATGCGGATCACGGGACGAGCGCCTCCCTTCGAGCGACGACCGGCCACGAGGCTAGCGCCGGCGCGTGCGCTGTCAGGTTTTTCGCCCGCCGGGCGGGGCCTCACCGGGCGAAGGCGGTCCCCCGGCTCCCCGGCTCGCGCGCCTCGTCGAGCAGCGCCGACGCGGGCTCCACCCCGGCGATGTGGATGGCCTCGATTCCCTGCTCGAGCATGGCCAGGCTCTCCTCCACCTTGGGGATCATCCCCCCGGTGATGGTCCCGTCGGCGATGGCGCGCCGAGCGGCGGCCGAGGTGAGCCGCGGGATGCGCGTGGCCGGATCGTCCCGGTCCCGCAGCACCCCGGGGACGTTGGAGAGGAGGAAGAGCTTGGCCGCCCCGAGCTCGGCGGCCACGCGCGTGGCGACGGTGTCGGCGTTGATGTTGAACACGCTGCCGGCGGCGTCGCCGCCCAGCGAGGCGAGCACCGGGACCACCCCGGCGGCGGCGAGCCGCTCGAGGAGGCCCCGGTTCACGGCCACCACGTCTCCCACCAGCCCCATGTCCACCGGCTCGGGCCCCGCGCCGGTGACCGGCTTGGGCGGACGTCGGGCGGCGTCCACCAGCCCGGCGGAGACGCCGGTGGTGCAGAGCGCGGGAACGCCGGCGCTGCGCAGCGCGGCGGCCACGTCGACCGAGACCTGCCCGGCGAGGGCCATCTTCATCACCTCCAGCGTCGCCGGGTCGGTGATGCGTCGGCCCCCGACCATCCGGGGAACGAGGCCGAGGCGCTGGCTCAGCTCGGTGGCCTGGGGGCCCGCCCCGTGGACGACCACCACCCGGATCCCGGCGTCGAGAAAGGCGCGCACCGCCCTTCCCACCGATTCGGCGAGGAGCGCGCGATCCTGCGCCAGCTCGCCGCCCACCTTCACCACGAACCAGCGGCCGGCGAACTGGCCGAGCCCGGTCACGGCCACAGGCCGGGCTCCTTGAGGGTGAGCGTTTCCTCGAAGCCCATCATGAGGTTGAAGCTCTGGATGGCCTGCCCGGCGCCTCCCTTGACCAGGTTGTCGAGGGCGCTGAAGCACACCACGCGGCGGGTGGAACCGGTGGGCGGCGCGACCACGAACCCGGTCTCCACGTAGTTGCCTCCCGCCACCGCCACCACCTCCGGCTGGCGGCCCTCCACCAGACGCACGAAGGGCTCGTGCTCCCAGGCCCTCGTCCACAGCGCCCGCAGCTCGGCGGCCGGCATGTCCGCCGGGACCTCGGCGAAGGAGGTGGCGAAGATGCCCCGCGGCAGCGGCGCCGAGACGGGGACGAACTCCAGCGCGACCTCGCGCGCTCCGGCCGCGGTCAGCGTCTGGACGATCTCCGG